>Ga0066903_100001213_pt1 | contig 18393 bp, 14 predicted proteins | sample PanSoiMetaGPlot1_FD_67491 | JGI IMG/M metagenome (GOLD analysis project Ga0066903, IMG submission 67491) | Tropical forest soil microbial communities from Panama analyzed to predict greenhouse gas emissions - Panama Soil - Plot 1 (version 2) | ecosystem: Environmental > Terrestrial > Soil >... | reverse complement strand
CGCCGAGGTCAAAAAGGCGCTCGCCGCGCAGGCCACGCAGATCGAGCTGAGCACGCCCGACAAGCTGCGCGAGCTGATCCGCGCCGACATCACGAAGTGGAAAGGCGTCGCCGACAGTCTGGGCATCAAGCCGGAATAGCGCTGCAGCACGAGGTGCATTAAGCCCTGCGCGAGCCGCAAGCGGGGCGAGGTAACCCGCCTCGCGAGCGTCGCACCTTCTCTGCTTCCTGCAAGCGGGGAGAGGTGGTGCAGCTTGCCGCGCTGCCTGAAACTACATCCCCAATAGCCGCTTCGCGTTGCCGCCGGCGATGGCGGCGATGGTCGCGGCGTCGAACTCCGGAACCGAGGCGACGTGGCCGATCGGATCGTACTCGGCCATGTCGAACGGATAGTCGGTGCCCATGATGACGTGGTCGGCACCGTAGAGCCGCACCAGCTCGGCGAGCTGGTGCGGCGTGAACACGACGGAATCGAAATAGATTTTGCGCAGGTAGCTGGTCGGCGGATGCGGCAGCTCGCCGTGCGCGTCCGAGCGCGCACCCCAGGCGTGATCGATACGCCCCGAATAGGCGCCGAGATAGCCGCCGCCGTGCACGGCGAGAATCTTCAGGTTGGGATGCCGCTCGAGCACGCCGTCGAAGATCAGGTAGTGCAGCGCGATTGTGGTATCGAGCGGATTGCCGATGGTGTTGTTGAACGAGAAGCGCGCGAACCGCCGCGCTTCGCTGAAGCCGAGCGGATGCAGCACCACCAGCGCGCCGAGCGCCTCGGCCTTGCGCCAGAACGGCTCGAATTCGGGCTCCGATAGTTCCTTGCCGTTGACGTTGGTCAGGATCTCGACGCCCTTGAGACCGAGCGTCTTGACGCAGCGTTCGAGCTCGGCGGCGGCCTCGTTGGCGTCGGGCATCGGCACGCTGCCCAATCCAGCGAAGCGGTCCGGCATCTTGCCGACGAACTCTGCGACGCCGTCGTTGACGATCCGTGCCGCCTTGACCGCGATGTCGATCGGAACCGTGTAGTAGCACTGCACCGGCGGCGGCATCACCAGCTGGAAGTCGACGCCCATGACGTCGAGATCGGCGAGGCGGCGATCGTATCCGGTGATGCGCTCGCGGATGTCGGCCTCCTGCTGCTGGTTGAGCGCCCGGGTTTCCGCGGTCGCGAAATTGATCATCGGGTTCTTGGCGGGGTCGAGGTGTGGCTTGACGAATTCCGCCGCCGGCGGCACGGCGACATGCGCGTGGATGTCGATGGTGATGCTCTTGGGCCGCAGCTCGCGGCCCGGCCTGTCGTGCGTCCGCGCCGCGGTCGGGGCGTATTTGTTCCACGGGCTCATCGCCTTCCTCGTTTGCCTTTGAGCGATCCATTGCGTTTCGGCGGAATGATCGGCAGCAGCAGCGCGCATGGTCCCGACGAGCCGAAATGCAGCGTAGTCGTGCCGCCGAAGATCGACGGCGGCCGGTCGCGCGCATCGTCGTGCAGGAACGGCCCGCAGCCGGTGAGCTCGTTCTTGAAATTGGACAGCTTCCCGCCGCTCGGGCCGGGGTAGACGTAGTCCTTGCCGCGGATCGATAGTCCGACGCGGTAGCCCTTCGGCACGACGATCGAGGTGGGCCAGATCTCGATGTCGAGTTCCACCACCTCGCCTTTCTTGAGCGGCCGCTTCTGGTCATGGGTGTGATAGGGCCGGTATGGCTTCGACAGTTTCTTATCAAGCTTGCGGTGTGAAGCCCGCAGCCAGCCCTGCCCGATCGGCGTGTGCGGATCGATGGCGCCCTGGAATACGACCTCTTTCAGGTCCGGCCCGAAGATACGCAGAACCACGAAGATGTCGGCGTCGTTGGTCGAGGACGAGACGAACAGTTTGAGCGAGGACGGGCCGGTGATCTCGGAATCCTCCGATAGCGGCGCGGCGAGGAAGGTCAGACCGTCACCCATGGCCGCGAAGCTGAGCTTCGCTTTGCCGCGCGGGCGCTTGTCGCTGAGCTTCAACTCGGCCGGATGGAGATAAAGCCTTGTCCACTTCGTGCGCTTGAGCGGCCATTCGGTCTCGGCGCGCTCGACAAACTTATCGATGTGGCGGACCTGCAGGCGCACCGGCGGCTCCTTGTCCCAGCCGTTGTTCTTGCCGTGCAGGAAATGGTCGAAGAACCTGAGCTGCAGCTTGCGGCCATAGTCGGTGTAGAAATGGGTCCAGTGCTCGATGCCGTGCACCTCGAGCCATTTCCTCTTCGCCGCCGCGCGGACAAAACCCTCGAAATTGCCGCGCGGATGCAGCGGCTGCCCGCCCCAGTTGGCTGCCGAAAGAAACGGCGTCTTCACCTTGTCCCAGATCGGCGAGCGCGCCTTGTGGTAGGCGTCGTCGAGCGGATGCTTGCGGATATCCTCGCCGAAGTCGCTGCGGCTCTTGGCTAACTGCTGCTCGCTCAGCGTTTCCGGTCCGCACACGAACTCGCCGTGCACGCGGCTGCGCTTGCCGCGCTCGCCCGCGCCATACTGCACGGTCTTCACCTGCATGTCGTACCAGTTCTCCCAGAACGTGCAGAGGATGCCGCCGTGATGCGTCATGTCGCGGTACCAGTCGGCGGCGCCCTCCCAGATGCACATGGCCGCGAGATGCGGCGGCTGCAGAGTCGCGACGTGCCACTGGTTGATGCCGTAATAGGAGATGCCGTTGAGTCCGACCTTCCCGTTCGACCACGGCTGCACGCCAGCCCATTCGATGCAGTCGTAGAAATCTTTCGTCTCGCGCGGCGAGAAATGATCGATGAACCCCGGCGAGCAGCCGCAGCCGCGCGAGTCGACGCGCACGCAGGCATAGTCGTGCGGCACCCACTTCTCGGGATCGACCACCTCCCAGCTCTGGTAGAGGTTGCTCGAGCCCGCGGTCACGTCGGGGTGCTGGCGCGCCATGCGTTCCCACGCGCTCGGATAGCCGTCCTGGAAGGCGAGACCCTTGGCGTAAGGTCCGTAGCTCAGGATCACCGGATAACGTCCCTCCCTGACCGGGCGAAAGACGTCGGCCTTGAGCACGAGGCCGTCGTCCATGGTAATCGACATGTCCCAGTCGATCCGCATCCCGTCTCGGACCTCGCTCTTTGACGTGAGCATTTTAGTTCTCCCCCAGTTTCTCGATTGTCGTCCCCGCGGAGACGGGGACCCAATCACCGCGCTCCACCGTCTTCGAAGAGCGCGCCACATCGCTGTGCTGCGGCGTCCCCGCCTTCGCGGCGACGACAAGACTTGATGGCAATCGGTCCCTTGAGAAATTACTCCGCCGTGATACCCGCCGCCCTGATGATCTTTGCCCATTTCTCGAGATCGTGCGCGATAAGATCGCGCAACACCTCCGGCGGTCCACCCGCGGCGATCAAGCCCTGCTTGCCGAGCTCCGCCACTATCCTGGGCGAGCCCAGGAACTTGTTGAACACTTGATTGTAGCGTGTCACGACCTCGGGCGGGGTGCCGGTAGGCGCCAAGAGACCGAACCAGAGATCGACATCGAACCCGCTGACGCCCTGCTCGTGTAGCGTCGGCACGTCGGGCGCCGCCGGCACACGTTCGAGGCTCGCGACGCCGAGCAGCCGGATTTGGTTCTCGAGCGCGAGCGGCAGCGCCACATGGGTCGGGATGAACATCGCGCTCACATGGTTGCCGACGAGGTCCGACAGCGCGTTCGACGTGCCCTTGTAGGGCACATGCACGAGATCCGTGCCGGTCGCCTGCTTGAACAGTTCCGTCGCCAAATGATGCGGCGTCGCAAAGCCAGGCGACCCGTAGTTGATCTGGCCCGGCCGCGCCTTCCCATACTCGATGAACGCTTGCGTCGTCGCGGCTGGGATCAAAGGGTGCACAGCGAGCACGATCGATCCGGTAGCGAGCTTGATGACCGGCGCAAAGCTGTTGATCGGATCATAGGGCACCGTCTTGAACACGCTCGGATTGACCACGAACACCTTGGCGATCATCAGGAGCGTGTGCCCGTCGGGCGGCGTGCGAGCCGCGACGCCCGTCCCGATGTTGCCGCTGGCGCCGGTCTTGTTGTCGACCACGATCGGGTTGCCCCGTTTCTGCGACAGTTCGGCGCCGAGCGCGCGCGCCAGGATGTCGATGCCAGTGCCGGGTGAGTAGGGCACGATGATTGTGATGGGGCGACCGGGCTGCTGGGCGTCCACGCCGGACGTAGCGAGCCCTGCCAGCGCCAGCGTCGCAATGCCTTTGCCGACGCCGCGGCGCGTGATTTTGCGCACGCTCATCATTATTCCCTCATCGCTCACCGCACGGGCGGCTTCGCCGCGAACCGCGAGCCGCGCATGCACATCCGGCCGCGCGAATCCTGCCAGAGGTTCTCGGTCGCATGCAGGTGACCGAGCGCGCGCGCGACAGTGTTGAAGTTGTAGTTCGCGAAGCGCTCGGCGATTTCGGTGTAATAGAGCGGCTGCTTCTCGATCGCCGCCAGGATGTCCTTCGCCAGCGCCGCCACCTCGGCGTCGTCGCCGGCGCGGCCGGCATCGTCCTTGCGCCCCTTCACGTAGTCGTCGATCCTGGCGCGCTCCGCATAGGCATAGGTGATGCGTTCGTAGTGCTCGCGCGGGATGCCTTCGGGAATGGTGGCGTCGATGCCGACCTTGGCACCGGTCGGCACCACACCAAAGCCCTGCGGCAGACTCGGGTCGAGCGGCTTCGCCCGCGCGTTCGAGACGATCATGACGTCTTTGTCCCCCTGTACGCGGGTGGCGATCGCCCACTCCACGTCGGTCGGATCGAAGATGTCGATGTCCTCGTCGACCACCACGACATGCTTGAGGTCCATGACCGAGAGTGCCGCGAGCAGCGCGTTCTTGGCTTCGCCCGGCTGCTTCTTGATCGAGATCACGGCATGCCAGAACGCGCAGCCGCCGAGCGTGACATTGATGTCCTTGACCTGCACACCCGCCGTCTTGAGCGCGGTGCGGATCGCCGAGTAGCGCGTGGGGGCGGCAAGCCAAGTGTTCTCCCATGGCATGTGCAGGTTGTAGTAGATTGCGTCCTTGCGCATCGAGATCGCCTTGATGCGCACAAGCGGGTTCCAGTGCAGCCCGCCCATGAGTCGCGTGAATTCGCCGAAGCGCCCTTCCGGCCAGGTCCAGCCGGTCGGCATGATCTCGGCCTCGAGCACGATCTCGGCGTCGGCGATGTAGGGCAGGTCGATCGTTTCGCAGGGCGCGAGCTCGACCGGGGCGCCACGGATGCCGCCGGCGATCGCCATCTCGTCGACGCCGAGCGGAGCGCGGTAGCCCGAGCCGGTGATCTCGATCGGATGGGTGCCGATCGAGATGGAGATCGGCAGCGGCTCTTTGCGCTCGAGAGCGCGTTGGGCAAACAGCCGCATGTTGTTGGGCGTGACAATGTCGATGCCGGTGAGTGCCTTCTCCTTCACGATGAAGCGGTAGATGCCGCTGTTGATGCCGAGTTCGGGATCGCGCGCGATAACCACGCCCGCGGTGATCATCGGCCCGCCGTCATAGATCGACGACATCGGGATCGGCAGCTTGTAGAGGTCGACGTCGTCCCCGATCATCACGACCTCACGCGTGGGCGAGGTCTTCACATATTTGGGCGGGATCGGGTTGGCGATTGCCTGGGTGAGCTTGTCCTCGATCTCGCGGTAGGTTTCGCAGCCGAGCGACATGATGGCGCGCTCGCGCGAGCGGATGAGCCCGGACACGACCGGTATGTCGTAGCCGATCACCCGGTGGAAATAGAGCGCGGTCTTGGCCTGATCCACCAGCGTGGCGATGTGGCGAATGTCGACCGGCTGGTGCAGGTCGACGAGCTCGCCGGTCTGCCGCAGCCGGTCGAGGAACTGGCGGAAATTCTCCTGCATCCATGGTCTCCGAAGGCGCGCAGAGCAAGGTTGTTGGCGGGCTCTGCCTAAGCTACTTAGACCTTGATTGACGAGCAATCCAGGAGGAACCGTGAGCGGCAAAACGACTATGAAAGCTTTGCTGCTGCGCAAGCACGGCGGGCTCGATGACCTCGAAGTGGTCGACGACCATCCACTGCCGCGGGCGGTTGAGGGCCACGTGGTGATCCGGGTGCGGGCGTCCTCGTTCAACTATCACGACGTTTTCACCATGCGGGGCATGCCCGGGATCAAGGTGCCTCTGCCTGTGATCATCGGCCTCGACATGGCCGGCGAGATTGCGGAGGTGGGAGCGGGCGTCACCGGTTGGAAACCTGGCGATCGTGTGCTGGTGAATCCTGTGAACAAGAAGAAGGGCCTGATGGGCGAGATGCTCGACGGCGGCATGGCCGAATACTGCCTCGCCGCCGCCGATCAGCTGGTCGCAATGCCCGCCGGCGTGAGCTTCGAGCAGGCGGCATCGCTGCCGGTCGCTTATGGCACCGCGCACCGCATGCTGATCACCCACAAGACCGTCAACAAGGGCGAACGCGTGCTCGTGCTCGGCGCCTCGGGCGGCGTCGGCACGGGATGCGTGATCCTTGCCAAGCTGCTCGGCGCGGAAGTCATCGCCTGTGCTTCGAGCGACGAGAAGCTGCGCCGCCTAAAGGAGATGGGCGCCGACGAGGTGGTCGACTACACCAAGACCGACTGGTCGAAGTGGGCGGTCGAGAAATACGGCAAGCCGCAGCGCCGCTCCTATGAGGGCGGCGTCGACGTGGTTGTTAACTTCACGGGCGGGGACACCTGGCACCCCTCTCTGCGCTGTCTCAAGCGCGGCGGTAAGCTTCTCGTCTGCGGCGCGACCGCCGGCTACGACCCGAAGGAGGACCTGCGCTACGTCTGGAGCTTCGAGCTCAAGATCATCGGCTCGAACAGCTTCTACGACGAGGACCTCAAGGGACTCATGGCGCTCATCGAGGCCGGCAAGATGAGGCCGGTGATCGACACCGTGCTGCCGCTCGGCCAGGCGCGCGAAGGACTCCGGTTGATCCAGGACCGCGAGGTCATCGGCAAGGTGGTGGTCACGCCGTAAGATGCGCCGTCATGGCCGGGCTTGTTCCGGCGATCCACGACTTGTTTGCAACAAGTAAGACGTGGATGCCGGCGAAAGGCGCGGGCATGACGAACGAAAGTTCGGAGCCATGGAATGACTGATGAAATGACGCCAGAAAAGGTGCAGGCGCTGATCACGCGCGCGCCATATCATCAGTGGCTCGGGCTCAAGGTGGTTGCCGTCCATGACGACGGTATCGAGCTGACCGCGACCTGGCGCGAAGAGTGGGTGGTCAATCCGGAGCGGCGGTACACTCACGGTGGGATTCTGGCCGCACTCGTCGATCTCGCTGCCGACTGGGCCTTGGTGAAGAAGACCGGCCGCGGCGTGCCGACGATTGACCTGCGCATCGATTACCACGCCGCTGCCATGCCGGGTGATCTCACTGCCCGCGGCAAGGTGATCCGGATGGGCGGTCAGTTCTCGACCGCGGAGGCGCAGGTGTTCGACAAGGACGGCAAGCTCCTAGCGAGCGGGCGCGGCACCTATTTCACCGCGCCGCCTCCGCCGCCGAAGGGGTAAACTTGGCCGCATGGCGCGCTTCACCAACCTCGGCGACCTCATCGAGCACGACCGCGATCCGGGCAAAGTCGCGGTCGTCGATCTCGGCGGCGAAGACGCGCCGCGCGAGTTCACCTATCTGGAGCTCGACGGCATGGCGAGCGGCGTCGCGCGCTCGCTCGCCAAACCCGGTCTTGCGCGCGGCGACCGGATCGCAATTCTTGCCGCCAACCGCGCCGAATATCTCGCCGCCTATTTCGGCGCCATGCGCGCGGGCCTCGTCGCGGTCCCGGTGAACTTCAAGTTCCCGCGCCAAATCATCCATTTCATCGTGCAGGACGCGGGCGCGAAGCTCATATTCTGCGATCTGCCGCGCCGCGCCGACTGTCCGCCCGATCTGCCGGTCGTCTGTTTCGGTGACGAGGGCGCTGAAAGCTTCGATGCGTTCTTCGACCCCGGAGCGTTCGATCCGATCGTGCCGGAGCCGCGCGAGCCCGCGATGTTCCTCTACACCTCGGGATCGACCGGCACACCCAAGGGCGTCGTGCTCTCGCACCAAAGCCACATCTGGGTCGCCGAGACCCGGCTCGCGCCCGGGCTCGACCGGCACCGCTATCTGATCGCAGCGCCGCTCTATCATATGAATGCACTTGCCCTGAGCCTGCTCGCCTGCGCGGCGCACGCCACCAATGTGCTGCTACCGCAGTTCACGGCACGCGCCTATATCGAGGCGATCGAGCGCTACCGCACCACCTGGCTCACTGCGGTGCCGCCCATGATCGCGATGATGTTGCGCGAGCAGGACCTGCTCGCCAGCACCGATCTCTCGAGCGTCGAATTCATTCGCATGGGCTCGGCGCCGGTCAGCGCGAGCCTGATGGAGGCGATCCATCGTGCGCTGCCGCAGGCGGCGGTGACCAACGCCTATGGCACGACCGAGGCTGGACCGGTCGTGTTCGGCCCGCACCCCAAGGGGCTGCCGCAGCCCGAGACCTCGGTCGGCTATCCGCACCCGAAAGTCGTGCTGCGGCTCGTCGACGGCGACAACCGCAACGCCGCTCAAGGCGTGCTTGAGATGAAATGTCCGGCGATGATGAACGGCTACTATAACCGTCCAGACGTTGAGCCGCCGTTCACCGCAGACGGCTTCTACGTCACCGGCGACGTGTTCCGGCGCGACCAGGACGGCTTCCACTATTTCGTCGGCCGCACCGACGACATGTTCGTGTCGGGCGGCGAGAACATCTACCCGGCCGAGGTCGAGCGCATGCTGGAGCGCCATCCTGACATAGCCCAGGCTGCCGTGGTGCCGATCGACGACGACATCAAGGGCCAGAAGCCGGTTGCCTTCGTGATCCCAAAACCCGGTCACACCCCGAGCGAGGATGAGGTGAAGACATTCGCGCTGGCCAATGCGCCGGCCTACCAGCACCCACGCTTCGTCTGGTTTGTCGAGGAACTGCCGCTGGCGTCGACCAACAAGGTCGACCGCGTGGCGCTGCATCGCCAGGCCGAAGAGCGATTAGCGAAAGGCGAATAAAAGCCCGCTCGCACTCCCGCTGTTCGCTCGCACCATCACTCCGCCTTCAGGCCAGCGGCTTTCACCACCGGCGTCCAGCGCGCGACCTCCTCCTCGATGAAGGCCCGCACCTTGTCGGGGCTCGAATTGGTAATCGGGTCGAGGCCCTGCCCGATCAGTGCCTGCTGCATCGCCGGGTCGGTCATGACCTTCTGCGAGGCCTCGTAGACCTGATCGATAATGGGCTTTGGGGTGTTGGCCGGCAGGAACAGTCCAGTGAATAGCTGTGCGATCATGCCCGGCATCCCTTCCTCGACCGCGGTCGGGATGTCCGGCACGCCCTTGAGCCGCTCCGGCGCGGTGACCGCAAGAATGCGAATCTTGCCGGCGCGGTGCAGCTCCACGAGCTGGCCGGTCACGTTGATGGTCGCCATCTGGATCTGGCCAGCGACGAGATCGGCGATGCTCGGCCCGGCGCCGCGATAGGGTACGTGGGTGATATCCGGTGCGCCGATCTTGAGCTTGAACAGCTCACCGGCGAGCTGCGTCATGGTGCCGGTGCCGGCGGAGCCGTAGGACAGCTTGTCCGCGTTCGCCTTGGCGTAGGCGATGAACTCCTTCAGATTCTTTGCCGGCACTGACGGATTGATCATAATGCCGCTCGCCGAAATGGCGAGGATCGAGATGGGCGCGAAGTCCCTCACCGGATCGTAAGGCACCTTGGGCATGATCGCCGGGTTCAGCACCATGATGCTGGTATTGGCAAGCAGCGCCGTGTAGCCGTCGGGCGCCGCGCGGGCGGCCTCGCCGGTCGCGATGGTGCCGCCGGCGCCGCCCTGGTTCTCGATAACGATCGTGCCGAGATGCGGCTTGACCCGGTCCGCCCACTGCCTGGCGACCGCATCGACCACGCCGCCGGCCGAGAACGGCACCAGCAGGCGGATCGGCCGCTCCGGAAAGCGCGCCTGCCCGAACGCCGGCGACAGCGCCGTCGCCGACAGGGATGCCAGGCTCAGGGTCACCATCTCGCGTCGGTTCATGGTAGTCCTCGTCACTTGAAAGCCATCAGGAGTTCGATCAGTCGAATATGGCAACCGGAACGATGTGCCGCCAGCCCAATTGCTGCGCCAAGCCGCGGCCTACGACCGCACAAGCGAGCAGCATCGAAAGAAAGAACAATCTGCCATGACCCATGCGGCAAATGGTGAGATCGACCGTCAGCTGCCGCTCGACGACGAGGTTTTTCTCGACCACGTCGGCCATTTTGTTCCTGATGCGCAGGCCGCGAGCCAAGCCCTCACGCGCGCCGGTTTTGCGCCGACGCCGGTGTCGGTACAGGTCGATCCGGCCGGGACGCCGACCGGCACCGGCAATGTCTGCGCCATGTTCGCGCGCGGGTACATCGAGATTCTGTTCAAGACTGCGGCGACGCCGCTTGCGGCTGAGCTCGACGCCTCGATGGCACGCTATTCGGGCGTGCATCTCGCGGCCTTCGCGGTCGCCGACGCCGCTGCGGCGCATGACCGCTTGGGCGAGGTCGGCTTTGCGTTGCGCCCGCTCGTATCGATGCAGCGTCCGGTCGGCACCGAGACCGGCCAAGCGACAGCCGCCTTCACGGTTGCGCGCGTCGAGCGCGGCGCCATGGCGGAAGGCCGTATCCAGATTCTGACCCACCATACTGAGGATGCGGTATGGCAACCGCGCTGGCTCACGCATCTCAACGATGCACGCGGTCTCGCCAGCGTTGTGATTGCGGTCGCGGACATTGATGAAGCGGCGGCGCGCTTTGCGCGCTTCACCGGCCGGCCGGCGATGACCACGCGATCGGGGCAGACGATTGAGCTCGACCGCGGGCGCGTCGAGCTTGTGACCCGCGACGCGTTCGAAGTGGCGCTGCCCGAGATTGCGATTGCGACTTTGCCGTTCATAGGCGCTTATGCGGTGCACGTCGGGTCGCTAGGTCTGGTCGAGAGGATTCTGCGCGATGCTGGGTTGTCGCCGCGGGCTGCCGGCGATTGCCTGGTGGCGCCGTTTCCGGCCGAGCTCGGCGCCGGGGGGTGGCTTTTTGTGGATAGTCGTGAGGTCTCGCTGTTTGCGTAACCTGCCGGCATTGCGACGCCGTCGTGCGCGGCATCCGCGTCTTTGACGCCGCACGCAAGCCGTGGATGGCCGGACAACGCCGGCGATGACATGGCAACGGCTTCTATCGCTACTTCGATAAAATATCCCGCAGTCGGTGTGCCACTGCTTCCGGCGTTGTGTACATATCAGCGATGAGCTTCTGCGCGTTCTCGCCCGAGGTCGGCTCGAGGTCTTCGCCAGTGAGCTTGATGACTTCGGCGCGCAGCTCGGCGTCATTCATCGCCTCCGCGAACGCCTTGCGCAGCTCGGCGATGCGCTCCACCGCCATCCCGGGCGGCCCGAAGAAGGGCTTGTTGATGGACAGCGGGCCGAACAGCAGCGTGAGCATCTGCCGGCCGGCGGTGTCCTTGACCAGGTCCATGACCAGCGGGGAATCCGGGATGTTCGCGCCCTTCGCCAGCGCAAGCTGCAGCAGAAAATTGATCTTGTGATCGCGGACCCAGTCGGGCTTTGTGCTCTTGAGGCTCGACCAGCCCCAGCCGCAGCGGCCGTCGACCTCGCCACGCTCGATCGCCAGAATCGTTTCCTGCGAGCCTTGATAGCCGGTAATCACCTTGAAGCGGGTGTGCAGGACCTCATTGAGGACGACCGGATAAATGTCGGGCGAGGAGCCGGCGCCGGTGCCGGCGACCACCATCTGGTTCTTGACGGCGTCATCCACTGTTTTGAACTTCGAGTCGCCCCAGGCGATGCAGAGACTGACCTCCTTGGTCATCGCGCCGATCGCGACGAAGTCGCTCATGCGGTACGAGGCCTGGCGCTTGCCAATCAGCGGCTCGATGATCGGACCCGGCGGCGTGATGCCGATCACAGTGCCGTCCTTCGCGGCGACGGAGTTCATATAATCGATCATGCGGATGCCGCCGGCACCCGGCATCAGCTGCGGCACGATCGTCGGATTGCCCGGCAGATACTTGCCGAGATAACGCGAGACGATGCGTGCGCCGATATCGATGCCGCCGCCGGCAGTGCCGGCAATGAGGATCTGTATCTGCTTGCCGCGGTAGAACTCCTGAGCGCCGGCCCGCGAGGGCGAGAGCAAGGCGATAGTTGCAGTCAGGAGAGCGAGGAACGACACCACCCGCATCATGCCCGCGCTTGTCACGGGCATCCACGTCTTGCTTTCGCGTGGGTGACAAAGACGTGGATGGCCGGGACAAGCCCGGCCATGACGATGTGGATGGTGCGGGATATCAAGCTCCACGGCAGACTCCGTCTCTTGTTGCCGTGTGTTATACCACGATCCCGCGCACTCTCATCGATCGACCAAAGCACGCATGCGCTCGACCGTAGCCTCCGGGCCAGTGACGACGCGGCGCGCGATGTCACGCGGGAGTGGAACCCGCGCCGGCACCATCGAGATCTGCCCGAATACGATGACATCGAAATCGCCGGCGCCCGAAACCTGCTGAGCGATCAGCCGATCATGCGTCGTAATGTCGCCGCGGGTGATCGCATCGCGCGCCCCCGCGACCCAGAGCTCGGTGATCAGCCGCCGAACGCGGGCGCGCGTCACCGCAGCATCGAGGGTTGCGCGCACGACCGGCATCGCGCGCTTGGCGGTGCAGACGAGCAGGATGCGCTCGCCGAGCAGGACCGCCTGCTCCATCATGGCTTCCTCGGCGCGCAACACCGGAATGCGCACGTGCTTGCGGGCGGCATCCACCGCTGGTCCGAAGGTCGAGCCCGAGAACAGGATGCCGTCGGCGCGGCTTGCCTCGCAGTGGCGCAACAGCCCGGCGACGCGATCGTAGATCGCGGGCGACAGCGTGCCCTCGGGCGGGATGTCGGCGTAGAGCGATTCGTCGAGCAGGTTGAGCGTCTCTGCTTCCGGCCACAGGGTCTTGAACGCGTCGTCGATCGGCGGCATCGCAAGCGGTGTCGGATGAACGAGGAGGATGCGTTTGGGCATACGTTGATTTGGCAAGGTTGGTTGGTCGCGTGCGCGCAGATAACATCAGCGCGGTGGCTTTGCCATGGCTTCGACCAGCGGCTGAACGTCCGTAATATTATCGATTGTCCATAATTGACGGCCGAGGCGGGCCGCCGCGGCCTCGCCGAGGACCGGCGCGACGAGATCGAGGAATTTGCCCGTCAGGGCGCCGTCGTCGAACGGCACGAGCCGCGAGCCGAGCGCCTCATCAGCCTGGCGGGTGAATTTGCCGTGCGCCGTGGTCACGGTTACGCGCGCCGGGCGCAACCGCGGATAAAGCCGGTCGATCTCGGCCGGCGCCGACACGTGAACCTTCCCGGCGAGCGGCGCGATCGATGGGTCGGTGCGTACCGCTTCCGCGAAGTACTCGAACCTTATGCCGCGAAATTTGAGCGCCAGCGCCATCAGGTAGCGGAAGCTCAGCTGCGAGCTCGCGAAGTCATCCCAGCCTGTCGCAGCATGCTCGGCGGCGATGCGGTAGGTCTCGACCGAAATCTGCTGCACCTCGTCGGTCGCGATGCCTTCGTCCTTGAGGAGCCCGATGAGCGCCTCGGTCGCCGGTTGGATGTGGCGGCAGCATGGATTGGGTTTGATGTAGCAATCGGTCACTCCGAACGGCACCTCCGGCGGCAGCAGGATCGGGCGCGCCTCCTCCGGTGTCCCGTATGCGAACGCCTGCATGAACCCGTCGCGCGCCTCGATCACGTCGGGCGGGCTGTCGATGCCCTGTTCGGCGAGCAGCGCCGCCTGCAGGCCCTCGCGCGCGGCGTGGCCTGCGTGCAGGCGCTTGATGTCCGCGCCGCCATTGACGAACGCGAACAGGCCGGCCGAGCTCGAGGCCGCGATCCCCATTGCATTTGCGAGCTTGCGTTTGCAGAGGCCGGAAAGCTTGCCAGTCGCCATCGCGGCGCCGAACACCGACACCGCGCCGGTCGGATGGAAGCCGCGATGCCGCAGCGCCGGGTGGCACGCGCGGCCGATCGCGGTGACGGTCTCGTAGCCCGCCACAATCGCCTCGATGAGCGCCTTGCCGCCGGCGTGCTTTGCGTACCCGACCGCCAATACCGTCGGCATGACGGTGCAGCCGGGATGCACCGAGCCCTTCGTGTAGCCGTCGTCGAGTTCGATGCCATGGGCGCCGGTGCCGCCGAGGAAGGCAGCATCGATGATGTCGGCGCGCCGTGCGCGCCCGGGCACTGGCACGCTGCCGGCTGGGCGCGCGCCCGCGAGCACAGCCTCGGCGCGGCTCGCGACCTCGCCGCCCGCGCCCGCGATCATCACGCCCACGGTATCGATAAGGTGGCGGCGAGCGTAGTGCCGGACCTCCTCGCTCAGGGCCTGGTAGCTTAACGCATGGACGAAGCCCGTGAGGGCATCGGTCGCGCCGGCGGCGGGATGGCGGCTGTCGAGCGCTTCGGCGTGGGACATCGGGTGTCTCCGGGTCGCGGCTGGAGCAAGGTAGCGCAACGAGCGTTCGCTGTCCTTGTCTTTCGTCCCCGTGCCAGCCCGCTTTCGGCAAGACGGCGCGGGGACCGAGTTCTTACCGCGCACTCGGAGCCCGCCTCCACGGAGGGTGAGCCGCGGTGCTATCGCAACTCAACTGGTTCGTCCTAGCCGACCCATACTGACCCGGGGTTGGCCGGATGCCCAACCCGGGCGAACCCGCCGAAATGTGATGGCCATCACAGCCGGGCGCTGGGGCGCCATTCCAAATCTGATGCAGGGTTGCGGGGTGTCGTGCGTCAGGGGTGGAACCATGACGACGTTGGAAATCCTGGCCTGGCTGCTGATCGGGCACGCGCTCGCCGACTATGCGCTGCAGACCGAGTGGGTCGCGCGCGCGAAGCAGCCTGGCTTCACATTCGGCGGCGAGGTGATCTGGCCGGGCGTGCTGGCCTCGCATGCCGCCATTCATGCCGGCGCGGTGAAGCTTGCGACCGGGTCATGGCTCCTCGCCGGGCTGGAATTCGTAACGCATGCCGCGATCGACTATGCCCGAGGCCGCGGGCGGCTCAGCTACAATGGCGACCAAGCCGCGCACGTCGCCTGCAAGGCGCTGTGGGCCGTGCTGACGTGAGGGCGCGGGCAGGACCTCGGCGTGACATCGGGTTTTCTTCGGATCGCTGCAGGCGCAGCCTAGCGCAACCGGAAGACCTGTACTTGTGGCCCGCCTCTTTCCGTTCGTCCCCGCAGGGAGGAACGGAAAGAGGAGCCTCAGTGGTTCATTCTTGCTTCACTTTTTGTGAATATCGCCAGACGCGGTCAAATCCATCTTCGGCATTGCAGGCTGCATGAGGACCGCAGCGGCGCACGCACCTACAGATACGACAATCGTCAATGTGCTGATGAGCAACCACATCGTTTTCACCCCCGTTGCTAACGACTGCACGATTTGACTTCATCGTGTTCGAAATTTGTCACAGCCGGTGTCCAAATGGGGGCGCATCAAAAAAAACAACACGGCGCACGATCGCGCGGCGATTGCTTGGTATGGCGATATTGTTTCGGCGCTTTAGCGACAGCGCATGCAAGCGCCAAATGACTCGTATCGGATCATTCGGTTCAAGTGATTCGGGCTGTCGAACCCGAGCCGGCAACGCATGAGCCCGGCTCGGGTTACACTCCGGCTGGCCAGCCGGCGCTTTCGTACGCCTACACCTTTCGGTCGGTAGCCTGGTCGCCTGCCTTGGCCGAGAGAATGTTAGACGAATGCGCGCTCCAGTAGACGTAGCCCCCAGTCGCTGCGGTACCGGCGAGCGCAAGTCCTGCGATCACGACCAAAGCAGGTGTGATGGCAAGATGCGCGCGTCTGATCCGCGTCCACAAAGAGGCCGCGCCGCGGACCCAGATCAGATAGGCGGCGGTGGCGATGAGCCCGGTCACGCATGACCAGTAGCCGGCGAACCACAGCGACCGGACCAGGAAATCACGCATGTGGATGTCCGTCAGCGGCACGTCGGGGATATAGAACAGCACGAACAGCTTGTTCTTGATGCCGAGGTCGTCGGCAGCGCCCACCAGCCCGAGCACGACCAGCATGAGCAGGAGGCCAACAAACTTCTGGTTCACGACAGTCTGGATCAGGATCGCCAGCACGCCGAACATCAGCGCCGGCAAGCCTACGAGCAGCACCAGCTTGATCAGATAAGGGCCGATCGCAATCCCGCTGGCACCCCTCACCAATTGGAAGACGATGCCGGTTGTCATCGCGACCGCGAGCAGCGCGAGGATCACGAGCGCCACCGCGACGATTTTCGAGGTGAGGAACACGACGTTCGGTGTTGGTGTTGCGTCGACGATCTCGGCGATCTTGGCCTTGCGGTCGCGCCAGAGCAGCTCGCCGCCATAGGCGATCGGCACGAGTGTCGTGATCAATGCGAACGCGGGTACGATGACGCGAAGGACGAGGTGAGTGACTGGGTCTGGCAGCACTCCGCCCAGGGTCATCCCGACCAGCACCCCGACGACGAGGAGCAGGCCCAGCATCAGCAAGGCGTAGAATGTCCAGCTGCGGATGATCGACCTGGTCTCGTGGCGCGTGCGCACCACGAACTGGTCCCACAGGCCGGCGCCTCCGGCCGGGATGATCGGCCGCTCGTTCACGACGAGCGGCATTTGAGCGGTGGGATGATCGAGGCGCGGGGCCCGCGGACGGCGCTCGCGTGCGCTGAACAGCGTGAACGACAGCACCAGCAGCACCCCGCCGAGGCCGATCCAGAACAGACGATTCCACATGAGCAGGCCGTTGAGCGGAAGCAGTTGCGTGCTGCGCTCGACGTTGGTCCAGGTGACGGTGTCGAGCATGAAGGCGAGGAGCCCGAACGGATCGAGCAGGGCCGCCAGCGTCCGATAGGCCGGGTTCATCAGCAGGAACGGCGCCGTAATGTAGAGGATCAGGAGCAGAATGGCGCTCAGATACGTTGCCATCAGACGGCGCGTCAGCGTGGCAACCGTGAAGAACACGGCGCCGGTTGCGAACAGGGTTGGCAACACGATCACCATCAGAGTGATGGCATAGGCATCCGGGCGGAAGGGTCCAACCGCGTCCGGGGAGATCCACGGCATGAGAACGCCGAGCGCATGACCGACAACGGTGCCCAGAAAGGCAAGGCAGATGACGGCATAGGCGCCGGCGAATCGAGCCCCGAAATGAACGCTCGTTCGGATCGGCTTGGTCCGCAGAATGCCATCCATGCCGGTCTCGGCATCACGGAGCGCGACGTCGGCGGGGCCCGCCAGTGACAGGAACATCGCGAGAATGCTGAGCAGGGTGAATGCAACGACGATCCAGCCCGGGCTGTTCACCGGGATGCTGTCCTTGGGGTTGACGCCGAAGATGGCGGCCAGGCCGAACGCAATCGCTGCGAAGACCAGAAAGGAGATCAGTGCGATCGGCCGGCGCAGCTGGTAGCGCAGCTCGAACAAGGCTATGCGGGCAAGCATGGTTGTTCCCTCCGTGACCGCGGCGCTCAGGCCGCGGCCTTGTGATCATCTGCGACGGTTGCGAAATAGACGTCGTGCAGGTCGCCGCCGGCCGGCTCGAAGTCGGCGCCGGGGCGTTCATCGCTGAGCACGAAGGCGACCGTACCACCGTCGAGATAACGCGTTGAAATGACGTTGCAGCGCCGGCGTAACTCCGTGATTTCGTTGCGGTCGACCGATTTCCGCCAGAGACGGCCACTGAGCTTCGCCACCAGCGAGGTCGGGCTGCCTTCGACGACGACACGCCCGGCGACGATGATCGCCATGTGCTTGCACAGCTCCGCCACGTCTTCAAGGATATGAGTCGAGAGGATGACCACAGCCTTCTCCCCGATCTCGGACAGCAGATCGTGGAAGCGAATGCGCTCGGCCGGGTCGAGACCCGCGGTCGGCTCGTCGACGATGATGAGGTGGGGATTGCCGAGGAGCGCCTGGGCAATGCCGAAGCGTTGCCGCATGCCGCCTGAGAAGCTCGAGACCGCCCGGTTGCGCGCCTCGTACAGATTGGTTTGCTGCAACAGCGCGCGAACCTCTTCGCGCCGCGCCTGCGTGGGCCCGATGCCCTTGAGCACGGCGATATGATCGAGCAGGTCTTCAGCCGAGACGCGACGGTAGACGCCGAAATCCTGCGGGAGATAACCCAGCGTGGAGCGCAGCCGCATCGGCTCGGCGAGCACGTCGATCCCGTCGAAGATGACGCGGCCCGAGGTCGGCTGCTGCAAGGTGGCGAGGATGCGCATCAACGTCGACTTGCCGGCGCCGTTGGGGCCGAGCAGGCCGTACATACCGTGCGGGATGCTCAAGGTGACGCCGGC
>Ga0066903_100001212_pt1 | contig 18426 bp, 16 predicted proteins | sample PanSoiMetaGPlot1_FD_67491 | JGI IMG/M metagenome (GOLD analysis project Ga0066903, IMG submission 67491) | Tropical forest soil microbial communities from Panama analyzed to predict greenhouse gas emissions - Panama Soil - Plot 1 (version 2) | ecosystem: Environmental > Terrestrial > Soil >... | reverse complement strand
GCGCTGCCCCGCAACGCCATGGGCAAGGTGAACAAGCCCGCGCTCACCGCGGCGTCAACGGACGCGTCCTCCGGTACCACGGCGCGTGCATCGGATGGCCGAGGTCAACGGTCCAGCTAGCTCGTCGCGCGTCTTCTGTCCGCATGATCACTTTTTTGCTATGCCGACACTTTCTGTCCGCCTGCATGACACATTGCGGCAGTCAGCGCGAGATATCCCGGAAATCTGATAGGCATCGGTCCTGCATCCTCCGGCGCGGCGCGAATGATGACCGACTCCTGGAAGAACGAAGATGATATCAAGGCGGAACTTCGCGTCCTGACCGAGGAGCTGCGTCGGCTCCGCGAAGAACTGCGGAGCATGGTCACGCCGGCGGCCAAGCCGACGCGCGCGCTGTTGCGTCGGCCGTCGTGGCCCGTGCCGCGCACGCTGCCGACCGAGCCGCAGTCCGCCACCGCGAACGAGACCCCGAAACGGCCCCGCCGCAAGCGCAGCCGGTCTTAGCTCATCCATGAGAGCGCGAACGCGCCTAGAATCACGGCGTGGATCGACGCGCCTTTCTCACCTGGACCAGCTCGGCCATACTCGCCGCCCTGCAGCGTCCTGATGCACCGCCTTCACGCCTGATTCTGCTCGGCACTGCGGGCGGTCCGACGCCGAAGGCCACGCGATCGGGCCCCTCGCAAGTCATCGTCATCGGGGATCGCGGCTACGTCATCGACTGCGGCGACGGCGTCGCGCGCCAGATGATGATCGCCGGCGTTTTCCGGACGCTGCGCCACATCTTCATCACGCACCATCATTCGGATCACAACGCCGACTACGGCAACCTGCTGCTGCTCTCGTGGGGCGATCGCTTGAAGACGCCGGTCGACACGTGGGGCCCGCCGCCGCTGGCGGCGATCACGAAGCGGTTCCTTCAGATGAGCGCGCCCGACATCGCGGTACGCATTCGCGACGAAGGCCGCCCGCCGCTCGCGCCGCTGATTCACGCGCACGAGATCCGCCGTCCGGGGTTCGTGATGAAGGACGACCTCGTCACCGTCACGTGCGCGGCCGTACCGCATCCGCTGATGCCGATCGCGTACGCCTATCGCTTCGACTGCCCCGATCGGTCGATCGTGATTTCCGGCGACACGGCGCCGAGCGACGCGCTGGTGACGCTGGCAAAGGGCGCCGACGTGCTGGTGCACGAAGCGCTCTACGTGCCCGGCGCGCCGGGAGAGCCGGGATCGGCGCTGAGGAAGCACATCATGGACAGCCACACGCCGGTGGAAGACGCCGGCCGCATCGCCACGCGCGCCGGCGTCCGCACGCTCGTGCTCTCGCATTTCGTACCGTCGGAGAATCCGCCGGTCACGGACGACCAGTGGCTCGCCGCCGCGCGGACGACGTTCAGCGGACGGGTGATCGTGGGGAGGGACTTGCTCGAGGTGTAGCGGATCGATCGCGGCGGCCGGGTCACTCGGGGTTCGAGGTTCGAAGGGTTCTGGACGTTCAGATCCGAACCTGAACGTCGAACCCCTCGAACCACGATCGACCCGACCGCCGCTATGGGGCGCTGATCCGTCTTAGAACGCGAACCGGCCGCCGAAGCGGATCGTGCGTTGACCGCCCGTCGTGCCCGTGATCTGGCCGAACGTGTTGCCGGCGGCAGTGCTGAAGCCCGTCCCCGGGTTGGCCCAGCGCACCGAGTTGGTCACGTTGTACGCGTCCACACGGAACTCCGCGTACTTCGACCCGCCGATCTGGAAGCGCTTGAAGAGCGAGGCGTCCAGCTGCCAGAAGCCAGGACCGTCGGGTCCGGTGTGGCGCTGCATGTTGCCCTGCACGCCGGCGGCGGGCTGCGAGTAGACGGTGGGATCGAAGTAATACAGCCCCGGTCCGAGACCGCCCGGCCGACCGTCGGACGTCGTCCCGCCGTCGTTGCCGATCACCTTCTGCTCACCGTTGACGTTGGCGAACGCCGAGTTGCCCGGCGTGTTCAGCGTCGTTCCGTTGGCGCCGATCGTGAGCGCCTGACCCGACTGCGCCACGAACAGTGCGCTGACCTGCCAGCCGCCGAGCGCGCGGCCGACCATGTTGTCGGACAGCCATTTCTTGTTCGGGCCGAACGGCAGCTCGTACACGGTCGACAGCGTGTAGTTGTGCAGGCGATCCGTGTCGGAACGCGCCCAGCTCAGATCGAAGTCGATGGGTGTCCCGATGCCGGTGTTCTCCTGCGCCAGATCCATCGAACGGCCCAGCGTGTAGGAGTTGGTCATCAGGAAGCCGTTCTGGAAGCGGCGATCCACCTTCACCTGCAGGCCGTTGTAGCGGGACTTGCCGAGATTCGTCCGCGTACGGTTGGTGCCGGTGCGGTTGAACGTCGCGAACATCGGCCGCCCGTTGTTGCCGGATCCGTAGATCAGGCTCGCGTTGGTGTCGAGATCCGCCACGAGATCGACGCCCTTGCTGCCGACGTACGCGATGTCGGCGGTGATCTTGTACGGCAGTTGCCGCTGGAACGCGACGTTCCACGTATGCAGCGTCCCTTCGTGCAGATCGGACGGGATGACGTCGAGGGTGGCGTTCTGCAGCGCGGTGCCGGCAATCGGCACGACGCCGGTGTTCGGGATCGCCAGCAGCGCCGGGGCCGGGAAGCCGGCGGCCATCGATCCGGCGTTCTGGAAGCCGTTCGCCGCCGAGCCGTTGTAGTTCTGCTTCACCGGGTAGTTGAACGCAAAGCGGTTGTCGGGGAACGGAATCGTGCTCGCACCGTAGCCGGCGCGGATGACCGAGTCTTCACCCAGACGCCAGGAGAGACCCGTCCGCGGCGAGAAGTGCGTGAAGTTGCGCTTGACGTTCAGGTTCTCGGCGAAGCTGCCATAGCCGGCGACGTCAATCGAGTGGGTCGTCGGATCGTAGTTGGCGAGCGCGCCCTGGCCGAGGATGCCCGTGAGCGGCTCGTAGTACTCCCAGCGCAAACCGAGATCGGCCGTGATGTTCGAGCGGATGAGCCACTTGTCCTGGATGTAGCTGGCAATGGCCCAATGCTTGGTCCCCACCTTGTCGAGCACCTTCAGGTCGCGCTGGACGGTGTTCGGCCAGTCGAGCAGGAACGACGCGTACGAGTTGGCGAGGCCGCTGGTCGACGCCGAGTCGGCCGGGTTGCCCGTGCCGGATGCGTTGAACGCGAACCGGCCGCGCGGACCGCCGGCGTCCTGCGTCTGCAGGAGCATGTCGGTGTTCTTGCGCCACTCGCCGCCCATCTTGACCGTGTGGCTGGTGAACAGCTTCGTGACGCTCCCGTTGATGTTGTAGGTCTTCTCCCAGCGATCCCACGGCTGGCTCGCGGAGAAGCCGAGCACGGGATCCGAGTAGCCGCCGATGCTGATCTGGCTGAGGCCGCTCGTGAACTCGTCGATGTTCGCACCCGGAATGCCGACATCAGCGCTCGTGGTGAGACCGTTGCCCTGCGTGCTGGTGGTATTGCGGTAGTAGTTCAGGCCGCCTCGGACGTCGAGCACGGTCTTCGCGCTGTAGACGCGCGTCCAGTTGACCGCGGTGCTCGAGCTGTTGTTCGTGCCGGTGCCCGCGAAGCCGCCGTTCGCCGGCCCGCCGTAGACACCGTAGAGACCCGGATCGAAGACGACCGGACGCATGAAGCTCAAACGGTAGGCCAGCGAATCGCGCTGGCTCAGCGTCTGGTTGACCTTGACGTCGAAGCCGTCGGTCGTCTTTTCCCGCGTCTGCCCTTGCACGAAGTTCACCTGGCCGAGCGGCGCGACGGTGTTGGGCATCGGAATGAACGACTGCAGCTTCAGCGCGATCGGGCTGATGCGGTTCGACGGAAGGACGTTGTTGTCGAACGCCGTGCGGCCCGCGCCGTTGACGGCGCCCGTCAGCGGATCGTAGATGCCGTTGCCGACTTCGCTGAAGTTCCCCTGCCGCATCAGCGCGGTCGGGACGATGGCGCGAACGACGTAGCCGTTGTTGTCGATCGTGCGCTGATAGTCGCCGAAGAAGAACAGCTTGCTCTTGACGATCGGCCCCCCGAACGTGAAGCCGCTGTTGAGGAACTTGGTCGGCGCCTTGGTGTGCGTGAAGAAATCGCCGGCGTTGGTGCTCTCGTTGTTGCCGAAGACGAATGCCGTGCCCTTGTACTGGTTCGTGCCCGACTTGATCGTTACGTTGGTGATCGCGCCGCCGGAACGGCCGAACTCCGCGTCGTAGTTGCTGGTCGTCACGCTCACCGTCTCGAGCGCGTCGGCCGCGGGGATGATGACCTGCAGCAGGCCGGTCTTCTGGTTGTCGTCGAGGCCCTCGATCATCGTGTTGTTCGCCAGACGCGACTGGCCGTTGACCTCGGTCGAGAGCGAATCCTGCGAGTTGAAGAACTGCGAGTGCTCACGATGCGGACGCGTCGCGCCCGGCACCGTCACGAGCAGCGCCTGGAAGTTGCGGTTGAAGGTCAGCGGGATGTCGGTCACCATCTTCGATTCGATGATCCGGCCCGTGTCGGTGCGATCGGTCTGGAGCAGCGGACTCTCGGCGGTGACGCTGACCGCTTCCGTCATCGCGCCCACCTCGAGCGTCATGTCGACGCGGATGGTCGTGTTGACGTCGACCTCTACATTCTCGCGGATCACTTTCTTGAACCCCTGCAGCTCGGCGCTGACCGTGTAGCGCCCGCTGGGGAGGCTCGAGAACGTGTAGTGCCCCGCTTCGTTGCTGACCGTCGTGCGGCTGATGTTCGTTTGAACCGCAGTCGCCGTGACCGAGACGCCGGGGACCGCGCCCCCGCTCGAATCGGTAATGTTGCCAAGTAGTGTGCCGGTCACCGCCTGGGCGGCGGCACGCGACGGGATGGCGCACAGGCACACGGCGATCGCCGCTGCTGTGGCCAGCCGAGTGGCCAGAGACATATACACTATCCTCCTCCGGAAGAGATATGCCGGACGTAACAGAGCAGACTCTACGCGCGAGACCCTGTCAAGGACTTTTACCGCCATGCACAGCGTTCACGGCCTGCACCACATCACCGCCATCGCCGGACCCGCGCAGGAAAACCTCGACTTCTATGCCGGACTCCTCGGGATGCGCCTCGTCAAGCGCAGCATCAACCAGGACGATCCGGGCACCTACCATCTCTTCTACGCGGACGCCGAGGGGCATCCCGGCACCGACCTCACGTTCTTCCCGTGGGCGCAGATGGCGCCGCCGCGGATGGGCCACGGCCTCGCCGTCGAGGTCGGCCTGGAGGTGCCGGCCGGCAGCCTTGCGTGGTGGGGCGCGCGCCTCGAGAAATATGGCGCGCGGATCGAACCCGTCGAGACACGCTTCGGCGATCGCGTCCTGCCGCTGACCGACGTCCACGGCCTGCGCCTCGCGCTCGTCGAGAGCGCGCGCGGCCTCGTGCGCCCGTTCACGCCGTGGGACGGCAGCCCGATTCCCGCCGAGCGCCAGATCCGCGGTCTCTACGGCGCGCAGCTCTGGGAGCGCAGCGCCGCCGAAACCGCCGCGTTCATGACCGCGGCGCTCGGGTTCCGCGAGATGGCTCGCGAGAGCGGCTGGATCCGCTACGGCTTCGACACCCATCCCGGCGTCGTCGACATCCGCGAGACGCCCGGCGAGCGCCGGGGCGCGTGGGGCGTCGGCGCCGTCCATCACCTCGCGTGGTCGGTGACCGATCTCGAGTACGAAATGGCAGTGCGCGCGCAGGTCGAAGCGGCGGGCGGCCACGCGACGCCGGTGATCGATCGCTTCTGGTTCAAGTCGGTGTACTTCAAGGAGCCCGGCGGCGTGCTGTTCGAGATCGCGACAGAGGGGCCGGGCTTTGCGGTGGACGAACACGCGGAGCGTCTCGGCGAAACCCTCGTGCTGCCGCCGTGGTTCGAGGCGTCGCGGCGTGAGATCGAGCGCGTGCTGCCGCCGCTCACGCTCCCAGGCGATCGATTTTCAACTATTACCTAATAGAATGTGACGAATGAGTGAAAACGCTGGATTGACGCACCCCGGCATCCGCAAGTGGATCGACACCGTCGCGGCTATGACCTCACCCGATCGCGTGCTGATCTGCGACGGATCCCAGTCCGAGACGAACGCCATCATCAAGGAATCCCTGGCCTCCGGCGAGCTGATCGAGCTGAATCAGGCAACGATGCCGGGCTGCTACCTGCACCGCAGCGCCTCGCACGACGTCGCCCGCACGGAGCACCTCACGTTCGTCTGCACGTCGGCGAAGGAGGACTCGGGCCCGAACAACAACTGGATGGCGCCCGACGAGGCCGTCGCCAAGCTGACGCCGCTCTTCAAAGGGGCCATGAAGGGGCGGACGATGTACGTCGTCCCCTTCCTGATGGGCCCGCCCGGATCGCGATTCTCGAAGGTCGGCGTCGAGATCACCGACAGCAAGTACGTCGTCCTGAGCATGCGGATCATGACGCGCGTCGGCCAGCCCGCGCTCGATCACCTCGGCGAGTCCGACGACTTCACGCGCTGCCTGCATTCGCTCGGCGACCTGAGCCCCGAGCGCCGCTTCATCATGCACTTCCCCGAGACCAACACGGTGTGGTCGATCGGGTCCGGCTATGGCGGCAACGCGCTGCTCGGCAAGAAGTGCATGGCGCTGCGGCTGGCGAGCTACCTCGCGCGCAAGGAAGGCTGGCTCGCCGAGCACATGCTGATCCTCGGCCTCGAGGATCCGCAGAAGCGGATTCGCTACATCGCCGGCGCATTTCCGTCGGCCTGCGGCAAGACGAATCTCGCGATGCTCGTACCGCCGAAGGCGCTGCCGGGCTGGAAGGCGACGACGGTCGGCGACGACATCGCGTGGCTGCGTCCGGGATCGGATGGCCGCCTGTGGGCCGTCAACCCTGAAGCCGGCTTCTTCGGCGTCGTCCCCGGCACGAGCCGCAAGACGAACCCGACGGCGTTCGACATGATCCAGCGTGACACGATCTTCACGAACGTCGCGCTGCGGCCCGACGGCACGCCGTGGTGGGAAGGACACGACGACGCGGCGCCGGCGGAGGCGATCGACTGGCAGGGACGGCCGTGGACGCCGGCGTCCACCGAGAAGGCGGCGCACCCCAACAGCCGGTTCACCACGCCGGCGACCAACTGCGCGTCGCTCTCGCCCGAGTTCGACAACCCGAACGGCGTGCCGATCGACGCGATGATCTTCGGCGCGCGCCGGCAACGGCGTATTCCGCTCGTGTTCGAGGGGCGCAACTGGCAGCACGGCGTCTTCCTCGGCGCGACGCTCTCGTCCGAGACGACGGCGGCAGCGACCGGCAAGGTCGGCATCCTGCGGCGCGATCCGATGGCGATGTGGCCGTTCTGCGGCTACAACATGGGCGACTATTTCCAGCACTGGCTCGACGTCGGCAACGCGATCGCGAAGCCGCCGCGCGTGTTCCGCGTGAACTGGTTCCGCACCGGCGCGTCAGGCCGCTTCCTGTGGCCCGGCTTCGGCGACAACCTGCGCGTGCTGAAGTGGATCCTCGATCGCTGCGAGGGGCGCGGCGGCGCCGTCGAGACCGTCATCGGCGCGGTGCCGACCGTCGACGGCATCGATCGCACCGGCCTCACGCTGTCGGACGAGGACATGAAGGATCTGCTCGAAGTCGATCCGGCCGACTGGGTCGAAGCGGTGCACGGGCAGGAGGAGCTGATCCACATGTTCGGCGCCCGCATGCCGAAGGCGATGATCGCGGAGCACGACGAGCTGGCGCAGCGCATCAACTCGGCGATCACGCCGCCGGATCTCGTGGGACGGGATTCGGGGACCTAGTCTGATCCGAGGGGCGTCGCCCCTCGGACTCCCCTACACGCACACTCGCTGCGCTCGTTCGCTGCCAGCCCTCACGCGTGATCAGGCCATCACGTGAGTCTAGGGGCGCAGTGCGACGATGACGATCGGCGGACCCCATCGCTGCGGCGTCGGCGCGATCTGAAACACGATCGGGCCGGCGCCCAGCAGATCGCCATGTCGAGCCAGGTCCGACGCGCTGATGACGAGATAGTCCGCCCGCTGGCGGTACCACGCGACGTCATGCTCGAACAGCAGTTCGACCGGCACGACCTTGAACCCCGCACCCCCAAGATACGTCGGACCGCTGTTCTCGACGGCCAGGCGCGCGCCCTTCGGCGCGTTCTCCCGCAGCCACGCCGCCGCCATCGTCCGCGTGTCGGGACGCTTCAACTGATCGAGCCAGCGCACCGACGCGACAGCGGGGCGAACGAGCAGCGCGAGGACGGCCACGGCCAGCAGCACGCGTTGCGCCGCGCGACTCGAAAGCGCCGGCACGCGCGCCGTGAGGGCCACCAGCGTGAACGCGGCAGACGACGCCAGCAGGCACACAATCGGCAGCAGCGGCAACGCGTAGCGCCCGAAGATGTGTCCGTGCGTCGACATTTCGTAGAAGTGCACGAGGGCGACCGCCAGGATCGGTGCCCAGCGCCGGCGATCGGCGCCGCGAGCGAGGACGAAGACGGCGCCGGCGAGTCCGACCGTCAGCGTGATCGGTCCGTCGAGCCAGAGGTGCTTGGCGTAGACCGCCCAGCCGGAATCGGCGGCGCCGGTGGACACGCGGTACTGCCAGAAGAGCGACGCGAAACCGTCGAGAAACGCCGGGAGATCCAGCCAGGTGTACGGAGCTGCCGCCAGAAACGCCAGCGCGGCTGCGCCCGCGGCGACGCCGATCTTGCGGCCGCGATCGGCCGCGCCCCACTCGTTGAGGAGCCACGCGACGACGACGCCGACGAAGGCGACGCCCCCGGTGTACTTGGCGGCTGCCGCCAGACCACACACGGCGCCGGCCCACGCGTAGTCGCGGATCGTCCTGCGGCGCGCGGCACGCAGCGTGAGCCACAGCGCCAGCGTCACCAGCGCCGTCATCGGCACGTCGGTAAGCGCGTAATGCGATTCGCGGACGTGCATCGGCCGGACCGCCATCTGAGCCGCCGCGAGCAGCCCGACCCTGCGGTCCGCGAGCTCCGTCCCGATCGCGTAGGTCAGCCAGACCGTGGCCACGCCGACGATCGCGGTGACGAATCGCGCCGCCTGATAGACGGCGGCGATGTCGAAGCCGTCGAGCGACGTCCACTCGCCCCCCACCGCGCCCCAAAGAAATCGCACGATGTCGACGCCGCCGTGAAGATAGATGACGAGCGACGGGTAGTTGAAGACGTGCGGGTTCCAGTCGCCCGTGCGCAGAATAGCCAGGGCATGATCGACGACAATCGGCTCGTCGATGCCGACGGCGTGCGGAACGCCGGCGGTCAGGTACCAGAGCCGGGCGGCCGCCGCGACCGCCAGGATGGCGGTTATCGCTATCCAATCGGGAAGGCGGCGCACCGGGCCGTAAGATATCATCGCTCGATGGCCCACGCCTTCACGATCGGCGTCGAAGAGGAGTTCCAGATCGTCGACCCCGAGACCTGGGAGCTCCGCTCGCACGTGTCGGAGCTCCTCAGCGCGTCGGCGCCGGTGCTCGGCGATCAGATCAAACGCGAGCTGCACCAGTCGATCGTGGAGGTCGGGACGAAGATCTGCGCCGACGTCTCGGAGCTCGACGAGGAAATCTGCCGCATCCGGCGCGAGCTGTCGGCGGGCGCGGAGCGCGTCGGCCTGCGCATCGCCGCCGCGGGCACGCATCCGTTCTCGTCGTGGAAGGACCAGATCATCTCGCCCGGCGCGCGCTACGAGAGCATCGTCGAGGAGCTGCAGCAGCTCGCGCGATCGCTGCTCATCTTCGGCCTGCACATTCACGTCGCCGTGCCCGACAAGCCGAGCACGATCGAGCTCCTGAACGAGGCGCGCTACTTCCTGCCCCACCTGCTCGCGCTCTCGACGAGCTCCCCGTTCTGGCAGGGGCGCGACACCGGCCTGAAGTCGTACCGGACGACCGTGTTCCGCCGTTTTCCCCGCAGCGGCATCCCCGATCAGTTCGAGTCGTGGAGCCACTACGAGGACTACGTCAACACGCTCGTCGAGCTGCACTGCATCGACAACGGCAAGAAGGTGTGGTGGGACCTGCGCCCGCACCCGCAGTTCGGCACGCTGGAGTTCCGGATCTGCGACGTGCCCACGTCGCCCAGCGCCACCATCGCGCTCGCGGCGCTCGCGCAGGCGATCGTCGTCAAGCTGTACCGGCTGCGCCGCAGCAACCTCGGGTTCCGCATCTATCCGCGCGCGCTCGTCGAGGAAAACAAGTGGCGCGCCGCGCGCTACGGCATCGACGGCCTGCTGATCGACTTCGGCCGCCGCGCCGAAGTGCCCATGCGCGACCTGGCGATGGAGCTGCTCGAGTTCGTGGACGACGTGGTCGACGAGCTGGGAAGCCGGAAGGCGCTGCAGTACGTGCACCGCATCGTCGCGGAGGGCACGAGCGCCGACCGCCAGCTCGAAGTGTTCAAGAAGACGGGAGACCTGAAGGCGGTCGTTCAGTGGGTCGTCGAAGAGACACGGGCCGGCCATCAACGAGAAACGGCGGCTAAGGCCTGAGCGAACGAGCGCAGTGAGTGATGAAAACGGAGGACTTGTGAAAGTAGGACTGCTCTGCGGCCGCGAGTATGCGTTTCCGCCCGCGTTCCTCGATCGCGTGAACACGCTCGGACGCGAGCACGGCGTGACGGCGGAGTTCGTCACGCTGACCGGCACGAAGATGGGCGAATCGTCCGGCTACCGCGTCATCGTCGACCGCATCTCGCACGAGGTCGAGTACTACCGCGCGTTCCTGAAGCACGCGGTGCTGACCGGCACCTACGTGATCAACAACCCGTTCTGGTGGACGGCCGACGACAAGTTCTTCAACTACGCGATCGCGCAGAAGGTCGGCGTGGCGGTGCCGAAGACGGTGGTGCTCCCGCAGAAGTCGTATCCCGCCGACATCGACCTCACCTCCGAGTCGCTGCACAACCTGGGCTACCCGCTCGACTGGGACGGCCTGCTCGACTACGTCGGCCGGCCGGCGATCCTCAAGCCCTATTCGGGCGGCGGCTGGAAGCACGTCTACAAGGTGAACACCCGCGAGGAGCTGATCGCCGCGTACGACGGCACCGGGCCGTACTGCATGACGCTGCAGCAGTTCATCCACTTCGACCAGTACGTCCGCTGCTTCACGTTCGGCAAGACCGACATCGTCCCGGTCCGCTACGATCCGCACGAGCGCCGCTACCTCGTCGAGCACTCGTATCTCACGCCGGAGCTCGGCGCGCGCATCGTGCAGGACGCGCAGACGCTCAACACGGCGCTCGGCTACGAGATGAACACGATCGAGTTCGCCGTCGAGAACGGCGTCCCGTACGCGATCGATTTCCTGAATCCCGCGCCCGACTTCGAGCGCGACCGCATCACGCCGCACTATTTCGAGATCGTCGTCGACAAGATGGCGCGGCTGGTGATCGATCGCGCGCTCAGCGGGAAGCCGTCGCAGTCGTGGCCGCGCTGGGCTGAGATGACGGGACTGTCGGCGGGCGTCACAGGACCGGTGTAAGAGAATCGAATCCCTGATCCTTAATCCCTGATCCTCGAATCCCGCATCGCGAATTCCCGCATCGCGAATCGCGAATCGCGAATCCGGGTGCGGGATGCGGGATACGGGATTGGATTCGGGATGCGGGACAAGGGATTCGGGATGCGGGATTCGAGGATCAGGGATCAGGGATGAGGGATTCGATCGTCGCGTGGAACGCGATCTTGAAGGTACACGCCGACGAAGATCTGTGCGGCGCCCTGGCGGATCGCATGCGCGAGGGGCGGCTGGTGTTCGGCGGACGGCTGCTGTGTCCGTTTCTGCGTCCGTTCTTTCTCGACGCCGCCGACGAGGCGCGCGTCGCGCGTGCGTCGGAAGCGCTCTGGCGGTTGGGTGAGCGGTTCGCGGACGCGGCGGCGGCCGATCCCGGGCTGATGCGCGCGGTCGGCATGAGCGACGCGGAGGTCGCGCTCGCGGCGATCCCGCCCGGCGCCGGGCCCGCGAGCACGGCCGCGCGCGCCGACGCCTTCATCCTGCCGCGGTCCCTGCAGTTCGCGGAATACAACGCCGAAAGCCCCGCCGGCGCGGGCTACAGCCAGCGGCTCGCGGAGCTGTTCGACGCGAGCGTGCTCATGACGGCGTTCAGGCGTGAGTTCGACGCCCGGTTCTACACGCCGATCGCCCGTCTCCTCGACGCGCTGCTCGAGACGTGGCGCGAGTGGAGCGGCGGCAAGCCGGCGCCCCGCATGGCCATCGTGGACTGGCGCGAGGTGCCGACGTGGAGCGAGTTCGAGCTGCTGCGCGACGCCTTCACCGCCGCGGGCGTGCCGACGACGATCCACGATCCGCGCGATCTCATGTTCGACGGGACGTCGCTGACCGCCGGCGGCCGGCGGATCGACTTCGTCTACCGGCGCGTGCTCATCAACGACATCGTCGCGCGCCCGGACGAGTGCGGCGCGCTGGTCGAGGCGTACCGTGCCGGCGCGATCTGCATGGCGAACAACCTTCGCTGCAAGATCGCGCACAAGAAGGCGTTCTTCGCGATCCTCACCGACGAGCGCTACGATCGATTGTTCGATCCCGCCGATCTCGAGGCCGTCCGCGCGCACGTCCCCTGGACGCGGATGGTCGACGCGGACGTCGCCGAACGCCTCAGCCGCGCGCGCGAACGCTTCGTGATCAAGCCGAACGACGAATACGGCGGTGCCGGCGTCACGCTCGGCTGGGAGACGGACGAGCCGGCGTGGCGTGCCGCACTCGATCGCGCCGTTCGCGAGGGCACGTGGATCGCGCAGGAGCGCATCGAGGTCCGCCGCGAGCCGTTTCCGATCTGCGACGGGGATCGCGTGGCCGAGCGTGACATGCTCGTCGACTTCGCGCCGTATCTCTTCCGCGGCCGCGTGGCCGGATTCCTGACCCGCCTGAGCGCGACGGGTCTCGCGAACGTGACGTCCGGCGGCGGCCAGGTTCCGGCATTCGTGGTGCAACGCACATCCTGATGGCGACGACAACCCTGTTTGGACCCTTTTCCCCTGAGCTCGCGCCGGGCGCGCAGAACGCCGTGGACGTCTGCCTGGCGATCCAGCCGCACGAGCGCGTCGCGCTCGTCGCCGACGAGGCGAGCCGTGAAGTCGCCGCGAGCCTGGCGGCGGCGCTCGAGGACGCCGGCGCGTCGGCTGACTACGTGCTCATCGAGCAGACCGCCTCGCGGCCGCTCACCGGCGCGCCGCGCGCCGTGATCGAGGCGCTCGAGCGCGCCGACGCCGGCATGCTGTGCGTGCAGCCGCTCCAGGGCGAGCTCGGCGCGCGCATGGCGATCGTCGAGGTCGTCGAGCGGCGGCAGATCCGCTACGCCCACATGGTCGGCGTCACGCCGCAGATCATGCAGCAGGGGATGCGCGCCGACTACCGGCTGGTGGACGCGCTGAGCACGAAGCTCTGCGATCGCATGCGCACGGCCGAGGCGCTGCGCGTCGAAACCGACGCGGGCACGTCGCTGACGGCGACGTTCGACCCCGCGCTGCACTGGGTCAAGACGAGCGGGATCATCAGCCCGCGCTACTGGTCGAACCTGCCGGCGGGCGAAGTCTTCACGACGCCGAAATCCGTGGACGGCGTGTTCGTGTGCAACGGGACCGTCGGCGACTACTTCGGCCCGAAGTACGGCGATCTCTCGCGGACGCCGATGACGCTCGAGATCGCGCGCGGACGGCTGGCGGGCGTCCGGTGCGCGCGCGCCGAGCTGGAGCGCGAGTTCGAGGCCTACTGCCGCACCGACGAATTCAGCGACCGCGTCGGCGAGCTGGCGTTCGGCACCAACGTCGCGCTCACGGAGATGATCGGCGTCCTGCTGCAGGACGAGAAGGTCCCCGGCGTGCACCTCGCGTTCGGCGACCCGTACGGCAGCCAGACGGGCGCGCCCTGGAAGTCGACGACGCACGTCGACGTCCTGACGCGCGGCTGCGACGTCTGGATCGACGACGACCAGATCATCCGCAAGGGCCGCTACCTGCTCGATCGGCTGGGGTTGTGATGCGTCACGAAGTTCATTCCTGGTATTCCCCGCGGCTCGGCCGCGAGATGAGCGTCGTCGTCTTCGGCCACTACGGCCCGCCGATGATCGCGTTCCCGACGACCGGCGGCGACGAGTGGGAATACGAACGCACCGGCGTCGTCGACACGCTGTCGGGTTTCATCGACGCCGGCCGGGTCAAGATGTTCTGCGTCAACACCAACAACCACGACTCGTTCGGCAACAGCCATGCGCACCCGCGCCACCGGAGCTGGATGCAGGCGCAGTACGACGACTACATCACGCACGAGGTGATGCCGTTCGTGCGCGGCCACTGCCGTTCCTCCGACATTCCGATGTGGACCTTCGGCGCGTCGCTCGGCGGGTATCACGCCGCCAACACGCTCCTGAAGCATCCCGACGTGGTGAAACGCTGCTACGCGCTGTCGGGCGTGTATGACATGAAGCGCTTCATGGGCGGCGACTACGACGACAACTTCTATTTCAACAACCCCGTCGACTACATCGCGAACCTGAGCGACGGCTGGGCGCTGCAGCAGCTCGCGACCTGCGACATCCATCTCGCGACCGGCACGGGGCCGTGGGAGCATCCCGAAGAGGCGTACCGCATGTCGGGCATTCTCAACGCACGCGGCATCCGCCATTCGCTCGACGACTGGGGCCCGCAGGGCGGACACGACTGGCCGTACTGGCGCCACATGATCTGGGAGTACATGGCGCAGGCCTAGCGTGCAGAAGCAGTCGTTCGAGATCTGGTCGCCCCAGCTGCGCAACCACCGCTACGTCGACGTCTATCTTCCGGATTCGTACGAGGACGGACGGCGGCGCTACCCCGTCGTCTACATGCAGGACGGGCAGAACCTGTCCGACCCGGCCATCGCGTTCGCGGGCCAGACGTGGAACCTGCACCAGGGCCTCGCGTGGCTGGCCGAGCGCGGCATCGAGCCGATCATCGTGGGCATCCACAACACCCCGGCACGCCTCGCGGAATACAGCCCGATCGCCGATCCGCGGCTCGGCGGCGGCGACGGCGAGCGGTACGGTCGCTTCCTGATCGACACGCTCAAGCCGCGCATCGACTCGACGTACCAGACGCGTCGCGATCGCGACGCCACCGTCATCGCGGGATCGTCGATGGGCGGACTGATCGCGCTGTATCTGTATTTCCGCCGTCCGTCGCCGTTCGGCCGCGCGGCCGTGATCAGTCCGTCGATCTGGTTCGCCGGCCGCGCCGTGCTCGAGCTCGTCAGCGGCACGCGGCAGACGCGCGGACGCATCTATCTCGACGTCGGGACGAACGAGGGGGCCGGCACGCTGAAGAACGCCAGGACGCTGAACCGGCTGCTGCGGCGGAAGGGCTATCGCCGCGACACGCTGAGGTACATCGAAGCCGAAGGTCATCGGCATTGCGAGGCCGACTGGGCCTGGCGCCTGCCGCAGGCGCTGGCGTTTCTGCTCGCGGAAGGATAGGCTGTCTCGCTATGCAGATCGACAGACGCCGCTTCATCGTCTTTTCGTCCGGTGCGCTTGCCTTGTCGCCCTTCGCGCGCGCGTTTGGTCAACAGCCGGCCGCCGCCGGCCAGCCCGCGGCGCCGCCGGTCACCGCCTTCACGGACGTCCGCCGCAACGTCGGCATCTTCACCGGCCGTGGCGGGACGATCGGGTTCCTCATCAACAAAGACGCGGCGATCGCGATCGACACGCAGTATCCCGACACCGCCAAGATCTGCCTCGACGGCCTGAAGCAGAAGGCCGGACGCGGTCTCGACCTCGTGATCAATACGCACCATCACGCCGACCACACCGGCGGCAACGGCGTGTTCAAGGCCGAGACGAAGAAGATCGTCGCGCACGTGAAGGTGCCCGAGCTGATGAAGATGGTCGCCGCGACGGCGACGGCCAGCGCGGCGCCCCCGGTGTTCCCCGACGCGACGTTCGACAAGACGTGGGGCGAGCAGCTCGGCGACGAGAAGGCCACCGCCTCGTACAACGGGCCCGGTCACACCGGCGGCGACGCCATCATCCACTTCGAGCGCGCCCACGTCGTCCACATGGGCGACCTGCTGTTCCACGAGCGCCATCCGCGTGTGGATCGGCCGGCCGGCGCGTCGATCGCCAACTGGATCGTGATCCTCGAGAAAACCGGAAAAGACTTTCCGGCCGACACGATTTTCATCGCCGGCCACGCGAAGGACGGCGTGGCGCCGACCGTCGATCGGAAGGCCGTGCTGCACTTTCGCGACTATCTCAGCGCGGCGCTCGATCTCACACGCAAGGAGATCGCGCGCGGCCAGACGAAGGACGCGATCGCCGCGACGGCGTCGCTTCCCGGTTTCGAGGGCTATCAGGGTGGCGGCCCGCTCACGCTGAAGGGCGTGCTCGAAAGCGCGTACGACGAGCTGACCGCGAAAACCCCGTAGCCGGGCCCCGAACGCACGATGACCAAGCCGACGCTTCGCAGCCAGCCGCTCGTGCTGCTCGCCGAAGACTTCGAGGACGCGCGAGAGCTCTACCGCGACTTCCTCGAGTTCTCGGGCTTCACGGTCGAGACGGCGGGCAACGGCCGCGAAGCGATCGATCTGGCGGTGTCGCTGCTCCCCGATCTGATCCTCATGGACGCGAGCATGCCGGTGCTCGACGGCTGGCAGGCGACGAAGGCGCTCAAGGCACACCCCGCCACGAAGCACATCCCGATTCTCGCGCTCACGGCGCACGCCTTCGACGACGCGCGGCAGAACGCCAGGGACGCGGGCTGCGACGGCTTCGTCACCAAGCCGTGCCTGCCCGACGATCTCGTCGCCCGCGTCCGCGCCATGCTCGACGGCGGACGGAAGAAGAAGCGCTGAGTTTGCGGTAGACTCAGGCCACACATGAATCCCATCAATATCCTGCTCGTGGTCCTGGGTGTGTTGACGGCCGGGTTCGTCGGGATCTGGGGCCGCGTGATCGGCTCGGTCCGCAGCGAAGCCCCGTCACCGGCGACCGACGCGCGCTTTCCCACGCTGCTCTCCATCGCGATCGGCGGCGTCACGAACTTCTTCGACACGCTCGGCATCGGATCGTTCGCCACGACGACAGCGATGTTCCGCGCGTTCGCCATGGTGCCGGACCGGATCATTCCCGGCACGCTGAACGTCGGTCACACGCTGCCCACCGTTGTCCAGGCGTTCTTCTTCATCTCGGTGATCCCCGTGGACGTGACGACGCTCATCTCGATGATCGCGGCGGCCGTCGCGGGCGCGTGGCTGGGGGCCGGCATCGTGGCGGGCTGGCCGAAGCGCCACGTGCAGATCGGGATGGGGTTCGCGCTGCTGGCCGCGGCCACGTTCTTCACGATGAAGAACCTGAACCTCTTTCCGGCGGGGTCCGCCGAAATCGGCGTCAGCGGCGTCCGGCTCGTCGTCGCCATCGTGGGCAACTTCCTGCTGGGCGCGCTGATGTCGCTCGGCATCGGCCTCTACGCGCCGTGCATGGTGCTCGTCAGCCTGCTCGGCATGAGCGAGACGACCGCGTTCCCGATCATGATGGGATCGTGCGCGTTCCTGATGCCGGTGGGCAGCACGAAGTTCATCAAGGAGCGCGCCTACAGCCTGCGCGTGGCGCTCGGCCTCGCGCTCGGCGGCATTCCGGGCGTCATCATCGCGGCGACGATCGTGAAGTCGATGAACCTGGTGACGGTCCGCTGGCTGGTGATCGTCGTCGTGCTCTACACCGCGGTGACGATGCTCTACGCCGCGTTCGGACCGCAGCGCAGCACCGCCGCCGAATAGGTCAACGCTCGATTCGCGCGCTCTTGATGTAGTCGAGCAGCGGGAAGTTCGCCTTCAGGTAGGCGTTGCCGCCCTGGAAGACCGGATCCTGCTTGCCGCCGCGGATGCCGCCGCCGGCGTTGTCGCCGTACTCCGCGTACCAGGCGTCGGCGACGCTCATGCCTTCAACCACTTCGCCGAACGCCACGAACGGCGCAGTGTCGGGTCTTTGAAGAGACAGATCGTGCGTCTCGGAGTTGTCTTTCAGGTTGATGAAGACCTGCGTCGTCCGGCCGTTCGGATCCTTGAAGGCGAACGCGACGGTGCCGCGCTTGTTCGACACGCCGACGTAGGGATCGTCGGGAATCGTCTTCGTGCGCCACGCCTGCGCGACCTTCGGGTCGGCGGCGATCCCGAACTGCGCCCACGTGCCTTTGCGGATGCGGAAGATCGGGGCGTCGTCGTAGTACGCGCCCTCGACGAGCTCGCGGAAGCGGTCCGCGCCGTTCGGCGCCCAGCCGCGATGGACCGCGATGACGATCGAGCCTTTGGTCGTCTCGAGCCGCACTTTGTAGGTGACCGGCGCCGTCGCTGCTTGCAGCGCCTGCTGCAGAACGAGTACCGCCAACCAGCTGATCCAGATCATGGCTATAGCGTAGCGCCTTCTCACAGGAGATCA
>Ga0066903_100001209_pt1 | contig 18446 bp, 12 predicted proteins | sample PanSoiMetaGPlot1_FD_67491 | JGI IMG/M metagenome (GOLD analysis project Ga0066903, IMG submission 67491) | Tropical forest soil microbial communities from Panama analyzed to predict greenhouse gas emissions - Panama Soil - Plot 1 (version 2) | ecosystem: Environmental > Terrestrial > Soil >... | reverse complement strand
GATCGCCGTCTATCGGCCGGTCACCGCCGAAGAAGCCATGCAGATCCTGACGACGCACGGGTCGCAGGCGGCTGTGTACGCGGGCGGCACCGATCTGCTCATCCGATTGAAGAACCGGCTGCAGCAGGCGCCGGCGTACCTCGTCGACATCAAGACCATCAACAACCTGCGCTACATCCGGGAAGCGCCCGACGGCGGCGTGCGGATTGGTGCGCTGACCAAGCTGGCGGAGATGGCGGATTCTCCGCTGCTGGCGGCGAAGTACCCGATGCTCGTGCAGGCCATCGGCACCATCTCGTCGCCGGAACTTCGGAACGCGTCGACGATCGGCGGCGACCTGCTGCAGGAAGTCTGGTGCCAGTACCTGCGAGGCGGCTACGACTGCTGGCGCAACGGCGGCTATCTCTGCTATGGCGCAATCGGCGACAACAGTTACTACCACTCCGCGATGGGCGGCCGGCTCTGCTACGCGGTCTACCCCGGAGACGCGGCGACCGCCCTCATCCCCTTCGATGCGACCGTGACGATTGCTACGCCCTCGGGCCCGAAGGAACTGTCGGTCGAACAGCTCGTCCCCGGCGACATGGTGGTCGAAGGGCGCATCCAGTCGCACGTCGTCCGCTCGAACGAAATCCTGACTGAGGTGGCGCTGCCGCCGCCCGGTACCGGCTGGAAGACGTCGTTCGAGAAACTGCGCCCGCGGGGCGTGTGGGACTTCGCCATGGCTTCACTGGCGATGGCGCTGAAGGTCGACGGCAGCAGGATCGGCGATGCGCGGGTCGTCTTCGGCGGGATCGCCGGCAAACCGTTTCGCGAGGCCGCCGTGGAGACGTTCCTGAAGGGCAAGAGGTTGAGCGACGGTCTTGCGCGGGAGGCCGTGTCGGTCGCGCTCGCCGACGCCGCCCCGCTCAAGTACAACGCCATGAAGATCGAGATGGCCAAGGGACTTCTGGCGTCAGCGCTGGAAAAAGTTCAGAGTTGAAATTCAAAGTGCAAAGTAAGGGAAAGTGGAAAGACCCTTTGACCTTTGAACTTTCCTGAGGCCCTTGCCCCTTCCCCTTGTCCAGGCGATCCTGTTCGAGCCGGTCGGCTGTCTGGCCGAATTCGCTGCCGACCCGTTTCGATCGCTCGCATTGGACGTTTTCAACAGTCCGCTCCCTGCCGACCTGACGGGCAGCCAGGCCTACTGGGCTCTCCTCGATCTCATCGATACGGCCGGTCCGGCGGCCATCGAGACGCACCGCGGACTGTTTCAGGCGCAGGAGTGCCGTGCCGCAGGCGACGCGATAGTGTATGAAGACGTAGGGCCAGCACTCTCGGCATTGAAAAGCCTCGACCTGATACTCATCGTGGCGACGTCGCTCTCGAGCGAAGCCGTCCACGGATTTCTGGAGAAGACAAAGGCGTCAGAGGTGTTTGACGCTATATGGAACCGCGATGCGGCAGGCGGCATCAAAGCGGCGCCGCTGTCAACTGCCGCCGCGGCGGCGGCCCTCGATCCTGAATCCATGCTCTATCTCGCCGACACCGCGGCTGGCCTCGACGCCGGGCGCCGCGCCGGCGTGCAGCCGATCCTCATGATGAACGATCCTGACGAAGCGATGAAGCTGACGGCTCTCAAACCCTCGGGCGGCATCGTCTCGCTGCACGAACTGCCCGATTTCATCCGGCTCGTCTCGGCGGAACATGCCGAGCGGCGCCCGAACGTTGCAAGCCGACCCGCGAGGAACCGATCATGAGCGCCTTTCTGACCGCCGACGGTCTCCTCGCGCTCGTCACGCTGACGTTCCTCGAAGTGGTGCTCGGCATCGACAACGTGATCTTCATCTCGATTCTGTCGGCCAAGCTGCCCCGTCAGTCGCAGGACCGGGCCCGTCGCGTCGGACTGCTGGCCGCGATGGTGATGCGCATCCTGCTGCTCTTCTCCATCGCGTGGGTCATGCGCCTCACGACGACGCTCTTCACGATGCTGCGATCCGACATTTCGGGCCGCGATCTGATCCTCATCGGCGGCGGGCTGTTCCTCATCTACAAGTCGACCATGGAGATTCACGAGCGCCTCGAGGGCGAGGAGCATCACGCGTCGGGCCGCGCGCAGCCGACCTTCGCGTCCGTGATCATGCAGATCATGCTGCTCGACATCATCTTTTCCCTCGACTCGGTGATCACGGCGGTGGGCATGGCCGACGAGCTCGCGATCATGGTGGCGGCCGTGGTGCTCGCCGTCGCGATCATGATGTTCTCGGCGGCGCCCATCGCCAGTTTCGTGAACCGCCATCCGACGGTCAAGGTACTGGCCCTCGCGTTCCTCCTGCTCATCGGCATCACGCTCATCGGCGACGGCCTCGAGATGCACGTGCCGAAGGGCTACATCTATTTCGCGATGGGCTTCTCGGTCTTCGTGGAGATGATCAATCTGCGCGTGCGCGGCAAGACGTCGCCCGTGCAGCTGCACTCGCGCGAGCCATGAGTTGGGACTGAGAACTTGAGACTTGAGGAATGATGATTCAAGAATCGATGTGTACATCGATGATCGTGGCGTTGTTGCAATGATTCGATCATTGAGGCCCTTACTGAATTATCGATGAATCTATCGACCACCAAGACATCATTCCCCAAATCCCCAACTTCACAGTCCCAGTACATCTGTTACAGTCCATTTCCCGTGACCCCGCGTGTCTCCCGTCGTCACGTCACGCTTGCTGCGCTTCCCACGCTGCTGTTCGCGTACGTGCTGTTCATCCGCACGCGTCACGTCTCACAATCGTTCTGGCTGCTCGGGGACCAGATCCTCTACTGGAGGTGGGCGCTTGGATCGTGGCGCGATCTCCCCGCCGGCGGTGGACCAACGTCGGTCGGCGGCACGACGCTGGGACCCATTTTCGTGTGGACGGTCTGGGCCATCCGCCATCTTGTGGGACCGTGGACCCAGAACCTGCCGCACTCCGGCAGCATCGGGCTGTCCATCATCCAGTCGGCCGCCGACGCCGTGCTCTTCGTCGCCATATGGCGGCGATTCGACTCGATGGCCCTCGGTCTGGCAACGGTGCTGGTGGTCGCGTCGGCACCATACGACATGGCGTTCAACGCGACCATCTGGAATCCGCCGCTCGCGGTTGCCTTCGTGAAGATCAGCCTGGCCATCATCCTCCTGGCGGATCGGCGTGAGTCGATCTGGTGGGCCGCAAGCGCGACAGCCGCGGCGCTCCTGGCCGCTCAGTCCCACTCGTCGGCGATCTTCTTTGCCGTGCCGGTTGCCGCGTCGTTCCTCGGTCGCGAGATGCTCGCACGCCGATGGGTGCACCTCTGGCGCCAGGCGGCAGCGTTGACAGCAGTGGTTGCGCTGCTCGAGATTCCCTACCTTGCGAACCTGTTGACCACGACGGTCGCATCCACGCGACCAACAATGGTCGTCCGCAGCGTGGCGGACACGCTGGCCGAGCCGCAGCGGCTGCGGCCCGTCGCGAGCTTCGCCGCGCTGGTGAATGGCACGCAGTTCATCCTCGTTCGGCCCTGGGCGTTCAGCGGCTTCGGCCTCGTGCTCGTGGCATGCGCGGCCATGCTCGCGTGGCGGGCACGGCGAGATCTCACGCTCCTCGGCGCGACCGTCGCGCCGATGCTGTGCGCCGTCATCGGTTTCTCGTTCTGGCAGAACGCCTACGACCACTACTGGTTTCTCACCATCGCCCCCAGCGCGGCGCTGACGATGACGATCGTCGCGACGTCGTGGCGGAAAACGGCGACCCCCGTGGCATGGCTGCTCGTCGCGCTCGCGATCGTCGCCCAGCCCTGGCGACTGGCCGACGCCCTCACGTTCCATCGTCTGCCGGAGTACGGTGCGCTCGTCGAAGGCTCGCGCGAAATCCGCAGTCGCACGAGCGAAGTGCGGGCGATCGAGACCGAGTTCGCGCTGCCGCCCTCGACCGATCGGACCTTCTTGTTCGAGGTCCTCGGCGGACGCGTCACGCCGCAGGGTCGCGTGATCGCGACCATTCAGAGGAGCGGCCAGGCCATCTTCAGGCCGGTCCAGCCCGACGCAACTGCCCGGACCGAATGAGCGGCGCCGCGCGTGGACCTCAAAGAAGTCGGACAACTCGGCACGACTCAGGACGCGCACTGGTACTACGCGAGCAAAGGGCGCGCGCTCCTGCAGTGCATCGCGGGACACGAAGCGCACCACATCCTTGATGTCGGAGCGGGAACGGGGTTCTTCTCCAAAGTCCTGTTGCGCGAGACGGCCGCCGAGAGCGCCACCTGTCTGGATCCCGGCTACCCGGCCGACTGGTCGGAGCAATGCGGCACCAAACCCGTCTCGTTTCAGCGGCGCGGTTCAGCGGCGGACGCAGACCTCGTGTTGCTGATGGATGTGCTCGAGCATGTGGACGACGACGTGGCGCTGCTCGGGGACTATGTCGTGCAGGCGGCGCCCGGCACGCGTTTCATCGTCTCGGTTCCCGCATTTTCGTGGCTGTGGAGCCAGCACGACGAGTTCCTCAAGCATCGCCGCCGGTACACGCTTGCCGCGCTGCGCCGCGTGGTGACAGCATCTGGCCTGACGCTCGTGACAGGCTTCTATTTCTTTGCGGCCATTCTGCCCGCGGTCGCGGCGCAGCGCATGCTGGGACGTTTTCGTGCGAAGGAGGGTGCGCCGCCGACCAGCGACTTGCGATCGCACCACCCGCTGACCAACCGGCTGCTGCTTTCGCTCTGCCGCGCCGAATCGGTCGTGACGCGCCACAATCGCGCGGGCGGCCTCACCGTATTCTGCGTCGCGGAGAAGCACTGAAGCCGTGCGCGTGCAATTGATCGTGCCCTGTTACAACGAGGCCGCGCGACTGCAGCCGGCCGCGTTTCTCGATCTGGTCGCGTCGAGCCCGGACACCGACCTGCTGTTTGTCGACGACGGCAGCCGCGACGGGACGGCCGCGCTGCTGGCGGACCTTGCGGCGCAGCGGCCGTCGAGAATCTCAGTGCTGACGCGGCCCGTCAACACCGGCAAGGCCGAAGCGATCCGCGTCGGGTTCCTCGACGCGTTCACCCGCCAGAGTGAGTTCGTCGGGTACTGGGACGCCGACCTGGCGACGCCGTTGACCGCGCTCGGCGACTTCGTCGCCGTGCTCGAGTCGAATCCGCACATCGACATCGTCATGGGCTCGCGCGTGAAGATGCTCGGCCGCGACATCCGGCGGAGCGCGTTCCGCCACTATTTCGGGCGCGCCTTTGCGACGGCGGCGTCGCTGGCGCTCGGGGTCGGCGTCTACGACACGCAGTGCGGCGCGAAGGTGTTTCGCGTGACGGACGTGATCCGGCGATCATTCGACGAGCCGTTTGCCTCGAGCTGGCTCGTCGACGTCGAGGTCCTGGCGCGCTACATCGGCGCGCTCGGACCGGCCGCCGCCGACACGCGGATCTGCGAGGTGCCGCTCAGGACGTGGACCGATGTCCCCGGCTCCAAGCTCCATCTGTGGCAGGCCGTCCGCGCGATCGGCGAGGTGGCGTTCGTCGCGTGCAGGGCGCGATCGCAACGGTCCCGCCATCGAACGCCGGTGCTATGATGCGCCCCGTTCCCGCGACATGGCGTTGACCAGCGGCGCGCGCCTCGGTCCGTACGAAATCGTTGCGCCGCTCGGTGCCGGCGGCATGGGCGAGGTCTACCGCGCGCGCGATCTGAAGCTGGATCGCCTCGTCGCCGTGAAGGTGCTGCCGCCGCAGCTGGCTGACAGCGCCGCGGCGCTCGGCCGCTTCGAGCGGGAAGCGAAGGCGGTCGCCGCACTCTCCCATCCAAACATCCTCGCCATCTTCGACTTCGGCCGCGAAGGCGATACCGCCTACGCGGTCATGGAGCTCCTCGATGGCGAGACGCTCCGGCAGAAACTGTCGGCGCCCATTCCGGTCCGCAAGGCGGTCGAGTACGCCGTCCAGATCGCGCGCGGGCTTGCAGCCGCGCACGCCAAGGGCATCGTCCATCGCGATCTGAAACCGGAGAACGTGTTCGTCACATCAGACGGACGCGTGAAGATTCTCGATTTCGGCCTCGCCCGTCAGACGCCGGCCTTCGCCGGTCCCGACGCCACCATGTCGCCGACCCTCGAGCGCCACACCGACGCGGGCACGGTGCTGGGCACGGTCGGCTACATGTCGCCGGAACAGGCGCGGGGCGAGCCGGGCGATCATCGATCGGATCTCTTCTCGCTGGGCACGCTGCTGTACGAGCTGATCACGGGCCGCCGTGCCTTTCAGCGCGACACCGCAGCCGAAACGCTGACGGCCATCCTGCGCGAAGACCCGCCCGAGCTCACCGCGACATCCAGCCTGCCGCCAGCGATCGTGCGGCTGGTCCACCACTGCCTCGAGAAGAACCCCGTCGAGCGGTTTCAGAGCGCGAGCGACGTCGCCTTTGCGCTCGAGTCGCTGTCGAGCACGTCGACGGGCAGCGGACCGGCAGCCCTGGTGGCGTCACCGTCCATGCCGCGATCGTACGGCCTCGGAACCATCCTGGCTTTGCTGGTCGCCGCCACGGCCATCGCCGCCGTGGCTGCCTTTCTCGGCGGCCGCTCCACGGCGAAGCGGCCACGCGAGGTGACGTTCACGCCGCTCACCTACCGCCAGCAGAACATCTTGCGCGCGTTGTTCGCGCCAGACGGCAAGACGGTGGTCTTCAGTTCCGCGTTGAACGGTACGGACGCCGTCGTGTTCACGCTCGATCCCGAGTTCCCTGAAGCGCGCCCGCTCCTGCGCAGCGTCCACCTCCTTTCGATCTCATCAAAGAACGAACTCGCCATCCTCACGCATCCGACGTACCTGAACCATCGGCTGTTCGAAGGGACGCTGGCGCGCCTGCCGCTCGGTGGCGGCGCCCCACGCGAGATCGTCGAGGGTGTCCGCGAAGCAGACTGGTCGCCCGACGGTACGAACCTGGCCATCGTCCGAAACATCGAGGGCCGCGATCGCCTCGAGTTCCCGATTGGCAAGGTGCTCTACGAAGTCTCGGGATATCTGAGCGACCCCCGGGTCGCACCCGACGGCAATCGTGTGGCGTTCTTCGAGCACCCGCTCCGCTACGACGATCGCGGCGGCGTCGCCGTTGTCGACCTCGCCGGCAGGAAGACGACGCTTTCCGACGGCTACTGGGGACTTGAAGGACTGGCCTGGTCGCGCGATGGGGGCGAAGTGCTGTTTTCGGGCGGACTGAGCTACTCGCAATTCAAGGTGTTTGGCGCGACGCTCTCGGGCACCGTGCGCCAGGCGCTCGAGAGCGCGGGCGGCCTCACTCTGTATGACGTCGCCCCGGATGGCCGCTGGCTCGCCGCGCGCGACGACATCGGCACTGTCATGATGGTGAAGGCGCCCGGCGCGCGCCAGGAAAGCGACCTCTCTTGGCTCGACCTGTCATCGCCGCAGCGCTTCTCACAAGACGGCCGCATGCTGCTGTTCACGGAAGAGAGCGGCGTGGTCGGCAACAACTACGCGATCTGCCTGCGAGGGACCGACGGTTCGCCAGTCGTCCGGCTCGGCGAAGGCGAGGCGGCCGATCTCTCACCGGACGGCAAGTGGGCGGTCGCCATCGTCCCGGGCGCGCGGCATGTGCTCATGGTGTACCCGACAGGCGCCGGCGAGCCGCGCCGGCTCGATCCTGGCCCCATCGTCACCTACAGCTCGGCCTCGTGGTTCCCCGATGGGCAGCGTCTTCTGGCCTGCGGCGCGGAGGACTCGCGAGCGCAACGCTGCTATGTTCACGATCTGAAGGGAGGGCCACCGCGCGTGGTGACTCCCGAGAACACTGGGGGGGCACTCGTGGCCCCTGATGGGCGGCGGTTCCTCGCGCAACGCAACAGCCAGGGGGATCGCGCGGCGGCGGGCAGCACCGCGAATGCGCCCGAGTTGTTTTCACTCGACGGCGGCGATCCGCGCGCGGTGCCCGGCCTCACCGACAAGGATCGGGCGATACGCTGGGCTCCCGACGGCCGGTCACTCTATGTCAGAAACGGGGGCCTGCCGGCCCGCGTCGAACGTGTGTGGCTAGAGACAGGACGTCGGGAGCTTCTACATGTGATTACGCCAGCACAAATGGTTGGTGCGACGGCGATCACGAGCATCAGGATCGGCGACGACCCTGATGTGTACGCGTACGCCCTCAACCAGCAGTTGTCGCGCCTGTTCGTCGTCCAAGGGGTCCGATGAAACCAGATTACAGCCCTGCCTTTCCTGGTGGCGGCTGCTCGTCGACGGCGATGGCGTAGAAGCCGCTGACGACGTACGTGTTCATCACGGCAACCAGATCCATCGCGCCGCGGCGGCTGAATAGTTCAACAGCCTTCGCGAACGTCGCCGAGTCCACCTTCTTGTCGGTGAACATCTGTCGTCCGAATCGGATGACCGCCGCGTCCTTGTCGTCGAGCCCGGTGAGGGGGCCGCGCGCACGAATGACGGCAATCACCTTCGGATCCACACCCGCCTTCAGCGCGCTCGCTTCGTGCGCGTTCCACTCCAGGTTGTAGTTGGTTTCGCGGCACGCGACCATGATCGCCAGCTCGCGTACGTGCGCGTCGAGCGCGCCCGCGACCGCTTCGTTGTGCAGATCGAACAGCGCCTTCGCAACGCCCGGGTTGTACGCGGCGAAGGCGAGCGGCCCGCGCAGCACGCCCTCGGCGCTGCGGCCCGGCAGCACGTCGAAGATCTTCTGGTTCTTCTCGTCCATGTCTTTGCGCTGCAGGTACGGGAGCCGGGCGCGGGACTGAGGATCGAGGTCGGAGCGCGGCGATTGGGCGGCGGCCAGGGTGCCTGAAGCGAGCAGCAGCAGAGCGGCATTCCAGCGCGAGCGGCGGTGACGGGTCATCGTGGTTCCTTTCGGAATCGAGGCCGGCCTCTCGAAGTCGGTCGTCCGGTATCGAGATTCTGTCACGGAACCACGAGACGCCAAGCGGCGAGTCGGCGAAAGGCCGACTCGTCAGAAGCTGACGCCGAGGAGGGCCTGTACGGCCTGCACCTGGCCATTCTGCATGGTGATCTTCACGGCGCTCTGCGCGGTGACCGGACCCAGGCGAATCTGATCCGCCGCCACGCTGATCGTCGTTGAACCGCCGACCACCGACAGCGCCCATTCGAACGTCGTCCCGCCCTTGTGCACCAGCGAGCCCTGGAACGTCAGTTCCCGTGCGGCCGGCATGCCCGTGGCTGTCTGCTGACTGAAGGCAAACCCGAGCGTCAGCACGCCATTCCTGAACCTGGCCGTGTAGGCGCCCCCCATAGTCAGCGTCGTGGCGGTCACGGCCCCGTTCGTCGTCTTCTTCAGCGCGAACGTCACGTTCCCCGACGACGTCGCGCCCGTCACGTCCACGGCAAACTTCAGCGTCGTACTGCTCCCCTCGGCCGCGGTCTTGCGCTCGATCGCGTAGGACAACTCGAGGTGGTCGAGCGTGAACTGTCCGACCAGTTGAACGGATCGCGTCCGGCCGCCCTTCTGGTAGGTGTAGGCCAGCACGTTGAAGTCGTTGTCGATCACGAGCTTGTTCGGCAGCTTGAACGTGCCCTTCGTCGCGGGGTGGGCTGCATCCTCCGGCGCGATGTCGTAGCTGAACACGACGGCGCCCGGATCATCGCCGGTCGGCTCGTTGAGCCACTCACCCTTGAACAGCAGCGTGAAAGTCTCGAGCACGTCCAGCTTGTCGACGAACCGGAAGCGGAAGGCGCTGGCCCGATCGGAAATCACGCCGTCGATGACCGACGTCGTCCCGTTCACCGTCATTTGCAGATCGTGCGTCGCACTGAGGTCCCAGGTCGGCCGCAGGGCGAACTCGAACGGTTGATCGGAGTTCGGCTTGACGAACAACACCGCACTGTCTGTGCGAAAGCCGGGCAGAGTCGGTCCATCGGCATTGAAGTCGAACGCCTTGGTCCCTCCCTGGCTGACCGTCAGATGGTTGTTGCCGTCGAACGCCCAGCCCACCGCAATCGTCGACGGCGTCCCTGCAGTCTTGTTGATGACAATCTGATTGCCCGCGTTGACCGTCCACCTGCCGATCGGCGCGCCCGCCCTGGCGACCGCGCCGGCATCGTCGAGCGTGAGCGTGTCCGAACCGTCTTTCAGCGTGAAGGTGGCCATCGAGACGCTCCTTGATTGCTACGGAAGACGAATCGTGAAGTACGTGCGGTTTCCTCCGTCGCCGGCCGCACCCGGACCGAAGCCGTGCGCCCAATCAAACGCGAGGATGACGCCCTGGTATCGCAGACGAAGCCCGCCGCCGACCCCCTGCCGGGCGCCCTCGACGGTGTCGACCGTCGCGTACATGCCGCCGACGTCATAGAAGGCGGCCAGTCGCAGATTGCGGCGCATGAAATCCAGCAACCCCTCTCCCGAGCGCGGCGCCGGCACCGGCAGCCACAACTCGTTCTGAACCGCCCACAATTGCCGGCCCAGGGCGTCGTCGCTGCGAAACCCTCGAACGCTGCCATCCGTGCCGAGTGACGGCTGTTCAAAAATGGGCGTTGCGGTGGTGGCGAGCGCCCCTCGCGCGTGCACGTCGGCTTCGAGCGGTCCCGCGAGCTGCGCGTGAGCATTGGCGTCGACCTGGAAACGGCTGAACGCCGAGGACGTCGATGTCCGTGCGCTGCCTAGCCTGAGCAACGGCGACAACCGGAGCGACGATGGATGGCTGACAATCCGGCGAGTCCAGACGTAGTTGAGTCCCACGTCGATGGCGGCCAGATCGGCCGATGTCTGGTCGGTCGGCACGTCCACGTTCGTCAGGGTGACCTTTTCTCCGCGGCCCTCGACGCTGACGAGCAACTGCTGACCATCGAGGTCGCGAAACACCTCGAGCTCGCCGCGGGCCGCTCCGCCGGTGCGGCGCTCGTCGGTGTGGACACCGGCGAGAATCCGCTGGCTGATGAAATCGGTCCCGCCGTTAAGGTCGACGCTGAGCCGCCGATGGAGCTGCCCGAACGCGACGTAGTCGCGCACGTAATGGCCGCTGCCGAATCCACTGCCCTGGCCGCCAGCCTGCACGCTCAAGCGGTCGCGTCCGAACACGTCGGTGCGATGGAATGTGCCGAAGGCGCGAACCCCTTGCTCTGGACGATAGTCGAGGCCGCCGCCGATGAAGTTCTTCTGCTCGTACCGTGGCGTGATGCCCGCCTTCGGGGCTGCGCCGATCGCGGCGCGCGGGGCGACAGGTGTCGGCGCGATGTCTCGCTGAGCTCCGGGACGCGCCGATACGTCGCTGGCGTTCTCCGGCGTCGCGGACGAACCGAGCGCGGGGTTCGCGGCGGCGGCGGCACCCTCCTGTAGCGTCATCCGATCGACGACGAGATCGACGAGGCGGCAGCTCGGATCGAAGTCGAACAGGCTCCCCTGATAGCCGAGGGCGATCAAGCGTAGCTGCTGCTGCTGGAGCTGCGCGACTTCGTTGACCGGCAGCCCCGAATGCCCCGAATCGGCACAGCCGGCGACGGGGAGCAAGACCGTCAAGTCGACCGAGCGTTTCTTCGCCTCCTCGCCCAGCGGCAACGCCAGGATTTCTTGGCTGTGCGTGCGGAAGGCGCGGTAGAAGCGCTCCGGGAGCGCTTCGTAGGCGATGAGCTCCGCCTCGGCTCGCTCCTCCACGTCGCCCGGCAGCAGCAGGTGGGCGATACGATCGGCCTCGAAGATGTCGATCTTCTTGGGTGTCTCGTCGAGGTGAACCTCGACGCGCGGCGTGATGCCTCGCGCGGCGTAGTAACGCAGGAAGACCGATCGGATCGCGTCCGGGTTTCCCGGCAGGCCTTCGAACGGAGCGAGAAGTTTGCGGATTCCGGCGTCGTCGATGACGAGCTTGCCGGTCGGGAGGTGGACGTCTGCGATCGAGAAAGGCTCCCGCACCCGGAAGACGCGCGGCTTTCGCGAGATATCGTCGGGATTCTGGGGCAGATGGTCGGCGAGTCCGGAGCGCGTCTTGACGTCGCCGAGATCGGAGGAAAACTCGGTCAGCGACTCGACGAAGCCCTGCAGCTTCGGAAAGCTGCGCCAATCGCCGCCCCACTGCCGAGCGCTGTTGATGGCCGGGTCCTTGTTGAGCTGATTCGCCTTGTCGAGCGTCCGCTCGTCGTCGGTCAGCGCATAGACGTACGGCTTCGGCATCAGCCGAAGCTGTCGATCGATAGCGTCCTCGAACTCGCCCACCAGTCGGCTGTCGGTGATGCCTTTGCGCAGGCGATCGCGGTAGGGTTTCGAGAGCGTGAGTTTCGCAGTCGAGCGGGCGCACACGAGGCGGCCCCGGTCGAACTTGAGCATCACCTCGAAACGGTCTTCGGGAGCGTCCTGCGCCTGCAGGCCCGACATAGCGCAGATCAGCCAGACGAGACACAGCTTCCACGGACGGGCATGCATCACCATCGGTACCGGTCTCCCTGCCGGTCGCCCGTGACTCTGTGCCTGCATGGGTCCACAGGCAACAACGTCGCCTCGCCAACTTCCTCACGAACTCGTCGAAACGCTCTGACAGCGTGCGCGCACCGAGGCTCTATAATCCGGTCCATCAAAAGCGCTCTTCCACAATGACGTTCCAGCCAGGCGATCGACTCGGTTCGTACGAAATCGTGAGCCTCGCGGGTGCAGGCGGCATGGGCGAGGTGTACCGCGCACTCGACACGCGGCTCAATCGAACGGTCGCCATCAAGGCGCTGCCGCCTGAGCTGTCTGTCGATCCTGAACTGCGCGATCGGTTCGAACGTGAGGCGCGCGCGATCGCCGCGTTGAGCCACCCGCACATCTGCACGCTGTTCGACATCGGCGAGGCCGTTCCCGATCTTCGAGCCTCGAGTCACGACTCCCGGGCCCCGATTCGCTTCCTCGTCATGGAATACCTGGACGGTGAAACGCTCGCGGCTCGCCTTGCGCGTGGCGCACTTCCGATCGATCAGGCGCTGGCGTGCGCCGTCGCGATCGCCGGCGCCCTGGACAAGGCTCATCGACAGGGGATCGTGCACCGCGATCTGAAGCCTGGCAACATCATGCTGGCGAAGTCGGGTGCTGGCTCATCAGGTGCAGCACAAGCCAAGCTGCTCGACTTCGGCCTGGCACGGCTGAGGCCGGCCGGTCCGGTCGCGGCATTTTCCGGCGCGACGGCAATTCCCACCGAGCTTGCGGCTCTGACGACCAAAGGCACCATCCTCGGCACTCTGCAGTACATGGCGCCTGAACAGCTCGAAGGGCGCGAGGCCGACGCGCGCACCGACATCTTCGCGTTCGGCACGGTGCTCTACGAAATGGTGACCGGCAAGAAGGCGTTCGAAGGCAAGAGCCAGGTGAGTCTCATCGGCGCGATCCTCGAACGCGAGCCAGCGCCTCCGTCGTCGCTCCAGCCCGCGTCACCGCCGACGCTCGACGCTGTGATCAAGCGCTGCCTCGCCAAGGATCCGGACGACCGCTGGCAATCGGCCGCGGATCTCGGCGTGGCGCTCAAGTGGCTCGAGAGCACTGCGACTGCGACCACGACGTCAACGACGATGCAGATGCCGGCGTCACATAAGCCGAAGCCTGCGCGCAGGCCCATCGCGTGGATGATCGCCGCCGTTGTCTTCGCAGTGACGACGCTCACGCTCGGCGCCCTCGAGATCTATCGGCGAATCTCCGCAGCGCCAGCTGAAATCGTGCGCCTCTCGATTCAGCCGCCGGAGAAGACGACGTTCGACGACGTCGTCGGCTTCGGCTCGTTCAACGCCGGCCGCGTGTCGCCGGACGGCCGCAGGATTGTGTTCACTGCCAAGGACGCCTCGGGAAAGGTGCAGCTCTGGCTGCGAGCGCTCGACTCGCTGACGGCCCAACCGCTGGCTGGGACCGAGGGCGGGTTCCTGCCGTTCTGGTCGCCGGACAGCCGCTGGATCGCCTACCAGTCGAATTTCAACGCCATCAAGCGCATCGACATTGCGGGCGGCGCGCCCGAGACGCTCTGCGCCGAGCCCAACATCGGAGGCGGAGGCACGTGGAATCTCGAGGGCGTCATCCTGGCGTCGTCGCAGACGGGCATCCGTCGCATCGGTCCGAGCGGATGCCCTGCGATCACAAAGCCGATAGCTGGAGTTGTCGCACATATCTTCCCGTTCTTCCTGCCCGACGGCCGTCACTTCATCTACTACGCAGTGGGAACGACGCCTGAGAAATCAAGAGTGCATGTCGCGTCGCTCGACTCCACTGACGATCGCGCGCTGCTCGCCGCGGACAGCGCTGCGATCTATTCGCGGAGCGGACACCTGCTGTTCGTCCGCCAGGGCACGCTGTTCGCCCAGCCGTTCGATGCGAAGGCGCTGGCAGTCACACGCGACCCGATCAGGATCGCGCAATCGATTCCATCCGACCTCGGCGCGCCCGCCTTCTCCGTCTCGGATACGGGGGTCCTCACCTACCGCACCGGCTTGACGGTTCAGGATCTGCAGTTTGCCTGGTTCGATCGATCCGGCAAACGGCTGGGAACCGTCGGTCCGCCTGGAAACTATCGAGGAGTCGATTTGTCGCCGGACGGCACCCGCATCGCCGTCCACCGGCACGATGAACAGGGCGGCGATGTCTGGGTCTTCGAGCCTCGCGGCACGGCGACCCGCCTGACGTTCGACACTGCGCAGCACAACTCGAGCCCGATCTGGTCGCCGGACGGGCGCTTCATCGTGTTCGGCTCGGTCCGCAACGGCAAGGCGGGGCTGTACCGAAAAGCGTCGGACGGAACCGGCGCCGAAGAGCTCCTCACCGAATCGGAAGTGGGGAAGCTGCCCACGGCGTGGTCACCGGATGGCAAGTACATCGTGTACTGGCTGTACGAGAAGGGCGGAACGGATCAATGGCTGCTGCCGTTGACTGGCGATCGAAGGCCCACGCCTCTGCTGAATTCATCGTTTTTCGAGAGCCACAGCCAGGTTTCACCGGACGGGAAATGGATGGCGTACTACTCGGATGAAACGGGGCGCACGGAGGTCTACGTCAGACCGTTTCCGTCCGGCGAGGGCCGCTGGCAGGTGTCGACCAATGGTGGCCAGTTTCCGCGGTGGCGACGAGACGGGAAGGAAATCTTCTACATGACCGGTACCGGGCTCGGCACCTCGAACCCCGCAATCCTGGCGGTGCCCGTTCAAGCCTCCGGATCGACGTTCGAGGCGGGTGCCCCGAAGGCGTTGTTCGAGTCCGGCTACGTCGATCTCGCCCACGTCGGAGCCGGCGGGGGCAACTATCACACCTACGCCGTGTCGCCCGACGGCCAGCGCTTTCTCATTCCGCGTTCCGTCGCGGCCACGCAGGACACTGCGACGACTCCAATCATGGTCGTCCTCAACTGGACGGCCACGCTCGATCGCAAGTAATCGTCATTAATTAAGGTCCCGCTCGCGACCGCGGTAAATCTGCGCAGCCGTGTGAAGAATGCCTTATTAGCTTGACTGTGGGGCCCAACAAGGTAATGTATATGACACTTTAGTCTTTTGAGGACATGCCTCAGGGAGTTTGTGATGGCCACATCGATTGAAACGGCGGCGGGCGGCGGACGAGTGTTGCGAGCCCTTGGCCTGAAACAGGAGAGCGGAGACCTCGACTTCCGCATGTGGCTCGTCACGGTTCCAGCGGTCGCGATGGCCGTGATGACCGGACCAGCCTCGACAAGCCTGACCACTCACGACTGGATCAATCGCGCCGTGACGTTCACCGCGCTGACCGTGCTGGCCACGCTGTACGCCGTCCCGGTCATGACGGTCGTTCAGCGCTTCACGACGCGGGGACGCTCGTCCAACATCCTGCTCTCAGGGTGGTGGGTCGCGGCCGGCGCCGCCGTCGGCCTGTCCGGCGGGTTGATGGTCGCGTGCGTGAGCGGCGGAGGCGCCGCGGTGCTCATGCACCTGATCGTGCGGCAGCTCGCGTTCGAACAGTAACGCGGCTTACGCGCGCGCAAGCGCTGCGAGCACACGCTTGCGGGTCATCGGAAACTCCCCCATCCGTACACCCGTGGCGTCAAAGAAGGCGTTGGCGATGGCGGCCGCGGCCGCCGCCATCACCTCTTCGCCGGCGCCGTAGCAGCGATCGTTCAGCTGCTGCACGACGATCGACGTCACCTCGGGGCACTCCTCGAACCGCAGGATCGGATACGTGGCCCAGTCGGTACTGGTCACGCCCGACGCGTCGAACGTCACCTCTTCGTAGAACATCCGGCTGGCTGTCTGCACGAGCTGCCCGCGAATCTGGCTTTCGACGATCGCCGGATTGACGACGAGGCCGGCGTCCATGGCGCCGTACAGGTGCTTCGCGACGACCTGACCTGTCTCGCGGTTCACCTCGATGTCGGCGACGGCGCCGCCCCACGACTGGAGGTGCGTGCCGAGCCCGATGCCGCGCCCGGCGACGACCTTCGCTGTGCTTCTCGACTGCCCTGCGCGCTTCGGCGTCCACTTCGCGGCCTTCGCCGCGGCATCGAGGACACCTCGCCAGCGATCGTCGGCGATGTTGCGGAGGCGAAATTCATACGGATCGATGCCGAGCTTGAACGCCAGCTCGTCGATCGCCTGCTCGGAGGCAAATGCGAACGCGAGATCGAGCGGCGATCGCAGCCACCCGGCCTTGAGGTACTCGGTGACCGGCAGCTTGTGATTCACGAGCCGCAGGTTGGCAATCTGGTACATGCCTCCGCACGTCAGTCGGTTCACGCCCTGGACACCCATCGCCGGTGCCGCGATGAACTCGCCGACCGGCGTGCCGGAGAGCTGTGCAGAGGCTTCCGTCCCGCTCCAGCCGTGCTGCCAGCCCTGATACTCGTACGCCACGAGCTTGCCGCCGGCGTCAGCCGCCGCGCGCACCTCACCGACATGTGCGGGACCGAAGTTGTCCCAACCGTGTTCGTCCCACCGCATGAACTGCACGCGCACGGGGCGCCCGGCGTCCTGCGACAAAAACGCCGCCGCCTGCGCCGCATCGTCGTAGCAGCTGTGGCCGTAGGTGCCCGACCCTTCGTAGTACTGGACGCGAACCTTCTGCTCCGGAATCTTCAGCAGCGCGGCAAGCGTGCGCCGCGTGGCGTATACGTCCTGCGTCGAGCACATGACGAGCGCCGAGTCTGGTTTCACATCGGCAAGGGCGCAATTGGGACCAAACGGGGCATGCGCCTGGTACGGCGCGCGGCCGGTGAACGAGACCGTGTGCGCTGCCGACGCGAGGGCTGCGGGGACGTCGCCGCGCGCGACGACCACTTCTTCCGGCGTCTTCGCCGATCGCATCTTCTCGTACAGCTTGTCGCTGCCAGGCAGCGCCGACGTGGGCTCCCATTTCACGGCGAGCTGCCGCGCAGCCCGAACAGCGTCCCACTCGTTCTCCGAGACGACGCCGACGAAGTCGCCGCGGCGCATGACGCGCACGCCGGGAATGGCGCGGATGGACGCTTCGTCGACGCTCACCACTTTCGCGCCGACGCCGTACGCGCGCTGGCCGCGCGGGCGAACCACGCGGCCGTGCAGCATGCCGGGCACGCGCACGTGCTGCATGTACGTGTGAGCGCCGCGCACCTTGTCGGGCAGATCGCGGCGCGCGACAGGCGTGGCCACCACCTTGTACTCAGCCGGCTTCTTCAGCAGCGCCGTGCCGCTGAACGGTACGTTGAACAGGCGATCGCCCACGAGCTCGCCGTAGGTGACCCGCTTCGATCCGTCCTTCGTCGCAATCACGCCCTTCGCGACCGTGAAGCCGTCGGCGGGTGCATTCAGCCGCTTCGAGGCCATGTCGAGCAGCGCCTGCCGCGCTTCGGCGGCAGCCGTCCGAACCTGCGGCCCGCCGCGCGCGATCGACGCGCTCGAATAGGTGCCGCCCTGGTTGGGCGTGACGTTTGTGTCGAGCCGGACCGATCGGATCTGATCCATGCCCAGATCGAGTTCCTCGGCCGCGATCTGCAGCAGCGCCGTCGACGTGCCCTGGCCCAACTCGGCAAACCCGACGTACACCGTCGCCGTGTTGTCAGCGTGAATAGCCAGCCACGTGTCGATCTGTTTCGCGTCGGGCGGCCCGGCAATCGAGCCACGCTCCTGCGCCGTCAGCACGTCGCGCAGGCTGAAGCCGACGACGAGGGCGCCGCCGGCCTTGAGAAACGCACGGCGCGGAAGGGGCCGCATCACCGCACCTCCGCGGAGGCCGTCATCATCTCGGACGCGCGCCGCACGGCGCGGATGATGCTCGGGTATGTGCCGCACCGGCACAGATGGCCGTTCATCGCCGTCCGAATCTGCGCCTCGTTCGGACGCGGATTCTTCGACAACAGCTCGGCGGCCTTCACGATCATGCCGTTGTAGCAGTAGCCGCACTGCGCCGCCTGCTCGTCGAGCATCGCCTGCTGCACAGGATGGAGTTCCGGCGCGCGCGCGAGCCTGCGGGCGGCGGCGTACCAGACGGGCAGCCCTTCGAGGGTGGTCACCGCCTTGCCGGCAACCGCTGAAACCGGCGTCACGCACGATCG
>Ga0066903_100001207_pt1 | contig 18449 bp, 12 predicted proteins | sample PanSoiMetaGPlot1_FD_67491 | JGI IMG/M metagenome (GOLD analysis project Ga0066903, IMG submission 67491) | Tropical forest soil microbial communities from Panama analyzed to predict greenhouse gas emissions - Panama Soil - Plot 1 (version 2) | ecosystem: Environmental > Terrestrial > Soil >... | reverse complement strand
TGCCGGTCGTCGGATCGCACGAGCCCGCCGCGTGGCACTGGTCCGCGGCCGTGCACGTCACCGGATTGTTCCCCTGGCACACGCCGATCTGGCAGGTGTCCGTCTGGGTGCAGGCGTTGCCGTCGTCGCACGGCGTTCCGTTCGGGGCTGCGGGGTTCGAGCAGACGCCGGTCGCCTGGTCGCAGCTCCCGGCGACGTGGCACTGGTCGTGCGCCGTGCAGGTCACGGAGTTGCCGCCCGTGCAGGTTCCCGCCTGGCAGGTGTCGGTCTGCGTGCAGGCGTTCCCGTCGTTGCACGCCGTCCCGTCCGTCTTGGCCGGGTTCGAACAGACGCCCGTTGCGGGGTTGCACATCCCTGCCGAGTGACACTGATCAGAAGCGGCGCAGGTGATCGGGGTGCCGCCGACGCAGGCGCCCGACTGACAGGTGTCGGTCTGCGTGCAGGCGTTCCCGTCGTCGCACGCGATCCCGTTCGCGGCCGGCGCGTGGGTGCAGCCGCTCGGCCCGCAGCTGTCGGCCGTACAGGGGTTCCCGTCGTCGCACGATGCCGGCGCGCACGTGGCTGCGTTCGGGAACCCGTCCTCGAATGTGTACGCCGCATTCGAGCTGCCCACGTCGATGTCGCGCGCCAGGAACGCCCCCTTCGCGCAGATCCCCGACGCGAGCGCCAGCGTTCCGTTCGGAACGAGCAGCAGCGCCCGGACGTCCCCGTTGCCCGCGAGCGCCGCCGCCTTCGGCGTCGACCCCAGCGCCCCGTCGCTGCCGTTCACCCCCGACACCTCGATGCGGATGTCCTTCGCCGTCAGCGTCGCGCCCGATGCCGGCCCGATGAAGAAGCCCGACCCCGCGTTGAGCCGATTCGCGATCCGGATCTTCACGGTGCCGAGCGCCTCGATGCGCCCGCTCGTGCCGATCATCAGGTCCTTCATCTGGTACGTGCCCGCGTTCAGGCGCAGCACCGCGCTCGTACCGAGGCTCACCGTCAAGAACTGTCCTGGGGACGCGACCACGGTCTTGCCCCCCGCGACGGTCAGGTTCGTCGCGCCGGGCGCGACGGCCGCGGGCGCGGGCAGCGCAGGCAGCGCCACCAGCGGCGTCACCGAGCCGTGCGTCCCCGCGTTGGGGTTCACCAGCCGGTTCACCTGCAGGTCTCCGACGGAGGCACCGGTGTTGAGCCGGATCGAATCGGCGATCACGCTGTGGGTCGTCTGCACGACAGCGCCGCTCGAGATGTCGATGGCGACGCCGCCCGAAAGGAACGGCCCGCTCCCCGTGCCGCGCGCGCCGACATCACCCCCCGTGACCGTCAATGGCGCGCTGTGCAGGACGAGGCTGTTCGCGGCCTCGAAGACGAAGTCGCCCGTCTTCGGGCTCGCGTTCAGCGCGGCGACGACCTTCTGCGTTTCCGGGGCCACCGCGGGCGTGGCGCCACCACGACAACCGCCAGCGAAACCCTGCGCCAACGCCCAACAGACCACGAGGACACCATCAGCCCTCCGACATCGCGACAAGATAGCCCCCCATTTCGAGTCAGGAATTACGTGACCTGATGTAGAGGGACGCGCCCCCGGCCTTTCATCCATCTTTTCCAACGCGCCGCATCGGCTGCCGCTGGTCGCGCGTGGTCTATCTCGACCGCTCGGCCAGCCAGGCGTCGATCTCGGTGATCTGTCTGCCGTGCCCGGGGAGGTCTTTGTATGCAGCACGCGCGGCGGTCGCGAGCGCCAGCGCGCGCGCGGGATCCTGGCTGGATCCCCGCAGCGCCTGTGCGAGGGCGAACCGCGCTTCCGCCAGGTCCTCCGAACTCACGCCGGATTTTTCTCGAATCTCGAGCGCTCTGTCGAGGATGGAGGTCGCCTCGCGAAAGCGATGCTCCGCGATCAACGTCTCGCCGAGCCCCGTCATGGGATAGGTGGTCCAGACATGGTCGGCGCCGACCCAGGCGATCGAGTGATCCACGGCGTCGCGCAGGTCGCGCTCGGCCTCGGCGTAGCGACCGAGCAGGTTCAAGGTCTCACCGCGGATTTCAAGCGGCTGCGTCAGGAGCGGGCTCGTGGGACCGTAGGCCTCTCGGTAGATCTCGACGGCTTCGGTGGCCACGGCAAGCGTCCCTTCGCGCTCGCCAGCCCTGTTCCGTATGTTGGCGATCGAGTACAGCGTCTTTGCGATGTCTGGATGGTGCGGCGCGAGGACCCGTCGCTTGAGGGTCAGCGCGACGTCCAGGTCCGCGAGCGCCGCCCGATACTCGCCTTTCCGTTCGCCACAGGCGGCGCGGCCCTGGTAATACCAGGACGCGATCCGATCGTGGCCGGGGCCGATCCGCTGCAGCAAGGCCTCTGCCGCCTCGGCCCATCGGTCGGAGTCCTGGATGCGACCGAGATAGTCGCCCGTGATGGCGACGAGCTGGGCCGCCGATTCGGCCGCGATGTCGTCGCGGTGGGCGGCGAGCGCGGACCAGAAGACCTTCCCGTAGATCTCCGCAGCCTTCGCGGGTGCGCCGGATTCCATCTCCAGCCAGGCGCTGGTCGAGAGCGCCTCGACGAGGAGCGGCGTATACCCGGCGGCGGTTGCCGCATCGATCAGAGGCTTCGCCGAGCGTTTCGCGGCCGGCCACTGCCCGGTGTCAACCAACGCCTTCACATCCGCCAGTTCCTTCCGTAGCGTCGCGACGCGTGCGCGCGTCGCCGCGTCCGCGGGCGGTGGCACCGCTGCTTCCAGCGCCGACACGTCGGAACAGCGATCGAATTGCGGGAGCGCATGAACCGAGTTGACGGCCTCGACCAGCACCGCGGGGTCTGTCCGCGACAGCGCGTCCGTCAGGGCCTTCAAAGCGCCACGCGGACCTTCGAGGCAAGCCATCCGGAGATCGAGCACCTGGACGGATTGGTCACCGCGGACGTGGGTCGCTTCGCAAACGTCGGTATAGGTCTCGCTCCAGCGCCTGCTGTAATCGTCGAGAAGCGCAGAGACCCGGTTCCATGTCTCCTCGGCGAACGCCCGGCCCGTTCCGAGAAACGCCCGGTGGATCGCGCCGCGCCGTTCACCTTGGGCGTCGAGCTCCCAGATTCCCGCCAGCCTGTCGCCGCCTGCGTGGCACATGCGCTGGCCGCGCGTCGTCAACCGCTGCCCACCCACCGCTGCGGCCACCGCCAGCACGGCTATCGCGGCGCCGATCGCGCCGTTTCGTCGACGGCGCACCGGATCGTGTCGAAGGGCATCCAGCAGGGCCCACATCGAAGGGAAGCGGGCGGCGGGGTCGGTGGCGAGACCTCGAAAGAGCAGCTTGCGGACGAACGACGGGGCGCGCGTCTTCTGGGTCGGCTCTCGCACGCGGCCGTTGACGACCGCGTCGAACAGCGTCGGAAGCGAATCCGACGCGAACGGGCGTTCGCCGTAGAGCGCCTCGTAAAGCGACACGCAAAAGCTGAACTGATCGGTGCGCGCGTCTGCCTTTCGCCGCAGGAACTGCTCCGGCGCCATGTAGAGAGGCGTGCCCAACATCACCCCGGTCCGGGTCAACGCCAGGGTGCGAGGCGTTGGCTCCGGGCCTGCTTCCGCTGCATCGAATGACGCCGCCTCGGCAGCTTCGATCTCGGAGCCGTCGGTGGCGAGCCCGAAGTCCATGACCCGGGCCGAACCGTCGCGTCCCACCATCACGTTCTGGGGCTTGAAGTCGCGATGAACCAGGCCGGCCTCGTGCGCCGCCGCCAGCCCTGCGCCGCATGCCGCGAACACGTCTCGAATTTCCCGCCACGATCGCGGTTCCGAGCGAAGCCATTCCGCCAAGGTCTGCCCGTCGACGAACTCCATGGCCAGGAACAGCCGATCGTTGAAGTCGCCGGCGTCGTAGATCGCGACCACGTTGGGATGCGACAGGCGCGCGATCGCCTGGGCCTCCCGTGAGAATCGCGCGGCCGAGAGCGGCGTGGTCGCTCTTTCGTTGAGAAGCTTGAGCGCGATCTTGCGATTCAGCTTCGGGTCATAGGCCGCGTAGACCTCGCCCATCCCGCCCCGGCCCACGAGCTCCAGGATCAGGTAGCGTCCGATGGCGGCGCCCTTCGGCAGCGGGCGCCATCGGCCGCGATGCGAGTCCCCGTCGCCGGTCGACTGCGGACCGAGGGCCGCCGCCACCAGCGCAAAACAGCCTTCGCACGAATCGAGGTGCCCGGCGACGCCGGATCGATCGGCCTCCGCCAGACGACCCTCGATGAAGCTGGCGATGGTGTTCGCGTCCGGACAGCTCATGCCTCGAGCAGAGAACACAACCCATTTTCAGTCCCGAGTCCATCGCTCACCGAGCGTGATCCAGGCTACGCTTGGGCGCACGGCGGCATTCATCGGCCAGCCAATTTTGCTAGCATGCCGCCCGTCGTGGACGGACGGCTGGAGGCAGCGTTCCTTGGCGAGCTATCCGCCGATGATCGCGCCAGATTCGGACCCGACTTGGCCAGCGAGCTGGCGGCTGCCTGCGCGCGCGGTCGGGCGGCGTTCGGCGAGATTGTTCTCGACGACGAGACCTTCGTTCGCCACCTCGCCCGGGCGGCGACGCACGTCGGCGACCCGGCGCCCCTCTCGACGCTCGCCGTAGAAGATCTGTACCTCGCCTGTGCCTGTCACGTCGGCGCCGCGGGCGCGGCGAACGCCCTCATGTTGCGTCATGGATCCGAAATTCGGCGTTGCGTCGAGCGCCTGGTCCCGAAGCCTCACGCCGACGAGATCGAGCAGGGACTGCTGGCGGACTTGCTGGTCGGATCGCCGTCGCGCCCGCCCGAGATCGCGGCCTACGCCGGCCGGGCCCCCCTCGCCCGCTGGATCGAGGTCGTCGCTCAGAGAGCTGCGCTTCGCTGGCTGCGGAGCGAACGAGCTCAAGCCGGCATGGCCATCCGCGCGGGTCTCGAACCGGATCTCGGCGGCCCGACGCCGATGGATGCGGCGTTCTTCCGGGCCCGCTACGCGACCGAGTTCGAAGAGGCGCTCAAGGAAGCCCTCGGACGCGCACCCGAGCGCGACCGCGCAATCCTGCGCCTCTACATGGTGAACGGCGTCAGCGTCGACAAGATCGGCACGCTGCTCGGTTGCAGCCAGTCGACCGCCTCTCGCTGGCTGGCCAAAGCCCGAGAGGACGTCCTTGCCGAGCTCAAGTCCATTCTCAAGGAGCGCTTGAAGATTGCGTCGTCCGAGATCGAATCGCTGGCCGACCTCCTGGCGAGCCGTCTCGACCTCACCATCTCCCAGGTCTTGTAGCCGTCACGGGAAGACCGTGCTCGACAGCGGCTGGTAACCGTGCCAGTTCGAGCCGTCCCAATACTCGTTGATGACGCGGCCCTGGGGTCCACGCAGGAAGACGTTCAGCCGGTTCTGACCCGATCCGGTCCAGGCCACGACCGACGGTGAGCCGGACAGCCCGCCCGGGTTCAGTTGATCGAAGCCTTGCCAGTTGCTCCCGTCGAACCAGACGTTGTAGAGGCTGCTGTCGTCCCCGTTCATGAAGACGTTGATGCGATTGCCGGCCCACACCACCGCGGCCGGCGAGCCGGTGAACGTGTTCGAGTAACGAAAGATCGGCCCGCCAAACCCCGATCCGGTCGACTCGACCGTGAGCAGTCGTCCGTCCTTGGCCCGCGCGAAGACCGAGATCGAGCTGGTGCCGAAGGCGACCGCCGTCGGGCTCCCGCCGATGAGGGTGCCCGTCGCCAGCGTCTCGGGCGCCGACCAGCCGCTGGCGCTGGTGCGCACGGCGTGGCGGAGGGCGTCGTTCGGCGTGCGCCAGAAGACGTGGACCTGGCCTTGCGACACGACGGCGGCGACCCGATCATTGGCGCCGCCCGTGTTCGGGATCGACGTGCTGTACCAGCCCGCGCTGGGGTTGTACAGGATGTCGGTGATTCCGTTGTTCGTGTCGGGGAACAGGACGTCGATGTAGTACTGCGCTGGCGACACCGCCACCGGATCGGACGCGAGCGAGCCGCCCAGTGGCTCCCACCCGATGTAATCGCCGCTGCCGACCCAAGTTTTCTGGAAAAGGGCGCTGTTGGTGCCGCGCACGAAGACGTCGACCCGATTCGTGCCCCAGGAGACGGCTGCCGGCTCGCCGATGATCGTGCCGAAGAGCGTCTGCGCGGTGCCCCAGGTCGACCCGTCCCAATCGACGTGCCAGAGGGCGCCGTCCGAGCCGCGCATGTACACCTTCATCAGGTTCCCGTTCACGACGACCGGGATCGCGACAGGGCGGGCGAAGTCGTTGATCCAGTTCGGGTTCACGGCCGCCCAGGTTCCGGAGTGAAAGGCCGGATAGGGAATGGTGCCGTTGTTGTCCGGCACCTTGACCGCCGTTCCCGCGATGACGCCGTTGCAGACCAGCGGGCCGCCCGAGTCGCCGTGATCGATGATGCCGCTCACCTCGTTGGCGTTGATCCAGCCGGTCGGCGAGCTGGTGATCTGCACGGTCGCCGAGCGCTTGACCCCGGTCGTGAATGTTCCGTCCGCCTCGAGGTGCTTCCCGTATCCGACCGCCGTGCAGATGGTGCCGACCGCGGGAGGCGCCCCCCAGTTCAACCCCATCGGCGTCACGCCCGCCGACGGCGTGGCGAGGTGGAGCAAGGCCATGTCGATCGCGTTGTTGGGGAAGGGGTCCGCGTCGATCGCGAACGTCGTGGCCGACTGCGCGAAACTCATGCCAGAGTCGGTCAGGCAGTGGTCGGCGGTCAGGATCGTCTGCGGCCCCACCAGCGTTCCGCTGCAAAGCCCTCCCAGGGCCGGGCCGGGGTACACGATCCCGACGGCGGGGTAGCCGGTCTCGACCTGCCCGCGATCGATGGCCGAGTGCTCCTCGGAGATCGATCCTTCGTCATCCTGGACCCCACAACCGCCGAGCATCCAGGCCGCGCCGATCGCGACCGGCGCCAGCAGCCTTCGCCTCGACAAGCTCACGATCCACCCTCGCGTCTTCGCCATGATCGGTGCCTCCGGTATCTCTAGGGGAGGCAGGGCGGAAACCATCCACGCCGCCGCGCATTTTTCGGCGCGGCGCGGCAGGACGCGGTGAAGTGGCCGCTCTCCCTAGATCGGGCCGCGACGCATTTGCCCTGGTTCGACGGAGGGCGCGACCGCGAGCGCCGGGATAACACCCAAGGATCCGCGGCATCGCGGTCCGACCGGCGCGGCACGGAGTTTGCCCTCACGGAGCGGCATGAAGGGCGTTGATGGATGCGGGACCGTTTCGAAGATGTCGATCGTCGCGGTCGCTGGCGTCCTCTTGATCGCAGGCGCGTGTCAGGAGCGGAGTCTGGGCACGAACGATGCCGGCGCGTCGGCAGGGAGCGGCGGCTCGGGCGGCGGTGACACAGGTGGCCGGGGTGGTGCGACGAGCGATAGCGGCGCGAGCGGCGGCGAGAGTGGTCGCTGCTCGGGCGGGCCAACCTACTGCGGGCAGGGGCCCGGTAACCACAGTTGCGGAATCACGTCGCCGGCGCCGCCGGGCGGCGTGCCTCCGGAGGCGACCACCTGCAGCGCAACGGACGGCGGCGTAGCCCGAGATGAGTGTGCCTGCCAAGGCAATGTCTGCCCGGCCGGACAGCTCTGCATCAGCGTCGCGTATCCGCCGCCGTTTGGAGGAGGCGGGCCTGGCTATGTCGCAAACAGCTGCTTCGCGGTCTGCACGGCGGCGACGGATTGCGGCGCGGGCAATGCTTGCCTGGCGAACTACTACGGCATCTTCCAATGCCGTGCTCTGCAGTGCGAATCGGACGCTGGCTGCGCGGGCGACGCCTGCGGACATTGCGTTCCCGTTCTCAACCCGATTCACGGCGGAGACCAGGTGCTATCCGCCGTACACACGTGCATCTACGAAGGCGGCTGCGGCGCCGGGACGTGCGCGGGTTGCAGCGCGGCGCCGGACCTTCAGTACGGCACGGGATTCCATTTCTGCAGCGGTTCGTGATCTGAACCGGGGATCGGTGCGGTTGTCCTGCCTCGAGGCGCTCATGAGATCGCGTCGTCGAATGTCCGCTCCCAGGTCGCGCGGCCAACGATCCCATCAGGGTCCAAGCCGGCATGGCGTTGAAAGGCCACGCACGCCGTCTTCGATTCCGGGCCGTAGATGCCATCGGCCGTCACGGCGAACCCACGCTTGGCGATGCGCGTCTGCCACAGCACGACGTCCTCTCCGCGTACGACGGGTGTCGATGGCCAGATGAACAAACGCCCAGGCCACGCATCGCCCGCCGGGGTCCGCGGCAGCGGCATTGGCGCCGGCGCCGACTGGCTCGCAAGGCCGTCGGAAAGCGACTGAAGATCCGAAAGCTCGCCATTGAACCAGTCGCAGTCACACAATCCCGAGACGCCCGCGATGTTTCGCGCGTCGCCGCTCTGGCCGTCGGTGAACTGCCAGAACGCCCACGTCTTCCAGGGGGCCGGCACGATCGGTTGCGCGGGCCCATAACGGGCGGTCCAGAGGAGACGGGTAGCGAGGGCCTGGACGTTCGGGCTGCCGAGCTCGTGCCGCCAAAGCCCACCGGTGTAGATGATGATCGGGCAGCCGAGCAGCGCCTCTGCCCGCGAGACGAACGCCAACGTCCAGTCGATCACGGCTTGCTTCGGCCGCCCGTCCATCACCTCGAGATCGAGGACCGGGGGCAGCTCACCCCACGAAAGCGGCCCTATCACGGACGCGAAGTGGCTCGCCTGGATCTCGGGATCGGATCCCGGCCGGCCGAAATGGTACGCGCCGCGAAGAAGGCCGGCGTCTCGAATCGCCGGCCAGCTGACAGCGAACTGGGAATCGACGATCGTGCTCCCTTCGGTCGCTTTCGCGAACGCGAAGCGAACGTCCGAGCGCCCAACGGACGGCCAGTCGACCTCACCGTTGTAATGGCTGACATCTATCCCGAGAACACTCATCGACTCACTATACGCGGCCTGCAACGATGCTTTCGTCGTCATTGTGAAACGTAAACAATGATCGGCTCAACGGCGACCGAGCCGCGATCGTTCGCGATCGCTCTGATCGACTGGATCCGGGGGCGGCGGAGCTCGAGGCTTCGATCGACAAGATGCCCGACGGGCAGATCAAGTCCCCGGACCCCAACCGACACACGAATGAGGGAGGAGCTCGCGGCTAACTGGAAGTCCGACAATCGCCGACCGCGCTCAGGCGACGTGTCGCGCGCGAAGTCGATGGAAGAACCTGGCCCGTGGCCGTTGGAGTGGTGCCGCTCGTTCCTTCCAGAGGGCGGCGCGAGTATTGCGGGCGAGCGATGACAAGAACAAAAGCGACTGAAGAGTTGCCAATCACCATCGTTCCGGATTTCGAACACTCGGAGCACAAGGGCCACGATCCCCGCCAATGTGCCCGGTCAAGTACAGTCAACCATGCAACGTGGACCACCTGGCGGTGCGGCGTCGCCCACCGAACGCGACGTCCCGTGGATTACCGTTATGGTTGGAGCTCGAACGACGTCTCCCCCTCGAATTCGGTCCACTGTTTCTGGGCTTCGTCCAGCCCCATCTGTGCTACTTACGCGTCGTGAGTTCTGCGACCACACTGACGCTTGAACCACCAGCACCAGCGCGGCTGCACGTCGCGGCCGACGTTCGGGTGCTGATCGTCGCAGCGGTGCGGCTCTATCGGGACGGGATAGCGGCGAGCCTCGACCGGATAGAGCGACTGCTCGTCGTCGGCACGGCGCGCAGCCGATTCGAGGCACTCGACCTGATCGCCAGACACTCACCCGACGTGCTCGTCCTCGACGCCGCCACCGATGACAGCATCGATCTCGTGCGAACCCTTCACACGACGGCGCCCGCGCTGAAGACGCTCGCGTTCGGCGTCGAAGGCCACGAGGGCGAAATCATTGCGTTCGCGCAGGCTGGCGTCGCCGGTTACGTGGCCAGTGACGCGTCCATCGACACTCTGACCTCCGCGATTGGCGATGTCATGAGGGGCGATCTGGTATGCCCGCCGCTCGTGGCCGCGACGCTGCTGCGCCACCTCGGAACGACGAGCGCCGGCGCCCCACCCGCGCGGCCGGCTTTCGATTTGACGGCGCGGGAGCTCGAGGTCGTCTCGTTGATCGACGCCGGCCTCTCGAACAAGGAGATCGCCGGCCGCCTACATATCGAGGTGGCGACGGTGAAGAATCACGTGCACCACCTGCTCGAGAAGCTCCAGGTCACCTCGCGCGCGGAAGCCGCCGCAGTTTTCAAGCCGCGCCGGACCAGCCGGTAGCAGGATTCAGATCTCGGATCTGAATCCTGCGCTTCTCCAATGGACCACAATTGAATCCTCGGGTGCATTGCCGATGCAAGATGCCGGGCCGATTCTAGGAGAATGAACGAGCACCTCGTCGTGAAGCTGAAAAAGCGGCTTCCCGACGACGACGACATCCCCGACTGGGTCGAGTTCATTCACGACAAGTCCTTCGTGAAGGAGAGTCTGTTGCCGGACTTCGATCGCATCATGCGCGAGGCCGGAGCGCGGTTCTGGGTCACGAGCGAGCACCACGCCATCGGACCGGGCGAGGTCTGGACGTCGGACGAGGAGCGCCACGGGCTGGATCGCACCTACCGCGTGATTCTCCAGGATGACTACGACCTGCCGCCGGACCTCATCGCGCGCATCCGATTGCTCCCGTCGGTCGAAGGCGCGCACGAAGTGCGCGTTGCCGAGGTCGAGATTCCCACGCGCAACCTCGCGACCGAGTCGTCGGTCGGCACCAGCCGCGCCGGCGAGCTCATCGGCCTCGACTTCGCGCGCGCTGTCACGCGCGGCGAGCCGGATGTGCACGTCGCCGTGCTCGATACGGGGGTGAACCTCGATCACCATGAGCTGGAAGGCAAGCTGTTGCCCGGCAAGGACTTCGTCGATCTCAACGGCCTCGACACGACCGGATTCATCGGCGACTTCATGGGCTACGACGACGTGCCCGAAGACGAGGTCGGGCACGGCACGCACGTCTCGGGGATCATCGCCGCGCGCGGGATTCAGATGGACGAAGGCGTCGCGCCAAACTGCCGCATCATCCCGGTCCGCGTGCTCGCCACGATGAAGAGCGGCAACCGTCTCGTCGGTGCCGGGATCGTCGACAACATCAATACCGGCATCAAATGGGCGGTGGATAACGGCGCCCAGATCATCAACATGAGCCTGGGCATTCGCTTCGAACACGGCGGCCTCCCTCACGAGGACGTCATTCGCTACGCGCTGTCGAAGAACGTCACGGTCGTGGCGGCCAGCGGCAACGACGGGACCGCCGAGCGCTATTACCCCGGGGCGTTGCCGGGTGTGATCGCCGTCGGCGCGGTCGATCAGAACGGCGCCGTCACGCCGTTCACCTCGTATGGCGCATCGATCAGCGTGGTCGCGCCAGGCACGAACATCTACAGCTCGTTCGCGCACAACACCTACGCGTTCGCGTCGGGCACCTCACAGGCTGCGCCGTTCGTGACCGGCGCCGCGGCGCTGCTGCAATCGTCCGCGCGAAAAGCGGGCCGCCGCATCGGCTTTCGCGAGGTGACCAAGCTCCTCCGGGACACCGCGGATCGCGTGGATTCGAGGCCCCGGACGGAGCGCGCGGGGTACGGACTCATCAACCTGGCCGACGCACTCAAGCTGCTGGCCCATCAGTTCAACTAAGCCCACCGGACGAGGACCACGATGGCGACGAACTCAATCAAGCCGACCAATCTGATGATGAACCAAGTGATCGACACGGGCGGGTTCCGCATCAAGCGCCCGAACATCACGCTCAACGGCGCCTCGTCGGCCGTCGACCCCGACGTCGACGGTCAGTTCAAAGAGCTGGCGGGCCTGCTGGCGAAACCCGTGTTCGGCGCGCGCGGCACCAAGCACGACGATCTGGTCAAGCTCGCCAAGTCGCTCATCTCGCCGTCCCTGACGCCAAAGTTCGCGCCGCCCAAACTGGGGGCGGGACCGGCCGCCGGCGGCCCCGGGCCGTTGCCTCCGGCGCCTCCGGCGCTTCCGCCGCCCCCCCCAGACAAGTGGGCCCCGGACTCCCTGGCCGCCAAGCTCGACCAGGCGAAGACCTCCGACCTCACGCTCGCGGATTTCATCGACATCACGCCGGATCTGTCGACCTTGAAGTACGCGTACGAGCAGAGCCTCTCGGGCAACTGGTCGCTCCTCGAGACGAACGCGCAGTTCGCGCTCAACAACTATCCGTCCCTTCGAGACTACCTCGTCGCATACGCCGTGCTCGTGATGCAGGTGAAGGACTTCAACGCGCTGAAGAACTTCATCCTGAGCAATCAGGCGGGTGTCCGGAACATCATCAATTATGCAGCGGTCAGCGCGGCTCGCGACTACGTGTTCAGCCAGAAGTTGGTCGTCCCCGACTACAACGAGGACGGCAGCGCGATCGTCGCCGCAATCAAGGCCGCGAACCTGTCGCTCACGGAGGCGTCGTTCACGCCGACGCTCAAGAGTCTGATCGACGACTTCATCTTCAACGCGGAGCAAACCCAGATTCTCGCCGCGGCGACAATCCCGGTGCCCGACGCGCTGAAGCCGCAGGTCATCCAGTTGATGAAGAGCTCGGCGGTCAAGATCACCGCCGCGAACATCGACTTCTTCCTGCCGCTCTTCATCTCGCAGCTGTCGCCCACACCGATCGTGACCGACACGACCCCCGCCGACCCGACGGTGGCCGACCAGGATTTCAACGTCGAATTTCTCCAGGACACCGACGCGATCGCGCAGGTCAGCCGGTCCGCCGTGCTCTGTGCCGCACAGCTCTACTACGACATGGTGCTGGGCGAAGAGCTCGACGTATTCAGCACAATCAACTACTTCACGAACAACTACCTGCTTCGGGGTGGGATCGAGATCCAGGACGCGACGCTGCGGAACGATCTCCAACTCTACGTGTTCTCGAACAAGTTCCTCGATCTCAAGACGAACAAGATCACCGACCGCACCCGGCCGTCCGAGCGCGCGATGTTCTACAAGCAGGTGTTCAACTCGGGCGGCGAGATCGTGGACAACGACCTCGCGCAGATCCTGGTGCCGAACCCCGATTTCCCGAAGCTGTGGAAGGTGCTGATCCTCGAGACGGCGAAGTACATCCAGCAGGCCCAGGCCGCTTTCTATCCCGACCAATATGTGCCCCGCGGCAACGTCCAGCAGGCGGTCGAGGATCTCCAGTACAACCTGTCGACGCACTGTATCGGCATGGTGAACGTCGTGTCGCCGATGATCTACGCCGAGCTCGACTTCGTCATCCGGCGCATCTTCATGCACGACGAGGTCATGCGGCAGATCGTGCCAGCCGGCGCGACCTGGTGGCGCGTCGTCGAGACGCTCTACCTTGCGATGCGGAACACCCGCCCTCGCTCGACGGTGCTCTACAACAAGGCGAAGCTCGGGTACGACATCCTGAAGGACATCGCCGACTACGATCCGGCGACGTTCCAGAACGACGACGTCTTCTCCGAGTTCGTCAGCAGCGTCCAGACGTTCATCACCACGCAGAGCATTCTCCAGCAGGACGAGGCCGGGGAAGGCGACGCGCCCTCCGACGCGACGACGCCGCCGACGACGCAGCCAGCGATGCCCGGCATGCCGTCGTACGTCGCGAACGCGCTCCGTGGTGTGCCGATCGGCTCGGCGAGCCCGATCGCCGCCCCCCCGACCACGAACGGCGTTGGAACCAACGGGGCCGGTGCCAGCGAGGGCTGGGACTTCTGAGAGCCTGACACGGAGATCACACGTGACGGAGACAACCATGCGGGACGGCGCCCAAGATGACCTGCAGCAGGCACGGGCGTACGCGGTCAGAGTGCTCAGTCAAAGCGAGTCGTTTCCAAGCCTGGCGCTCGATGACCAGCGGACCGTCTACAAGTCGCTCGTGCAGGAATACATCGACAAGCGCACCCAGCCGAACGGATCGGGGAACGGATACGCCAGTTCGATGGCGACCGACTCCGGCAAGGACATGGGGTACAAGGGGTACGACCCCGGCTTCCAGGGCGACACGAGGGCGTTCAACGACCTCGTCGAGTCGGTGGACTTCCCCAAGTTCGTCGCGGATCTGCTGAAAGCGGTGTTCGACGCGAACCTCACCGTGATGAAGCAGCAGACCGACGCCTACATCAAGCTGATGAAGGAGTGCACGAAGTCGGCGGGAGACTTCATCAAGACGATCAAGGACGAGGACACCTTCGGCGCGCTCATCGACAAGCACAGCGACAGGTACAACCTCACGAACGACCGGAATCCCGACGGCACGACCAAGACCGTCTTGACGACGTCCGACGGCAGCAAGGTCGACCTCGAGGACGAGCAGGTCAAGAAGGACATCGTCGCGGCGAAGCTGAACATGGCCAAGGAACATCGAGCGGCGCTGCGCGAGGTGCTGCTTATGGGGGTCACCCGCCTCGTCGTCGACAAGGGGCTGGTGGAGGCCGGCGTCGATTTCAGCATCAAGGCCAACCGCCAGAGCACGGCGCACCACGAGGATCAGAACGTCAACGTCACGAACCTTCAGACGGGAATGGGCGGCGGCCTGGTCGGGCTGTTTGGCGGCGCAAGCGCCAACATGGACATGACGAACACCAACATTCAGGTCAACACCTCGGACAAGAAGCTGTCCGACGACCTGTCGGCCACTCTACATGGCAAGGTGAGCATCCAGTTCAAGACGGACTACTTCAAGCTGGACCACTTCGCCGACATGTACGCGGACGGCGGAACGGCGGCGCTCAAGCCCGGGCCGGGCGGCGGAGCGGGCGGCGGGCTCCCGCAGCTCCCGGCGGGCGGCAAGTAACGGTCGACGGTGGGGTTGAAGGTGCATGGCACTCGCCTGGTTGAACCTGCTGGATGTCGGCCGCGACGGCCTGCGCGTGGCGATCGACACCGGAACCAGTCGCTACTATCAGTTCAAAGTCGGTCGCGCGCGCTCGACGCGCGAGGGAATCGACTGGCTCGACGGCGTCTATCTCACCACGCCTATCAAGGCGAACGAAGCCGGCGGCAGTCTGCTTCCGGCCACGCGCGAGGTCACGCTGCCGGCGTCGCGGTTCGCTCCGGGAGATTCGTACATCCAGCTGGTCACCTACAAGGCGGCCGACGGGAGCGGCCCCGCCTTCTCCAACGTGGCCGTGGTTCCGGGTCCGCCGGAGCTGCGCGGCCGGCTCGCTCGCCGTGACGTGCCCGACTACGCCATGCCGCCCATGACGCCAACGCTGCCCATGTCCGTGTCGAGGTCGATGAGCACCGCCGGCAGCGATCCGACGACGTTCCAGAGCCCGAGGAAGATTCCGTGCGTCGAGTCGCCGGATTCGCTCGCGCACGAAACGTCGATCGAGGATGTTCTGGGCACCATCATCAAGGTCGCGGCTCCCGTCGTGCTGAAGCTGCTGGGCACCGACGGAGCAGCGGGCGGCGGGTCGGGGGGCGGCAACGGCGGCGATTCGTCGCCCGTCGCGAGCGTCGCGTCGTTCCTCCTCAAGACGCTGCTCGGAGGTCTGCAGCCCGCGGCCACGGCGCCCGCGTCGAGTCCGCCTGCCACGGATCCGCCGAAGGAGACGACGAAGGAGACGACGAAGTCGCTCTCCGGCACGATGACGCTGGCCGAGAACCGGTTCCTCGCGGCGAAGCGTACCAACTGGTCGCGGCCGTTCATCTTCGGGGTGGACGACGCGCTCATCGGCATGCTCGCGGGGCCGCTGCTCAACGTGCTGCCGCAGCTGATGAACGCGGCGAACCAGCAGCGGCTGCAGACGCAGGCGGCCGACAGCAAGCTGGCCTCGGACGCCCTCACGCAGGTGAATCAGCGACTGCTGATGCAACAGCTTCTCGCGGCGCAGCAAAAGGCACAAGGAGATCAGGCGGCCCAGCTCGCCGCCCTCCAGGCGCAGCTGCAGGCGCTGGCCGACGCGGCGGACAAACCCAAGGCGCAGAGCCTGGCGCTGAGCACGGCGGCCCCGGCGCCCTCTGCGCCGACGGCGACACCCAGCACGCGCGCGACGCTGGCGTTCGTGGCCGGCGCTCCGCTGCCGTTCAACGGCAAGCCGCATCTCGTCTTCACGCGTAACCAGGATGCTGTCTTGAAGGTGCGCTTCGCCGTGGGCGATCCGGCGCCGGCGAAGCCCCTGCCCCGCGCGATTCTGGCCCTCACCCTCAAAGGCACGCACCACCCCGCGGACTGGGTGAAGGTCGAGGCCCGGCTCACGAACGTCGCCGCCAACAGCGAGCAGACGATCACCGTGACGCGTGCCGACCTCGCCAAGCTGCCGACGAACCGCCGGATCGCGGTGATCGCCGAGCTCCGGTGGCCAGGCAGCAGCGGCGCGGTCCACTGCGCGACCGGGTCGACCGACATCGTTCTCGCCGACAAGTACTTCCTGTGCGAACGCGGCGCGACCGTCGGAGAGGAGCGCGAGCTCACCGACATGGGCCGGTACCGCCCGTTCTGGAACAAGATCTGGGAGGCCCCGACGCTCGGCGCGACGAACCGTCCGGGCAACGACGACGCCTGGACGAAGTGGGAGCTCGACGTCACCGCGCGCTATCTCGTGCTGTTGTCGCCCCGCGAGTCGGCGAACGGCGTCATGGAGACCCGGCTCAACGCGGCGCCGTCCGACCCTGACTCGATCAGGCTGACCACGAGCGGACGGCTGAAGGCCGGCATCGAGCTGAGCTTCGACGAAGTGAACAAGCTGGGCGGGCTCTTCGACGGACAGACGCCGCTGGACGCCGATCGGCTCGCGGCGCTTCGCTCGCACACCACGGCACACGCCGAGAGCGGGGAGTTCGTCGCGAACATCAAGCTGAAGGGGCGCGCCAAGGAGCGCGGCCTGGTCTGGGTCGTCCCCGTGTTCCGCCTGGCCGAGTTCACCCTGAGCGCCGTGCAGAAGATTAGCGACTCCGGTCAGGTCGCTTCGGTCGCGAACGAGACCGTGCGCTACCCGATCCCCGTCGCGGCGCGCGTGCTCGGCCTTCGATCGCAGAGCGGCAACGACGACAGCGGAGACGCGGCGACCGACCAGCCCTACAAGTTCGACGGCTACACGATCGACCTCTCGCAGAAAGTGGCCCTCACCCCGATCACCAATCGCCGCCATCGGCCGCACGCGCCGGCGGCACCGGACGCGGCCGCGCGGCACGAGCAGAACTGATGGATCCCGCCTTCCTGCCGTTCGCGGACGCAGTGGCCGAGATGCTCGCCTTCCGGGGCGAGATCGTGGACGAGGAAACGGGTGTCCGCTCGCACATCACCCAGTGCACCATCGAGCTGCCGATCGAGCTGGAGGTATCGCGCGGTGAATCTGGCGCGCTGGTCCTCGGGTCAGCGCCGCCCATCTATTACGTGGACACGAGCTACCGGCCCTCCTATCACCGCATCCGCGTGACGGCCGTGCAGGACAGCGCGCCGACCGCTCATCACGAGGCGCGCGATGGCCGGTGAGAACGCCGCGTGGCAGCTCGAGGACTTCGTCGACTCGGTCGTCGTGGACCTCGACAAGACGCGCGAGACCCTCGCCGTCAAGGCGATCAACAAGCCGCTCACCTACACGGTCAAAGAGCTGTCGCTCGACCTGAACATCTTTCCGACCTACGACGGTGACAGGGTGCGGTTCACGACCGCGCAGCCCGGCCAGCAAGGCGCCTCGAAGGTCAGCATCCAGCTCGGCTCGATCACGGACCAGCAAGTGCGCGCCACGACCAAGGTACCCGAGGCGGGCGGCGTGTCGATCGACGACATCGGCATCGACAACAGCACGAAGAAGCAGCTCCGCAAGCTGGGCGTACAGTCGGCGGACGATCTGCAGCGCGTCGAGAAGAAGAACGTCGATCTGAAGCGCGTCTCCGACGCCGACATCGACTACCGGTCCCTGGCCAATCAGATCCAGAAGGCGCAGCGCAACACCGCGCCGCCGATGGTCCATTCGGTCTCCCTCTCGCACGACACCGAGACCCCCGCGCTGCTCGTGAACGGCACGCGCCTCGCGGTGAATCCACGCTTTTCGCCGGTCGCGGTGATCAACGACCAGCTCGCCGAGGTGCTGTCCTTCGACGATGGCCACGTGCGCATCGCGCTGCCGTCGGCGGACGACCTGGAGAGGCCGTTGGAGCTCGTGCTCACCTGCGACCCGTTCGCCGTGTTCAAAGTCAACGTCACAGCCGAGGGCAATCGCCATGGACCCGAAACGTCTCGCTGACTTCGACTCCCTGATCGGCGGCTACTACGGCAAGAACGGCCAGGACACGGATCCGCGCAAGCGCGTGCAGGATCTCCTGTCGACCTACTACGGCAATCCCGCCGCCGCGCTGCCGGGGCGCTCCCGGGCGCCGAGCGTGTCGCTTTCACTCGGCTGCGACGACGGCGAAGTGCTGTCACAACCGGTGCAGGCGAAGCCGCGCCCCGCGACGGGGCAGGCCGTGTCGCTCGACTTCGAGGAGTACGTCATCGACATCTGTGATGCGCCTCGTCC
>Ga0066903_100001206_pt1 | contig 18451 bp, 19 predicted proteins | sample PanSoiMetaGPlot1_FD_67491 | JGI IMG/M metagenome (GOLD analysis project Ga0066903, IMG submission 67491) | Tropical forest soil microbial communities from Panama analyzed to predict greenhouse gas emissions - Panama Soil - Plot 1 (version 2) | ecosystem: Environmental > Terrestrial > Soil >... | reverse complement strand
AGGTAGTGGATGTCGAACGGGCCCATGCCATCGAGCTGCAGGATCGTCTCGCCGTTCGTCTCGGCGGCGTGGTGCATCTTGCCCGGGAGGAAATGGAAGCCGCCGGCGGCCAGGCTGGTGGATGGCGCTTCCATGGTGTCGCCCATGTGCAGGATGAAGTTGCCCGACAGGATCGTCAGCTGCTCGTCGCGGGTGTGCCAGTGCGGCGGGATCCTGTAGCCGTCGGGCATCTTGAGGCGCAGCGTGAACGGGGCCTTCTTCGACGGATCGCCGTGCAGCACCGCCAGCTCGGCCCCCTTGGGCAGGTCGGGCGGGCCCTCGCCCCATTTCACTTCGTCGGGGTTGACCGACATCGGGGCCGCCTTGCCGGCTTCGGGCTTCTTTGCCGCCTCGGCGGCGACGGCGGCGGTCGCGGCCAGCAACGCCAGCGCCAGTATCGTGGAAAAGGTCTTCATGACGGGCTCCTTTGCGGATCTGGCGCGGCAAACTAAGCACGCCGCCTGGTGCGCGCCAGCCGGCCGGCACCGGCTTTGCTCTTCAGAGTTGTATGCGACTCGCCCGCATCCGAATCGCGCGCAGCTGTCAGATTCTCATCACCGCGCTGTCCGGAACCGCGTCGCTCCTGGCGGGCTGCAACGAATGCTCCCAGGGAGAGACCCGCTGCGACGGCAACACGTACATGTCGTGCGAGTACGACGCGGACGCCGATTTCGAACCCATCAGGTGGCGTCGAGACACGTGCCCGGTCGCCTGCCGCGAGGTCGCCGGCCATGCCTCCTGTGTCGATACGGTCACCCCCGTTCCCGAGTGCGCGGGCGGCGACGACGACATCTGTGTCGACGACGTGCCGACGGGCTGCCTGGGCGGCTATCCGATCCACCATTCGCGGTGTGAGGGCCTGACCCACTGCTTCGCGGGGACGATTTGCGGCGGCGACCGCGGTCAGCGGACCGCCATCTGCGCGATCGACGCCAACGCGCCGCCGAGCTGCTCGGGTAATCCCGCTTGCTACGGCAGCGTGCTGACCAGCTGCGAATGCGGCCTGGTCGTGGCCCGCGAGGACTGCGGAGGCGTCGATTTCTGCCGCACGGTCGGCGGGCTGACCCGTTGCACGGCGACCGCGGCCCCCGATCCCAGGTGTGGCGATCCGACAAAATCCTCTTCCAGTTTTTGTGACGGAAACACCGCCGTCGGGTGCGGCTACGGATACACCTGGAGCGCCACCGATTGCGCGTCAATCATGTACACCTGTCGAGTGACGGGCGGGCAGGCGACCTGCGAAGACCCCTCTCGCTGACCCGCTCCCGCTTCCGGGGCCGGGGCACCAGAGCCTACCGCCCCGGCACTTGCCAGTCGTCGGGCAGGTGGATCGCGTAGCCGATGTCGACGTTGCGCCACTCGCCGTTGACCAGCTTGATCATCCAGGTCACGAAGCCGCGCGCCGCGTCCAGCTGGTAGCCGGCGGTCGTCGTCTTCGCGAGCAGCTCCACCTTCACGTCGTCGATCTTCGACACCGGGATGCTCTCGCGCAGCTCGACGGTCTCGGGGCCGGCGGCGCGGTTGGTCAGCTTGTTCCGGTACCCGGTGAAGATGTGCTTGGTCGAGCTCAGGAAGCCGGGCGGCTTGTCCTTGTCGTCCAGCGTCTTCCGTTCGACCTTCAGCTCCTCGTCGATGCCCAGCGACACCTCGAACGGCGCGCCGACGCCCTGGTGGCGCAGGCGCGAGTCGCCGACGTACGAGCCGCCGCGGTAGCTGCGCACGCGGCCTTCCAACAGCGGGTACGCGGCGGGGTTCTTCAGCGCGGCGACCTGGTAGACGTGCGCGTCGAGCTTGGGCATCGCGACCAGCTTGACGGTCGCTTGCGTCTCCACGACGTCGACCGGCGCCCAGAGCGGCCGCCCGTCGGCGATCACGGTGACCGGGTGCGGGAGCGTCAGCACGAACGCGTTCCCCTTGTCGTCGAGCGCGGCCGCCTGCGGGCCGGCTTTCTTGCCGGCGGGGGCGCCCCCCTCCAGCTGCTCGCGTCGCTCCTGCGCCTGCACCAGCACCTTGTCCTGCTTCTGCTCGTAGCCGTCGATCACCAGCGGCGCCGGCTGCGGCGCCTCCGACCCGAGCTTCGGGCGCGCGGTCGACAGCATGATGCGCACGTTGTTCCAGTCTTCGCCCGTCGCCTGGTGGATCAGCGCGCCGACGGTCAGGCGCGCGACGGCCGGTCCGGTCTTGGCGCGCCCGCGCGGCGTGACGTCGACGTCGTACTCGGGCTGCCAGCCCGCGCCGCCGATCACGTACGAGACAGTGGCCGTCACGTGCGGCAGCGCGCGGCAGGAGACCGTCACGGCCGCCGTGCGATAGGCGCGCTCGCCCGCGCCGCCCACCTGCGCCAGCTGGCGGCTGATCCGGTCCGTGGTCCGGTACAGCCCGCGCAACGCGACGTCCAGCTTGCGGCGCTCGTCGACCAGCGCCGCGCGCCGCGCCCACAGGGCGTCCAGCGTCTTCGCCCACGCGGGCGTGTTCGGCTTCGGGTTGCGGATCTCCTCGGTCAGCGTCGTGGAGAAGAGGATCCCGAACGCCTGAACGTCCTCCAGCTCGGCGGCGATCGCCATCTTGCGCGCCTGCTTGGCCTTGATCTGCGTCTGCGTCCTGTCGAGATCGGCCGCCAGGCCGCGCGCGCGCGGGTCGGCCGCCTCGCGCTCGTTGACCTGTTCGCTCGACAAGCCGATCACCTCGGCCGCCTCGCGCACCTCGCCGCGCAGCGTGCGCGTGTCCAGCGCGGCGGGCAGGCGATCGAACACGGCGCGCGCCGTGCCTTTTTCGCACGTGACCGTGCGCGCCCGCGTCACCCGCGCCCGATCGGCGAACACCACCACGCTGTCGATTTTCTCTTCGCCCGACGACGCCGCGCGCCCGGCCGTCGGCGCCAAGACCGATAAGAAGGCCGAAAGGACGAAAGCGAAGCGTGCGAGCGAAGCGGTGCGCATGGTCAGTTCTGGTACAGCTTCCAGTCCTTGGGCCGCGTGATCTGGTAATCGAGCTTGAGCGTCTGCGTCGCGCCCGGCGCCAGCTCGACGCGCCAGCGGATCACGCCGTCGGCGTCGGGCGCCCCGGTCGCCGCCGGCTGCACGCCGAGCAGCTTGACCGCAACCTTGTCGCGGCGGCTGCGCGGCACCTGGTCGACGATCTCGACGGTCACCTTCTGCTTCTTGTAGTTGGCGACCTGGATCTGCACCGCGTACGTCGTCTCCTCGGACTTCATGATCACGCCGGTCGTCTTGGTGCTCGGCACTACCTGCCGGACCAGCCGAACGTCCTGATCGGCGCCGAGCGGGAACTCGATGTCGCCGCCGGGGCCGGTGGTCTGGATCTCGCCGACGCCGACCAGCTCGCCGTCGCCGAAGATCGTCGCTGGCCCGCGCAGCAGCGGCCGCTTGCCGTCGTTGCGGACGCGCGCGCGCAGGAACGCCGTCGCGGCCAGCGCCGGCGTCGCTTCGTGAAAGGCGGAGGCGCCGAACGTCTGCGACGCGAGCGGGATCTTCACCTGCTTGCCCGAGCTGGCGATCGTCGCCTTCGTCGGCGCCTGGTAGACGTAATCGAGGCCGCCCGCGCTGACCGCGGGCAGATAGGGATCGGACAGGACGGACCCGCGCGACGGCGTCGTCGCGTCGAAGAGCGCGAGCGGCACGGGGGTCACCGAGGATCCGCCGACGCGCCGTCGGATCGCGGGAGCTTCCGCCAAAGGGCTGCGAGGCATGCTCGCGACCTCGGCCTCGGTGTAAGACTCGGCCGGCTCGGGCGCCGCCGCTGGCGGGGGCGCGGGCGCCATCGCGGGCGCCGCCGCCCCGGACGACCAGGCGCGCGACGGCGGGGGCGGGGGCGGGGGCGGCGCCTGCAGGCTCTGCTGTCGCCTCATCCGGCGGAGGCGTTCCATGCGGCCTTCGTCGTCGGAGCCGGAGATCTTCTTGGCCTCCTCTTTCTGCTTCAAGTAATCGGGAACGTCCGGGATCCCATCGCCGTCGCGATCGACAGAGCCGCTGGGACCGCCGCTGCTCACCTGCGCCAGGCGCGCCCGGATCATGTCCGCGTCGACGGCCCGGCCGGCCTCGGCGACCGCCGCCGAGCCCGGCACCGGCAGCGGCGGCTCGACCGCCGGCGGCCGCCGCGCGCGCAGCTGCGGCACGAACTCGTTCCGCTCGCCCAGCGTCCAGGTCAAAAGCTCCGGCAGATCGATCCCGCGGCCCGGCATCGCCGTCGAAAGCAGCAGCGTCGCGTCGGTCCAGTCCTCGCCGGTCGCCTGCTCGACGACCGCGGCGGTCTCGACCCGGATCTGCCCGCGCGCCGACGCGTAGTGCAGGTCGTAAGCAGGCTTCCAGCGCGCGCCCGGCACGAAGTATTCCAGCTCCAGCTCCGCGCCCGCGCGGCCCACGTCGACGATCGCGACGACGTCGACCACGCGATCGGAAAAGCCGCCCTGATTCAGCGCCACGATGTCCGCGAACAGCCGATCGCGCTCCTTCTGCAGCTCCCGCCGCTCGCCCTCCAGCTTCAGCAGCCGGTCGCTGGCGGCGCGTCCTCGCTCGCCGATGAAGTCGAGCGCCTTCCACCAGGACCCGACGTCGGCGACCAGGTTCTTGCGCCCCTCGCGCTTCTCCTCCGACACGGGCTGGGCCGGGCGGAGCGCGCGCAAGAAGGCGATCAGCAGGTCGTCGCCCGTGCGGCGATCGTCCATCTCGACCAGCCGATCGTCGACCGCGTCCAGAGCGTCCAGCAGCTTGCCCGCCTGGGCGATCGACATCCGCTCGCGCTCGACCGGCGTCGCCTCGACGCGCAGCACGCGGCCGTCGCCGGTCGACACACGGATCGTGTCCAGGAAGACCGACCCGGGCAGCCCGGGAAAACGGACCAGCGCGACGCCTGTCTTTCCGGGCGCGCGCCCGCGGCGGCGGATGCGCGCGCGATCGCTGAACACCGTCACCTCGGCGATGCGCGCGTCGACGAGGGCCGCGTCCTCCGCGGTCTTCGGCGACAGGACGACGCCCGGCACTTTCTCGCTGCGGGCCTGGCCGGCCGCCGGCGACGGCGCATTCGTGCCGATCACCGCGAACGCGGCGACGACCAGCGCGAGCGGACGGCGTCGCGGGCTCAATTGGATTTCATCAGCGTGACCGTCCGCAGTCCGGCCTGATCCCAGATGGCGGTGTGGTCGTGGCCCCAGAGCGTCATCGTGTCGCTGGTGACGCAGAGGTCGGCCTGCGACGGGATCGGCATCGTGTCCGCGAAGTGCGTCAGCACGGACCCCTGCGTGCTCCAGCGGCCGTTCAGGCCGCCGCCGCCCGGCACGGAGAGGATGGTGTACGTGCACGCGCAGCCGCCGCTGCCGTCGTCGCTGCAGGCGATGTCCTGGTAGTAGTTGCCGAACGACGCCGAATAGGTGGCCAGATCGTCCGTCACCGAGCGCGTCCCCTCAGGCGTGTTCGCGTCGTGCGTCGCGCACTGGAAGAGCACCGCGAATCGCGTCAGGCAGCTCGCCGACAGATCGACGCTGCCGGCGCCGGTCGTCAGCAGCAGGGTCGCGTACTTGCCGCTGGCGTCGTACGTGACGGGCCGGCCAGGCGCGATCGCCAGCGTGTCGTGCGGGAAGGTGAAGAGCGTGATCCCCGCCTGCGGGCTGTACTGCAGGTCGGAGCACCAGTCGCTGTTGGTCGGCTCGGGCAGCGGCTGGCGCGCCATCGGATCGGGCTGGCCGTAGTAGGTGGTGGGATCGGGCGCCTGGTAGGCGGGATCGCGGCAGCTGCCGGTGACGATCCAGTTGCCGGTCGGGTCGCCGCCGCAGGCCGCGCCGGACGGCTCGGCGCACGGATCGTTCATCGCGCAGGCGGAGAGCACGAGGGCGAGGCACCCGGCGCCGGTGAAGAGCCACCCCTTCATGGCGATCAGATTCGACGAAAATCGCTGGTCAGGCAAGCGCGCCTACGCACATCAGTCGACCGACGTATCGGGCGTGGCGCCGTCGTCGCCGCCGTCGTCCGCCGCGTCACCCATCGCGTCGGCGGCCGAATCCGCCCCGACGTCCGTGGCTGCGTCCCCGGCTGTGTCGTCGTTGCCGTCCGTGCCGTCGGGGGTCGCGTCCATGCCGTCGGTGACGGCGTCCATGCCGGCATCGGTGCCGCCGCCGTCATCGCCGGCGTCGTCCCCGGCGTCCATCATTCCGGCGTCCGGCACGCAGCCGTTGGCCGGCAGCGGGCGGATGAACAGGGTGACGGGATCGCTGGTGGCGCCGGCCGACAGCTTCGCGACCGTCGCGCTGCCGCTGCCGAGCACGCAGTCGACGGCATCCAGCGCCTCCGCGGTGACGGTGACGGCGGCGCCCTTGCCCGGGCCGTAATAACCGACCTGAAACCCGTCGGCGCCGATGTCGCCCGTCACCGTGCGCGTCGGCCAGCCGCTCGCCGACAGGCGCACGCGCGCCACGGGCTCGCCCAGCGGGCCCGATCGGCGCAGGTCCAGCAGCACCAGCGAGTCGCTTCGCGAGCACGAGACGTTGCTCAGCAGCGCAGCGGCCACGATCAGCGCGGCGACGATCGCGCCACGCTTCATAACGGGCACACGTATCCGTTGGGGCAGTCGGGCCGCGACACGCTCGGGTTGCGCACGGCGATCCCGATCGCGACGCCGGCGATGATCACGCCCGCGACCGCCATCCAGAACCAGAGGCGGCGCGTGATCGGCCGGGGTGGTTCCGTCTGGGCCGGCGCCGCCGTGTCGACGAGCGGCGTCGCCACCACCGTCGCGCTGGTCGCCGGCGTCGCCAGATCCGGCGGCGTCGCCAGCTCGCCGGGCACGGGCGCAGGGGCGGGGGCGGCCGCGTCCCCGCCCGCGATCGCCGCATCCGTGACCGCCGCGTCCGGGGGCGGCCCGCCGTCGGTCCCATCGGCGCGCGCCACCTGCGCGCACAGGAACGCCAGCGCGACGAATGCCGCCAGACAACCTCGCAGGTGCAGCGCTCTCACTAGTCTTTGCGCAGTTCTATCAGCGAAGCACTATACGTGTATTGCGGAAACATCGCGGTCATCGATTTGCCGCCGTTCCAGCTGTTCGCGTAGTAGCAGAGCTCGGACGCGTCGCTCAGCGTCTGCCACTGATCGGCCGCCGGCGTAACCGGCTTGCCCATCGCCGCCCAGACCGTGTGCGAGTTCGAATGCGTGTGGTCGACGACGTAGTGCAGGACCCGCGTCGGCGTGAACGGCAGGTTGTCGATCTTCAGCGACACCAGCTGCGATTGCTGGGACATGTCCTCCCACATCGTCAGGTCGAAGTGGTTGACGTGGTTGTAGACCAGGATCTGCAGCGAGTTCCCGTCGGCGGCCAGCGTGGCGACCGCGCCGATCCCGTCGGCGTTCGGGTCGGTGACCCCGCCCGTCACCGTCAGCGTCTTGTCGGTCATCAGGTGCAGGAGGCGGAAGGCGTTGAACGCCGGCTTGGCCAGGTCGTAGGAGGTCGGGATGGCGTCGTCGCCCTTCAGCAGGAGGCCGTAGTTGCCCTCGCGGTAGGCGCGCCCCGCGCCGGTGTTGATCTCCTCGTAGATGTCCGACAGCGTCCAGTAGCCGTACATCGTCGGCACCTGCGTCGTCGTGTCGGTGCCGAGGAAGTGAATCGACTTGGCGATGAAGCTGGCCGACGCCTCCGTGTCGCGCGACAGCTCGGGGTCGTAGCTGGATCCCCACTCGTCGTTGATCAGCTCGCCCGTGTAGCCCTTGGCGTTGATCATGTTGAAGAGCGAGTTCTTCCAGGTGATGAAGTCGCCCGCGTTCGCGACGACGTTCATCGGCGAGTCCTCGCCGTACCGGTGGAAGCTGATGAAGTCGAGCTTCACGTTCTGCTGCTTCGCGTAGTCGATCAGGCTCGGGATCGAGTACTGCGAATCGCCGCCGCTGTCGGCGGGCCCGCCGATCTTGATCATCGGATCGCCCGCCAGCAGGCCCTGGGCCGTGTTGAGGTACAGCTCGTTGTAGCCGGCGATGCCGGGCCCGTACATCCAGGTCGCCTCGTTCCAGATCTCGAAGTACCAGTTGTTGCGCACCTCGTCGGCGCCGTAGCGCGACTCCAGGTGCGCGACGATGTCGGCCATGAACTTCTTCCAGTGATCCCAGGTCGGCAGCGCGCTGGCGTCTGCCGTGGGCGGCAGGATCGGCTTGCTGATGTTGGGCGACACGCCGCCGTACCAGAGCTGGGCCTGGTTCTGAGTCGGCACCGACGCGAGGGCGGGCGGCGTGAAGCTGATCTCGACGATCGGCCGCATGCCCGCCGTCATGACCGCGTCGTAGACCATGTCGAACCGCGTCCAGTCGTAGGCGGGCGTGTCGGTCGCCAGCACAGGCGCGGTGGCGGGGTAGACGCCGATGTCGCGGTTCAGGATCCCGTGGAAGCGCGCGTACCGGAAACCCGCCTGGTCGTGACCTTTCTGCAGCGCGGCCGCCGCGTTCCGTCCGTACGCCGACGACAGGATCGTGTTGGCGTGATCGGTCGCGACGGCGCCCTCGTAGAAGCGGTTCCACGGCGTCTGGGGTCCTGTCGCGTCGACCGACAGCATGACGTCGGCTGTTCCGGTCGTCGTCCACGGGGCCGGATCGGTGCAGGCGACACCCGGCGCGTTGCCGGCGCCGCCGGCGCCGCCGAGGCCGCCCGCCTTGCTGCCGCCGCCCCCGCACGTCGCCGCAGCGAGCGCGCCCAGCGCGACGACCAGAAGCACATTCCGCGTAACACCCGAAAAAGGAAGGACTCTTGACGATTGCATGCGAAGTCTCCGAAACCGCTGGAGTTTGTGAGGCCGACACTACGCCAGCGCCCCAGCCTTGTCCACGCCCCGCGCGACCGGGTTTCTTCCCGAGGCCCGAGGCCCGAGGCCCAGCAGGCGAAGCCTGCTAATGCCCCTTCAGGTCCAGCACGAACTTCGTCAGGTCGTCGATCTGCTCGGCGGTCAGCTTGCTGCGGAACTTGGTCATCTTGTTGCGGTCGCCGAACAGCAGCGGGTGGCTGCCGTCGGCGATGACGGCCGCGATCCATTTCGGCGTCCCGCGCCCCTTCAGGTTGGGACCGTCGTTCTCACCCTCGCCGTCGAAGTCGTGGCAGGTGTCGCAGTCCTTCTGCGGCAGCAGGTCGCGCCCCCGTCCCGCGCGCGCCGCGTCCGCGTCCGCCGCGCCGGTCTCTGCGTAGAGGTACTCGACCAGGGCGTCGATGTCGTCGGGCGTCGCCTCGACCGGCTTCATCCCCTTTTCGATCTTGGCCGTCCCCATGTACAGCGGCCCGTCCGGGTTGGCCAGGAAGCCGCGGATCCAGGCGCGCGAGTTGTAGTCCTTGAGGTCGGGGCCCTTCTCGCCGCCCGTGCCGGCCAGGCCGTGGCAGCCGGCGCAGCGGTCGTCCCAGATCTCACGCGCGCGGTACTGCGGATCGTTGCGGAACACGTTGCCGTCGGCCGGGACGCCCTTCAGCGCCAGCCGGCGCGCCGTCTCGCCGCGCACCTTCTCCTCCGCGCGCGCCTTGGCGTAGGCGGGATCGCGCCTGTCCTTCACCAGCGCCGTGGTGCCGAGACAGGCCAGCGCCGCCAGGCCCAGGCCCGCGCCGGCCAGCACGCGGCGCCGATCGCCCGGCCGGTTCGTCGGGGCGCGGTCCAGGAACGGCAGCGCGAACGCCAGGGCCGTCGCGATGCCGGGGATGATCATGGTCGCCACGATCTCGAGCGGCCCCTCGAAGAACATGCGCAGCTGGAACAGCGGCAGCGCGTACCACTCGGGGCGGGCTAGGTAACTCGACGTCGGATCCGCGGGCGATTCCAGGGGCGCGCCGTGATGCGCGATCACCGCGACGGTGACGACGCCCCAGACGAGCGCGCCCACGATCGCGTTGCGCAGCGCCTGGTCCGGCCAGGTCGGGGTGGCGCGCCCGGCGGCGTCCTCGGTCGACAGCGACCACTTCGGCGTGTAGCCGTGCCGCCGGAACAGACGGACGTGCAGCACGAGGAGGCCGATCAGCACGGCGGGCAGGGCCATCGCGTGCAGCGCGTAGGCGCGGGTCAACGTCAGGTTGCCGAAGGCGGCGCCGCCCTGAATCAGCTTCTGCGCCGCGCCGCCGACGACCGGGGCGCTGCCCGTGATGGTCGCCTCGACCAGCTTGGCCCAGTAGCCTTTCTGATCCCAGGGCAGGAGGTAGCCGGACAGCGCGAACACCGCGACGACGCCGAACAGCGTCAGCCCGACCATCCAGTTCATCTCGCGCGGGCGGCGGTAGGCGCCGAACAGCAAAACCTGCAGCAGGTGAACGCCGGCGATCACGATCAGCGCCGACGATCCGAAGCTGTGCAGGCCGCGCACGAACCAGCCCATCGTCATCTGATCCTGGATGTACGCGACCGACGCCCACGCGCCGGCGACCGACGGCGTGTACACGGTCGCGAGGAGGATCCCCGTGATCGCTTCCAGCACGAACAACCCCGCCGCGACCGATCCGAAGGTGTGCCAGAGGCTGGCGCCGCCCGGGACCTGTCCGGCGGCGACCGTTCGGGCCAGCTCCTCCAGGCCGAGGCGGTCGGCCAGCCAGGCGCGGACGCGGAGCGGTTTCGGCGGCGTGCGGCGCGGCGCCGCCGGAGTTCCGTCGGCGCTCATCCGATCGGCTCTCGTTTTGCGGTCCCCACCCGGAAGCGCTGGTACCTCACCAGCACGTCACGGCCCTCGACATGCGTCTCCAGCTGGTCGAGCCCGCGCGGCGATGGGCCGCCCAGGCACCGCCCGTCCAGATCGAACGCGGAGGTGTGGCAGGGGCAGTTGAACTTGCCCGTCTTCTCGTCGAAGTCGACGCCGCATCCGAGGTGCGGGCAGACCGTCGAGAAAGCCTTGATCGGCCCATCCTCGACGGCGCGCACCAGCCAGCACGAGCCGAGCGTGACGTGGTCGAGGCGGAGCCAGGCGTCCTCGCGCGGGCCGACCGCGGTGACCCGCAGCGGCTTGCCCGGCTTGACGTCACGCTCGCCGGCGACGCGCAACGGACCAGGCCCGCTGGCCCCGGCGCCGCGGCGGGCGGGTCCAGCCAGGAATCCGAGGCCGGGGACGATCGCCAGCGCCGCCGTCAGCGCGCCTAGACCTGCCGTGATCACCTTCAGAAAGGCGCGACGCTCGTCGGGGGGCTCAACTGCCATTCGCGAGGAACGGAGGATCGCGTGCGCGGCAACACGCCGTCAAGGCGCCAAAGCACGCGGGCAAATTCTTGCAGCCCCGGCGCGCGGTTTTTGGGACGCCTGCTTTTTCTGGCTAATGCTGCCCAAAAAGAAAAAGGCCGGGGCTAGGCCCGGCCTTTTCTCACATGTCTTTTGGACGATGACGCTTATGCGTTCTTGCGAACGTTCGCGGCCTGCAGTCCTTTCGGTCCCTCCGTGATGTCGAACTCGACCTCCTGCCCTTCGCTCAACGAGCGGAATCCCTCCGCCTGAATTGCGGTGTGATGGACGAACACATCCGGGCCATCCTCGCGAGCGATGAACCCGTAACCCTTCGCATCGTTGAACCACTTCACCTTGCCGGTTGCCATTTACTGCCCTCCTACGAACGTTGATTCCATGCCTCTTTCCGCGGCGTTGGCCGGGGAAATTGGGCGCCAGAGTACGAGCCCTGCGGAATGTGTCAAGTGTCGCCGGCATGTCACCGGCCGTCCATTTTTGGAATCTACTTTAGCTCTTGACAAAATGCATCGACGGCGGCCGCCGGATCGGGCGCGGCCATCACGGCGCGGATGCAGGCAACACCCTGTGCGCCTGCCGCGAGCACGTCGCGAACGCGGGGCGGTTCGATGCCGCCCACCGCGACGATCGGGATCCCGGCCGCGACCGCGGCGGTGATGGCGCCTGTCCCGAGCGGCGGGCCGAACGGGCGCTTGGACGGCGTGTCGTGGATCGGCCCGAGCAGCGCGAAGGCGATGCGCGCGCCGGCGGACGCGGCGAGGGCGCCCACCCCCTCCGGCCCGTGCGCGGATACGGCGATCCCCAGGTTGCCCGCGATGCGCGCTGCGGCGGCGACCTCGATCGAGCCGCCGCCCAGGTGAACGCCGTCCGCCCCGACCGCCAGCGCGACGTCGATGCGGTCGTTGATCCAGAGGCCCGCCCCCGCGGCCGCGGTGATGGCCCGCAGCGGGCGCGCCAGCTCGATCAGCGCCCGGCCGCCGAGGTCCTTCTCGCGGAGCTGGACGGCGACCAGGTCCGGCGCCAGGCCGCTGCCGGCCACGCCGCGCAGGGCCGCGCCGACCACCTCGGGCAACGGACGCCCGCCCGTCGCCTGCCGATCCGTGATCAGGTAAAGCCGCGGGATGCGCGCCAACGCTACTCGATGACGCCGTCCACCGGCGACGACGCGGTCGCGTACAGCTTGCGCGGGATGCGGCCGGCCCGGAAGGCGCGCCGGCCGGCGCTGACGGCGTCGCGCATCGCCTCCGCCATCAGCAGCGGATCGCGCGCGCCCGCGATGGCGGTGTTCATCAGCACGCCGTCGCAGCCGAGCTCCATCGCGACCGCCGCGTCGGACGCGGTGCCGACGCCGGCGTCGACGATGATCGGCACCTTCGCCTGTTCCAGGATGATCCGCAGGTTGTACGGATTTCGGATGCCGAGACCCGAACCGATCGGCGCGGCCAGCGGCATCACCGCCGCGCAGCCGACGTCCTCCAGCTTTCGCGCCAGGATCGGGTCGTCCATGCAGTAGGGGAGGACGGTGAAGCCTTCCTTGACCAGCACGCGCGCCGCCTCCAGCGTCGCGGCGCCGTCCGGGAACAGCGTCCGCTCGTCGCCGATCACCTCCAGCTTCACGAGGTCCGCGATGCCCAGCTCGCGCGCCAGCCGGCAGGTCCGGATTGCGTCCTCGGCGGTATAGCAACCGGCGGTGTTCGGGAGGATGGTGTGCCGCGTGCGATCGATGGTGTCGAGGACGTTGGGCTTGCCGGGGGTCAGATCGACCCGGCGGAGGGCGACGGTGACGATTTCCGCCCCCGAGCGCAAAATCGCCTCACGCCCTTCCTCGAGCGTCCGGTACTTTCCCGTTCCGATGAGCAGGCGAGACCTGAACTTCCGTCCCCCCAGGACCAGCGGGTCGTCGTCTGTCGCGGAACCGCCGCCCGAACCGCCACCAATGAAGGCGACGATCTCGATGCGGTCGCCGTCGGCCAGGCCCGCGTTGGCCCAGGTGGCGCGCGGGACGACGTCGCGGTTGCGCTCGACCGCGACGCGCGCCGGGTCGATCCCCATCGCGGCCAGCAGGGCTGACACGGTGGTGCCCGGATCGGCCTTGCGCAGCTCGCCATTGACCGTGAGTCGTAGCTCGTTCATGAGTTAGCGCGAAGCATACCCTCAGACCCTGACCATGCGCTGCCCCTTCTGCTCTCAGATCGAGGACAAGGTGGTCGACACCCGGCCCTCCGACAACGACAACGTCATCCGGCGTCGGCGCGAGTGCCTCGGATGCGGGCGGCGGTTCACCACGTACGAGCGGATCGACGAGGTGCTGCCGGTTGTGGTCAAGAAGGACGGGCGGCGCGAGCCATTCGACCGGCTCAAGATCCTCGCCGGGCTCCGCAAGGCGTGCACCAAGCGCCCCGTGCCGGTCGAAGAGCTGGAGCGCGTCGTCGATCGCATCGAACGCGAGCTGGAAGAGGCGGGCGAAAAAGAGATCCCGTCGTCGCGCGTGGGCGACGCGGTGATGGCGGAGCTGCGCGACATCGACGACGTCGCCTACGTCCGCTTCGCGTCGGTCTACTGGCCATTCAAGGATCTCGGCGAGCTGCAGGCCGAGCTCAAGAACCTGGTCGAGAGGCGGGGCAAGCGATGACGCGTGGGGAGCCGGCGAGCTTTGCTCGCCGCGGACCATCGCGGGAGGGTATGGGAACCCTCCCAGGGTTCCCATGTTGAAAAAGCCGAAGTTCGCGGCCGCCGACGAGCGCTTCATGCGCCGCGCGCTCGCGCTCGCCGAGCGGGGGCGGGGGACGGCCCGGCCGAACCCGGTGGTGGGCGCGGTGATCGTGCGGGGCGGCCGGATCGTCGGCGAGGGCTACCACCGGCGCGCCGGTGAGCCGCACGCCGAGGTCAACGCGATCCGCGCGGCGCGCGGGCCGACGCGCGGCGCGACGATGTACGTGACGCTGGAGCCGTGCTGCCACGTGGGCCGCACGGGGCCCTGCACCGAGCACGTGCTGGCCGCGGGCATCAAGCGCGTCGTGGTCGGCTGCGGCGATCCGAACCCGCTGGTCGACGGCGGCGGCATCACGCGGCTGCGGCGCGCGGGCGTGCGCGTCGACGTCGGCTGCCTGGAACGCGAATGCCGCGAGGCGATCCGCGCCTACGCGATCTGGGTGCGCGAAGGGCGCCCGATGGTGACGCTGAAGGCGGCGGCGACGCTGGACGGTTACATGGCGGACGGCAGGCCGCGCGGCGCGCGCGCGCCCGCGTTCCTGACCGGGCCGAAGGCGCTGCGGGCCGCGCACGAGCTGCGCGCCGCGCACGACGCCGTGCTGGTCGGCTCCGGAACGGCCCTGGCCGACGATCCGCGGCTGACCGTGCGGCTGCCGGGCCGCAAGCGCGCGGCCGCGCCGCGGCGAGTGGCGCTGGCCGGCAAGGACCCACTGCCCGTCGATCTCAAGATGCTGTCGCCGGAGGCGCCGTCGGAGGTGATCCGCGACCCCGCCGGGGAGGGGCGGCCGCCGATCGCGTTCGTGCTCGAGCATCTGGCCCGCGAGCGCGAGGTGCAGTCTCTGCTGGTCGAGGGCGGCGCCACGATTCACGGCGCGTTCATAAAGTCGGGGTTCGTCGATCGGGTGGCGTTGTTCGTCGCGCCGCGGCTGCTGGGTGGGGGCGTGCCGGTCGCGCGGGGGGCGGACCTGCCGCTGGCGGATGCGCTGCGCCTCGGGCCGCTGACCGTGCGCGCCGTCGGCGAGGACCTGCTGATCACCGCGGATGTGCTAGGGGCGAAGCCTTCCCGGTGATGCTAAGATAGCGACGCTTTTCGGGAATTTGCGTCCATGTTCACGGGCATCGTCGAAGCGCTGGGCGTCGTCGAGTCGATCCAGCGGCATGAGGTGAATCAGGCGCCCGTGGTGCGCCTGGTGGTCGTCACCGACCTTCCCGTCGAGGCGATGCCGATCGGCGCCAGCATCGCCGTCGACGGCGTCTGCCTGACGATCGTCGGGCGCACCGCCGGACACTTCGCCGCCGACCTCGGGCCCGAGACGCTGGCGCTGACGACGCTGGGCGCCCTCGAGCCGGGCAGCCGCGTCCACCTGGAGCGGCCGCTGAAGCTGGGCGATCCGCTGGGCGGCCACCTGGTGCTCGGCCACGTCGACGTGATGGGGACGGTGGTGTCGCGGCGTCAGGTCGGCTCGTCGCTCGAGCTGGAGGTCTCGGTGCCGTCTCCGGTGTCGCGCTATCTCGCGGCCAAGGGATCGATCGCCGTCGACGGCGTCAGCCTGACCGTCAACACGGTGGTGGGCGACGTCGCCTCGATGATGCTGGTTCCGCACACGCTCGAGGCGACGAAGCTCTCCGACAAGCGCGTCGGCGACGCCGTCAACCTCGAGGCCGACATGATCGTCAAGCACATCGATCGGCTGGTGGCGGCCCAGCTGGGGGGGGACGAGCGCGGCAGCGCGGGCGGGCACACCCCGCGCCGCGAAATTTCGATCGACACGCTCCGGAGGTACGGCTTTGTCCGCTGATCCGGCCGCCGAACGCCACGTCGCGGTCACGCGCGCGATCGACGCCATCCGCGCCGGCGGGATGGTGATCCTGGTCGACGACGAGGACCGCGAAAACGAGGGCGATCTGGTGATGGCGGCGGACCGGGTGACGCCCGAGGCGATCAACTTCATGGCGCGCGAGGGACGGGGCCTCATCTGTCTGTCGCTGACCGAGGAGCGGGTCGCCCAGCTCGGCCTGCCGATGATGACCGCCGACAACCGGGCCCCTCACCGCACGGCCTTCACGGTCAGCGTCGACGCGCGCTTCGGCACCACCACCGGGATCTCGGCGCGCGAGCGGGCCGAGACGATCCGGGTCGCGGTGGCGCGCGACGCGAAGCCCGACGACCTGCTGGTGCCGGGACACATCTTTCCGCTGCGCGCGCGGCCCGGCGGCGTGCTTGTCCGTTCGGGACAGACGGAGGGCTCGGTCGATCTGGCCCGCCTTGCGGGCCGCGAGCCGGCCGGCGTCATCTGCGAGATCATGCGCGACGACGGCGAGATGGCGCGCATGCCCGACCTGATCCCGTTCGCGCAGAAGCACGGACTGCCGATCGTGAAGATCGCCGACCTTATCGAGTACCGGCTGGCGCGGGAGATGCTGGTTCACCCGGTGTCCGAGACCGTCGTCAAGCCGCGGCTGGGCGGCGTCACCGCCGAATTCCGCAAGTGCGTCTACACGACCGACGTCGAGGAGACGGAGTACCTCGCGCTGGTGCTCGGCAAGATCGATCCCGCGGAGCCCGTGCTGGTGCGCGTTCAGACCGCCGACGTGCTGCGCGACGTGTTCGGCGCGGCGGGCACCGACGACGATCACCCCGCGACGGTGTCGCTGCGGATGATCGAGGCCGAGGGCAAAGGGATTCTGCTTTACGTCTTCTCCCGGGCGCGGGCGAGCCTGCTCGGCGGTGCGGCCGGCGCCGGCGCGGCGCCGGCGGAGCCGCCCACAGCGACGTCGCGGAAGGAGCGCCTGCGTGACTACGGGCTGGGCGCGCAGGTGCTGGCGCACCTGGGCGCGCGGCGAATCCGCCTGCTGACCAACCATCCACGGCAGATCGTCGGACTCGGGGGCTACGGCCTGGAGGTCGTCGAATCCGTCCCGATCCGCCTGCCCGGGCGGGTCGTGGCGCTGAAAGGAACAGGATCATGAGCAGACCGGAGACCAAGGCATCGTCTTACGGAACGGAGAGCGACGGGCCGGTCCACGAGGGGGGGCTGTCGGGCAACGGCCGGCGGTTCGCGATCGTGGCGGCGCGCTTCAACGACTTCATCGTCGAGAAGCTGATCGACGGCGCGCGGGCGGCGCTGCGGCGGGCGGGGGTGGCGCTGGACGACATCGAGCTTTACCGCTGCCCGGGCGCGATGGAGATCCCGGGGCTGGCGCGCAAGGTCGCCGACACCGGCAAGTTCGACGGGATCATCTGCCTGGGTGCCGTCATCCGCGGCGCGACGCCCCACTTCGATCTGGTCGTGCGCGAGGCGGCGGCCGGCGTGGGCGCGCTGACGGCCGAGGGCAAGATCGCCGTCGCGTTCGGCGTGCTCGCCTGCGAGAACATCGAGCAGGCGGTCGAGCGGGCCGGCGCCAAGGCGGGGAACCGCGGCGCGGACGCGGCGATGGTGGCGGTCGAGATGGCCGACCTCTACGCGAACATCGAGGCGCAGAAGAAGGCGGATGCGGTGCCGGTCAGCGTGGTGCCCGCGCCGACGACCGACTTGCCGCGCCGCAAGTCGTAAATAGAACAGGTAACGGAGGCGAAGGCGAATGGCAGGGCCGCGGCGGAGATCGCGCGAGATCGCGCTGCAGATCCTGCATCAGATCGACGCGGGCGCCGTCCCGCCCGAGTCGGACGCCGACGTCGACCAGGCGATCGCGCGTTACTTCGAGCACCTGGCGATGAAGGGCGGGCCGGCGCGCGAGGAGGATGACGACGACGCGCCAGACATCGCGGCGAAGATCGATCGCCCGCTGGTGCAGGAGCTGGTCCGCGGCGTCACGCAGCACTGGGCGGAGCTGGACGAGACGCTGACGAACCTTTCGCAGAACTGGCGCCTCGAGCGGATGGCGATCGTCGAGCGCAACGTCATCCGCATCGCCCTCTACGAGCTGAAGTACTGCGAGAACGTCCCAGTGAACGTCGTGCTGAACGAGGCGGTGGAGCTCGCGAAGCGCTACGGCACGGCCGAGGGCGCGGCCTTCACCAACGGCCTGCTCGATCGCGCGGTGGGTGAGCTGGGCATCCGTCGCTGAGCGTGCCAGCCCCGCGACGCTGCCGGATCGAGATCGTCACGAAAGACCTCGGGATCCTGCCGCCCGAAAAGACCGGCCTCGTCGAGACGATTCAGGCGGCGCGGACGATCGTCGCGGTTGGCACTCAATCGGCACCGCACGTGGTCGTTCGCAGCGCGACGCCGCCGTTCTTGCTAGAGAGCGATGACGAATCCATTCGCAAGCTCTTCCCCGGCGCCGTCGTGTCGCTGGTTCACGCGGACGTTCCCGGCATGGCCACCATCTCTTGCACGGCGGTGAGCGAGCGCGAGCGACTCAGCGCAGCCGCCGCCGTCGCGACGCTGAAGCGTGCCTGGGCCTGGGACGAGTCGCCGACCATCACGGTAACATTCGAAAGCGACGGCCGGGCCTTCCGCCTGAACCCGACCTTCGAAGACGGCGCCTGGTGGGTCGACGCGCCCGCCTGAAGCC
>Ga0066903_100001205_pt1 | contig 18460 bp, 19 predicted proteins | sample PanSoiMetaGPlot1_FD_67491 | JGI IMG/M metagenome (GOLD analysis project Ga0066903, IMG submission 67491) | Tropical forest soil microbial communities from Panama analyzed to predict greenhouse gas emissions - Panama Soil - Plot 1 (version 2) | ecosystem: Environmental > Terrestrial > Soil >... | reverse complement strand
CGCGTGGCCTGCGGCTTGCGAACCTGGTTGGCCTCTCCGCCGATGTAGCGAGACGGCTTCTGCACCGTCTCCAGCACGGCCTCGATGCGCTGGTCGAGCACCGCCATGCGGGGGATGCTACCCCAGGGCGCCGATTGAATCGGTGCGGGCGGCGTCAACATCCGCCACTAGGCCGAACGCCTACGCCGGCGCCTGCTCCCGTGCGGCCTCCACCAATCCGGAGGCCAGCGGGTGCGGCGCGTCCGGCCGTGATCGCGTCTGGAAGCAGAACAGCGTCGCGATGAAGAACGGATGTGAGGGCAGCTCGACGATGCGAGCCTCGCCGTCCGCCTCCCAGCCGGTGACCGGCAAGCCCGCTGCCTCGATGGCGGGGCGGTACTGCGGGCTGAGCCCGTAGCTGCAGAAATAGTCCTCCTCGACCCGCTCCGCGCCGTACAGCTCGGCCGCTCTCGACCCGGGCTGGAGGAACACCTCCTGACTCTGCCCCACCAGCGAGCACGACAGCGCGGTCACGACGAGCTCGTCAGCGTCCGGCGCGGTCTCGGCGTGGTCGGCCTCGACTCCCATCACGTTGCGGACGTACTCGACCAGTACGTGCTGGAAGCCGCCTCAGGTGCCGACCAGCGGCAGCCCGCGCTCCCGCGCGGCCGTGATCGCTCCCAGCGCGCCGTCCATGCTGCGGTACGGGCTGGCCGGTGCGATCCACAGACCGGCGTAGCGCTCGACCAGCGCGTCAGCCGGCGGCACCGCGTCGGTCGCCACCCATTCGTGCTCGGCGCCCGCGTGCGCGAGCGACTCGTCGAGCGTGGAATGCGTGCGGTTGGCGGGGTTGTAGTCGCCGACAACGCCGATCAGCATGGCGACAGGTTAGCCTGGGAGCCGGGCCTCGAAGCAACGGTGCTCGGCACCTTGCAGTCCTGGCTCTGGTCTTGCATTGGGCTCCACGGAGTAGCCGGGCGCCGGGATGCAACAAAAGTGCCTGGCACTGTCGTTGCGCCTCTCTTGGGAGCGAGTAGGCGTCCGGCTGAAACAAAGGTGCCTGGCACCTTTGTTTCACTCAGTACGGTATGCCGGTGAGCGACGAGTCGCAGACCAGGCGGGCGCTGGCCCTCGACATCGGCGGCACCAAGCTGGCCGCGGCGATCGTGGACGAGACGGGCGGGCTGCACGGTCGTGCCCGCTGCGCGGCACCGCGGGGCGACGACGGCGAGGAGCTGTTTGCGGCGCTGCTCGGCTGCGCCCGCTCGGCGCTGGGCGAGGCGCCCGGCGGCGTGGCCGGTGTGGGCGTGGCATGCGCCGGGCCGATCGAGATTGCGAGCGGCCGCGTGTCGCCCATCAACATGCCGGCCTGGCGCGGCTTCCCGCTGCGCGACCGGCTGGCCGCCGAGCTCGGCATCGAGCCACTGATCGACAACGACGCGGTCGGCATCGCCGCCGGCGAGCACTGGGCGGGCGCCGCCCGCGGCCTCGACCACGTGCTGGCGGTGACCGTCTCGACGGGAATCGGCGGCGGTCTCGTGCTGGACGGGCGCCTGCACCGTGGCGGCAGCGGCAACGCCGGCCACGTCGGCCATTTCGTGGTCGAGCCGGACGGGCCGGCCTGCGCCTGCGGCGGACGCGGCTGCCTGGAGGCCGTCGCGTCAGGGCCGCGCACCGTCGCGCGGGCGCTGGCAGCCGGCTGGCAGCCCGAACCAGGCGAGGTCGCCGACGGCATCGGCCTGGCCGCCGCGGCCGAGCGAGGCGACCCGGTTGCCGCCGAGGCGCTCGCGCGGTCCGGCCGGGCCCTCGGCGCAGCGTTCGCCTCGGTGGCGGCGCTGCTCGACCTGCAGGCGATCGTGATCGTGGGCGGCTTCTCGCGCTCGGGTGAGGCGCTGTGGGGACCGCTGCGCGACAGCTTTGCCGAGCACGCCGGGCTCGAGTTCGCCCGTGCCTGCACGGTCATGCCCGGCGACCTCGGCGACAACGCCGGGCTGGTCGGCGCCGGCGCCTTCGTGCTGGCGCCGGGCCGCTACGGGTTCAGCTCGGGTCCCAGCGCATGAACCAGATATGCGGCCCACCCTCGGGGACGTCGTCGCGATCGACGACGTGGAAGCCGAACCGGCTGTAGTACGGCACCAGGTAGGGACGTGACGTCTCCAGGAAGGCCGGCTGCCCCGCCTCGCGCGCCAGTGCAAGGCCGTGCTCGACCAGCAGGGCGCCGATCCCCGTGCCGCGGCAGCCTGGATCGACGCCGATCGAGTCGAGCACCCAGACCGGCTCCTGCGGGTACCTCGCGACCACCCAGTCCCATTGCAGCTGCTGGCGGCGGCCGGCGTCGGCCGCGGCGCCGGCGATCCCGCCGGAGAAGGCGAGCAGCTCGTCCCAGTAGGCATCTGCGCACTCGGGCCGCACCCAGATCGCACCGCCCAGCGCATCGCCCACCTCCCACAGCGAATCGTGCTGTGCGGCCGTGGCGGCGATAAACGCAAACTCCTCCTCGATCACGGCCTGCGGGTCATCCACCTCGCCCAGCGGCCAGTGCAGCAGCGGCTCCTTCGCAAACGCCCGTGCGATCACGCCGGCCACCAGCGGCACGCGATCGGCGGCGACGGGAGTGACGTCGAGCGGCTCCATCGCGAGAGGATACCCAGTGCACACATCGAACCGCCCTCTGCCGGCATAGGGGCTGCCCGGCAGGCTCCGTGGCTAGACTCGATCCATGGGCCATACCCGCGTCATCCGCACCGAGGACGAGCTGCGCGCGATCATCGGGCACCCGTCAGATCTGATAGTGGCGAAGATCGCCGACCGGCTGAACGACCTGACGCGGCAGTTCATCGAGCGCTCGCCGTTCGTGTGCGTGGCCACGGCGCGGCCCGACGGCGGGCTGGACGTCTCGCCGCGGGGCGACCCGGCCGGGTTCGTGCGCATCCTCGACGAGCGCACCCTGCTGATCCCCGACCGGCCCGGCAACAAGCTGGCGGACACGCTGACGAACATCCTGCGCGACCCGCGGATCGGGCTGCTGTTCCTGGTCCCCGGCATCGGCGACACGTTCCGCGTGAACGGCCTGGCCGAGATCGTCGAGGATCCCGAGCTGCTCGCCCCTAGCACCGTCAACGGCAAGCCGCCGAAGCTCGGCATCCGGATCACCATCGTCGAGGCCTACACGCAGTGCTCGAAGGCGCTGATCCGCTCCGACCTCTGGAACGACGAACACCACGTCGACCGCGATGAGCTGCCCAGCTCCGGGGCGATCCTGCGCTCGGTCAGCGCGATTCCCGTCGACCCCGAGACCTACGACCGCGAGCGCGAAGCCCGGTATGCCCGCGGCGACGGCCTGTACTAGCGACCGCTAGCGGCGCAGCGCGTCGCGCACCACGCCGAAGCCCTCCTCGCGCAGCCGCGCGATCACGCCGGGCAGGTCGCCCCGGGCCTCGTCGGCCAGCTCGCGGAGGTGGTCGACGTCGGCCACCGCGCCACGCTCGAAGTACTCGACGGCCGCCTTGCCCATCGCCTTCGTGCCGACGTAGGCGACGCCGGCCTGGATCACCCAGCCCGCCACCGGCACGAAGTCGAGCATCGAGCGGGCGATCTGGCGGAAGCCGAAGCCGGCACCAAGCACCGAGAGCAGCTCGACGGCGCGGTCCTTGCCGACGTTCTGGCCATGGCAGGCGGCCAGCCGCAGCACCATCTTCATCTGCACCGCTGTCAGCACCGGCATGTCGGCGCCGGGGATGAAGATCAGCAGCGCCAGCCGCGCATTGCGGCGGGCTGCAGCCTCGATGATGTCGTCGACGACGTAGGGACGCAGCGCCGGCAGCTGCGAGGCCAGCCAGGGCGCGCTGCCGTCCACCCGCCCCGCCAGGGCGCGCATCGCCCGCGCGTGCGGGTAGCGGCCGCGCTCGTAGGCGAGCACGTCGTCGGGTGAGATCCCGCGCACGCGCCCTGCCGCAGTCACGGCCGGCGAAGGCAGCTCGAGCGACTCCAGCAGGGCCAGCTTCGGCCGGTACACCCGACCCACCACCTCGAGGTCGCCGCGAGTGGCGTCGTCGAGGGACGTCGTCACCGCCCCGCCGTACACGACGGCGCCCGCCTTCTTGAGGTCGTCGCGGTCGGAGGCCTGCAGCCGCCGCAATGCGTAGCTCCGAACCGCGGTCGTGCCCTCCTCGGCACCCCGCACCAGCGCGTCGCGCAGCGGTGAGATCTGCTCCGGCTGGCCGCACAGCATCAGCGGCCGCTGCTCGATCCCGCCGCCCACCTCGCGCGTCGCCTGGAAGGCCGACCGCGCCAGCGAGAACGCCTTAGGCATACCGCTCTTCGTCGTCGTCGGCGTACACGTTGATCGACTGCAGCACGCCGATGGCAAGCAGGTTGGTGAGGGTGTGGGAACCGCCGTAGCTCATGAACGGCAACGGAATACCCGTGATCGGGGCAATGCCAATCGTCATCCCGATGTTGATGAAGACCTGGAACAACAGCATGCTCACCACCCCGGCCGAGACCAGGCTGCCGAACGTCGACGGCGACGTTGTGATCATCTTCAACCCGCGCCAGACAAGCAACATGTAGAGCCCCAGCAGCCAGGCGGCGCCCACGAAGCCGCGCTCCTCGCCCACGACCGAGAACACGAAGTCGGTGGCGTGCTCGGGCAGGTAGTCGAGCCGGGTCTGGGTGGCGCCCGCCACGCCCTTGCCGGTGACGCCGCCCTGGCCGATCGCGATCTTGGATTGGGTCAGGTGGTACCCGTTGCCCTGCGTGTCAACCTGATCGGGGTGCAGGAACGACGTGAGCCTGTCCAGCTGGTAGGGCTGCAGCACCTGCACCCCCGCTCCGGGCAAGATCGAGAAGATCAGCGCGATCGAGACGACGCCGGCCAGGCCCAGCCACACGAAGTGGCGCCATGGCGCGCCGTGCACGAACAGGATGCCGACCGTGATCGCGCCGTACACCAGCGCGGTGCCGAAGTCAGGCTCCATGAACACCAGCACCGCAGGCAGCGCCACATAGGCCAGCGCGATCAGTGTCAGCATGCCCGGGCTGGCGGAGCTGCGCCGCTCGGCCAGGATCGCCGAAAGGCCGATGATCAGCACCAGCTTGCCCAGCTCGGATGGCTGGAACTGGAACGGGCCGACCGCGATCCAGCGCTGGCCGCCCTGCACACTGTTGCCGGCGACCAGCACCATGATCGTCGTCACCAGCAGACCGGCGTAGAGGTACCAGTGAATCGCGCGCATCACCCGCGGCGGCACGGCAGCCAGCAGCAGCATCCCGACCACGCCGACGGCCACGTAGGCGACCTGCCGGTCGAAGTAGTAGGTGGGCTGCCCGGGCACGTCGTGCTTGGTCGCGTTCTCGATGATCCACAGGCCGAACACCGAGATGGCCAGCGCCGTGGCCAGCATCAGATGGTCGAGATGTCGCAGGTAGTGGCGCATCAGTGCGAGGTGTCGGTGCCGTGCACCAGGGTCGTCTGCGCGTGGGGGTGGAAGTAGGCCTGCAGCACCTCGCGCGCAGCCGGGGCCGCGGCCACGCCGCCGTGGCCGCCGTTGGCGATCAGCACGACCACGACGATCTTGGGATTGTCGGCGGGCGCCCAGCAGGCGTACCAGGCGTTGGGATCCTTGGGCGGCGCCTCCGCGGTACCGGTCTTGCCGGCCACCTCGGGCAGGAAGGTGCCGAAGACCGAGGTCGACGTGCCGTCGGAGGCGTGGGAGGCTCCGATCAGGCCCTGGCGTACCTCGGCCAGGAAGGTGCTCGAGAGCGCAAGGTGGCGCTGCGGCTGGAACTTGAAGTGCTTGGTATGCCCGCTCGGATCGGTCGCGTCCGCGACGACGTGCGGCGTGGGCAGCGTACCGTCGGTCGCGACGGCGCTGTAGGCGGTGGCCAGCTGCAGCGGCGAGACCAGCAGGTTGCCCTGGCCGATCGACATGTTGATGTCGTCACCCGGCGACCACAGCCGCTCGATCGGGTCGGTACCAAACGTGCGCTCCTTCCACTGCGGGTCGGGCACCACGCCCATCGCCGCACCGGTGATGTCGATCGGCGGGGCCGAGCCGAAGCCGAACTTGCGCAGCTCCACCGGAAACTCCTCGCTGGCGTGCGTGTAGCGCTCGTAGAAGGCGTTGCCGATCCGGTAGAAGAAGCTGTCGCATGAGATCTCGAGCGCCTTGGGCAGGTCGATCACGGCGCTGATCCCCGTGTCCCAGTTCTTGAAGACGGTCTTGCTCTGGTCGATCGGGCTGGTGTAGGTGCCCGTGCAGAGCAGGTGCGTGCTGGTGCCGATCAGGCCGGCCTCGTAGCCGGAGGCGGCGGTGAACGGCTTGAACGTTGAGCCGGGCGGATACTGGCCCTGCGTGGCGCGGTCGAACAGCGGGTGGTTCGCGTTGTGCTGGTTCAGCACCCAGTTCAGGGCCTTGCCGCCCTTGGCCCACACGCTGGGGTTGTAGGTCGGGTACGAGGCCAGCGCCAGGAGCGCGCCGCTGTGCGGGTCCATCGCCACCACGGCGCCCTCGGACGATTGGGTCTCGCCGTCGGCGTGGGCCAGGTTGATGCCGTCGACGATGGCCTTCTGGGCGACCCGCTGCAGGTTGCCGTCGATCGTCAGATGCACGGTCGAGCCCGCAATCGGGGGCGTCACCATGTAGGGCTGGCCGACAGCGCGGCCGGCCGCGTCGAAGCTCTGGCTGAGCACACCCGCTTGTCCGCGCAGGAACTGGTCGTACGTGTACTCGACGCCCGACTGGCCGACCACCGCATCGTTGGGCAGCCCTGCGAAGTTCGGGTCGTTCAGCTCGGACTGCGAGATCTGACCGGTGTACCCCAGCACGTTGGCGGCCAGCGGCCCGAACGGGTAGCGGCGCTCGTACGTGCGCAGGAACTGCACGCCCGGGTACTGGTCACGGCGCTCGAGCACGTAGGCGACCTGGGCCTCGCTGACGGAGTCGGACACCGTCACGGCCGGGCCGGCATCGATCACGTATTTCAGCCCCGAGTCTTCGGTCGTGATCAGCGGCTTCTCGTACTCGTTCCAGACCGAGGCCGGCTTGCGCTTCAGCACCTTGCGAGCCAGCCGGCTCAGCTCCTCGCACCGGGCCTGCTCCGGCAGCTCTTTGCACAGCGGCACCGCCCCCACCGGCAGGTCGGCCATCGCGTTGGAGCAGATGGTCTGGGCGTCCACCGGCATGCTCGCGCAGTCGATGTTGCTGCCCACCTTTGAGGGGTCAATTTGCAGCTCGATCACGCCGACGTTGTCGACCAGGGTGCGGCCGGCGCTGTCGACGATGCGTCCGCGCTGGGCCGGGATCGCGATCTCCCGCACTTCGTTCGACTGGGCCTGGGCGATGTAGTGGTCGCTGCGCAGCACCTGCAGCGCCCACAGCCGGAACAGCAGGATCCCGAACAGGACGGCGGCCACGATCGCCAGCGTGGCCGCGCGCACGGCCAGGCCCGTCTTGTCCTGGTCGGGCCCGCGTCTAGGCTGTTGCGGCTGTAGGAACATCGATCCTCGTCGTGGTCGGGAACAGCCAGCGCATCAGCGGCACCAGCGGCAGGGCGAAGGCGGCGGTCTCGATCGAGCACGGCAGCACCACGCGCCAGAAGGCGATGCTCAGGCCGTAGCCGTCGCCGATCAGGCTCTGCACGACGGCCAGCCCGAGCTGCACGAACACGGCGCCGACGATCACGATCACCAGGTGCCGGCCGAGGGTAGGCGTGGCGGGCCGCTCGACCCCTGCCACCTCGACCTTGGGCGCGCGCTCGGAGGCCCAGATCGCCACCAGCACGTAGAGCAGGGACGTCAGCCCCAGCGATTGCGCGTCGAGCGAGTCGAGCATGATCCCGCCCACGAACCCGGCCGACGCGCCCCAAACGGGACCGCGCAGAAGCGCCAGCGAGATGACCAGGATCACCACCAGGTCGGGGCCGGTCGTGGAGGGCGTGATCTGGGGCGTGGCCGAGACCTGGAACACCGCCAGCACGAAGACGGCCACCGCAACCTTGATCGTGTCGATCACGAGGGCTGCACCTTCAGCACCAGGACGTCGCTGAGGTCCTCGAAGTCGACGAACGGCGTGATCTGGATGGTCTGGTCGGTGTCGCCGTCGGAGATGCCCGTGTTGCTGACCTTGCCGATCGGGATGCCGCGCGGCAGCACGGGCTGGAGCGGCCCGGCATAGCCGGCCGTGACAACGATGTCGTTGCGGTGGATCACCTCAGAGGCGCTCACCATCAGCATGTTGAGCATGCCGGGATCGCCCGGCGAGGGCACGACCGAGCCCTTGGCGGTGCCGCTCAGATCGGCGGCGGTGACGGCGTTCTCGGGATCGACGATCAGGCGCACGATCGCGTTGCCGCCGGTGACCGAGATCACGCGCCCGACCAGCGCGCCGCCCTGGTCATACGGGCCAATCACCGGATCGTTGACGGCCACGCCGTCGTTGCTGCCCACGTTGATCACGATCGTGCGGCGGTAGTCGCTGGGCGAGTTGGCGGTCACCGCAGCCGTCACCCAGTCGTAGGAGCGGGCATCCGTGGTGTGGGTGTAGTTGAGCAGGCTCTGCAGGTTCTTGATCTCCTGCTGCTGTTCCTGAACCAGCACGGCATTGTTGGATGCCTGGCCGAGCTGCTTCTTGAGCTTCGCGTTCTCGTCGCGCGCGTTGACCAGGCCGGTCGACCAGTTCCATGCGTCGACCACCGGCTGGGTGACCCGGTGCACTACATCCGTTGCCGGGCCGGTAATCGAGAGCACGCTGCGCTGCACGGCTCCGGCTGCGCCGCCCGAGCTCTCGCGGAAGGAGAGCGTGAGGAGCGTCAGGGAGGCCGCAAGAAGCAGGCCGATGATGACCCGCCGCCGGATGACACGATTCTTTCGCAGCAGCATTGCGGGCGCGCTTTCGCGGAATCAGTCTAACCCAAGCGCCGTTGGCGCTCGGTTAGCAGACAGGTCAGTAGGAGCGGCGCCCATTGCGGCGCCGGTTGTAGCTCTGGTTGGCTCGATGGATCGCGTCGAACTCCTCGAGCGACCGCCCGGAGCCGACCGCAACGCAGGTCAGGGGCGACTCGGCCAGGTGCACGGGCATCTGTGTCTCAGCTCGGATCCGGTCGGGCAGACGCTGCAGCAGCGCGCCCCCGCCGGCCAGCACGATCCCGCGGTCCATGATGTCCGACGCCAGCTCGGGCGGCGTCTTGTCGAGCGTCTGCTTGACCGCGTCGATGATCTGCGTGAGCGGCGCCTCCAGCGCGATCCGCACCTCGCTGCTCGACAGCACCACGGTCTTGGGCAGGCCGCTGACCAGGTCGCGGCCGCGGATCTCGGCCTCGACCTCCTCGGGCAGCTCGTAGGCGGAGCCGATCTCGAGCTTGACCTCCTCGGCGGTCTGCGAGCCGATCATCAGCTTGTACTCGCGCTTGACGTGCTCGATGATCGCCTCGTCCAGCTCGTCGCCGCCGACCCGGATCGACTGGGAGACGACGATGCCGCCCAGCGAGATCACAGCCACCTCGGTGGTGCCGCCGCCGATGTCGACGATCATGTTGCCGGTCGGCTCCGAGACGGGGAGGCCGGCCCCGATCGCGGCCGCCATCGGCTCCTCGATCAGGTACGCCTGGCGGGCGCCGGCCGAGTAGGTGGCCTCCTCCACCGCCCGCTTCTCGACGCCGGTCACGCCGGAGGGCACGCACACGACCACGCGCGGGTGTGCCCAGCGCGTCTGGTGCACCTTCTGGATGAAGTGGCGAAGCATCTGCTCGGTCACGTCGAAGTCCGCGATCACGCCGTCCTTGAGCGGGCGGATGGCCTGGATGTCGCCGGGCGTGCGGCCGAGCATGCGCTTGGCCTCGATCCCGACTGCGTGCACGTCGCCGGTGCGCTTGTCGATCGCGACCACCGACGGCTCGCTGAGCACGATGCCGCGGCCACGCACGTAGACAAGCGTGTTCGCGGTGCCCAGATCGACGGCCATGTCGCGGCCGCCGAACCCGGTCAGTGTGCTCCAGATCCCTATCTCGCGTCCCTTCTGTTCCTGCTGCAAATACCCACAACGAGCCGGGCGATTCTATCAGTCGCTCTGCGGATCCGATCCGCCTAGCGCGTCGATCAGGACCGCCACCGGCAGCCCGACGACGTTGAAGTAGTCGCCCTCGAGCCGCTCGACCAGGGCGGCGCCGCGGCCCTGCACGGCATAGCCGCCGGCCCGCCCCCGCCACTCGCCGCAGCCGACGTACCAGTCGATGTCGCGCGCCGAGAGCGGCCGGAAGCCGACCAGGGTGGTCGCGGCGCGCTCGTGCTCGGCACCCTCGACGCGCAGGCACAACCCCGAGTGGACGGTGTGCACGCGCCCGGCCAGGCGGGCCAGCATCTCCGCCGCGTCGGCCTCGTCGGCCGGCTTGCCCAGCACGACGCCGTCGATCGCGACCACCGTGTCCACCCCCAGCACGGCCCGGCCCGCGACGGAGCGGGCCTTGCCGCGGGCATGCAGCGCCGCCACCTGCGCGGGCGTCGCCGCGGGCGGATCGTGCTCGTCGTAGTCGGGCTCGACCACCGAGAACGGAATGCCGAGCTGCTCGAGGATGGCCCGCCGCTGCGGCGAGCGCGAGGCCAGCACAAGCGGCTCGACCCGGGCGATCGCCTCGGCGATCACGGGGTCAGACGGTCTCGGCGGCGTCGAAGTAGACGTCGATCTCACGGGCGGCCGACTCCAGCGAGTCGGATCCGTGCACGATGTTGCGGCCGATCTCGAGGGCGTAGTCGCCGCGGATCGTGCCGGGAGCAGAGTCGAGCGGGTCGGTGGCGCCCATCATCGTGCGCACCGTGGACACCGCAGCCGGCCCCTCCACCACCATCGCGACCGCAGGCCCGGAGGTGATGAACTCGACGAGCTCCGGGTAGAAGGGCTTGCCGACGTGCTCCTCGTAGTGCCTCGCGGCCAGCTCCTCCGTCACCCGCAGCAGCTTGAGGCCGCGGATCGCGAAGCCGCGCCGCTCGAAGCGGGCGAGGATCTCCCCGCTCAGGCCGCGGGCGAACGCGTCGGGCTTGATCATCACGAACGTGCGCTCGAGATCGGGCACGGGGAGTCTCCTTGTGGGTCAGACGTCGGTGGTCGTGCGCTGCACGACCGGGTCGCGCGGCGTGCGCGATGCGCCCGAGGACGGTACCACCGCGGTCTCGCAGTAGGGGCAGAGCCGCCACTCGGGATCGAGCGGGGCCTTGCAGCGGCGGCACGCGTTCTTCAGCTTCGTCCCGCAGTGCGGGCAGGACAGGAAGCTGGGGTCGGCCGGGTTGCGGCAGTACGGACAGACCTGCTCGGCGCCGAGCCGGCGGCGCATGGCCTGGATCTCGAGCTCGCGCTCGGCCACGTCCTCCAGGTACTCCGGCGGCCGCAGGAACAGGTAGATGATCACGCCGAACGGTCCGAACAGCACGGCCGCTGCCACGCAAACGGCAACGATCACGGGGTCGTCGATACGGCGGCGCGCGTCCTTGGCCGTCCAGAACGCCAGCGCCAGCCACAGCGCCAGCGCGAACAGGCCGGCGATCCGCTCGAGCGCCACCCAGTAGCCGGAGTCGAAGAAGCCCGAGACGCTCGAGAACGGGCTCGAGCTGGTCGGCGTTGAGGTCGATGAGGCGAGCGGTAACACGCGAAGGCTCCAGTCAGTCTACGGCGCTCACCGGCTGGACCGCAACGGTCACCCGGGCTGCGATCCGTCGTCGAGATCGTGCAGCAGGTACAGCGAACCGCACACCACCACCGCGCCGCGCGGGCCGGCCAGCACGCGCGCAGCCTCGAGCGCCTGGTGGGGATCCTCGGCCGCGGCGCCGCCGGTCATGCCGGAGATGACCGAGGCCGGCAGGGCGCGGGGGTTCGACGAGGTGGTCGCGACCACGGTCGGGCAGACCTCGCGCAGCAGCGTCAGCATGGAGGCCACATCCTTGTCCTCCAGCGCGGAGAACACGGCCACCGCCTGGCGGTCGCCCAGCAGCGCCGGCAGCTCCGCCACCAGCCGCTGCATGCCGGCAGGGTTGTGCGCGCCGTCCCAGATCTCGAGCGGACGTGAGGCGCGCACCTGCAGCCGCCCCGGCACCTCCACCTGCTCCATCGGGGCGGGGTCGACCGGACGCCCCAGCGCCGCCTCGACCGATGCCCTGGCGACCGCGCGGTTCTGGTCCTGGAAGCTGCCGCCCACCGAGACCTGGATCGTGCGCGACGCCTGGGGCACCAGCTCCTCCCAGCCGTCCTCGCCCATCACCACCACGCCCCCGTCGGGGACGACCGCCAGCTTCTCGACCGCGATCTTCGAGCGCGAGTCGCCCAGCAGCTCGGTGTGCTCGAGCGCGATGTTCGTCAGCACCTGCACCTGTGAGCGGGGCAGCACGTTGGTCGCGTCGAGGCGGCCGCCCAGCCCTGCCTCGACGACGGCCCACTGCACGCCGGCCTCGGCGAATGCCGCGAACCCGGCCCCGGTCAGCGCCTCGAACTGCGTCACGCCCTCCTCGCCCGCCGCGCCGGCCACACGCAGCACCGCCCGCTCGTAGGCGTCGGGCTCGATCGTCTCGCCGCCCACCCGGATCCGCTCGCGGAACGTCGTCAGGTGGGGCGAGAGGTAGGCACCGCTGCGCACGCCCTCCGCCTCGAGCAGCGCCTCGCAGAAGCGCACCGTCGAGGACTTGCCGTTGCTGCCCACGACATGGATCGCGTCGAACGCGGCCTCGGGGTTCCCGAGCCGGTCGAGCAGCGCGCGCATCCGCTCGAGCCCGAACTGCATGCCCATCAGCTCGAGCGAGTCGATGTAGGCCTCGGCCTCGCTCATGCGCGTGCCATCGTAGGGCACCCCGGTGAGGGCACCGTTCATCCCAGCGCCGCGAGCCGCCGCTCGATGTCGCTCACCTCGCCGGCGAAGCGGCGGGCCTTCTCGCGCTCGGCCTCGACCAGCTCGGCCGGGGCGTGGCCGGTGAAGCCCTCGTTGGCCAGCTTGCCCTCGGCGCGCTGCATCTCCGCGCGGGCGGCGGCCAGCTGCTGCTCGAGCGCGGCCCGGGTGGCCGCGGCGTCCTCCCTGACCTCGACCGCGGGCACGCCGCCGTCGGGCGCGGCCACCAGTTCCACGCCGCGCAGCCGCTCCAGCAGCGAGCCGAACAGAAAGTCGTTGCCGACCGTCACATTGAGCTGTGTACCCTCAGCGGCCAAACGCCGCACCTCGCTGACGAACGCAGCGGCGTCGCCGGCCGCGCGCTCCAGCTCGGCGTCGCGGTGCGAGGCAACGGCCTCGGGATAGCTCGACTGCATGAGCAGGCCGCGCTCGCCCGGCAGGTGGTCCCACAGCTCCTCGGTGACGAACGGCATCACCGGGTGCGCGAGGGCCAGGATCCGCTCCAGCACGAAGAGCAGGTTGGCCGAGACGGCGACCCTGGCCGCCTCGTCCTCACCGTAGAGGCGAGCCTTCGCGGCCTCCACGTACCAGTCGCAGAAGTCGTTCCAGATCAGGGCGTACAGCTCCTTGACCGCGGCCGCGAAGTCATAGGCGCCGAACAGCCGCAGCACGTCGGCATTCGCCGCGGCCAGCCGCGACAGCATCCAGCGGTCGACCGGGTGGTCGCGCTGCGGCGAGGCCTGCGCCGCGGGGTCGGTCTGCATCAGCACGAAGCGGGAGGCGTTCCAGAGCTTGTTGGCCAGCTTGGCGCCCTCGTCCAGCATGCCCTCGGCGAAGCGCACGTCCTGCGTTGAGGACATCTTCAGCAGGCCGTAGCGGGTGCCGTCGGCGCCGTAGCGCTCGATCAGGTCGAGCGGGTTGACGCCGGTGCCCAGCGACTTGCTCATGCGGCGCCCGTCGGTGGCCTGGATCACCGAGTGGATGACCACGTCCTCGAACGGGATCTCGCCGCAGAACTCGATGCCGAGCATGACCATGCGCGACACCCAGAGATTGATGATCTCGCGCGCCGTTGAGAGCACGTGGCCGGGGTAGAAGGCGGCCAGCCGCTCGGTCTGCTCGGGCCAGCCCAGCGTGGCGAACGGCCACAGCCCGGACGAGAACCAGGTGTCGAGCACGTCGGGGTCGCGCACCAGCTCGGTCGAGCCGCACTCGGCGCAGGCCGCGGGCACCGTGGTGGCTACCGTGACGTGGTTGTCGGGGCAGTACCAGACCGGGATCTGGTGGCCCCACCAGAGCTGGCGCGAGACACACCAGGGCCGGATCTGCTCCATCCAGTGGAAGAAGGTGTTCTCCTGGCTCCTGGGATGGAAGCGCACGCGGCCCTCGCGCACGGCCGCGATCGCGGGTGCGGCGAGCCTCTCCATGTCACAGAACCACTGCAGCGAGATCAGCGGCTCGATGCGGTCCCCCGAGCGGTCGCAGTGGCCGACCTCGTGCTCGTAGGGCTTCTCGTCCTTGAGCAGGCCCTGCTCGAACAGGCGGTCGACCACGCGCTGGCGGGCCTCTGCTGCGGCCATGCCCTCGAGCTCGCCGGCCAGCGCGGTCATGCGCCCGTCGAAGCCGATCGCCGACAGCTCCTCGAGCCGGTGGCGACGGCCGATCTCGAAGTCGTTGGGGTCGTGCCCCGGCGTGACCTTGAGCGCGCCCGTTCCGAACTCGCGCTTCACGTAATCGTCGGCGATGATCGGCACCTCGCGCTCCACGATCGGCACGATCGCCGTCCGGCCGACAAGGTGGCGATAGCGCTGGTCCTCGGGATGCACCGCCACGGCGGTGTCGGCCAGGATCGTCTCGGGGCGCACCGTCGCCACCGCAACGGTCTCGTTGCTGCCAGCGATCGCGTAGCGCACCTCGTACAGCGTGTCGACGGCGTGCTCGTAGCGCACCTCCAGGTCGGAGATGGCCGAGCCGCAGCTGGGGCACCAGTTGACGATGCGGTTGCCGCGGAAGATGTAGTCCTTGCCGTAGAGGGCGACGAACACCTCCATCACGGCCTGGGCGTAGGCGTCGTCCATCGTGAAGCGCTCGTTGTCGTAGTCGAGCGCGCAGCCCAGCTGCTTGTACTGCTGGATGATGGCCGCGCCGTACTGGCGGCGCCATTCCCAGACCCGCTCCACGAACGCCTCGCGGCCGAGGTCGTGGCGCGTCTGGCCCTGTTTGCGCAGCTCCTTCTCGACCACGTTCTGGGTGGCGATGCCGGCGTGGTCGGTGCCACAGATCCAGAGCGTCTCGTGACCCTGCATCTTGCGCAGGCGGATCAGCACGTCCTCGATCGAGCCGTTGAGCGCGTGGCCCATGTGCAGCTCGCCGGTGACGTTGGGCGGCGGCACCGCGATCACGAACGGCGGCCGGTCGGAGTGCGGGTCGCCGGTGAACGCGCCGCTGCTCTCCCACGCCTGGAAGATGCGCGGTTCGACCGCGGCCGGCTCGAATCTGCTGGGGAGATCTCGTGTCACGAGCCTGGGATTGTAGTGTTGCGGGATGCACGCACGAATCGTGTGGGGCATCTTCGCCCTGCCGTTGCTGGCCACTGTGGTCACCTACTGGCGGCTCGCTCCGGGGGCCACATACAACTTTGACGACACCGGCGCGCACGGCGCCGCCAGCCGCGTCGTCACCTATCTCAACTTCCCCGTCGCGATCGCGGCAATCGCGCTGCTGCTGATCTACTGCCGCGGCCGCTGGGCGTGGCTGGCGGGGCTGCTCTGCCTGGTCGCGTTCGTTCCCGGCGTTGTCAGCCAGGACGACCTGACGGCAGCCTGGGTGAACGCGCCGGCCGTGATCGGCGTGCTGCTCGCGGTGCCGCTGACGCTGACCGCAAACCCCGCCCGCGACGCGCCGCTGTCGACGCTGCGGAAGGTGCTGCTGGCGGTGTGCCTGATCTGGGCGGTGCCATGGATCATCGCGATGCTGGGGCTCTATGCGCAGGACGTGCCCGGGCTGGGGGATGTGATCCGCTCACGCCAGCCGACGCCGGGCGAGCCCGGCCTGGCCTCGGTGCACCGCGGCCTGCACGAGGGGCTGTTCGGAGCGCAGCTTGCCGCCTCGGCGCTGATCCTCTCATCGCGCGTGCGCCTACGCACCGCCTCGTCGCTTTACCTCTCGCTGATGTTCGTGTACGGCGTGATGGTCAGCGCCCAGGACGGCTGGCACGAACAGGTGGTCAAACGCGGGTGGACGGACTCCTCGATCCCCAGCGTGCTCACGCCGAAGCCGACCGTCGCCTGGGGCTGCGTGCTGGGGGCGGCGCTGCTCGTGCACTGGTTCTGGTTCCGGCGCGGCGCCGGGCGCTACTAGCACCGTGCCGCGCCTCTCTCCCGTTGCGGCGGTGTGGGCCCTACACGGCGCCGTGGCCGCAGCCATCACGGTGACGCACTCGCGGGTGCCGCCGCAGCGCCTCTACAACACCCGTCGCGGCGGCGTTTCGCGGGCGGGCGTGTTCGCCGCCTACCCGACTGCGGTGACCGCGCTGGGCATGCTGCCCGCGGCGCGCCGGCGCGAGTTGACGCCGGCGGCGGCGCTGCTGTGCGCAACGGTGGCCGTACCCGGCGTGATCGACGAGCGCGAGCTCGACGTCAATCGCCGCCACCTGCCCGCCATCGCCGGCGTGGCGCTGACCGCGCTGGCCTGCCCGCGCGCGGGTGACGGGCCGCGGCCGCGCTCCAGGTTGCGGCGCCCGCTCGCGGCAGCGCTGCTCGTCGGCTCCGCACCCTGGCTGCTCGCACTGGCGGGCCACCAGACCCGGGGCATGCGCGAGCCGACGCCGGGCGAGCCCGGCGTCGACCGCGTCCACCTCGGCCACCATGAGGGCCTCGACGGCTGCGTCATGGCCCTCGACGCGCTACTCCTCTCACGCCGCGGCACTGGACCGGTGCAGCGCTGGTTGCTGGCCCTCATGCTGACCTACGGCTGCGCGGTCGCCTTCCAGGACGGGTGGTACGAGCAGGTGGTGAAGCGGGGCTGGGTGCGCCAGCGGCCGCCGGCGCTGGGCCCGCCCGGCCCGACGAGGGGCTGGGCCGCGCTCATCGCCGGGACAGTGCTGGCCCGGCGACTCCTGCTGCGCTGAGCACGGCCGGCGTCGAGCGGCCGCCAACGAGCTGCTCGTAGTACCCGGCCAGGCGGGCGCCGACGAGGCGCCAGCTGTAGCGCTCGACCGCGACCCGGCGCCCCTCGGCGCCCATGGCGGCGTGCGCGACCGGGTCGTCGGCGGCGGCGGCGATTGCGTCGGCCAGGTGCGCGGCGTCCGCCGGCTCCGCTGCGATCAGGCCGGTGTGTCCGTGGTCGACCAGGAGCCGGGCGCCGTCGCTGGGGGCGGCCACCACCGGCAGCCCGCAGCTCATCGCCTCCAGCACGACCAGGCCGAACGCCGACCGGCTGCAGGGGGAGCACAGCAGCGACGCCCGCGCGAGCAGCCGGGGACGGGTCATGTCGACGCGGCCGGCCCAGCAGACGTCGCCGCGCAGGTCGTGCGGCATGCGGCGGCGCAGGATGCCCGCCAGCGGCCCGTCGCCGATCGCCAGCAGGCGCAGTTCCCGTCCCTCGCGCCGCAGCCGCACGAAGGCATCGAGCAGAAGCGCCAGCCCGTTGCGCGGATCGAAGCGGCCCATGAAGGCAAGCGTGTGGCTGTCCCCACCGCCGCGCGGCACGAACAGCTCCGTGTCGACGCCGTTGGGGATCACGTCGAAGGCGTAGGGGTAGAGCGGCGCGACACGACGCCGGCAGGCCTCACTGACGCAGATCCGCCCGTCGAGGCGTGCCACCGTGTGGCGCAGCAGCCGCGCCTGCAGCCTGCGCAGGCTGGTGTCCGGCGAGATCGTGTGGAAGGTGGCCACGCACAACGCTCCCGCCGGGGTGGCGTCGATCGCCCAGGCCGGCATGCGCGGGTTGTTCGGCGCGTGCACGTGCACCAGGTCGAACTTCCGCGACCGGTACAGGGCGCCCAGCCTGCGACCGAGCCGGGGGCCGACCGTGTGCAGGGTCTGGCCGCCGTTGCCCCAGTAGGGAACGGCCGTGCCCATACGCACGACTTCGAAGGGTGGCGGCAGCCGCCGCGACGCGGCGTCGGCCAGCGGCGGCACGTGCACCGGTGTCCCGGTCACGACGGTGACATCGTGGCCGAGGCGGTGCAACTCGGTCGCCTGGTTGTGCACGTGCTCGGTGATCCCGCTCAGCGAGGGATGGTAGTAATCCGAGACGATCGCGATCCTCACCGCGGCTGTGAGCGTGCCCTCCGCCGGCCGGTCAGGATCGAGCCCATGTGCTCGTCCACGCGGTCGCGCGTCAGCTGCAGGATCAGGGTCTCCGAGGACGAGACCGTCCAGGTGATCAGGGCCCCGTAGAAGAGCAGCGTGCTCGGCGTGTCGGACACCAGCGCCTGGACGATGAAGACGTACTGCACGACGGCGGACGCGCGAGAGGAGTGCAGGTGCAGGTTGCCCAGCCGGCCGAACCGCACAAGCCCCACCACGAGCGAGGCGACGTAGACGGCGATGGCGATGCAGATGGCGAACGCGTGCGCGCGCACGAACTCCGGCCGCAGCAGGTACAGCCAGAC
>Ga0066903_100001204_pt1 | contig 18461 bp, 15 predicted proteins | sample PanSoiMetaGPlot1_FD_67491 | JGI IMG/M metagenome (GOLD analysis project Ga0066903, IMG submission 67491) | Tropical forest soil microbial communities from Panama analyzed to predict greenhouse gas emissions - Panama Soil - Plot 1 (version 2) | ecosystem: Environmental > Terrestrial > Soil >... | reverse complement strand
TCGAGCATCCGCCGGCGGTGCTTACGGCGCACAATCCGCCTTACTACAAGCGCCTCTGCGAGGAATGCGGTTTCGTTAAAGAAAGGGATTGGCATGCGTGGTGGTTCTCCGAATTTACCAAACCGCTCGATCGACTGCGCCGAATCGTGAGTGCGCAAACCGCGAAACTGGGGGTGAAAATTCGCCGGTTCGATTTGAGGAACCTCGCTGCCGAAAGCCAGCGAATCCGTTCGGTTTACAATCAAGCCTGGCGCGATAATTGGGGATTCGTTCCCTTTACGGAACCCGAGGCCGAGCATATGGCGAAAGAAATGCGACTGCTGATCGTCCCCGGCGGAACGCTGATCGCCGAAGCGGATGGTGTTCCCGTCGGTTTCGTGATCACGATTCCAGACATTCACGTTGCGCTTCGGCGAATGAACGGCCGGCTAACCTGGTTCGGCCTCCCGATCGGCCTGCTGAAGCTGCTTTACTATCGATTTACGCTTCGAACCGGCCGGATGGTTGCGTTGGGCGTGCTCGAAAAATATCGACGCGCCGGCGTCGCGGAAGCCCTAGTGCTGCGCGAAATCGAAGAAGGCTTCAATACCGGCGAGTGTAGTATGACGCTCGAGGACAATTTCATGATCAACCGGTTCATTGAAGCGATGGGAGCTGCGAGGTACAAAACGTACCGCATCTATCGCCATCCGATTATTTCATGAACTCAGCCTTCGATCGCGTTATCATTCTCGCGGACGAATCGGCCAATTGGGAAGTCGCCGGTCTACGGCAACTCGATCGACTCACACTGGCGATGGATGAATTCGCCAGATCGATTTCAAGCCAGCGCAAGATTGAGATCGTGATTTTTTGGCAACCCGAAATTCCGGTTAGAGAGCGCTGGCAACCGGACGATCCGCGATTGACGCGCTGCCAATTCGTGGAGGGCCTCGGCGTCGGCGCCAGCCAGAGATTACTGAATACGCGGTTGTTGGTGAAACGAGCCGGGGTCGAGCAGTTGTTGCGCGATGCAAGTTCCCTCGAGTTCGATCCTGGACTTGGCGATCAGTTGGCAGTTTGGAAGAAACTACGGCAACGAATTGAAGATGCACGTGTTGACCGAGGCGGTAACGCATGGCGGTATCTCAGCGGTTTGACGGAGGTTCCATCCGCGGAACTCTGGCTGCTTCGCGGCAGCGGCAAAGTGCGCGATGGATTCGTGTCGCGCTATTTGAATCGACCGATCTCGCGCGCTGTCAGCCGGGTTCTCCTGAAAACGCCGATGACGCCAAACGTTTGGACGTGGCTGATCACACTCTTTCCCGTGATCGGCTTTTTCTTGCTCGTTCGCGGCGATTATTTTGGACTCGTCGTTGGCGCAGCCCTTTTTAACGTCCACAGCATCCTCGATGGATGCGACGGCGAAATCGCACGTGCGAAGTATTTGGATTCTGAGAAAGGCCCTGGCATCGATGCGATTGGAGATTTGATCTCGATTCTGCTGTTTTCGTTCGGACTTGGAGTCGGTCTTTATCGCTCCAACGGCGGCGCCCCAATTCCGCAATGGATTTTTCTTCTCGAAGGAATTCTGGCCTTCGTTTTTCTCGCTCTGCGTCTCGGGCCGGACCACGTTCTCGACCTTCTTCGCCGCGGACCGGCGGCGGTGGTGTCTACAGAGAATGACGAACGGTTGCGGCGATCAGGCGGGCGAGTTTTCGGTGATCGCTTCACCTCGTGGGCGTTCGAATTAACGAAACGAGACGTAGTGTTCTTGGCGTTTCTGATTGCAGCTGCGCTGGGATTGGCCCATTGGATCTTGCATCTCCTCTTTGTCTACGCTCTCGCGACATTAATTCTGTCATGGCAGGGCCGGGCCAGGCGTGAAACGATGGCTTGAACCACCCAGGACTCTTTCAGCCGCCGCTAGCATGTCCGGGGTGTCGATGTCCTGCCACCAGGCGTCCCCGATATCGATGGCGCGAACTTTTCCATCCGCTACCATCGCGCGCACCCCGTCCGCCAAACTGCAATCGCCGGTGCGTTTCGCTCGCTCCAGGTAATCGAAGATCTCAGTCGGGCAAACAAACAAGCCCGTATCGATCGCATCGTAATCTTTGAGGTCCTTTCCGACCGACGCAACGCGATCTCCGTTCGTCTTGATCTTCATCGCATCCACTAAATCGAAAATCGCGTCGAGTTTTCGATCCACGGCCACATTCAAAACGCTCAAATCGGCATCCTTAATCGCCAAATCGACAATTAGCGGCCCGAACAAGTGATCACCCATCGTTAGAAGAAACGGAGAGCGCAGATGCGGTTTTGCTGTCAAAACGGAAACGCCGTTTTGTTTTTGCCATTCGGCATTGTGAATTGGATGAAGCGTCATTCCCGCCGGAATTAATGGTTTCAGGCCAGCCATCAGCGCGTCGCTGTTGAAACCGGTGATGACATGCAGGGTTTCAATCCTTGCTCGTTGCAATGCGTCGATCGTGTGAGAGAAGACCGTCTGTCCCGCGATCCGAATCAGCGGTTTTGGAACATTTTCTCCGCAGGAACGCAGGCGCGAGCCGAGTCCTGCCATCAAAATTACGGCGTCTTTGATCACTGTTTTCGACGGCCCGGTGAAGTTCCGTTGGTGGAGCTAAATCCCATAGTACATCTTCAGCCCCCAGAGCCGAGCCCGCTGCGGCAGAAACCGAAGAATTAATGGTGCGACTTTGGATTGAAACCGGTCTCCGACGGTGATGCGGGGCGGAGGATTTGGTGAATCGATCAAGCGAAGCGCATGTTTCACCACGAGCTCCGGTGGCGGCGCATTCTTCATATTGCGATCGACCGCGGCCCACGTCTTCGCTACGCGTTCTTTGTAGCGCGGGTCGTGCTCTTGCTTTTTTGGAACGGCATCGTTGAACGAAGTCAAAATGTCCGCCGGCTGAAGGTCGACAATGCGAACGTTCGAATCGGGAAGTTCGAGCTGCATAGACATAGTGTAGGCAGCCATGGCGGCTTTCGCTGCGTTGTAAGCAGCCATGAAGGGAACTGGTAATCGCGACGCCAGCGATGTCACATTGATGATCAGCCCTTTTCCGCGCGCCCGCATCGCCGCCAGCGAGAGTCGCATTAGTCGAAGATGGCCGAACACGAGGATTTGAAATTGGCTTTCGATCTCAGCGTCGGACAGATTTTCCGCGGCGCCAAAGTGACCGCTCCCGGCGTTATTAATTACAACGTCGAAATAGCCCGCCTCAGAAAGCGCGCTTTTGAATCCTCGATCGATTGAATTCGAATCCGATAAATCGAGACGGACAGCGTGGACCTGCGGCAATTGCGGCACGCGCCCAGGCTCTCGCGATGTTCCCCACGCTTCGTCCCCGCGCGCGCTCAACGATTTCACGATCGCAAGGCCGATGCCGGAGCTGGCTCCTGTCACGAAAATCTTTTTCATCCCAACGGGCAATTATTTCAGTTCAACCAGAAGTTAAAGTTCGTCCATGAGACTTGCACGACTTGTTTTCCCGTGACTGGATTTGTGGATTAGCCTATGCCGAATTGCGATGAACCGATTCTTGGTTGCGTTAGTTGGAACCCTCACGGACCTCGGTGAGTTTTTGTACTCGCTGGTCTGGGGACGCCGCCAGGCGCAGTTCATTCGGCAGGTTTTGTCTAAATCCCACCCGTTACAGAGCCGTCGTGTGATCGCCTCGCTTACAACTTTGCCGGATCGCATTGGTAATCTGGAACCGACAATTCGGAGCCTTTTGGAGCAAACACGTCCACCGGATGAAATCGTACTGGCGATACCGCAATTCTCGATTCGTCAAAAAATGGAGTACACCGTTCCGGCTTATCTCGAAGGAATTCCTCGAGTGCGGCTCTTGCGCTGCGAGAAGGACTGGGGGCCGGCAACTAAATTCATTTCAGTCGTTCAAGAGGAGTTGGCGGCCGGCCGGGGGCGGACGTTGATCATGGTGGTGGATGACGATCGAATCTATCCGCGCGATGCACTTGAAATCTTTTTACATTATCACACACAAATGCCGGATGCTGCGCTTTGCTTTCGCGGAGCGCTGATACCGCGCAACCTCGTTTGGTTCTTGCCCAAGATTTTTCGCGCGAGCCAAATCCGCGAAGTGGAGCGCGTGGATGTGATCACGGGGACTGCGAGTTATCTTATTCAGCCGCGTTTTTTCGACTCGGCGTTATGGGATTATTCGAACTCACCCGAAAGCGCCTTTTATGTGGACGATATCTGGATCAGCGCGCAACTCGACCGCCGTGGCGTTGAGAAATATGTCGTCCCAGCGTCCCAGATGATGCGAAGCGTTCGAGCGCAATCCGGCACCATGACTCTCTACCACGTGCCGAAGGGATCCGTGCGGAGCAATACCGAGGTGATCAGATTTTTTCGCGACACTTGGAAGGTGTTCTCTTAGGGCTTTGCATGTTGTTCTGGCGTAAGTGCGCCAGCTCTTGAATCATCAGCTCTCCAGATGATGAATTCAGCGCGGATGAATTGAACCTTCGCGCTGGGATAAACAGCTTGAACAGTCGAAAAATCGCGCATCACGCATACGCCGATTATCGGTGGCGATGGCGGAGACCGTCGGATTTCTTCCACGGAGTACTTTTCCACCGGGTAGCGCAGGTTTCCGTGAAAAAGATAGAAAGAGGCGAAGTGCAGATCGCTGCCGACCTTGACCGCTTTGACAAGCACCGTGCGTAAACCTGGCTGTTGCATGGTGCCCAGCTTTTCGGCGACCGCTTTTTCATCGGTAAAATCCCTTCGGCGCCGGAAATCGATTTGCAATTTCGTTTGGACGAAGCCGGCGAGGAGAAGGATCGCGAGGATGGCGATTGTCGCGACGAGTGCGAGTCCTCCATATCTCAATATTCGTTCGGCAACGATCGCCAGAAGCAGGCACAGAGCTGGAATGATCGGCTCGACATAGCGAACATGCCGGAAATTGAAGAGAATTTCGATCGCGATAAGGGCGAGACAAGCGATCGAGATTTCGCGAGCAGAGGTTCCAAATTCTCCCTTTTTCGAAAAAAGGATCACGAATGGCGCCGCAAAAACAAAAAGGCCGCACACAGAGGTGACGATCAGCCGATAGGGGATTTCGAGATACGGTTGCGCGCCGAGATGCTCCGGGGCAAGCCAGTCCACGACCTCCTGATGAAAGAGATGCTGGTAAGGAACTTGAAACGTTAGGATTTGAGACACCGGCCAAATCAGCATTGTTATTACGCAACCAAGAATGCTGAACAGGAGCCAGGGACTCTTCAGTTGATTCCGTTCCCCAGGCGAGCTCAATCGCACGGCAAGGATGCACAGCCAGACGAGAAACGGGATTGGAATTTTTTGAAGACTTCCTAGGAGACAAGCAAGGCCCGTCCCGAGCCACCACGCTGGATTCTTTCGGGCGAGTTGCGCGCAAACAATCGCGGTCGTGGTGAACAATGCCAGGCCGGTATCGAGCAAGCCGCGGCATGCCTCCGTAGCGAAGAGCGGGGCGGACGTTAAGATGGCGACACTTAATGGAGCGAGCCAGGGACGACTCGGCTCCAGGACAAATGCTCCCCACGCAACTGCAATTGCAGTCAGGACGCCGTAAAACCATGGCCAGATCCGAACTGCCAACGCACTATTTTGCATCCGCGCCAGAGTGAAACTAGTCAGCCAGTACTGGAGAGGTGGTTTCTCGAATGAAGGCTTCAAATTAAAATGAACCTCGGAACGGCCGAGTAATAGCATTTCTCGCGACCGCTCAGCTGTGAGCATTTCGTCGCCGCTACTTGATAAAGTGCCCTTAGGAATTTCGAGCGCGAGCCAGCCGAACACGCCTGTTATTACGACCGCGGCCGTTATGACTGCATTACGCGATTGGGCACCGGAAACTTGCATACGGAAGATTGACTCTTATACCCGCGCGCACGAGCGGCATGCTACTCTGCCACTCTGAACAGTTCCAGTTCTGCATCCTTCTCGAGGAAGGCACATTGGACGCCACGCAATCACCGCGCTTGCGGTTCGTTGGTTCTAATGAAATGAATTGCGTTCTTGTGGAGACCGTCGGTGCGTCTTTGCGTGCTGCCAGAGCAAAACGCGGCTGGCCCATCACGGCAGCCGCCATCATCCTCGCCGTCGTGCTGGGCTGGCTTAGCCTCGAGATTCCAAAAGGAACTCTGGTCGCTACCGATGAGCTGCTAACCGCTGAAAGGACTCGCGAAATGCTGTCGACTGGGCCGTGGCTGGTCCACTTCAATTTTGAGCCGTCGTTCGAGAAGCCGCCCCTACAGTATTGGTTGACCAGTCTGACTTTGCCTCGTTTTGAAAATCCAAGCTCGGCAGTTCGAATTTGGGCGCTGATCTATGCCGCTCTTACTGTGGTTGTATTGGCCTGCTTGGTTTTAGCAATTGAGCCTGATCGGCTCTGGCTTGTCCCACTTAGCGTTGCGGTCTTGTTTTCGTGCCCGCTGTTTGCGACTCAGGCGACACGCGGCTTACTCGATGTCGGTCTCGCCTTCTTTACCACAACAACAATTCTCTTTTCTGAGCTCGCTCGAAAGCGGCCCGCTTGGTGGCTGGCCGTCGCGGCGAGCTGTTGGTTAGGCAGTCTCCAAAAAAATCCACTGCCGTTCGTAATCTGCTTGCTCATTCTCGCGGTGCGAGCGAGTTCGCGTGGCGAGCGCCCTCGACTCAAAAGCTGGTGGCTGGCTTTCAGTTTGCTCCTGGCTGCGGTCTTCATAGCCGCATGGCCACTCCTTCAACTGATCAAGTATCACATGCCTTGGCGGAGCGTTTTTCACGAAGAAGTCATTGTTTGGCTCGGTCCCACCGGTTTGGGAACACGACCGTATTTGGAGATCCCGATTCGGATGATTATCAATGGAGGCTTATGCGGGCTGCTGGCATTGCTGGCTCCATTCGCAGTCTTGTTTTCACGGAAGGAAACGCTTTCACCGGCGATCCGTGAACTTGCCCTGATCAGCGTGATAGCGATCGCGCTGGGGATTGTCTCAAATCTTCGTCACGTCCGGTATGTCGTCCCGATTGTTCCGGTCCTTTGTTTGCTGATCGCGTTTGTTTTTTATTGGCTTCTCAAGCGCACACGTCAGGTTCGCGTCCTAACAATCGTCAGTCTAGTCGTCCTGTTGGTTGCCGGCTTGGTTGAAACAAAAGTTGAGATCGATCACCTCGAAGGCAAAGATGATCGTAACGACAGGATTAACGCTCTGATTCCTGCCTTGGTCATTCCAAAGGATGTGAGCGATGAGAAAATGATCGCGGAAAAGCTGGGAGCGCTTCAAGGCGAAGGAACCAAGATAGTACTGGTCAAAGCGATAAAGCCGGGCGCCGATCTGTTGTGGGATTCATTTTATCTTTTCCACGGCAAACTCGGATCCCCGGTCACGAAATATACAGTAGATGAAATTCGCGCGAATCCGCCGCAACCGCCGATCGTTGGAGCCTGTGTCTCACGCGATCTCCCTGTGCTTCAACAATTGTACCCGAATCTTCGCGTGGACCTCGCTCGGGCGCAGTTCATTTGCTGGGAGGTCGCTGTTCAATGACAGCCGCGAAATTCGGCACAAAAGCGAAGTCGGAAATTCTTTGGAACAGCGCACTGGTTCTGCGAAAATCGGTGCTAGACAAGACGTAGTGAAAACATTGAAGTGGCTGAAGCGCAGTGCGCGGACGGCGGTTGAGATTGCCGTCGATTACTTACTTTCTTTTCATCCAGGGCGATGGCGCCAAAAGGCGTTCATTCGAAAAGTCCTGGCCAATTCGCGCCCTCGTTCGGACAAACGAGTTATTGTTTCGCTTTCGACCATCCCAGACCGAATTGTCCGACTCCGGCCGACCATCCAGTCGTTACTAAGTCAAACGCGGCCACCAGACGAAATAGTGTTGGCCATTCCGAATTTTTCGATTCGCCAGCAGCGGGCATACAAGATTCCAGGCTGGCTTTATCAGCTTCCCAGGCTCCAAATATCGCGATGCGATAAAGACTGGGGTCCTGCTACCAAGTTCATTACCGTCGTGCAGAATGAGCTAGCGGTGTCACGAACCGATACCTTGATTATGGTCGTTGACGACGATCGAATTTATCCACGCGACTCGATCGAACTGTATCTGCACTATCATGAGCAGTTGCCTGATGCCGCTTTGTCTTTTCGCGGCGGCCCAATGCCACGGAGTTTGAACTGGCGTGATTGTAAGATTGAGTTCGGTGTCGATCTTCAAGCTCCAAAACAGATCGCGGTTATCACAGGCTGTGGCAGTTACTTAATTCAGCCCCGCTTTTTTGATGAGTCGCTCTGGGATTACTCCACCGCGCCGGCTGGCGCTTTTTACATGGACGACATCTGGATCAGCGGCTGCTTGGAACGCCGTGGCGTGGAGCGATACATTATTCCCGCGTCCGGGACGATGCGGACGGTGCTCCGACAAATCGGCACAATGACTTTGCACGATGTCCCGAATGGCCGGCGCGGACGTAACAACGAGACGATCGCGTTCTTCGGCGAAAGCTGGAAAGTCTTTCGGGCGCGTTGAGGATGGTTTTTCTCGACGTTACCGGCGCGTGCAAGTCGCCGCGAAGTACTGGAATGCAGCGCGTTACTCGTCGCATCTTTCAGGAATTAAACGGTCGGGTTTCCGTCACTCCAATCTCGTGGAATTCGGTCGGGAATCGGTACCAGCTTTTGGGCCGCCGCGAACGCGCTATTCTCGAGCAGCCCTCGCGCTTCCTCATGCGGCCGCGAGCGCGACCAGAACTTCGGGGCGAGTATTTTCCGGCAGAGTTACGCCGACGAATCTTTCGCAAATCAATTCGGCTTGAGAACGAACTCCGACCTGGTGACGTCCTGTTGCTCCCCGATATTTTTCGGGATGGTCGGTTAAAACAGCTGCCACGTTTGATTGCAGGAACCGGTGCACGTTCCGTAGCAATCTTTCACGACGCCGCCGCTTTGCGGTTGTCGTTGTTGCGTCAGACGGCGAGAGCGAAATTTGAAAGTTACATCATCTCGTTGGCGAATTTCGATTTAGTCATTTGCGTCTCTGAAGCCTCGCATAGCGATTTGCACCAGCTTTGGGTTGAACTTGGCGTATCGCCGGCGGAAACCGTGATCGAGACCTGGCCGGTCGAGGCGCGTGCAGCGAGCCAAGAGCCCTCGTCAAAACACTCGTGCCAGTCGATTCTTTGTGTGGGTTCTTTCGAGGCGCGCAAGAATCACCTTGCGTTGCTGCGCGCAGCAAATGGTGGGTGGGAAGCAGGGCTTACGTTTGATCTCGAATTGATTGGTCGGAGCACCGGTGCTTTCGGGGGCAAAATCGAAGCCGAATTGAGCAAGCTCCAGCGATCCGCCCGGCCGGTTCGCTGGCTCAAGCAGGTGAATGATGATGTCCTTGATCACGCATATCGGGCGTGTCGTTTCACGGTTTATCCATCTTTGATGGAAGGTTTCGGTCTTCCGATTGCGGAAAGTCTCATTCACGGCAAACCATGCATTTGCGGCGGTAACGGCGCACTCGGCGAGCTCGCACGGGGCGGCGGGTGCTTGATTGTCGATCAGAGTAGCCCCGACGCCATCACGGAAGGGATCAAGACCCTGTTGTTGGATCAACAATTCTATTCGCGACTTTGCGATGAAGCGCGCTTGCGGAGATTCCGTTCCTGGTCGGATTACACGGATAAATTGTTGGGGCACCTGCACACGCAAAGTTAGTTGGTGATTAGCTGACCGTGTTCAAATTGCGTGGACCGAGTCCTTTTCGCTGTAGAGTGCTCGCGATTAGGAAATTTCTAACCATTCCGCCTCGAAGCCCCGATCGACAGAGAATGCGCAACGTCGTGCGCGGTTGCTTAACGAAAGTTACGCAAAGGTAGGCGAGGCCTTCGAACCAGTAACCGGCACGCCGAATCACCGAGTGCGCCAGAAGAGTTTTGTAAGGTAGTAGAAGTAACTTGCCGTCACGATCCGTCAGCAAATCCGGATAGCGTCGGCAGATTGCCGGCAAAATGCTTTGACACATTTTGTTCATCGCGCTCAGGCGAGTGTTGTCACGCTGCAAACTCAGTTGGTCTCCGTGAAAACGCCAAGTGGCTAGCTTTCTTGGTAAATGGACAGAACCGGCCAAACTCGTTAGGCGAACGAGCCAACCAAAATCAGCGGCTGAGCCTACGTTGGTTTCGAATGAACCTGCTACCTTGGCCGACGCGGTTCGAACAAGAAGCTGGGTCAAAGAAAAGTAAACGCTGCGCCCGTTGAAATGGAGAAGGCAGTCGTGCGGAGGAGGCCGATAGTTCGTTTGGCGCAGCCGCATCGATGGTAGTGATGCGCGGACAGTCCCGGACCCTAACAAATTTCTGATCCGTCGTTTTGACAAGTAGCTAGCCATATCTTGAGCAGCCAAGTCGCGGCCATCCTGATTGATGAACAAACAGTCGCAGACAGCGATGCCGGCATCTGGGCAGCGTCCAAGGGCCTCGATCATTTCAGTAAAGAATTCCGGAGCCATCGTGTCGTCACACGGCGCGATATACAGAAAGTCACCCGTCACGAGCTCAAGGCCGTGGTTCAGCGCGGCATACAATCCTTCGCGCGGAATTTGATACAACCGAAAACGTGAATCGGTTTCGGCGACGGATTGAAAAAATTCCCAGCTACCGTCTGTCGATTGGCTATCGAGAACGATCGCTTCCCAATCGATGAATGTCTGCGTCCGCAGCGAATCCACTCGCGGCTCGAGAAATCTCCGTGAGTCGAGCGACGGCAGCAAAACAGAAACTTTCGGTGTGTTTGCCGCCATCTGAATCGAGATTTCGCTATGACACTGAAATCCGCTGCCCACGCGGATGGCTGGCGGTAATCAGACCGTCTTTCATCTCGTGGACCCAATCGCAAGCGTCGGCAATGAAGCGATTATGGGTGACGAGCAGAAGGGCTCTCTCTCTTTCGCGCACGATCTCGGCCAGCAGCTCAAAAGCGCGTTGCGAATTGTTGGTGTCTAGGTTTCCGGTTGGCTCATCGGCCAGGATCACCTGTGGATCGTTGGCCAGGGCGCGCGCGATAGCCACTCGTTGTTGTTCGCCTCCGGAAAGATGACGGCTTTGGCGTCGAAGTTTGTCTCCAAGAGCGACGGCTTCCAACAGTCTAGCAGCGCGCTCCGCCATTTCCTCTTCGCTCAACTGCCCCAGCCGGCGCATCGGGATCATGACATTTTCGTGCGCGGTGAAATCCTCCATTAGAAAGTGAAATTGAAAAATGAATCCGATCAGCTGGTTGCGCCGACGGGCAAGCTCTTCGTCGCTCAACTCCGAAATCTGGGTCGATCCGATCTGGACCGAGCCAGCGTCAGGCTTGTCCAGCAGACCGAGAATGTAAAGAAGTGTGCTTTTGCCGCACCCCGATGGACCAACAACCGCGTGCAAACTGCCCGCTTCCACGTCGAGCGATACGCCGCGCAATGCGTGAACGCGTTCTTCCTCTTCACCGAGGTAACGTTCGAGCTCACGGCAGCTGAGAGAAATATCGCCTTTCATGCGGAGCGTTCAAACGTTGAATCGTTAAAGCGTTGGAGCGGGAGTCTCATAAACTGGATCCGCGTAATGTGTCGACTGGCGCGAGCTGCGCGGCTCGCTTGGCAGGAACGTAGCTGGCAATGAAAACGGAGATGATTGCTAGAACCGTCGCCCAAAAATAATGGCGCCAGTCCCAGACCACTAAAAAATGGTTGGCGTAAAGCAATCCCCGGATGTGGATTGGCACTTTGGAAATTGCCAAAGTGAGCAACGCTCCGAGCGCGCAACCGAACAGCGAACCGACCGCCGCAATGAGAGCGCCCTGCCAGAGAAAGATCGCCGAGATGTCAATTCTGCGATAACCCATCGAGCGCAAGATCGCGATCTCTCTGATTTTGGAAAGAACCGACATCGTCAGGACGTTAAAGATCCCGAAGCCGGCGAGCAAAATGATCAGTGAAACCGTGATCGCCGCTGAGATTCGCAGGGTGGCAAAAATCTGGAGATTTCCTTCCTCCCGGTCCTGCCAGCTTTGGGCACTGTGCTGAAAGAGATTTTCAAATTGAGTGGCCAAAGCCGGCGCACGGTCCGGATCACGCAGTTTATACATGATCAACGACGCCTGGTATGGCTTCTTGAGCAGGCGCTGCGCGACGCGCTGTTGCGCATAAATTCGAGACGAATCGATTGCGGCTACGCCACTTCTTGAAAGTGCGGCGACAGTGAATCGCCAATATTCGCCACCGGGCGATAGCAGCTGAACCGAATCCCCGATGCCGACATGAAGCAAATCGGCCAGCCGATAGCCGACGATTACGCTGCTGGTGTTGTTGCGAAAATCGTCGAACGAACCTTCAATAATTTGCTTCTCAAGATCGGTTGCTCGCAAATGCGATGCCGGCTCGATTCCGAAAATTTCGGCGGTAGTTCCTTCGAACCCGGCGCGCGCGCTGATCGAGCCGCGCAGAACCGGCGAGCACGCCACGACGTTGGAGAATTGCCTGCTCACTCGCATGATCTCGCTAACGTTGGTGATTCCCTCGAAATAATTTCGGCGCTGGGAGACGCCGGCCGGACTTTTCGCGGACACGACCATACCTTCGTAGCGCGGTTGAAATCGCGACCGCAACGTGAGCGCGCCATTGCTGCCAATGGTCGAGTTGATAAAAAACTGCATGAACCCCTGGGTTTGCGCCTGGGTGCAAATGAAAATGCCAACGCCGAAAACAACGCCGACCAGACTGAGCAGCAGCGCGCGTTTGCGATGCGTCGCAAAACGCAACGCAATATAAAGCGGCGCGGTCACGGCTTTGGAGAAAAGTCGACCCGGTGCTGTCGCACCGGTTCTCCGGGACGAAGCTTGTCCTGATCCGAAACGACAATATGGTCACCTGCCGAGACGCCGCTGAGCGCCTCACTGAAATCGAGCGTGCGAAAACCGACTTTAAGGGTGCGTTTTTGAACGATGCCCCGTTTTACAAGCAACGCTTGATCGACAAGCAGCGCGCGCGTGGGCACAAGCACGGCGTTCTCGTGCGTGCCGGTGATGATATTCGTCTCGCCGGTCATTCCCGACATCAAATTTTCCGGCGGCTTTTCCATTTCGAGGATCACAGTGTAACGCTGCGTGTCCGGATCGGCCGCTGGCTGGATCGATGAGACGCGCGCTGCGAAAGGTTGCGTGCGATAAGCGTAGAGCTGGACTTTGGCTTTCATGCCGGGCTTCACTTCGCCGACATCTTCCTCGTTCACTTCACCGCGCACATAGGTTTTGCGGGACGCGACCGTGAAGAGCTGATTGCCTTCGCTCACCAGTTCCCCATCGATTGTCGAGACAGCGGTCAACAAGCCATCCATCGGCGCGCGAATTTCCGAGTTGCGCATCTGCGCTTCCAGTTTTTTGCGAGTTTCGTCCAGCGCCTGAAGATTCCGGTCGCGTTCGATCCGCTCGTTTTCGAGCGCGCCCCCCAACCGGTTCACTTCACTTTTGGCTTTCTCGTATTCCACGGCTGGAACGTTTCCGGACGCGACCACTTGTTCCAGCCGTCGCAAATTATCCTCCGCTGCCTTGAGCAGTTCCTCCGACGGCAGCGGAAGTTTGCCGCGTTCGGCGGCCGCGTCGAGATCGGTGCGCGCCTGCTTCAATTGGCGCGCGGTCGTTTCATCAGCAATAGTTGCGAGGAGTTGGCCTTTGGTCACGCTTTTGCCAATCGCACCGCGTCCGGCGGAAAATTCCTCCGCCAGTTGAATGAAGCCGGAGTTCTGCGCGCGGACGTGAACGACAAACGCCGGTTCGATCCGCACCGTGCCGTAAACCGCCGAGACCGCAGTGCCGCGGCGCACGGTTGCCACTTCGGCCACCGGCATGAAAAAATAGTAGGCCGCGCCGCAGATGAGAACGAGCAGCGCGACTCCCACCCACAAAACTCGTTTGTCCGGCACCTTCAAGGAGTGCAACTAATGCACATCTTCGCCGAATTGAAAATAACGCCCGGTGGCGCGATCCCATTCCGCCAGCGCGACGTTGTGTAGATACGTCGCCTCGAGTAATCCGCTCTGCGTTTTCAAAACGCTACCCTCGGCGACGCGGTGTTCCAATTGGGAGGCAAGGCCGCTTCCGAGGTTTTGTTGAATGGCGGCCGCAGTTTGTTCGGCCGTGTCTGTCCCGGCGGCGAACGATTTGTGTCGCGCCTCAATCCCGGCCAGGTCGTTGCGGATTCGCAAAAGCTCACGGCCAACATTTGCTTCCAATTTTTGCAGTTCAGTGTCATTGATCTCGCGCGCCTTTCGCGCCTTAAGAACTGCGCCGCCGACTTTCCCGTTGTCGACCAGTTGCCAGGTGTAAGCCGCGCCCTCGCGAATTTCCGATCCAATAAAGTCCTGAGTTCGGCTGGTTGAACCTTCGCGATGAATTCCGGTGACCGGAATGTAATCGCCGGTCACACTCCCGACTGCGCTCGGATAATATCCCGCGGCAATGATCCGCTCGTCCTCGTTCGCTGCGCGAACCAGCAGCCGGGCGAGTTTGATGTCGGTCCGGCGCTCCAATGCCGCCGTGGTATCACTGTTAAGATCGACATTCGCCGGCGCGAATTCCAATTCGCCTTCGGGTTCTGACAACGCCACACCGGGGCTGAGGTCATGCGCCATTATCTGGGAGAGCTGCAATTGGGCAGCGGCATAGCTCCGCCGTGCGCTTTCGACCAGCGGGTCCAGCTCACGCGCTTCCACGGTCGCCGTGGTGAACGCGCTCCGATCGACCAGCCCTGCCCGATAGCGGTCGCTTTGACTGGCCACGTTCTCGTCCAAACGTTGGCGCTGCTTTTGCCGGACGGATAGCAGCTCCCGGTTATAGAGCGCGGAATAGAACGCGAGCCGCGCAGCGTGCAATTTCTCCTCCACTGCCAGATTCAGCTGCTGTTGTGCAATCAATAGATCGACATCTCCGCGGCGAAGCGATGGCGGAATCGCGGCGTTGATCAGCGGTTGCGTGAACGCGCCGCGGGCAAAGCCAAATATTTTCGTCTTCGTACTGCCTGCGCGGTCGCCCCCCTGCACCCCGCCCGGCACGTTCACCTTTATGCTCGGCCACACGATCGAACGAAGAACAAGCCGGCGGCCGGCGGCTTGCTCGAGGTTTGCCTTCGCCTGCTGGATCTCCGGATTTTTTTCCAGCGTCGCGTTGAGAGCTGCCTCGAGCGTGACTGCCTGCGCCGCCGGCAGGATCGAGGTCAAGAGGATCGCGCTCGCAAACTGGATTTTCATCGCTGGGTTAATTTGGCCGGAGGCTCCGCCAAATTAACGGCTTGTTGTTCGTGTCGCGGTTTCATTCGGTCGGAAGCGAAGTCGGGTGCTTCAGGCCTGCTGCCACAGGCGCGCGCGAGCCGGGCGAGCGCGACGTTGTGCAGATAAATCGCGCTCAGCCGTGTTGTCCGGGTGCGGGTGACATCGGCCGCGGCCTGCAAAATATCAAGCTGCGTTCCCAAGCCGGCGGCGAGATTTGTTTTGGTGATCTCGAGCGATTCGTCTGCGGTCTGGACGTTTTTCGTCTCCGACTCGAGGACGTTGTCGGCTTGTTCGAGATCGAGGAACGCGCTCCGCACTTCGGAGGCAATGGCGCGGCGCGCGGCTTCGAGCGCGGCCACTGCCGCTTCCCGGCGCGCGCGCGTGGCCTGCATCCGTCCTTTCGTCGCAAATCCGTCGAAGAGATGCCAGGTCCCGTTTATCCCGACGAGGTAGCCGTGGTTGAATTCCGGGCCTACCGCCGGATCTCGTTCGTTGTAAACCTCGTAGCCGGAGAAAAGCTGGATATGCGGACGCAGCTCGCTCCGGTCGACGAGGTATTGTCGATCTTCGATTTCGACATCTTTTTGGCGCGCCTTGATCTGAGCCCGGTTGGCATCGACCCGATCAAGACACTCGTTTAGATCGGGATGAAGCGCTGCGTATTGCAACTGTCCGGCCACTTCGAACCGCGGCTGATCTGGATCCGTTCGAAAATCGAGTCCGAAAAGTTCGCCCAGGCGCAGATAAGAATTTCTTAACTGAGTCTTGGCATTGGCCAGCTCCGGTTCTTCGTTGGCCAGCGCCACTTGAGCGCGGCGCACGTTTAATGTCCCGACAATTCCGGCGCGCAGCCGCTCCTCCTGCGTTTTCAATTCTTCATTTAGAACGCGAACGGAGTTTTCGCGCACGCGCACCTTGGCTCTGTTCAAGAGCACATCGTAAAACCCGATCCGCACATCCATGGCCACCCGGTTGCGGAGTTCTTCGAGTTCGTACTGCTGTTTTTCGATGTTCAGCCTGGCGATGGCCACTTGATTTGAAACGGCACCGCCGGTGTAAACATTCTCAAGCGCCCGCACCGAAGCGTTGTAATCCTCGTCCCGGAGCCGGGTGTCGGTTTGGGTTTCGCGTTTGTCGGCGAATCCGGTCGAGACCACTGAGGGCAAGTAACCCGACCGGGCTTCGATCAATCCGCCACGGGCCGCCTCCACTTTTTTGCGCGCGATGATGACCTCCGGATTTTGCGCGTCGGCCAGCGCCACGCCCTGCTCAATCTCGTAGCTGGGAGGCTCGGCCAGTCCGTTGCAAACGCCGAGTACGACGAATCCGACCAGCAAAGCCAGTCTCCGTGTGGCCGGGTTTAGATTCCTAACGAACATGCTCAAAGTGCTTGCATGCTAGACCTAACTACGCCAGTTTCCACGCCTAAATCGGGGCTGTTCCGCATCGGACGAGGCCTCACACATCGAAATTTTAACCTTAACTTTAATGTTTCGAAATCTGCTACTTTGCATCTTGCCCTAGGCGACTCGTCGCGGGTAGGATTTCTTTTTTTACATGAGAAAAATTCGTATTGCCATTGTCGGCGTCGGCAACTGTGCCAGTTCCCTCGTTCAAGGGATTAACTTTTACCGCGGTTCCTCCTTCAATGGCGCGGCCGTCGGCCTGATGCATCGCCAGATCGGTTCATACCGGCCCGGTGACATCGAAGTCGTGGCCGCCTTCGATATCGATCGCCGCAAAGTTGGGCTCGACGTCAGCAAAGCCATCTTTTCACCGCCGAATTGCACTCAGGTATTCTGCGACAAAGTCGCCCTCACTGGCGCGATCGTAAAGATGGGCGTGGTCCTGGACAGCTTCGCGCCCCATATGTCCGATCACGATCCGCTCCGGACATTTTTGCCGTTGGAAAAAGAATCCACCCGGGAACAAATCGTTTCCGAGCTGAAGGATTCCGCGGCTGAGATCATGGTCAATTACCTCCCGGTCGGTTCCGAGGAAGCGGCCAAGTTTTACGCCAGTTGCGCGCTGGAAGCCGGAATCGGTTTCGTTAACAACATCCCGGTTTTCATTGCCAGCGATTCGGTTTGGGCAAAACGTTTCGCCGACAAAAATCTCCCTATTATCGGCGACGACATTAAATCGCAGCTCGGTGCGACCGTGCTCCATCGCACCATCGTCGATCTTTTCCGAAAGCGCGGGGTCAAGGTTGAGCGCACCTATCAGCTCAACACCGGCGGCAACACCGATTTCCTTAACATGCTCAGCCGCGCCCGGCTCACTTCGAAGAAAACGTCCAAGACCGAAGCCGTGCAGTCGGTCATGAACGAACGCCTGGCCGACGAAAACATTCACATCGGCCCGAGCGATTACGTTCCGTGGCAGCTCGACAACAAAATCGCCTTCATCCGTGTCGAAGGCCGCCTTTTCGGCGACGTGCCGATGGAAATGGACATCAAACTTTCGGTCGAAGACTCACCCAACTCGGCCGGCATCGCGATCGACGCCGTTCGTTGCTGCAAACTTGCGCTCGATCGCGGCATCGGTGGTGTCCTTAACTCGCCCTCCGCCTATTTCTCCAAACATCCGCCCGTCCAGATGAGCGACGACGAAGCTTACCGCTGCGTCGAACAATTCATCCGCGGCGAACGAGATCGGTAACGGAGAAGTCTTCTGTGTTCCTCCCAAATCGAATAGACAAAACGTTTCCGTGTAATTCTCGGTAAGAGTTGTGGCTGTTTTAACGCAAGCAGTACTCACCGCCGTTTTGACGCTTATCGGCGGTTGTCTGTTGTTTCTTTTTTCGCAGTTTATCGCCGAAGGCATCATCAAGCCTTACATCGAGTACCGGAAAGTTTTGGCTGATATCAGCTATACGCTGATTTATCACGCAAACATTATTGTCACCGCGCCGGCAGGTTCGAAGCGGGAGGAGCATGCCGAAATTTCCGAGCGGCTCCGCCAGCTTTCCGCGAGGCTGCGGTCAGCGATTACCGCGCTGCCGTTTCACGAGCTGATGCGTTTGTTCCAACTTGTTCCACTGCAAGAGCGCATTCACGAAGCAGCTGCCCGACTGATTCGCATATCGAACCTCCTTCTGGAGACCGAACAGAAGCGTCACGATGAGATTCGGCAGGACATCGCCGCTATCGGAGCGCTTTT
>Ga0066903_100001203_pt1 | contig 18461 bp, 23 predicted proteins | sample PanSoiMetaGPlot1_FD_67491 | JGI IMG/M metagenome (GOLD analysis project Ga0066903, IMG submission 67491) | Tropical forest soil microbial communities from Panama analyzed to predict greenhouse gas emissions - Panama Soil - Plot 1 (version 2) | ecosystem: Environmental > Terrestrial > Soil >... | reverse complement strand
CAGACGATTCAGAACCCCTTCCACATGCAAGTTCTGAAACCTATCGTGGATCAGGTGAACTCCGGCCAGATGACGCCGGCTCAGGGTCTATCTCAGCTGCAACAGGCATGGCAGCAATTCCAAGTCGAAGCGAACAACTTCGCATCGCAAGGTAGCAAGCAGCGATTGGTCGTCGGCCAGATGATGGATCCCAGCAAGACCTTCATGCAGACCGTGAATCAAGTCATGGCGGATATGCAGAAAGCCGCCTCCGCTGGAGGAGCCGCCGCATGAGCGCCAACCTCGATCAAGTTTTAGCGGCCTACAACCAGTTCAACCAAATGGGTCAGCCGCAGCCCGGCGATCCTCAGGGGACGAATGCCGCAAAGATGGCGCAGTACAATCAGCTGCTGGCCCAGCTGGGTGGTGTCTCGCCAGTTGCAGCCATGCAGCAGTTCTACCAGACCGGTCAGGTCGGCTACGATCCGACGAGTCGCGCTTACGTTCCACTGTCCCAAGGCGGGAACATTCAGTGGACCAATCCGCAGACCGGACAGGCGGAGTGGTATCAGACCTCACCGAACTACAATCCTGGCAACACTCCCGGTATGCCTGCCGCGCAACCCGGCCAGATCGGTTATAACCCCTATCAGCAGCCTGCCGCACCTGCTGCACAGCCGCAGCCTGTCGTCCCCAGCGGAGGCCTTCAGGGATCACTGAATCCCACTTACAGTTACACCGACGCGGGCAAATTCCAGCAACAGCCGCCGGGCTACACCGGATACAGTTACGGTCAAGGACAGGGATATCCGGGCCAACCGCAATACGCCGGTTATGGTGGCTACCCGCCAACCGGTCCCGCCAGCGCAGGCCCGCCACTCTATTCCGGCGCCGGAGCTCCAACCTCCGGCTACGGAATCTATCAGGGAATTCCGCAGCAAGGAAATCCGCTGCCGCTCAATGGACCGGCATACACAGGCTACGGGGATCTAACCGGCGGGATCACGCGCACGGTTGATGATCAAGGCAACTATGGACCGACGCAGATCAATAACCTAACACTGCCGGGTAATCCACAGGTCACGCCCGCTTGGTACAACGCCTCACTGATCGATCGTTCGCAAGTTCCCCAGACCACCGCAACCACGCCCCAACAGTTTGACGCATTGAACTTCCTGTTGAGCGGGCAAGGCTACAATCCCGATATCCTGGCAAAGATGAATGCCGCCGCGGTGGATGCCCAAGCACGGCAAGCGGCGGCACAACGTGGCAGCGCTCGAATCAATGCCGAACAAGCGGGAATGGTCGGTAGTCCGGGAGAGCAAGCGCTCGAAGCGCAGATCAACCGACAGTCGGGTGATGCCACCACCGCGGCCCTCAATCAAATCGCCATCCAGAACGCCCAGCAGGGAATTCAAAACCTGACGACCGGCGCCGGGATGGAACTGAGTCGCCAAACGTCCGCCTCGCAGATGATGAATGATGCCGCGCTCCAGAATGCCGCGCGGTTATTCGCCTCGATGCAACAGAACGTTGCCAACCAACAGCAAGCGTCCCAGTTCAACGCGCAACAAACCGGGCAGGCGAATCAGGTTAATACGCAAAACGAAATCAATCGGAATTTGAATCAGGCGCAGCTGCAGCGGCAAGGCGATATCTACAACGCCGGCGTCTACGAGAATCGTTATGGGCAGGCTTTCGGTGGAATGCAGAACCTGATCGGCGGCACGAATCCGTATGGCTACAACCAGGCCGGAGCGCAGTACGGATCGCAATACAATCCGCAGATGGGCTTCGCGAATTTCGCGGGCAACATCGCAAGTCAATACGGCGCGAACCCCTATAACCCTCCCGCGCAACAAACCGTGAAGACAGTCTAAAATGGCTGAAGTCCAAGAGAAAAAAAAGAAGTCGACGCCGGTGCCGGAGACCACGCCGCCACCGCCCGATACTCCGCTCGATCCCGCAAAGATCAACGGCCCGTTTCCACTCCCACCCGAATTGCAGATCAAGCTGCCGGCACCGGATGTATCGCAGCGTACTCCGCAGGAACAACAGCAGGCCCAAGGTCCATTCAATGCCCAACCGTTGCCGATCGGTTCACGTACGCAGGGAATGATTCCGGATCGAATTCCACAACCGGACATGTATGCTCCGCAGATTCAAGCCATCCAGGACAAGCTGAATGCCGCTCAGGCTCCGCCACCACCACAGACGACACTGCAGCGCATTCTCGGTCCACTGCTACAAGGTGCATCGATGGGCGCGATGAATCCGACAGCCGCAGCAAACCTCCAGCTGCAACGCCAGCAGTTCGGTGAAGAGCAGAAGCAACATCAAATCGGAAATTATCAAGCGCAACTGGCGAATCTGCAGACGCAGCAACAACGTCAACAGGAGAATCAGCGACTCCAGTCGGAACAGGATATTCGGACGGCTCAAGCTCAACAGGAGGAGGCATTGTTCCCCGGCAAGCAGCAGGAACAAGGTCTCGATATCGCCTCCAAGCAACTTGGGCTTCAAATGGGATTACGTCAGCTGAACATGCCAGTCATCAAGGAAGTTCCTGAAGGTGGGACCATCATTGCCTATGATCCAACGACCGGCAAGCAACTATGGACGTATGCGGCACCGCCGAAACTTAAAAGCGAAGAGGTCAGTTATCAAGCCTGGGTGAACACGCCTCAATATCATGAAGACCCGCAGAAAAATCCATATCCGTTAACGATGGCTGGATACGAGAAATGGAAACAAGATATTTCCGGACTCCGGCAGATCATGGCGTTCCAGGCCACATCTGGACCAGAACAAGCGGCCAATCGCGCATTGCGGGCCTACGACGTGAATAAAGGAGAATTGGACAAACAAGCCGAACCGATTCGGGCAAAATTGCGGGACATTTCCAATTTGCGCGACACGCTGAACACGCCAGGCACGTTATCGGAAGCATTAATCGCGCCACAACTGCTAAAGATCATTGCCGGCGGTCAAGGCTCCGGATTACGCATTACTGGAGCCGAACTGGCCGCAATCAATAATTCCGCTGGTTTCTGGGAGAATCTGAAAAAATGGGCAACGCGCTTTGATCCGAATGATCAGAAGACCCAACTGTTGGATGCCGCGCAAAAAGCCGCCATTCACCAACTGATGGATCTGGTGGAGCGGAAAATCAACGCCAAAGAAGACATCGTTTCGAAAACCCGACACGCCATGGTTGGTGCGGCCCAATCAGAACCGCAGATGAACCAGATCATGGCGGACTTCAATGATCAACTGGATGCTGTGGATCGCGGAGCTCCGCCGGCTGGAGGTCCACCGGCTGGAACTCGCAGTGGGACTGGGCGGATTCAGCCTGGGCAAACCGCGACAGGGCCGCATGGGGAAAAATTGACGTGGGACGGTACTAAATGGAATTAAAACAATCGGATCCCGCACGAGACAGTTTGCCTCCTGGCTTCACTGTTGATCCCGCGCAAGCCGCCTTGCCCGCGGGGTTCAGTATTGATTCAGAAAATCAACCATCGCAGCCTTCCAGCGGAGTGACAGGTTCATGGACGCCCGACACTGGAGTAGTGGCTAGCGTCAAACGTAACCTGTACGGTTTAGTGCATTCGCCGATCGATATTGCAAACACGATCAAGCAAAGTTATGACGAATCCGGCCAAGGCGGAATGCCGGGTCTCGATAGAATCAGTGAAACCGCGCTGAGGACCGGCAAAAAACTTTTACTCGATCCGCAGATTGGTCGCGCTCAGCAGGCACTGGCACAACTTCACGCGGGTAACTACGGATCGGCGGCAGCGCAGGGACTGATGGCGGCGACTCCAGTAGTCGGACCTCAAGTAGGTGCCATCGTGGATCGTGCCGGTCACGACATGCCCGGCGCAATTACGGATGCGCTGATGCAGGGCGTGGCCATACCGGCAGCTGGAAAAGGTCTGGGTGAGGTCGCGCAGAGAGCCGCACCAATGTTACAGGAATCGGCAGCCGGCCAACTGGTGCGCGCCTTGCAACCGACGACAAATGAGAACAAGGTTCGGGCGCAACGCTTTGCCAATGAGATTGTCCAGCGGCCACTCGATATGCCCGTCGCACTCACGCAGCAAGGACTGGCGAACAAACTTGCAAATCAGACGGAAGTCACAGGGCAGGCTTTGGAGAACCGATTGGCCCAGGTACCGCCAACGAGTTTGGTTAATGTCGACCCTGTAAAGGCGGCGATTGATAAAAGCGTATGGGATAACAAGGCAATGATCTCTGGGCCGAACGGGCCAGTCGTCGCGAATAAACCAATGGTGGATGCTGCGGAAGGATTGAAGTCTCTTGTCGATGATCTCTCCGCGCAATATCTGAACACGCAAAATCCGATGTTATCGCGTCAAACGTTCTTCGATGCGGCCAATGGACTGCGGCAGTCGTGGGACAAGTTCGTAAAGAAATCCAAAGGATTCACGACTCCGGATGTGAATGATCTTGCTGAACTGAAACGTGATGGCGCATCGGCGCTGAGAACGCAATTAGCAAAAGCAGAACCGGACATACCGGCATTCAATGCAGAATTCTCGCTTTGGAAAAACGGCTCGGATGTGATCGAAGCCACGATGAAACGCAAGGCTGGGCAATCGGTTCCCATGGGTGAACAGCTTGCAACTGCGGCCGGCGCTGCTGGTGGATTGGCTACAGCGGGCCCGATGGCAGCAGTGGAAGGCGCTGCGGTCATGCGGACCCTGGTAAAGACGATGCGATCCACAGGTTGGAAAACGGTTTCGGCAGCGACAAAAGCCAGCTTGGCCAAAGCCTTGATGGACGGTCCCTCGGCCTATCTGAATTTGCTGGTCATGAAAGCAGCCGGCGAGGCAGCGAGGGGCGCTACTGACGAGGAGCCTTCCGGAGCCGGGCGTATGGGCGTTCCACTAATTGGAGCTCCACAACAATGAGACTGTTTTCTCATCACGCCGACGAGAACGAGAACCAGGGCAGCATCATCAAAACCGATCTCGATGCGTTTCCCTACATGATCGATTTCGCCGATGGGATGGCGACGGGCGTGACGATCACATCCGCCGCCGTTTCGGCAGTCGACAGTCAGAATGTTTCGAATTCGAATATCGCGAATGCCGTTGGGACAGTGAGCGGCAATTACGTGACCGTAAATCTGAAGACCGGCGGTGCCGGCGGAACGGGTGCGGCGGCGGACGGCGCCCGATTTCGTGTGCGGACCGCGGCAACACTGTCGAGCGGAGCCACGCCGCTCGTCTTCGACGTTTTCATCCTCATCCAAGCTCCCGCCTACAGTCCGCTGACAGCATAACGCTGGCAGACGCGAGTCGACGATCCGGGAAATTCCGGGAAACTTTGCATGCAATTACTGGATCCACCCTGCTTGCGTTGGAACAATGTTGCTCAAAAGCAAATTAGATGTAAAAATGTGTAAAAATCTATCGTTCGCTTTACGTGCATTTTGTCCGTAAACCGGACGGCTCAAATCCAAGTACTTTAGGGTTTTCTTAGCAATCAGTTCATCACAATTCCGCTTCCGGACCCTCGCGTGCTTTGATCGGGCATCCGCTTAAAGCATGTGTTGTCTAGCAGTTTCAAGAAATTTCAATGTGGTTCATCTAACATTGGCGATAACAAATCATAAACGACCCATGTACAACATCGCGCGACTGCGCCACGAAATGGAACAGCAATTCCTGACGGTATCGGAACTGGCTCGAAGGGCCGGAATGAAGATGCCGACAGTGAGCAAGATTCTCACCCGCGGAACCGGCCAACCGCACAACATTAAGAAATTAGCCCAAGCCTTGGATATCGATCCGTCCGAACTCGTCAATCGTGGAGGATCGGAGTGACCGACGAGGATCGTTGGTGGGCAGAACTCGATCGCAGGGAACGCCGGTTTGACTGGATTGCAATCACGATTATGATTATCGTGCTGGGTTATCTGATATACGAAACGTTTTTAGCCATCGATCCATTCTTGAAATTATGATCGAACGATTCACCTTCGACAACGAACAGGAGTGGCTGGCCCAACGCGCTCTCGATGTCACCTCCACCGAATCTGCGGCACTCTTCGATCTCAACCCGTACCTGACTCGCTTCGAGCTCTACCACCGCAAGGCGAATAAAGTGATCACGACCCTCCCGCTCAACAATCGAATGACGTGGGGTCTGCGCCTCCAGGATGCTGTCGCGCTAGGTATTGCGGAAGATCAGGGCGTTGGCGTGCGTCGGATGGATACCTATATGCGTATCAGTGAAACACGCATGGGTTCCAGTTTCGATTTCGAAGTCGTGGGACTTGTTGAGGAGTGGACCGGCGATGACACGCCGATGCGGAGAATGTTTCGAGAGCATGGACGAGGCGTCTTCGAAATCAAATGCGTCGACTTCATTCAATTTCGGAACAACTGGATTGTCGATGACGATGAGATCGACGCGCCGGCACACATTGAAATTCAGGTGCAGCACCAGCTTCACGTTGCCGATCGTTTGTGGGCGGCAATTGGAGTCCTTGTTTCCGGAGATACCTCGCGTGTGGTGATCCGGGAGCGAGACCGGGAAGTCGGCGCGGAGATCGAGCGCCGGATCCGCGGATTGTTCGACATGGTTCGCGCCGGAAGCGCACCCGCTCCGACATTCCCGGAGGATGCTGCGCTGGTGATCGACATGAATAGCTTTGCCGAACCCGGACGCGTCTACGACGGGCGACAGGATAAAGAGCTCCTCAAACTGTGTCACAAATACAGCCGTCGCGGCAAACTGGAGCGACGAGTCCGGCAGGAGCGTGACATCCTGAAGGCACAAATTCTCGCACGTATTGGCGAATCCGAACGTGCTCTGATTCCGGGCTTCACGGTATCGGCGGGGATGGTGGCGCCGAGCGAATTTGTAGTCCGGCGTGAGGCGTATCGCAATCTCCGGGTCACTCCGGAGCGACAAGCTCTGGCCGATAAAACGTCCCGGCCAGATGAACGGGGAGCCGTCCCCATCGAAGCGGCGTAGTGTGCAGCGGCTGACAGCAAGGGCAGATCAGGGGCCGCCGCACACAACCGGAGACCGGTAGAGCTCCGATTCTGCCGGTCTTGCGGTTTTCTGAAAACACAATTGAAAAGGCGGTTTTTCAATGACTGAGAAACGAATGTATGAACTCGCTCTGCGTGGACTTGAAATAGAACGAAAGGAACTGGAAGGCCGGATTCCGAAGGCCTGGCTGGTTTCCGGCAATGGTGCGACTGTTAGTGAAAAACGCATGATCGAACTGGCAGTGAAGGGATTGGATATCGAACGCACGGAATTGCAGCAACGTTTGGATCACAACGCGTCCAAGCTGGCGGTCCTGGCTGCGGAAACCACTTCGACAGCACATTCCAATGGAAAACTACCGGGCGGCAGGGGCTGGGCCTCGACTCCGGAAGGCAAACGCATTTTATCGCTTTCCGCGCGTCGGCGGTGGCGGGCCATCCGGAAAGCCGGGATCAAAGGCAACCGTCTGGTCAGTCTTCGGTGAAAAGGAGGAATCTCAGTGTCGACCACATTGGCCCCGATCGATGAGGTCAAGCAAAGCTTGCAGCGGATGACGCCGTCTTTTAAGGCCGCGCTTCCGCCGCAGATTCCCGTCGAGCGGTTTGTGCGGATCGTGCAAACCGCCGTCCAGTCGAACACGGACTTGCTGGAGTGCGATCGGATGACACTCTATGCGTCCGCAATGCGATGCGCTCAAGATGGCCTGCTACCCGATGGGCGCGAGGCCGCGATTGTGAAGTTCGGCGGTGTCGCCACCTACATGCCGATGGTGGCCGGCATTCTGAAGAAAGTCCGGAATAGTGGCGAACTCAAAACCATCACGGCCGAAGTGGTATGCGAAGCCGACAGCTTCGATCATTGGAGCGATGAGACCGGTGAACATTTCACCCATCGCCGCGCCCGCAAAGACCGCGGCGGCCCGATCCTGACTTATGCCTACGCCATCACGAAGGAAGGTGGTCTGTTCTTCGAAGAGATCGATGAGCAAGCGATGCAGGTTATCCGATCCTGTTCGCGGGCGAAGGATGGCGGACCCTGGGTGAAGTTTGCCGATGAAATGCGTCGGAAGTCGGCGATCCGGCGTCTGGCAAAACGGCTCCCAGTCTCCACCGATCTCTACGATTTCCTGCGGACCGATGACGATCTCTACGATCTGAATGCTGCGCCTGCAGCACCAGAACCGCCCGTCGAGCCGCGCGATGTAACACCGGCAAAGAAACGTCCACGCGGCCTGCAGAAGGCCATGGCATCCAAGCCTGCGGAACCGGCTGCGCCTGAGCCGCCGAAGCCCGCAGAACCCCAGCAGGGCACGATTGTCGACATGATCTGATCGGATGTCTGCCCCCATGAAGCAACGGTAGGCTTGGCAGGCTCATAACCTGCATATCGGTGGGTTCGACTCCCACGGGGGCTATTTGCATACAACGAGGAGGTTCGAGGAAATGACGGAACGTCGATCATTTCTGTGCTGGCTATTGGGGCATCGCTGGAATGTCATTGGGACTCAGACAGCGGAGCATCCCGCTCATTTCCCGACGGAGTCGACGGCATTGGTCAAGCGCTGCGAGCGCTGCTGCCGCCTGGGCTTTCAGATTCTGCCGGGCCGGTGGGTCTACAACAAAAAAGAACTCATCGACGGCAACTGTACCGCCGATGATCTGAAACGGCTGTTTGAACAATAACGAAAGGAAGGAGCCAATGGAAACACTCTGGATTGATGAATTGAAAACTGACGTCAACAGCGCAATGCCGGCGGACGAGCTCAAAGATTATGTGACGCTCTCGAAGTCTCTCGGCATTCCGAATCCACAAGCGGATCGCGAGGAACTGAAATCGTTGCTGCACGAACTGGGTCTCAGCATTTATCCCAACGCGAAGGTCGATTCCTACCTGCGCGAGAAAGCCCGCACGGAAGGCGGAGCCACGGTGTATTGGTGCTGGAAGCCGTTGCGCGAGATCGACAAGCTATCCTCGATGAATCGGTTCTTGGCCGGATTCCAGGCGCCGATCAGCCGGCAGCAGGACGTCGTGAGATCATCCGGAATATCGACAGTGGCTGGCACCGGTCAACCCTGGCGCGATCAATTCGATTGGACAACCGCGCAGAATGCGCTGGCGGCGATGCAGGTGAATGCAAGTTCACTCCAGCTGCGCGATGTTCTCACCGCCAGTACATTCACGAATCTACCGCACGGTCGCGTCGAATCCGGATCCGTTTATGGCCACTCCGTGCCATATCCGGTGCTGTTGACTGTGAAGTCGATTGTGGACCGGCTGCCGGATGTGCAGTTCTTCGTCACCGATTACGCAGTTGCCACGCCCGATCCATTTCTGGCGGTGAGTCGTCCGTCGATCGACGACATGTTCATCATCGAGCGCTGGGATGAACCGGGATTCCGGTCGTAATGTATCGGACCGCCGACATTGAAAGATGCCGGCAGTCCGATCACAAATTTCAAGCGGCCTGGTCGGATAAAACGCCGATGAAAGTGTCGCTGATTTGTTTAACCTGTTCGGATTTATTCAAGGCGGTGGTTTATGTCGCATTCGGAGAAAGCACCTCGTCGTGGGGCCAATGGCGGGAGCGATCGCGTGACCGAGAAACCGGCACGACTGGTGGATAAAGGCGGCGATCAGTATGCGCTGCAGTGTGAAGTCTGCGGTGGATTCAAATTCTTCATCACGGTAACGACCAAGTACATCGATGCCCCGCAGGTCAACCTGGGATGCGCCACCTGCGGCGGCCAGGGCGTGATGAAATTCGAGCCGGAAGGGTGAGACCATTCATGGCGGAAACATTTCGGCAAGACCAGAATGATCGGCGACGAATGATCGCGCAGTGTGATCGCTGCGATGGCTACAAATTCTTCATCAAACTGCTGGTGCCTCATGATGGAACGTTCCACATCATCTGCGCCAGCTGCGCTCGTGAAGGAGCCCTCGAATACGAAGAATCATCGACGGTGATCCATGAGGCAGAAAAGTCGATATGATGCCAAAGAAAGCTAACCTGCTTGATATGGCGGCAGCGGCCGAGTATGTCGGTGTCGATTACAGAACATTTCGTGAGTACGTTCGCCGTGGATACATCGCGTCGGTGCAGTATCCATCACTGTCAAAACGTCGGCCGGGAAGACCGCGACGAACACGGTTTTTCCGGATCGAAACCTTGGATCAATTCATCGCGAACAACGAACGAACCGAAGGGCAACAGGTCGTCGAAATTGGCAATAAAGTTGGCAATGTAGACATTGCCAAACGGTACAAACCGTACCCCGACGACTGGCGTGAAAGGCTGCATTCTGGGCGATTAAAATGAATGGAATCAGCTAGATCAAGCTGATTCCATTGGGGATGCTAAAGTGGAGTACTCAGGGTTTCCTAAGCCGCCTGCCGCAGGTTCGAATCCTGCCGGGGCTATTAGACTTAGGTCAATCGGTTGCACCAGAAATGGTGCAATTGGCAATGAAATTGGCAATATTGCCCGTGCGCGCATTGCCAACTGGAGCCTCTTTCAGCGCCGGAACGGCACCGAAAATTCCATCCAGCATCGGGTACCCGGCCTCGAAGCGCTGGCGCACCACATCGAGGTCGTTGGGCGACACGACGCAGTAGCGATCCGCCGTCGCCCGGTCCAGCCAGCCCACGGCAAAGCACGCTTGGTTTTCCGGCACGTAGGCCCATACCAGATTGCGGTATGCCGTGCGCCGGAAATCGTGGAAGAGAGCGTCGGCCTTTTCGATCGTCTTCGGTTCTCCCTTCTTGTGCCTGCCGAAGTTGTATTTGTAGAGAACCGGCTCCAGCCCCAGTTCCGGTTTCTTCGGATCGACCATCTTCATCCGTGGAACCGTGTGCGTCTGGAGTCCGGCCTTTTTACATGCCGTCGACCATGCCTTGTCGAAGCGGCCGATCTGATCGCCATCCGGGGTCGGGAAAAGCAGAGCGTTCTGATCCCGACCACGCAGCGCCGGAATGAGGGCGAGCAACCGGCGCAGGGTTTCCACCATCGGAAACATGCGGGGTTTCCCGTTCTTGGTTTCACTGCCCTCCATTCGGACGCCGTTCGCGACGACATGCCGCACGCGGCGCGACATCACCTCCTCGTGTCTCCAGCCGGTGATGTAGGCGAAGCAGCAGGGTTTGACCAGATGGTCGGGAAGATACCGGCAGAGTTCGACCAGCTGGTCGTACTCAAAGAAACCTTCCCGAACTTTTGCTTCGAGCTTCGGGATTTTCGGCATCAGATAGATGCGGTTGTTCAGCATTCCCAGACGGAAGCACTGCTTCACGTCTTGCATTTCCAGTGCGATCTGCCCGTCTGCGGCACCTTCGTTGCGCCGCAGCGTGACGTAGTCATTCAGATCCCTGTTCTTGATGGTGGCAGCGCACCAGTCGCCGAAGACGGGGAGGATGTGGAGTTTCAATCGCGTATCGATGTTGCGCCACGTGCTCCTCTGGTTGTTCGCTTTCTGGTTGGCCATGTGGTCATCGGCCAGTTCGTTCAGCGTAATCGTGTTCGGTCTGGAGGCCACGGGTTTGCCCGCCGCCAGATCGCCCACACGAATCTGCAGGATGCGTTTCGCTTCTTCGTAGGCGAGCTCCGGCGTGGGGCCCTTCACCGTTTCCTGTTGCGGCACGCCGTCGACGGAATACGTGATGCGATAGGAACACCTACCGCGCTTGTAAATGTTTCCAGGTTGTTTCATTGTGTTTTTTCCCTTTCGTTAATCAGTCGTTATTCTCGATCTGTTCGGCGGCGATCTTTGCGCGATGTTTGCGCTGGGCAATCGCCCACTTCGTCATCGAGAGCGGTTTGTTCTCCCAGCGAGCGGTCGACGCTTTCTGCGCGGCCGAACTCCGCTGTTCCTGGCTGCGCTTGGCCGCGGTGGCCCGGCCTCCCAGCTGCCCCAGCTTCTGTGCATGAACGTTCTTTTTCTTTTTCAAATCGGAATCTCCTTTCCAATGACATCCATATACCGGAGACCGCTGCGGATGTCAACGACATTGCACGTCCCCTTCGGCGTGCAATACCCGAACGGGAGCGGGTGCCTCCCGAGTTTCAATTGTGTTTTGTGCCCTTACTTGCGGGCGGCTGGACGGTCGCCCGCTTTTTTGAAGCATGCTGACGTTGCGTCCCTATCAGGTCCAGATGATCGAGGAAGTCCGTGACCTCATGCGTGCCGGCCGGCGATCGATTCTGATTCAGAGCCCGACTGGATCGGGCAAAACCGCGATGTGCGCGCACATGATCCGCAATGCGGTCGCAAAAGGCTTTCGTGTTTGGTTTATCAATCACCGGCGTGAGATCATTCGGCAATCCGTCCTGACGCTGGTCGAAGCCGCAGACCTGGATGTGGGGATTACGGCGGCAGGATTTCCGGCGAACCGAAACCTGCCCGTCCAGGTCTGCAGCATTCAGACCCTCGCCCGTCGACACCCGTTACTCACGCCACCGGATCTGATCATCTGGGATGAAGCCCATCACACCGCGGCCAAATCCTGGGCCACGATTCATCAAGCTTATCCTCGCGCGTTCCATATCGGGTTGACGGCCACGCCCGAACGACTGGACGGCCGCGGATTGATCCACTGGTTTTCGAACCTCCTTGTCGGTCCATCGGTCGCATCGTTAATCGCCGACGGATGGCTTGCGCCCTATCGCATGTTTGCGCCATCCGCTCCAGAACTCGCCGCTGTTCATACCGTTGCCGGGGATTACAACAAGAAGGAACTCGCCACCGTGATGGAACGCAGTGCGGTCGTCGGTGATGCGATCTCTCACTACCAACAACATGCCGCCGGCCGGCGCGCCATCGTCTTCATGTGGTCGATCGAGGCCTCGATTGCCATGGCGCTGCGATTCCATCTGGCAGGGATCCCTGCCGCACACATCGACGGCGAGACCTCGCACCGGGAACGCGATCAAGCGATCCAGGATTTTCGCGACGGCACGATCAAGGTGTTATCGAATGTCGATATCGTGAGTGAAGGCTTCGATCTCCCTGCGGTCGAAGTCGCCGTCTTGCTCCGTCCGACTCAGTCGCTGGCGTTGTATCTCCAGCAGGTCGGTCGGGTGCTTCGGCCGCAGGAAGGAAAAACCGCACTCATTCTCGATCACGCTGGCAACTGCCGGCGTCACGGTTTACCGGACGACGAGCATACATGGTCGCTCGATGGGCGTCCGAAGTCCTCCGCCTCTTCGGATGCCTGTCCGGTAAAGCAATGCCCGGCCTGCTACGCCATGATCGGTGCGGCGGCACAGGTTTGTCGGTACTGCGGCTTCGTCTTTGAAGGCGTGCCGCGGGAGGTCGATCAGGCGGAAGGAGAATTGGTCGAACTGGATCTGGAACAGCGGCGGCGAGATCGCCGACGTGAACAAGGAAGCGCGAACAGTCTGGAAGACCTGGTCCGCATCGGACATGCCCGCGGCTATCGCTATCCCCAGCGATGGGCGGAGCATGTGTGGATGGCACGTCAACGCAAACACTATGAAAAAGTCGGATGATCGAAGGAGGCGGAAATGCGAATTGAACGAACCAAGGTTACGCCAGCCTTAGCACGAGAGTGGCTGGAGAAAGTTCCAACGTTTCAACGCAACGTCAGTGCGGCACAGGTGAATAAATTGGCCAAAGCGCTGGCTGCGGATCTGTGGAGAGAGAACGGCGCCACGATTGTCTTCAACCGGAAGGATGAACTGATCGATGGCCAACACCGGCTGCATGCGATTGTCAAAGCGAATCGCAGTGTCTGGTTGATCGCAGTCTTCGGCGTCGACAGCACGGAGGAAACATTTACGACCATCGATGACTCGAAAGCCCGAAACATTTCCGATTTCTTCCACACGAAAAATCGATATCAAGTCTCCGCGATTGCGCGCTATTTCTGGGGCTACAGCAACGAAATCAATATGGCGCGAAGAGATATCAAGCCGCCCATCGCGGATGTGGTCAAACTCGCCAGTCCATTCCTTGCAGAAATGGAAGACTGCGATCGGCATATCAGTCATGCGTATCGAATCGTCGGGCAACCGTCGTGGTGTGGGTTCCTTTATTTCTATTACCGATACATTCTGAAAGTCGACGTCGACCGCCTCGATCAGTTCTTCATCGACTTGGGCGATGGCTTAAATCTGTCGGCAGGATCTCCGGTTGCGGCAATCCGAAATCGCTTCTTGCAAATGCGGACGACCGAGAGAATTCCCACTGCAGTCGCGCAGGCCATGATCCTCAAAGCGCTGAATTACTATCTGGAAGGCGCGACTAAGATTGATCGGGTCACATGGAATCCCTATAAGGAACCATTTCCCCCATTCTTCGGAAAGCCGAAAGGCAACCAGCCATTCCTCGTCGCTAAGCGCGGCGTGTTCAAGGTTCAACGCGATGAAGGCTTGGGCCCGGATGCCCGACGTAGACATAAGGTGAACGGACAAGCAATCATTCCAGAAACCCAGCACGAAGGAGATCCAATGAGCTTATGAGCAAGAAACCGCATCGACCATCCACGCCTCCCGTCAAGGAACCGGAAGTGGCGCATCCCGAGCACCGGCAGGTCGACCTGCTGCCGGTTCTTGAGGAAATCCGCACGCAGTTGAAAATCGTCGTCATGAAAATCGACAGTGCGCCCGCGGCCGAACCCCAGCCCGCGGCGAGTCCCGCGATGTCGAGCTTAGTCAAACAGCTGCGTGCGACTGAAGCCCACTCGGCCAGGCTGCACGATGCGCTGACCGATGTCGTCGCGCAGATTAAACACACGCCATTCCCGTGCCACGAATTTTGCAACACCTGCAAAGACGTGGCCGAGTATGAGGCGTTGCTCAAGGAGTCGGCACTCGAACAGCAGTGAACATCAACCGAACGTTTTGGGATATTCAGGGCCGCTACTTCGACACCTGCTGTTACAGTTCCTGGCCCTTTGGTTTCGAAGCACGTTTTCATTGCGGACGGTGGTGGTTTGATTTCGAAATACAAATTGCCACCGTCCGGTTGTATATCGCCTTTGAACGCACACTGACCACAGTGGAGGAGCGCAGCGTATGAGCAGTGATGAACCCAACGAGCACAACTGTGATGTTAAGGATCCCGAGTCCACGATCGAGTCCACGATCCACAAGCATGAAGGGAAGTGGGGACTCTACGATCTCGATGGAACGCTGGTCGATCATATTGACTACTGTCCGTTCTGTGGAACCGCACTCGCGTGATTGAGTCTGAACTGCTGCGCCGTATTATGCTCGCGGCCTCCGCCGAGGATGCGCGCCTGTTTCGCAATAATACGGGCTTGGGCTGGACGGGAACACTGGAGCGGATCTTCAAAACCGGATATGCTCTCGTCCGCCCTGGCGACGTGGTCTTGAGAAATGCTCGCCCGTTGCATTCCGGACTATGCGTGGGGAGCTCCGACCTTATCGGCTGGACGCCACGGGTCATTGATAGTAAACGCCACGCGATTTTCACCGCGGTTGAAGGGAAATCGAAACGTGGTCGGTTAACAGAGGAACAACGACACTTCCTCGCCGCTGTGCACAACGCCGGCGGGATCGCTATTGAGGCGCGTGACATTGATCATGTCATCCGCATACTAAAAGATAATTGAGCCTTAACCCGTTACGGGGGACTGTTGAGTTCCACTGGACGCCGCTTAGATTTCGAAAGCGTGGCGCGAGCATTGCTTGCTCACGCGCGAACTCTGCTGGTCGAATGGTTTCCCGCAGGCCGCCTCCGCGGGCATGAATTCCTAGTTGGCAACCTCAACGGCGAGCCCGGCGAGTCGCTCTCGATCAATGTCGAGACTGGCGAATGGGCCGACTTTGCGGAGCCCGACTGCCGTGGCGGCGATCTGATCAGTCTCTATGCGGCCGCGCATCACATCAGCAATGGCGAAGCCGCTCGTGAACTCGATGGACGCGATCACACCGAGACCACCGTCGTTGTTCAGAAACCCAAACGCACCGTCATCCTGCCTGCACCCAGCACCCACGACTGTGTTCACTTCACCTATGGTCGACCCTCCCAAACCTGGGCCTATCGCGATGCCAACAGCAACCTGTTAGGTTATGTCGCGCGCTATGACACCGACAAAGGCAAACAGATCGCGCCCTGGACTTACGGTCATCGTCCTGGCCAGCCTCCCGACTGGGGGATGGGTTCCTGGCCTGCCCCACGTCCACTCTACGGTCTCGATGATCCACATCTGAAAACCAGCACCCTGACGATCCTCGTCGAAGGCGAGAAATGTGTCGATTCCGGTCGACAGATTGCGCCGAACTGCGCCGTGCTGACGTGGCCCGGCGGAGCTCAAGCGTGGAATCGCGCCGATTGGAAACCGCTCTATGGCCGCAAAGTGATTTTGTGGCCGGACGCCGATAAAGCCGGTATCCAAGCGATGTATGCCATCGGTCACGAGCTCGCCAAACACTGCCCGCCGGAATTCATCAAGATCATCCTGCCGGAACCGGACAAACCGCAAGGTTGGGATGCGGCCAATGCTCTGGCGGAAAAGTGGAACTTCAGTACTCTTGAAGCGTGGGCGAAACAACGCGGCGAGTGGATCAATGGCGCATCGCCGCCGGCGGTGACGTCCCCCGCACAGAATCCGGTTTCTTCGAACGGAAACCGCCCGTCAGCGCGTCGAACCATTCCCGACCACTTCTGGATCAGCTGGGATTTGGATCGGAAAGGGAATGGCTATCCTCGCTCGAATGCCAACAATGCACTGACCGTCATCGAGAACGCCACCGGTCTCTGTGAATTGTGGTACGACGAATTCCTGTCGCGCATCCTGACGCCGGATCATCGCGCGGGAAAAACGAACGGTGCGATTCGAGAATGGACAGACGTGGACAACATCGAATTGCTTATTCGCATGCAGCGCAACCTGGGCTTATCCGAAATGGGCAAAGAGAGCGTCGTGACGGCTGTCGACGTCTACGCGCATCAACACGCGCGCCACTGTGTGCGGACTTACCTCGATGCCTTGGAGTGGGATGGTGAACCGCGCATCGAGCATTTCTTCGAAGATCATTTTGGTGCCGACGCCACCGCCTACACGCGCGCGGTTTCGAAGAATTTCTGGCTCTCGATTGCGGCCCGCATTTATCAACCCGGCTGCAAAGTCGATAACATGATTGTGCTCGAAGGCGCGCAGGGCATTGGCAAATCGCGGGCTCTGCAGATCATCGGCGGCGACTGGTTTACCGAACAGCACGAAAACGTTTCCGATCACAAAGCATTCGCCGAAGTGCTACAGGGAAAGCTGATCATCGAGATCAGCGAAATGGATTCATTCTCGCGCGCCGACATCACGAAAGTGAAAGCCGCCATCACCGATCCCATCGACCGCTACCGCGATCCATACGACCGGTATTCGAAAGATCATCCACGCCAGTGTGTGTTTGTCGGAACGACGAACGTCGACGACTGGAATCGGGATGCCACTGGGGCCCGTCGCTTTTGGCCGATTCGATGTACCGGCGAAATCGATCAAGCGGCCATTGCGGCCAGCCGCGATCAATTCTTTGCCGAAGCCGTGCACCTCTATCGCCAGGGTGTTTCGTGGTGGCTGATGCCGGAGGATGAAACGCGCGAGGCTCAAGCCAAGCGCTATGCGGCCGATGTCTGGCAGGACTGCTTCGAACCCCATCTGGCGGATCGCGAGGAAGTCACCGTCAAGGAACTCCTCACGGAATGTTTGAACATCGAAGTGGGGCGAATCAGCAACGGCGATCAGCAGCGGGTCGCACAGATTCTGAAACATATGGGCTGGAGGCGAGCGCAGCGCGGTCCCAGTTCTCGACGCGTGCGCGTCTGGCGCCGGGACCGCGTGGAGGAGGGCTAAGACTGGCCGGTGTTTTTCTTCAGAAACGCGGGTTGGATGCCGCGCAACTTCCGATCCTCGGCCACCGCCTGCGCGGCCTTCGAGCGGGTCTTGCCGGTCAGCTGGTCGCGTTGTCGCGCGATGGTATCGGCCACCCGCGCGGGAATCACAATCCGGATCGCGCGATCTCCGCTGACATGCTGCAGAAAAATCGTGTCGCCCACCTCGCGCTGCCGGTAGGTCTGGATGATGAAGGTATCTGCCCCGATGCGTTCCTTGGATGTCACCACGAGCGTGGTGGGTTTCGTATGGACCACATCCGGCAGATCGCGCATCGCCCACATCGCGCGGTCAAATTCGTCCGGACTGTTGACGTTGTTTTCGTTGTCGTTCTTCATGCGGTTACCCCTTTCGGTTTCTGAGATTCACGCACACGCTGCCATCGGGCTTCGGCGGCCTTCTGCGCGACGGCTCTGCGCTCCGCTTCGGTCCGCCGGGCGGCGGTGGCCTTACCGCCCATCCGGCCTAATTCTACCGCTGCTGCATTCTTCATTTCGCCTCCTCGTTCTCTTCGATGTCCATCACATCAAACGCCAGCGGCCCCACCTGTCCGCAGTAATCGGGATACGCTCGCATGT
>Ga0066903_100001202_pt1 | contig 18468 bp, 28 predicted proteins | sample PanSoiMetaGPlot1_FD_67491 | JGI IMG/M metagenome (GOLD analysis project Ga0066903, IMG submission 67491) | Tropical forest soil microbial communities from Panama analyzed to predict greenhouse gas emissions - Panama Soil - Plot 1 (version 2) | ecosystem: Environmental > Terrestrial > Soil >... | reverse complement strand
GTGGCCGGGCCCCGGGCGTGAGAAAAAATCGCACGCGCAATTCATTTCGCATGAGGGGTCATTCATTGAATTGTTTCCGCGATATTGTTGGGAATAGTATTCGGGATCTATTCACCAGCTGTGCGGGATGCGGGCCCGCGGCCGCGGCCGCGGCTTGGCGTCCTGGCGTACGGCGTTCAGGATCTCCAGCAGCACCGACCACACGCGCCGGTCGCGCCGCGCCTGCTGCGTCTCCATCTGGGATGCATCGAGCAGCAGCTGATGATTCTGCGCGATGAGCAGCTGGAGATCGCCCGAGTACGCCGCACTGGGATCGCCACCACCCAGCCACTGCGTCCATACGCCAGTGACTATCTTGACGATCGACTCATCGGCCACCACCACGGCGTTGCCGGCCGGAGTGCCCGAGAGCAGGGCCTCGGCCTGCGCGACGATGCTGGGTTTCTGACTCTTGATCAGTTCACCCGGGCATTCGCTGTGTCCCCAGTCGTCGCCGTTCTCGGCACCCATGCTGTGATGCCCGAGGCCGTACTCATCGGGCGTGTTGGCTACCACGCACGGCACCCCGTAGACCTGCACGTATCGGGCCAGGATCTCTGCGTTCTTGGCCACCTGCTGAGGGGTCAGGTAGTAGTCGCTGGTGCCCTCATTCTCGATCGCGATCCAGTGCCCGTTTCCGTCGCGCTGGGCCCAGCAGGTCACATCGGTATCGAGCAGCTGCGTGGCCCTGCCATCGTTCGCGACCACGAAGTGACACGAGACATCGCTGTCCGGGTTCATGGCCCAGCTGATCGTTCCTTCGTACGTTCCTTCGGCGATGTGCTCGACCACGCCGCGCTGTTCAACTGCGGCCCCGCCGTGGTTCGGGGTGCCCTCTTTTGGCACCGCGAGATCGGTCCACCATGGCATCTCAATAGTCCTCTCTGTCATCGATCGGTTCGAACCAGCTCCACTCGTCGGGTCGGTCGCTGGAGCGCGCCCGCGGGTCACCGTCGATCCATTCGACGATCGCGGGCGATGACGCGATGGTGCGGCCCTGGTGCCAGGTGTGCCCGGCCTCGTGCATCACGCAGCGCGTGAACACCAGGGCCATGCGGCGCGGGTCCAGCAGCGACACCTTGACCGTGCGGGCGTAGCCGATCGCGGACTGGCACCGGTGGGTCACGGGTGGGTGCTCCATGCAGGGCATGCAGTTCAGGCACCAGCTGGACGGGCCCGTGCGCACGCTGCACAGGTGGCCCTGCCCGATCATGCCGGCACTCCGGCCGGGAGCGGCTCGCGGTGGATGGGCACACCCAGCGATCGCACCAATGTGGACAGTAGATCGGGCGCCGACCAGGTCAGCCCGGGTGGCGTACTGTCGCCGCAGAACACGACGGGCCCGACCAGGTATGAGTTGCTGGCCCACCCGGCGATACGCGCGACCGCGGTCCCGATCGGATTGAATGGCTGCGCGCGGATCAAGCCTTCTTCGTTGACGAACGCGTGCCACCCGGGCACGTTGTCCGGGCGCAGCTGCGGGTGCGGCCGGATCACTTCCACGTAGCCATCCACCATGCGCTGCAAGGCTTCCAGCTGACGCGTCTGGTCGCGCAGCTCACCATCGCTGAACGGCAGCCGCGTCAGGAACGCGTGGATCGGTGGCGTCACGACCAGGACCAGCGGTCCCTGTTTGTCCATTATGGATCCCCCAATTGTCAGCCCGGGGCCCGATTCAACCCCCCGGAGGACTCGGGCCCCGGGTGTCCTCACATGATGGTCGGCGACTCCGGTACGGTGGCCGGACTCTGCCATGGTGGCGTGGCCAGCCCAGGCACCTCACGGGCCGGCTGGTCGAGTGGTTCGGGCTGAACCGCGTTTCGCGGTTCGATGTACGTGATGATCTCGATGTGGTCGATCGAGGTGCAGGGGACCACCACGTCACAGTTGTCACCCGGCTTCGCCATGATGATCAGTGCGCCGCTGCGCACCTGCTGGACCACGCTGGCGACCAGCTGGTCACGGGTCAGCTCGGGATTGCGGCGGAAGTCGGTGATCACGTCGTCTCGGGCAGCCAGGTGCACGACCACCGCGTGCGTCACATCGTCAGGGACCATTGTTGAACTCCTCTCTGAACTGATCAAGGTAAGCGTTGTCCACATCGGACACCGTGGGTAGGCCCGCGTGGTCGGTCGGATCCTGCCCGTTGATCGAATCCCGATGGTACGGGTTCGGGTGCGCCGATGTCCTGGCCAGCCGTGGTGGCCCGACCTGGACCGGGGCCACCCGTCCCGTCCCGTCCCGTGCACGCGCGTGAGTGGTCGGATCAGCCGCGGACCATGTGGTCCGCGTCAGATCACGCTCCGGATCGGCCGGCTGGTCCGGCCTGGTCGATGGTGCCGGCAGCAGCGTCATGCTGGCCGCGGCCGGCGTGCGGTGGCCCTTGCGGCTGTTGCACCCGCGGCAGGCGACAACCAGGTTGGACGCGCCCGCGGCCAGGTTCGGATCAACGTGGTCGAACACGCCGCCGGCCGCGCTGCGCCGATCGGCCCACACCACCTTGATCGAGCAGTAGCGGCACCGGTTTAGGTCGCGGTGGCGCACCTCGGCTTGCAGCTGACGGTCGCGTAGCTCGGCCTGTTTGGCGCGCTGCACGTCATACTCATCCTTCGATGGGTTGGACAGCAGGTAGTGGTGTACGAAGTAGTCGGCGCCGGTCGCTGGCCAGCTGCGGTCCTTCAGGCAGTCGCACGCGTCGCCGCGCCGGTGCAGCAGCGCGCGCCCGCCGCTGGGTGGACCGGTCAGCAGCTCCAGCATGCGGCGAGATCGCACGATCGCCTTGACCTTGATCTCTGGCACGAACCCGTCCGTGAACTGCCGCGCGCAGTAGAGCTTCAGCCGCGTCAGGATGCCGACCACCTGGTTGACCTCGGACTCTGTGCGACAGATGCCCAGGATCGCGGGATCTTCATCGAACCCGTCCGTCTCACGCAGCCAGGCCATGTCTGTCCTTTGTGGTCAGATGCGATAGAGCGGCCCGCGGGCCCGCCGGTATCGCACGGTGGCGTCGATCTCGCTGTTTCGGTACGGGTGCGAGCCCCGATGGTGCAGCCACCGCAGGATCACGTGGCGCGGGGCATCGTGGGGCACGCCGGCCGCGTCCAGCAGCTCGGCCAGGTCGGCGATCACGCGATCGCTGACGATCAGCGCGGCTGCGGCCGCGTGGCGGATCTTGGCGCCCTCGGAGTAGTTGCACGGTGCACACGCAGCTTCCAGGTTGTCTGGCTCATCGCTGCCACCGAAGCGGCGCGGGATGATGTGGTTCGCGGTGGTGGCCGGGTGCCCGCACGGGGCACCGTTGCGGATCATGTGGCAGGTGTAGGCATCTCGGGCGAGCACGAACGCGACAGTGGCGCGCCAGGCCCGGGATCCGCCGGCCGCGGTCAGACTCACGTGCGCTTGCGGCGCCGTGGCGGTGGTGGTTCCTCGGGCCCGTCGTCGCCGGTCCCGTCGTCAAAGGCAGCCCGGACGTCGCTCTCCAGCTCGAAGGGCAGCACGGGCTGGCCCGTGCGGCGTTCGAACTCGCGCATCAGCAGCCGCTGCAGCTGGTCCCGGTCGCCGGGGTCGGTCACGGCTTCGATGCGGCGGATCCGCACGGTGGGCACCCGCGATCCGTCGTCGATGTTGTGCCGGACGGACACGCAGTCCGCGAGCACGACCAGCACGTGCACGCGGCCGGGGTCATCGATCATCGCGGGCACGATCGCGTGTACGCCGTTGGCGTCGCCCGATGGGAGCACGCCGGACAGTTTGGCCGTCATCACCGCGACCCCCGGGGCAGCAGCAGCGCGGCCAACACGAAGCCACACAGGAAGATCACGCTGAGCCAGACCACCAGGAACCAGGCCGCGGCCGCGGTGGTACGCCGCATGACCAGCCGGCCCACCCAGCGGGGCACGGTCAGGCGCACCCAGGGCCGCGCATCAACCGGGACAGGGCCGGCCGGGGCGGGTTCGTCCTGGTCGTCACGCTCACCCGCGGCCAGGGCCAGGTAGTCGACCTGCGCGGGCGGCGCGGGCGCCGTGCGGTGCACCGAGGCACTCTCCAACGAGCCGCACACGCGGCACGTGAGGTGCCCGCGTACGGCCAGGATCGCGGGATCCCAGACGAACCGGTGCGCGCGCAGCTTCGGCGTCACCAGGCGGCGCTTGCGGCGGGTCATCGGCGCCGCGCCTTGCGTGGCCGGCCGGAGCACGAGGCCGCATGCGGCATCCAGTGCTCAGCCGCGACGTTCTCCGGCCGCTCGCTGGCCTTGAGCACGTGCGCGATGCCCTGACGCATCACCACCGAACCGTCCGGGTTCGGGTCCGGGTCCAGGGGCATGCGGTTGCCGCGGTCGGTCTCCACCCAACGCAGGCGGGCGCCGCAGTACTGGCACGTCGGCCGGCCGGTCACGACGCCACCGCACGAGAGCGAGCACGGGGCAGTCCGGGCTGGGCGCGGGTGCTCTTCGCCGCGGTCGCCACCTTCGGCCCGCGGGGCCGCTTGTGTCCGCGCGGGGGTTCGATCGCCGGGTTCTGGCACAACGCGATCGCGCGGCATATCTGGTCACCGGTCATGAACACCCGCCCGGTGATCCACGTGAATAGTTCTCTGGGCCACTGGCCGCTGGATTCCAGCCGGCGCACGCTGACCGCAGAGATCCGCAGGTGCGGTGCTGCCTCGGGCAGCGTGTACAGAGTGACGTTGTCCCCGGGTACCGGCGTCGCTGTCGCCGGGGGCTTACTTCGTGTCGCCATTGGCAACCTCCCATATCACTAGCAGGGGGTTGCGGGGATCAACCGGGCCGCGATGGCATCGGTAACTCGCCAATTTCGGACCTCATATGCGAATTGCGCATTCCGATGATCCCGGGTTATCTGGAGTGATCCGCAGTAATCACAACCTGCATAAAAGCACCCGATCGGCGTACCCCCGAAAGTCCGTCTTGACACGGCGTCGCCGATATGTATCGGGGTCGCGGATCCCCCGGCCGGGTGATCACTCCCCGGGGTGATTGTGGGCCCCGGACGTCGACAGGCCCCGGTCGCGCGGCCCTCATAGCAAGCACGCGACCGGGGCCCTTAGGCCCGCGGCTAAACAGGCAGGTCAGAGCGTAGCGAAGTAGGGTGCCAGCTGCCTACGCACCCATGCCCGATCGTGCTCTGTCAGCTGAACGTAACGGCCCTGCATGATCGGGGCGCCGCCGGCTTTTCCGGCGCTGTGCCCGACGATCAGGGCGATCTTGTGCGGGTTCATGCGCTTGCCGGTAAGGAGCGTGATGTACGCGGTCCGCATGCAGTGGTTCGTCAGGTGCAGGGATCGGCGGTGATGGCTCGCCAGGCGGGCCGAAAGGGCCTCCCAGCGGTCCGTCAGGGTGCTGTTGGACCAGCGGCGCCCGCGGGGCCCGGTGAACAGGAGCGGCCCGCCACGGGCCACCCGGGGTGCCAGGATGGTGCGGCTGACCTGGTCCGGGACGGGCACGTCGATGCGGACCTTGTGCGTCTTGTCCCCGTCGACGACTTCGCTGCCGTCCCAGTGGCGCCAGACGCTGATGGTGCAGCGCTCCAGGTCGACATCGCCCGGCCGCAGCTGGGTGGCCTCGCTGATGCGCAGCCCGGTCGCGGCCATCAACGCGACCAGCGCGGCGAACTCGACATCGACCGCGGCCGCGGCCGCGAGCATCGCGGCGTAGTCCTCGGCCGTCTGGACGATGTCCTTGCGCGGTGAGGCGACCAGCTGGGGCACGGGCACGTCAGCGCACGGGTTCGTCGCGGTGCGGATCGGGGTGAAGTCCGGCGCCGTGCCCGAGCGCGGCGAGCATGCCCATCGGAAGGCGGCATCCAGCACGCTGTGCCGCAGGTTGTTGGCGCTGTTGGCACCCAGCGGCTTGCGGCAGCCCGGCCGGGCCGCGGCCATGATGTCGCGCTGCCAGCCCAGCACGTCGCGCCAGGTCAGCTCGGGGTCGCGGGCGTCGCGGGCGCCCAGCGGGTGCGACGCGACGTAGCGGCGGGCCGCGGCCCGGTAGGACTCGGCCGACTTGCGCGCGATGGGCGCCCGTTCCATGCCGGCGCTCTCGCGGTGGCTGATGTAGCGCTCGATCAGGTCGGTAACGGTGAGCTCGCCCGCAATGTCCGTTTCCCGCACGGGCCCGAGCACGAAGCCCAGCCCGAACGGGTCCAGCTGGTCGCGGGTCGGCATGCGGTCGCCGTTCAGCTTGACCAGCGCGGCGAAGCGCTCGGCCAGGGGCGCCGCGGCCTCGCCGTGGTCGCGGGTGCAGAAGCACACCGTGGGCCGCACGCCGCCCTCGCGCCACCGCACGCGGTGGGTGACGGTCAGCTCTCGCTCATTCTTACGGGATTCGATGGATACCATAGCCGCGGGTCCTGTCCTCTCGGGTCCGTCAACGCCGGCGGATCGGCCCGAGTGACGTTCGCGTGGCCCCGCGACGGTCCCCATCTGGCCCCTCAGTCAGCGCTGATCTTGTATATGCGCTGGTCAGGGACCTGATCGAACTCAACTGGTGAGAGGGGCACCATCGTTACGATCGAGCACTGTCAGCCGCAAGATCAGACCGTACTCGGGCATACCTGTACTCGCAAGTGATCAGAAGTGACCTCTGATCGCCCTTGTTGGCCCCGCGCTGGCCCCTCGGGGATCTGAGGGGCCAGCGGCCCGGCGAGCGGGGGGACCACCTTTCCCCGGCCCGCGGGATCGGGGCAACGTCACGGCCGAATCTGGAGCAGCTTGCCCATCAGCATCGATGCCGGGGCGGCTTTCAGGTTAATCGACGCGGTTGCGACCACCACGGCCTTGACCGTCGTGCCGGCCGCGCACTGCATGATCGTCGAGCAGAAGGCGGTGCCCGAGAACCCGCTGATCATGTTCGACACGCCCTCAGCGGCGTTGGCGTTGTTCACGAAGATGTCGCCCAGCCCGACCGCGTTGGCGGTCGGCGCCGAGAATGCCGACAGGAACGTGAATTCGTACAGGCCAGCCTGCGGCACCGTGATCACGGCGCCAGCCTTGCCGAACCCGCCGATGTTCAGCGCGAGCGTCCCGTCCGCGTCCTGGCCTACGCCGGTCAGTGCCTTCGTCGCCAGGTCCAGCCGGAAGCACGCGAGCCCGGCCGATAGCTTCGCTTCCAGCTGGGTGGCCAGCGATTGCCAGTACTCCCAGGTGCGCGTGTGGTCGGCTGCGACCGGGTAGCTGAACCCGTAGATCGGGGTGTTAATCATTGAAGTCTCCCAATTATGTAATTGCCGTAGCTGGTGATCAGGACCAGCACCCGCTGATTGACCGTGTACGCGGCGCCCGAGAGCGGGTAGGCGGTGGTCGTCGACGTGCCAGGGTCCAGCTGCACCGTGCACGGCGGACCCGCGACGGTGACCGTGCCGATCAGGTGCCGTTCGCTCGGGCTGCGTGGCTGCCGGTTGAACCACTGTGCGGGGGTCGGCATCAGGTCACCCCTCCGCCGGGCAGCATCGCGGGCACGATCGACATAGGCCCGTCCTCTGCGGTCAGGGGCAGGCTGAGATTCACGATTCGCGACACGTACCGGTCGCCGTCGCGCGTCATCACCTCGGCCACGTCGCCCAGCTGGATGGACGGATCGGGCACGCAGGTCAGCGCTTCGGCGCGGCCCATCGTGGCGACCTGGACCAGCATGGCCTGCGCGGTGGCGTCGGCCTGCGCCTGCGTGCCGATGAGGTCGGAGGAGAAGAACTGCGGCCGGCGGCCGAACGGCCCGGTGGCCCTGATCGGGCTGTTGGCCATGGTCACGCTCGCGACGCTGTGCGGCGCGGCCGCGCCCGTCGCGCCCGCCTTACCGTCCACCACCACCATGTTGAAAATCGCCGTACGTTGCGCCTTGCGGGCCCGGGACGTGATGGTCCCGCCCGAACCATCGGTCAGGCGCACCTGTGCCGGCGTGGACGGGCTCACGGCGCCGTAGGGCACGTCTGCGCGGGCGGTCCCGGTGTCGTCGACGTACCAGCGGGCCGGCCACGCGTTGCACAGGTCGGTCAGGGCCTTGTCTCGATCGCGGTCCCAGACGACGGTGGACGACAGGGCCCGGTCGACCAGGGCCGCGCTGACCGCGGTGGGCACGGTGCCGTTGACCAGCCTGACGAACTCTGACGTGAACGTTGCGTTAGCCGGCGGGGCCTCGGGCGCGAGCATGCGATCGTCCTGGATCAGCAGCCCGAGGTCCGCGGCCTGGACCTGAATCACGCCCTCGTCTTCTTTGCGGTCCCAGCTGGTGATCACGAACCAGCCGGCCAGCAGCAGCTCGGTGGCGCCGTTGGCGTACCGGATGCCGGTCGACACCTTCAGGCGCTGCCCGTACGCGGCCAGCGGCGCCAGCGCGTCGCCAGCGGGATCCCAGCGCCGGCCGTCCGGAGTGCGGGCCGGCACCTTGATCCGCAGCAGCCGCTTCAGGCTGCCGCTGTCGTCCATGTCGATCTGGCCGGACGTGATGGGCACGTTCGCGGCCAGCTGGGTGCCACCCAACCAGCTCTCGACGATGGTCACGATCGGGTGGCTGTAGGCGATCAGCGTGCGCCAGGCGGTGCTGCACGTTCTCATGCCGGGCCCGATCCCGTGATGATCTGGGACAGCTGGAGCAACGTCGGGCGCAGCTGCGAGAGGGCACCCAGCGTCGCGGCCATGGTGGATAGACCGTTCAATGTGGACGGTATGGGCAGCGCGGTCGCCGGAAGCGCCGCGATCTCCTGTACCAGCACACCGTTGAGGCGCCGCTGGTCGCCACCCTGGCCGGTGTAGCGGGTTTCGGCGATGTCGCCCACGCTCACGGTCACGGTGGCGATGCTGCTATCGGGCTGGCTGCGCAGCACGGCGTACGTGCTGCGGGTCAGCAGGTCGATCAGGTCCGCGGTCGCCACATCCGTGCGGGTGATGAACACCCATGCGCCGGCCGGGTACAGGTGGGTGTCGCTGATCGCCACGGGGTCGGCGCGGTTCATTACTTCGAGCACGGCACGGCGCGCCGTGCGGGTGCGGGTGGGCCACGATTGCAGCTCCACCGCGAGCGTCTTCCCGCTGATCGGGTCGGTCAGGAAACACCCGAGCGTGCCCGTCAGCCGCACGGTGTTGCTCAGCACGATCGTGGTGCTGTAGTCCGTCCCGGTGATCGTCAGGGTGTATGTGATGTCGACCCCGATGGGGGCCGTGTAGTCGATCAAGCTCACGGCGTAGCTGGAGCTGCTGCCCGTGTACAGCGGGGCGGATCCGCTGGGTGTGTTGCGGGTGATCGTCCACAGCAGCACGTTGCCGGGGCTGTTCACGTAGGTGTCGATCTGGATGTTCTGGATCGGTGTGCCGGGCACGACGGTCGCCCAGATGGTCGCGGGCCCAACGTCCACAGTGGCCTGCATGCTCACGGTCGCCGACGTGGCCGGGATCGCCGCAAGGGTGTCCAGCCCCGGCGTGGTGTTGATCGCCTGCAACGTGGTCGGTATGGCCACGTTCAGGGCGTTCAGCGTCGACGCGAACGCGGTGATGGTCGCGGTCGCGGTGACCGTGTACACCCAGTGCCCGGCCACCCGGTACTGATGCGTGATCACGGTCGTGCCCGACGCGTCGGTGGTGACGGTGACGGGCGCCGTGCCGTCGCCGTAGTCGATGACGAACGTCGGCGACACCGCGGGCACGACGCCCGCGACGGTGAAGCGCCACGTGTCCGGGGCGGTCGCTGTGCCAGTGATCGTGAGTGCCATCAGGGACTCCACACACCCGCGGCCATGCGGGCGCCCTCTTCATCCAGGCGGGTCGCGACCACGCTGTCTACGAAGCCCTCCACCCGCCGGTTGTCCAACCAGACGTTGACCAGCACGACCGGGGCCGCGGCCCGCGACGCGAGCGAGCTAGCCGTTTCGGCCAATGTGGACGGACCGGTGGGCGTGGCCCGGGCCAGGGCGTCGGCGCCGACCAGCCGGAACACCCGCGACGACGTGAGCGCCAGCTCGGGCGTCGCGCTGCGTCCGAAGATGCCGCCGATCGCGTCACCGATGCCGCCCAGGATCTTGCCCACGTCCAGGTGCGACAACATATCGATGAACTGCTGAATCTTGTCGATGATCTTCTGTATGAATTCCACGATGGGGTTGTGGGTGATCTTGTCGACGATCAGGTCCCAGACTTCGCGGATCTTCGTCCAGAGGGAATCGGCCGCAGCTTCGATGTCCTGCCAGTGCTTGACGATCAGGATGACTACGCCGATCAGGATCAGGATGCCGGCGACGATCAGGCCGATCGGGTTCGCGTTCAACGCGATGTTGAGCAGCCACTGCGCGGCCGTCCAGAGGTTCGTGGCGACGGTGACCGCGCCCGTGGCAACGGTGGTCGCGATGGTCGCTGTGGTCCGGGCGATCGTCGACGCGACGCTCTTCAGGTTCGCGATGTTCAGCAGCTCGGTGGCGACCGTGAACAGGTCCGCGGCGCCGGCCGCGCCCATCAGCACCGTACCGACGATGCCCAGCTTGTCACCGAGCCCGGTGTTGCCCAGCAGGTCGAACACGCCACCGAGGTCACCGAGCGCGCCGGCCGTCTTCGATGATGACCCGCCGACTTCATCGACCTTGCCGGCTACGTCGGACAGCTGCGCGGACTTGCGATCTACGTCATCGAAGGACGTGCCCATTTTCTCGATATCGGCCGCGGTGCTGGCCGCGGTGGCGCTGATCTGGCCCATGTCGCCGATCGCGACGCTGGAGTCGCTGACCACCTCGATCTTTAGGGTTGCTGGTCCAGCCATGTGGCTGCCCCTTTCTCGGGTGTGATCCGCTCCAGGAACGCGATCATTTCCATCGCTTCTGACCAGGTGATCTCGCGCAGGTCAGCCGGCGAGCATCGCCACGCGTAGGCCAGGGCGATGCGCAGTTTCAGCCGGTCGCCGCCGGCGGCGTAGGGTCCGCGGCGAACCGGATCTGCCCCATCGTGAGCGTGCGGTAGATCGTGTCCAGGTCCGCGGTCTGGCCCTGACGGCGCAGCTGCCACGTGACGATCGCGGCGAAGATCAGCGCCCGCCGGTTGCCGGCATCGGGCCGTACGTCGACGCCGGTCTCGGCCAGGATGTCGTCCAGGTCAGCGAAGGTCAGGTTGTTCGGGTGCGGGATCTCCCAGATGGTGCCTGCGGGTGCGGTGGTCACCGTGCTCACACTCCCTTGATCGTGTCGATGGTGGTCTGTACGTCGGCCGCGTAGAACTCGATCCACTGGGCCTCGGTGCGTTGCGCCGCGCGGGACGCGAACTCTTGCGGCCGGATGTGGCGGGCCGGCCAGCCCCAGTGGATCGGGCCGGCGTAGGGCACGGCGCTCGATCCGAACTCCACCACGGCGCGCCCGCCGGCCGCGGCCGCGGTGCCGCTGGCAGCCAGGCGACCGCTGCGGCGCGGGGCCGCGCCCGCGGCCGCGTTGCCGATCAGCTCGGCCGTCTTGCGCGGCGCCACGTCCAGGTGGGCCAGGGCGACGCCGGCCGCGGTGATGGACGCGCCCAGCTCGGCCACCCCGAGCAGGGTCGCGCTGCCGGTCACGGCGCCTTACCCGCGGCCCACGCGGCGCCCGCCCAGTAGGCCATGGACTGATCGAGCAGGGTCACCCAGCTGCCCGTCACCCAGGCCGTTGCGGGACTGGCCACAATGGACGATGCCTGGAGCGCGGTCAGGTTCGCGGCCGGGGTCGCGCCCGCGGGTGTGAACGCACCCGGTGTGCCGGCCGTCGCGCCCGTGGCCGCGATGGGTGGCGACCAGGTCAGCGCGGTGATCGGCCACTCTGGTGCCGTCGTGATCCGCTTGCCGACATCCCCGCCCCAGTCACCCAGGCGCAGCTGCACGGTCCCGGACGCGATCTCCGCCGTGGGGTTGGCCTGCCAGCTGAACGGGACCTCCTCCAGCTCGTGCGCCCGCAGGTAGACCATCAGGCCGCCCGGGTCGTCGAAGTCCTGGATAGCGGTCACCTTCAGAGACTTCGTGACCGTGGTGGCGGCGGCGACCGTCAGTCCACAGAGGACTTCGGTCTGTTCGCCGTCCTCTTTGTAGGTGGACGCGATGGTGACGTTGGTTGCCTGGCAGGCGAATTCGACCTGCGCGCCTGCCGCTCCCAGCTTCAGGGATCCCTGCCGCAGCTTCGATTCGACGATCGTTGGCGATGTCATGTGTTGTCCCTCGCATGCATGGTCATCGTGTACATCAGGGCCGGCAGGGTCTGCCCGATGCCGGCAGGATCCGAGAGGGTGATCTGGGCAGGCGCCACATTGGACACGTCGGCCAGGTTCAGCAGCGCGGCCCACACCTCCTGCACCAGGGCGTCGGCGCCCTCCACCGTGTGCAGCATCGTGGCGTTAGGCAGGCACACATAGACCCGCCAGGAGTCCAGCAGCGTGCACAGCGTGCCCGTGGCGGCGCCAGTCCAGCTGGGCCAGGCCGAGCCCGGGGCCGGGACGTCCGGCGGTGCCGGGGTCGCCACGATCCCCGGCACCGCGTTCAGGGCGTCCACAATGGCCTGTCGGGACGTGCTCATCCGAACACGAACTTCCGCCACGGTCCTTCGATGCGGGTGATCTCCGCATCGTAGGAAGGCAGCCGCAGAGGCCCGTACTCATCGTCTCCGGACCGGTACCCGAGCGGGATGCCGCGCGCGGCGACGGCACGGGCCACCCGCCGGTACGCCGACCCGATCAGCTGCGGTGGCAGCAACCCGCCCGCGGCGAGATCGTCCGGGATGCGACATTCATCGTTCTGATTGCCAAGCTCCTGCTGGAGCATGATGTTCAGATCGTGGTCGCTGACCTGTGCGGCGCTCACGCCCAGCCAGGCCCGGACTTCGTCCACTGTGGGCGGTGGTCCGGGCTGGATGTAGGGCGGGAAGACGGTCACGGCGTGGTCGGCAGGGTGACCTTGCAGTACGCGGCCGGCACCAGGGTGCCAAACGCCAGGTACCCGCCGTAGGCCACCTCCACCCCGAACAGGGCGGGTTCGATCGCGCTGATCATCCCGACAACCTCCTCATAGACTTCCGTCAGTGTGGAGTTGCCGATGATGATGGTCGCGGCGGGGAAGCTCGGCACGACGATGCGGGGGACGTTGAGCATGTCGCCCGAGAACGTCGATAGCTCGGAGCTGCCGGCCGTGCCGTCCGCGGTGGGTGGGAACGCCAGGCGGCCGAGGTCGACGATCGGGCCCACCTGCGCCCACATGTCCAGGGACATCCAGATGCGGTCCGGCAGCAGGCCCGCCGCGGGCTCACCCGCGGCCGCGCCGCCTACATAGCACTTCGCCGCGGCCGCGTACAGCGCGGCAGCGATGCCCTTCAGATCCGCGGTGACCGCAGCCTGTGTCTGCGTGATCGCGGTCGCGAACGCGTTTGATGCCGAGGTCTCGGTGTCGACGCCGTACACGTTGGCCAGATCCTGGACCAGGGCATCCCAGGCACTCGGGCTGGTCCAGTCGATGTCCTGCCGGCTGATGTCGACCACGCCACCGTGCGTTTCCTTCGCGAACGGCACGGGGTCGATCTTCATCCGACGCGAGGTGAGCTGCGTCTTCTCGGCCGTCTGCTTGCCGCTCTTCGTGTGCTGGGTGACCTTCGGCCGAGTGAACACGGCGCCCGGGATGCCGCCCATGTTGATCGCGCCACCGATCGAGGTGATGAACGGCCGGAACGCGTCCAGCACGTTGACCACCGATCCGACCACGGGCTGAGGCAGCAGGCCCGGGGTGTCGGTCGTGATCTGGTTGTCGACCGCGGCCCGCTCCAGCCGAGCCATGGCGTGCGCGTCCGGGGCGCCGCCACCGATGCCCCGGGCCCGGCAGTAGTCGGCCAGGTACGCGCCCGCGGTCGCCCACTGTGGAGCGTTGCCGGCGGTGACCGGCTGCGTGTGGCGCGGGCCCGGCGCACCCAGCGGGTGCCCCGCGGCCGATGCCGAGCGCAGGTCATCGAACTCCTGCAAGGGCTTGATCTGGTCGTCCAGCTCGCCGATGCGCTGACGCGCGGCTTGCAGGTTGTCCTTCTCCGCCTGGACCAGGTCGCGTGACTCCGCATCGACGCGGTTCAGCAGCTGGTCGACAAAGGTGAGTTGCTCGTCGCGCTGCCGCAGCAGGCGCTCCAGTACGGCATTCATGGTTCCCCCAGTGGGCACAGTGGACAGTCAAGATTGACCGGCCAGGGTGCCTGCCGGGGTGCTCGCCGGGGTGATCCACTGTGGATCGGCGCGGCTCGCGGCGCGGTAGGCGGCGTGGCGTTGATCAGATGCTAGCGCGCCACCGTCGCCAGTGATCGAGCCCGGGCCGGTCCGCGGCGTGGCGGGCCCGCCGCTTCGTGGCCTCGCCCGAGCGCACGAGGGTGATCGTCGCGTCGCTGAATGCGGGTGTGGACACGACGCTGGTTTCGACCAGGCGGGCCTCTTGGCGGACCACCCGATCGAGCGTCTCGGCGTCGGCCGGGTCCCATTCCTCTTCGCTGGACATGGTCCAGGCCGAGCGCATCGGCACGTACCCTACCGACAGGTAGGACAGGTGACCGTCCTTGGCCATCTGTGCGGCCCGCTGGGCATCGGCGCCGCCGTCCAGCTTCCAGGTCCCCCAGAGACCATCGTCGCGGGACTCCCATTCGCTGGCCGATCCGATGGGCCAGAACCCGCCGTCATGCCACAGCAGCAGCGGCAGCGCGGCCGCGGCCTGCTTAATCGACTTGTCGAAGAGGCCCGCGGCGAAGGACTCCAGGAACCATGATCGGTTCGTCCAGGCGCCGTACGGTGCGGCGCGTCCCTGCATCTGGGTGTACCCGAAAGTCGTGTCCACATCGGACAGTTCCAGGGTGGCGGTGAACAGGGCCCGGTCGCGCACCTGCGCGGCGCCGAGCACGGGATCGATGGCGGTGCTTTTCATGGTGCCGGTACCTCCTCTGTGGTGATAGGTGACGTGGTGACCAGATCCGTGATCGTCGGTGGCAGGCCCATCATCACGCGGGCCTCTGCCTGCGACATCAGCGGCGGGTTCGCGTTGGTGGCCTGGACCAGCACCTGAACCATGGTCTGGAGATCATCGCGGGTGAGCTGCAAGCGGTCGAACCGCACGCTGATGCCGCGCGGCACCCATGCCTGCGACCACACAGCCTCGAAGTCCGCGAGCACACCCTCTAACGCGGTGCGCAGCAGGTTCGTATACATCGATCCCGGGGACCGGTACGTCATCGACCCGCCCGGGGCGCCGGTCCAGTAGCCGTCCAGCCCGAACATGTTGGCAATGTCCAATAGGGACAGTTGCCGGGCCTGCGTCATCTGGGCATCCTCGGGCGACCAGGCCAGCGGGATCACCTGCGTGCCGGCCGGCAGGATCGCTGGCTCCCGCCCGGGCCCGACGAATTTCTTCAGCCAGTCCACTTTCGCGGTCGATGCCTCGCTATCGCCCAGCCGCGGGTTCGGCGAGATGATCGCCACCGAGGGCACCGCACCGTTGCGCAGCGCGTCCCGCTCATACGCCTCCTCCATCGCCACCCGATCGAGTGAGGCCAGGTGCTGTTCCACCACGCCGACACCGCGGGCGGGGCACCAGCGGTCCGCGCCGCGTTTGATGTGCACCAGCCGCGACTTGTCGATCTCGATTCCGTCGATCATGTAGATCGGATCTTCGTAGTGGCGTGGCGCGATCGCGATCGTCAGCCACGCGGCCGGGATCCACATCACCGACGCTGGCCACCCGGTCGAATCGAAGGCGGTCACATAGTGCACCGCATTGCCGTTCAGGAGGTAGTCCTCCACATGCACCTGCACGAACCACGGGCGCGCCTGGTTAGGGTCCGGCTGGTCCAGCAAGGTGGGCCGCGGCAGGGGCTGCGTGCCCCTGTACGCGTCCAGGGCAGCCTGTTTCAGCATCGTCGTGTAGACCAGGACCGCCTTAGCCACGCCGGGGATCTTCAGCGCGGACCAGGGATCCCAGACGAGTGGCGCACTCGCGACCGGATCCCAGGGCCAGACGATCTGGTTGAACGGCGTCGTGACCGGGGTGCGCACTGCCCGTACGTTCGTGGCCGGGATCGGGTCGCGGGCCTTGCTCGCGCGAGCAACGGCCACCGCGGTGCTCGGCTTGCGGCGGCTCACCTGGTCACCGGATCGCGAACGGCTCGTGTGGTGGCGCATGATCGAATGCCCATAGGGCGATGGTAGCGGCGCACAGCGGCGCGATCGTCGATGCCGACGCGCGCCGTCCCCACACCCAGCGATCACCCACGGGCCGCTTCGCCGCGGACTCCGCGGCCTGATCCAGGGCGGGGTGTGGCCGGTACTTCAGGGTCCCGTTGACCAGCTCGGCCAGGAACCCCGCACAGGCGGTGGCCCACTGGTCGGTAGCGGTGCTGAGGTACTCCAGTCCGGCCCGCCGGCCGGCCTCGGCCGCGGCGACCGCGGGACCGTACGCGTCGATGCCGAGCGCGCGGGGGTCGTGCTCGCGCACCAGCTGGAGCTGCCGATCGGTGAGCCACCCCGTGCCCTCTCGCGCGTCGACCAGCTCCACATGGGCGATGCCAGCATGGTCGCGCCACGCGATCGCCAGGGCCGCGTCCAGCCCGTCCAGGCCCACGTCCAGGCCGAGCGCCCACGCACCCGGGCCGGCCGGGATCGGGGTGACGGCGTCGGCGCCGGTGGTCCACAATAGAGCGGGGATGGCCCGGTCACTCTTGCCGGTCCAGCGTGAGCCGAAGGCGCGCGCGAACTCGCCCGGCTTCATCATGGTCGCCGCGGTGATCAGCGCTTGCGGGCGCAGCGTGAACCCGTACGCCGGGTGGGCCAGGGCGACCGCGGCCAGGTCGGCGGGATCGACGTCATCGCCGATGCCGAAGGAGAAGAACGCCAGGGTGTCGCGTCGGCCGGCATCGACCATCATCCGGCCCGTGTCGATCATGCCGCGCAGCCATTGGCTTTCGTGGGTGCCGGCCGCGGACACGATCCACATCTGGCCCGGGTGGGTGTTGAACCCGGGCAGGATCGCCTGGACCAGGGCGTCACCCTGCGGGACGGAGTGCGACCAGGCTTCATCGATGGTGACCAGGTCGACCGGCTTGCCGTGCAGCGCATCCTCCACCGGAGCGAATGGGCGGAGCTCCGAACCGGTGGGGAACGTGATCGACTCGGATCCGTTGCTCTCGCGGATCTTGCTGTGTGGTGGCTTCAGTGGTGAACGGCGGATCCGCTTGACCAGCTGCATCCACTGGTCGCGCGCGTCCTGGCGCGTCTGCGCGGTGTACCAGATGCCGCGGTCCGGCCCGGTCAGTCCACGGTGGACGCCGGTCGCGTCCACGATGGTGGTCTTGCCCGCCTGCCGCTGCACCTCGATCACGACGGTCGGGTACGCCCAGTCACCCGATGGGAGTACCTCACCCACCACATCGGACACCTGACGCTGCCAGGGCATCCAGGGCCAGCCCAGCAGGTTGGCCAGGGCCGCTACGCGCGGCCCGAACGTGGGCCGCTCAGGCGTTCTCGGGGTCGCCCACCGCGGCCTGGCCGGGCGGCTCGGTTCCGGCAGCTGGGCTGCCGAGGGCAGCGAGGAAATCAGCGAGACCATCGCGGGTCACGCCGCGGCTGGTCGGGTCCAGCCGCAACCGAATGAGCGTTTCGCGCAGCTCGCCGCCGGCCCGTGCCAGCGCCCACACGTCGCGGGCGTTCTCGGCCACGTCCACCGCGCGGGCCTGCGCCCGCGCCAGGGTGACCAGCGCCTGATCCAGGTCGCTGATCTGGTTCTGGGCCCTGGCGCGGCGCACGCTCTCATCGACCGCGCGTTCCACCCGGCCGCGGCGACCGGCGGGCATCGGGAAAAGCGCCGCGTCATCGCGCTTGCGACGCGCCATGATGCCAGCCCAGCGCCAGCAGCGCCCGGGTACGCCGATCGAGGTAGGTCGTCAGGTAGTCCCCCATGGTGCGCCAGTCCGCCCGGATGCTGTCGCTGACCTCGGGGTGGCGGCTGGCCAGCTGGAGCCCGGCGACGATCAGCCAGATGGTCGCGGGGCCGAGCGTGACGGACAGGCGTGACCCGCTGTGCTCGATCGAGCGGAGATAGATCAACGTCTCCGTCATGAGATCGTCGCGGGCATCGGGGTCCAGCGGCACGTCAGTCATAGATGTTCCCCATCACGGTCGCGCGGGCCCGTTCGTTGGCGATGCGCCGTAGGCGGTTGATCAGCAGGGGCGAGTACGCCAGCGCTGCGGGATCGCGAGTCAGGCGGGCAAGGTGCCGGCAGTACTGGCGCTGAGACATGCCAAGCTCCTTCCGCACAAACGCGAGCAATTCTCCCGTTGTATTCCAATACATGGCTGCCGTATCGAGAATGTCCCGATCCAATTGCGGCAGTTGAATTTCGGTCTGTGGCATTTCTCCCTCAATTCTTTTTGCATTCGAGAATTCCGCGCGAATTCCGGGGTGCCGGGGGGAGAACCGGCCAG
>Ga0066903_100001201_pt1 | contig 18474 bp, 11 predicted proteins | sample PanSoiMetaGPlot1_FD_67491 | JGI IMG/M metagenome (GOLD analysis project Ga0066903, IMG submission 67491) | Tropical forest soil microbial communities from Panama analyzed to predict greenhouse gas emissions - Panama Soil - Plot 1 (version 2) | ecosystem: Environmental > Terrestrial > Soil >... | reverse complement strand
CCGCGGATCGGCGCAATGGCGTCGAGCTGGTCGAAGAAGATCACGGTCGGCGCGACCTGGCGGGCGATGCGAAAGATCTGGCGCACGCCCTCCTCGGATTCGCCGAGCCACTTGGTGAAGATTTCCGGGCCGTCGACCGAGATGAAGTTGACGCCGCATTCCTTGGCGATCGCCTTCGCCAGGAGCGTCTTGCCGGTGCCTGACGGGCCGTAGAGCAGCGCCCCGACGTGCGGCGGCAGCCCGCTCGCGGTCAGCACCTGCGGATTGCGCAACGGCAGCTCGACCGTCTCCTGCAGCCGCTCCTTGACCTCCTCGAGACCGCCGATGTCGGCCCAGGACACGTCCGGGATGCTGATCAGGGTCTCCCGCAGCGCCGAGGGACGGATCTGCGACAGCGCCAGCTCGAAGTCCTCGCGTTCGACCCGCAGGTCCTGCAATGGGATGCGGAACGCAGCGCGGTGGTCCTGCAGGTTGCCGGCGCTGCGGCGCAGACGGCTAAGCCCGGCGTCGCGGCAGAGCTCCATCAGGTCGGCGCCGAGGAAGCCGTGGGTGCGCCGCGCGATCTCGTCGAGGAACGCCTGGGCATCGTCGGAGAGCGGCATCTCGCGCGTGTGGATTTCGAGGATCTCGCGTCGGCCGGCAACGTCGGGTGGGCCGATGAAGATTTCGCGGTCGAACCGGCCGGGGCGGCGGAAGGCCGGATCGACCGCGTCGATGCGATTGGTGGTGCCGATCACGATGACGGAGTCGACGCGCTTGAGGCCATCCATCAGCGCAAGGAGCTGCGTCACCGTGCGGGTGTCTGAATGCGCGCCGGTCTCGCCGCGCTTGGGCGCCATGGCGTCGAGCTCGTCGATGAAGATGATCGACGGCGAATGGTGACCGGCCTCGTTAAACATACGCCGCAGGTTGGCTTCGGTCTCGCCCGTATAGGTGCCGATCACGTCCGGGCCGTTGATGTAATAGAAGCGCGCATCGACCTCGTTGGCGACTGCGCGCGCCAAATGCGATTTGCCGGCACCGGGCGGCCCGTAAAGGATGATCCCGCGCGGCGGGTTGATGCCGAGGTGGCGATAGACGTGCGGATGCGACAGCGGCAGCTGCACCAGCTCGCGGATGAGCTTGATCTGCTTGCTCAAGCCGCCGACGTCCTCGAAAGTGACGTCGAAGGCGCCCTCCGGCAGGTGGCTGTCGTGATAGTTGAGGACGACTTCGGTCACTTCGTCCACGATGCCGGGCCCGTCCGACACCTTGTGGACCTCGTAGGTCGTGCCGGCGTGCGAGCCAGGAAACGGGACATAGAGCACCGCGCCTACGCTCGCTGGGGTCCGGCTTGCAGCGAGATACGTCTTGATGTGCGGCACGAGGTCGTGCGCCATGGTGACGTCGACCGCCGGGTTGAGCTCGATGCGCTTGAGCGGCCCGATCGCGGCGGTCTCGACCTCGATCGACTCGTTGAGATGGGCTTTCAACGCCTGGCGCACGAAGCGATCGAGTCGCGCCACCCCGGTGCCGTTGTCGGTGTCGAACGGCGGATCGAGCCGCGCCAGGATGCTGCGTCCGCGCTCGGTAGCAAGGCGCACGATCGCGTCGGCGGCGACGCCGAGCTTCTCCATCAGGGCGGCGTCGAGGCGGATGGCGAGCCGCGTACTGCTGCCGAGCTCGTTCGCCAGGTGATCGACGCTGGCATGAACGTGGGTGCGTCCGCCGTGGCTGCGCGCGCCCTGGTGATGGTGAGTACGGTCGTCCATGCCTTCTCTTCTCCGGCGCCGGTGCGCCTCTCAGTCCATCCTAGGCGCTTGTGCGGGCGGTGCCAAATCCAGCAGCCGCTTCCCGACTCGCAACGTCATGGCCGGGCTTGTCCCGGCCATCCACGTTTTGCCGGTCGCATGAAAGACGTGGATGCCCGGCACAAGGCCGGGCATGACAATGTCGAGATTGCTGAATCAACCAGAAAACACCTTACTGCGGATCGTTGCCATACTGCTCCTTGAGCAGGTCGAGGCGGCGCAACGCGTCACGGTCGGTCACCACGAACAGCGTCGCCTTCTCGCTGCCGGCGCGGTGCGTGATCCAGTTTCCGTGCGGGAGGCTGAAGATGTCCTTCGGTCCCCAGGCAAGCGTGTCGTCGCCGACGCGCGTGGTGCCGGTGCCTTCCACCACGCAGCAGACCGCGTTGCTCGTAGTGCGATAAGGAATGGTCTCGTTGCGATCGATCTGGGTCAGGTAACAGTCCATGAGCTGCATCGCGGGCCCGCCATTGAGCGGGTTGACGTAACGCACGCGGCGCGCCCCGTCCTTGCCGGCGGGAGCGGCGGCGACCGCGGCGGCCGCCTGCGCCCAAGGATAGCGAAACACCGGCGAGAACGGCCGCTCGGCGCCGTCCATGTCCGGCACCACGTTGGGAACAGCGAAGGCCGCGTCATTTGCGAGCTCCGGCACGTCGTGGGTCGGGCCGGGCTCGAACGCGTCGGTGCCCAAATAGCGGTGCAGCGGCGCATCGAGCGCATCCATCCACACGATCGGCCCCGATCCCTTGTGCACGTGCTCATGCCAAGTCCAGCCTGGCGTGATGACGAGGTCGCCTTCTTCCATCAGGCAACTCTTGCCGTCGACGATCGTGTAGGCGCCCTTGCCTTCGACGACGAAGCGCAGCGCATTCATGGTGTGACGGTGCGGCCGCGCCGACTCGCCCGGCAGCAGGACCTGCAGATTCGCAGAAATGTTGGTGGTGGTCCCAGCGCTCGGGCTGTTGGCCTCCGGATCGACGAGTTGCAGCACCCGCCGCTCAACCGCCGCCGGCGAGGTGACCTTGAGCGCCTCGGCGACCGCCGGGCGGAGAACGTCCCATTTCCACAGATGCGGGCGCGGGCCGCCGTCGCGTGTCTTGTGGGCGAGCGGATTCTCCCATAGCGGCCGGATATTCGCCGCGTGCCAGGCCGCGCGGACTTCCTCGTAGGTCTTGTCGCCGGACGCCGTCACTGGCGTGTTGGTTGCGCTCATAGAATCGTCCTCCGGAACAATACGGTTTGCAGTATAGCAGAACGGGGTCAGGCTTCGAGGCGCTCCTCGGCCTGGGGCCGCCCGCGATTCTCGTCGCGCGCCGAGCCGCGGACGCGGTCGATGACCGCCGCCGCGTCCGCTGGAACCTTGTCACCGCGCCACGCCACGTGGCCGTCGGGCCGAAGCAGGACCAGGCGTTGCTCATAGAGCGCAGCGACCTCGGGATCGCCCAGCACCAGTTCGCGCAGCGGCACGCCGCGCCCTCTGGCGGCATCGGCGAGCCGCGTGGCATCGGGCGGATTGCTGCCGAGCCGCAGCAAGACGAAGCCGTCGCCGAAGAGATCGATGGTGGAGCGGCCATCCTCAAGCCACGCGTGCGGGGCGCGCGAGCCCGGCCGCGTCGAGGGCACGAATTGCGGCCTTTCCGGCGCAGCCGCGGGTGTACCGTCGGCGACGCAGATCGGCGAGCCCTCGTAGCCGTATTGCAGCTTGAGATGCTCGGGCACCGACAGCCAGCGCGGCGGCGCGGTCCGCCAGTCCGCCGGATCGTTCGCGCCACGCAGCCCTGGAATGCTGGCGATGGCTCGGAACGAGCGGGTCGCATATTCGACGTTGCGCACCGCGATGGGCCGGCGCTCGGTCTGGTATGACGCGAGCAGCGCGGGTCCGCCCCAACCCTCGATCGTGGCGGCGAGCTTCCAGCCGAGGTTCATGATCTCCTCGAGGCCGGTGTGCATGCCGATGCCACCGGTCGGCGAACATTCGTGCGCCGCGTCGCCGGCGATGAAGACGCGGCCTTGCTGGTAGCGGCGGGCCACATAGTCGCGCCGCTCCCACGGCGACACTGAAAGCATCTCGTAGGGAAACGCGCCGCCCGCCATTTTTCGCAGCAGGAAGTCGGGATCGGCGGCGCTCAAGGGCGCGTCGAACACGGTCAGCCGCCATAGCTCCTTGCCGTCGATTGGAATGAGCTCCGCCCAGCAGCCGCTCTCGTCGATCACTCGGTAGAAGCGTGCCCAGCCCTTGTCGTGGAATGCCGGCAGCTCGGCCGAGCGGAAGAACAGGTTGAGGCTGTGGGCGACAACGCCAAGCCCCTCGAGCTCGATGCCGAGCTGCTGGCGGATCACGCCGGCCGGACCGTCGCAGCCCACGAGATAGCCTGCACGCACACGCCGTGTCGTGCCGGCCGCAAGGTCCATCAGCTGCGCGTCGACGCCATCCGCATCCTGCGTGAACGTGTCGATGCAGGTGCTGTAATGAACGGTGACATTGGGGAACGACTTCACCCGCTCCACCAGGATCGGATCGAAATAGATCTGCGGGCAGGGGCAGGGCGCCTCTGGCGTGTAATCGCGCGGATCGCGCTCGGCATAGGACGGCATCCTGACGCGAAGGATTTCGCGCCCGCGCAGGCTGTCGAGATAGATGAAATCGCGCGGATGGCTTTCCGGCCAAACCGCGCTGCGCACGGCCTGCGCGATGCCCCAGCGGCGGCAGAACTCCATGTTGCGCGACGACACCATGCTCTGCTTCGGCACCTTGATGGCGCCGTCGCGCTTCTCGATCAGCATGCAGTCGATGCCGCGCAGCCCGAGCTCGCAGGCGAGCCCAAGCCCGACCGGCCCCGCGCCCGCGATGATCACCGAGGTGGCGTGATTGTCGGTCATTTCGGCGCCATCCAGTCCTGGGCGGTCCTGATGACCTCAGCCGGTGTGGTGACTATCCCGCGCACCAGTGCATGGACCTGCATGCCTGGAATAAGGTGGACATCGGCCTCGCTCGCCTTGGCGTCGACCAGGAACTCGGGGTCGCTCATCGTCGCTTCGAAAGCCCGGCGGATCGTTTCGACCCGTTCCCGCGGTACCGCCTGCGGCATGACGAATGACTTGCCGATCGGGATGTCCGCGGACACGAAGGTGAACACCTCGCGCTCGAAATCGCTGCGGGCGAGATCGACCAGCAGCGGCACCTCGGCAAGCTCGACCTCGCGTTCGAGACCGACCTGGACTAGGATGTTAAGCCTGTTCTCCCTGAGCCAGTTGGGGCGCTTCACGCGCAGGTCGCGCCAGTTATAGCTCCCGCGGCCGTCGACCTCGCCGCGGTCGATCGCGAGATCAACGATCTGTCCGCCGGCATAGCCCTGCACCAGCTTGAACCTGGTGCCGAACGCGTTGTTGAGCAGGAGCGGGTACGTGCTCATGGGGCCGCCGGCGCCGAGTGAGCCCATCAGCACTTCTTTGCGGGTGGCGTCCGCGATCGTTTTCACGCCGGTGCGTGCCGCGACCACCACCAGATTGTTGGAGTGGTCCATGCTGCCGATCCAGTTGAACTCCTCGGCCTTGAAGTTCGCATTCGCCGCGCCAGTGGCCTGGGCGAGCGGCAGGCTCTTGTTGAAGATGGCCATGACGGTGCCGTCGCGCCGCGCCAGCTCGTAGAGGTAGTTGGCGGACTTGATGCCGGAGGCACCCGGCATGTTCTGCACCACGATTGAGGGCCGGCCGGCGATATGCCGGCCAAGATGACGTGCCAGGAGCCGCGCGGCGGCATCGTGCTCGCCGGTAATGTCGGAGCCGACAACGAGCGTGATGCTCTTGCCCCTGTAGAAGTCAGGCTGCGCCGACGCTATGGCCGGAAACGCCGCCGCTAGTACGATCGCGACGAGCGTTGTGAAAGCGCCCTTTGACATTACCGGCCTTTGAGGCGCGACAGGAACTGCAACTTGCCTTGCCACTTGTCGCGCACCGTGTCGGCGTATTTGGCCGAGACCGCGTTCACCTTGGGGAACTCGTCGCGCCAGTGAAACGGCCGCACCGCGTAGATGATGATCCGGCTGTTGGTGAGATCGTGCGCCTCCCGCCGCCGCGGGTGCAGTGTCGGGTCGATGTAGCCGGTCCAACAGCCGTCGATGATGTCGGTCTGCGTCTTCGGGTCCCAGCGCGTGGCGAGCGCCCACATCACCTCCGCCGAATTGGTGATGTCGATGTCGTCGTCGACCACGACCGTGATGCGACCGAGATAGGCGCTGGAGCCGCAGCCGGCGGCGACGAGGCCCGCCATCTTGGCGTGGCCGGCATGCTGCTGCTCGATCGCGATCACGCTGATGAAACGGGGACCGCCGCCCGCCATCTTCCACACGCCCTTGATGCCGGGCACGCCGGCGGCCTCGAGCTCGTCCCAGAGCGCGGCGGCGCGGATATAGGAGGAGCCGGACGTGCCCTGGTGGAACGCCGGCTTGGTCGGCTTCATCGGCGGTGCGCCGACGATGATCGGATCATTACGGTGATAGATCGCCTTCACCTGCAGCACCGGCTCCGGGCGCGTGGACGACGCGTAGTAGCCGGGCCACTCGCCGAACGGGCCCTCGGGCACCGCCACTTCCTCGGGCGGCGGCATGAAGCCCTCGAACACAAGCTCGGCGTCGGCCGGCAGGGGGATGCCGGTGTGCTTGCCCTTGATCACCTTGATCGGCCGGCCGAGGCGGCTGCCAGCGAGATCGTATTCCGAGACGTTGGGGCCGGGTGTCGCCGGTCCGATCGCGCCCAAGACCGGCGATTGGCCGACGCTGATCACCATCGGGCAATGCTGGCCGCGCTCCCAGTATTTCCGACGGATGACGTCGCCGTGTTTGCCGTGCTCGATGAACACCGCGAGCGTATTCTTATCATGCACCTGAACCCGGTAGGTGCCGAGATTGACCCAGTCGCTGTCTGGATCGCGGGTGATGACGAGGCACTCGGTGCCCACATAGCGACCGCCGTCGTCCTCGTGCCATTTCGGCGCCGGGAAGGCGTTGACGTCGATCGCGCCACCTTCGAGCACGTTCTCCAGCACGGGCCCGTCCTCGACCACCACTGGAGGGATCGGATCGGCCTTCTTGCGGCGATGCTTGCGATAGACCTGCACGCGATCGAGCCCGACCTCGCCATTGTCGAACACCTTTGAGGACCGCACGTTGACCACCACGCGATGGCCGGGCGGATAGCCTTTGATGTTGCGGAAGATCAGGACCGGCGGCGCGTCCTCTTCGAGGCTCAGCTCATAGAGCGCGCCGATCTCGAGGTTTGGGTCGGCGCCGTCGACATATTCGACGTTCCGCATCTCCTCGGCGAATTCGAGCGTCTTGCGCAGATCGCCCAACGCTTCGAGCACGATTGTTTCGCGATTGCTGACCGGTTTGTTCACAGGCTTTTCCTTCCAGGTTCCGACGAAGCCGGCCCCGTCATGGTGACCGACCTCGGCTTTGTATCGCGCCAGCCGCTCGGTCCGTTCGCGGCTGCGGCGGGGATGGCATCCGCGCCAGCGCGGCTTGCGGCAGCCATGATGCGGCCGATGTCGTCTTGCTCTTCGAGGGTCAGGATCATGGCCTCCAGGCGTTCGAGCGCAGACTGCGCCAGGACCGCACCGGCGCACTGGCGGAACTTGGCGCGGATGTCCTCGCGCGCCGAGAGCCGGGATACCGGTCGCACGTCGACTGTGACGGTCCGATTGCCCGCGAGCGAAACCGTGATGGTCTCGGGCTCGCCGGCCGGGACATGGCGGACCTTCTTCATCAGCGCTTTGAGACGCGGATCGTGTATGGCCTCGTCAGTGAGCTCCTCGAGTGTGAAGCGACCGTAGATAAGCGTGGCAGAGATCAGGAAGGCGCCGCTGAAGCCCGCACTCTCGTCGTCCCAGGGCTCTGGGCGCAACAGCGAGAACATGTGCAAGTCGGCCGCGATCGACTCGATCTCGTCGGCGCGGACCGCGTCTTCGCTGACGAGGCGCAGCGCCGCATCGATCAGCGGATGGCCGGGATTGCAGGCCGGATAGCGTTTGATCCGCTGCGGCCCTTCGAGCACATAGGGGCGGCCGAGCCGTTCGGTGATCGCCGCGACGTCGCGGTCCTCCGGCTGCACGACCGCCTGCAGGAAGCCGAGCGGCGCCTCGATGATCTCCGGATCGGCGGTGAAGCCGCGTTGCGCCAGCATGGCCGCTTCGATGCCGGCGCGCGCCGCGTTGCCGGAGTGCAGCGCTTTCGCCATCGTGCCCATGTTGCCTCGGAAGCCGCCCGAGCTTGCGGTCGCGATGCCGATTGCGGTCGCGGTCATCTGCCGGTCCAGCCGGAGCAGCCGGCAGGCGGTCATCGTGGCGGCGATGGGGCCGACCAGACCGACGTGCCACCAGCCCAGGTGGGTCGGCCCGCGCCCAAGGCGTCGTTTGGCATCGATCGTCTGCGTCAGCCGCGCGCTCGCCTCGTAGGCGACGATGAACGCGTCGAGCACGGCCTTGCCCGACAGCCGATGATGCTCCGCGACCGCGAGTGCCGCCGCCAATATGTGGGTCGACAGGTGCGAGCCTTCGTCGAAGTCGAGCGCATTGGCGAGCGTGCCGTTGGCGAGTGCCGCCATCGCGGGCGAGACCTTGATGCCGGACCCCAGCACGGTGGCGGTGGCCGGCGCGCCGGGCGTCTCCGCCACGTGGCGGGTGATGATCTGGCCGATGCGCCGGTTCATGGCGGCGAGCGCGCCCCCGATCGTGTCAAGGATGAGGGTCTTGGCGGGCTCGAGTGTGGCCTTCGGCGTTTCCGTGGTCTCGACGACGAAGGACGCCAACATGTCGGTGAACGGCGGCAGCGGCCCTGACATCTACTTCTTCTCGCTCAGCATGCGTGTGACGCGCTGGATCACTTCGGACGGCGTCTGCGCGACCTTTGCCACCAGCGCGGCGACCTCCTCGCCGCTCATTGGACCTTCGAGCGCGACGCTGGCCTTGCTCGCGAGCGCGGCGAACCGCGGGTCGCGTACGGTCGCGTCGAACGCGCGCCGCAGGATCGCGAGCCGCTCGGGCGGGATGTCGGGCGGAGCGAAATAGGGCTTGGCAGCCTCCTGCCGCGCCAGCATGAAGACGAGCGCCTGCCGGTCGGGCTCATTCTGGGCGAGATCGATGAACAGCGGCACGTCCGGCAGCTCAGGGAGCTTGTGAAACCCGTGCTGCACGATGATGCGGATCTTCTCGTCCCGCAGCCATTCGGGTTCGGCGGTCTTGATGCTGCTCCAGCCGTTGGCAAAGGTGCCCTGCACCTCGCCGCGTTCCATCGCCAGCTTGACGTCGTTCGAGGCCTTGTAGCCGGTGACGATCTTGAACTTCAGGCCGAACATGTCGCGCGCGAGGATCGCATAGTCGATGCTGGACGAGCCGACGCTGACGCCGCCCATGATCACCTCACGGGTGCGCGCATCGTCGAGGCTGCGGATCGGGACCGTATGCCAGACATAGCCCACGAAGGGATCGGTGGTGATGCTGCCGATCCACGAGAACCGCGTCGATTCGAAGGTCGCGGCGCCAGGCGAGGTGAGCTGGGTGGTGAGGATGCTGGCATGCGTGCTGGCAATGACGCTGCCGTCGCGCGGCGCCGATGCGTACATGTAGTTGGCGGTCTTGAGCCCGCTCGCGCCCGGCATGTTCTGGATGATGATCGCGGGATTGCCCGGGATGTAATCCTTGAGCACCTGCACGATCAGCCGCGCATACGTGTCATAGGCGCCGCCGGCATCGGTGCTGACGATCAGGCGGATCTGCTTGCCCTTGTAGTAATCACTCTCGGCCGCACAGACGCCCTGCCCGCCCGCAACCAGCGTGAGCCCGGCAGCAGCCATCATGCGGCAAAGACGCACAGCGTTTCTCCCTGTGAGCCGCATGTTAGGTCAAAGCGTTTCGCCATGCCAACGCCGTTACAAGACAGCGTCCTGTGCTGATGGTATGCACGATGTCGTATGGCCGGAACAAAGGCCGCCGCGGAGGACACGAATGACGGGCAGGGCAGTCGCCGGGCTCATGCTGGCTCTGGCTGCACTCGCGTTTGCCCGGCCGGTATCCGCGCAGGATTTCTACGCCGGCAAGACGCTGCGGATCATCGTCGGGGTCGAAGCGGGCGGCACCGTCGACACGCTGGCGCGGACGATCCTCGGCCATCTGCGCCGGCACATCCCCGGCAGTCCGACAATCGTGATCCAGAACATGCCGAGCGCCGCCGGCGTCGGCGCCACCAACTTCATCTACGAGAAGGCCGAGCCCGACGGCCTCACCATCCTGTTCAATTCGTGGGATCCGCTGGCGCAAGCGCTCGGCGATCAGGGAATCCGCGCGCGTTATGAGAACTTCGAATATGTCGGCGGGATCGGCGACTATCGCGTCATCTACGGCCGCACCGATATGGTGCCAGGCGGCGTGAAGAAGGCGTCCGACCTGATGAAGGCCGAGAACGTGATCCTCGGCGCGCTCAACTACACCAACCAATCCGGGCTCCTGCCGCACCTCGCCCTCAACGTGCTCGGCGTCAAGCATCGCGTGATCGTCGGCTTCCGCGGCGGCGCCGGCGTGTTCCTGGCGATGCAGCGTGGCGAGGTGAACATCCACTCGACTTCGATCGCGACGTTTCGGGGCCGCAGCGGCGGATTCATCACCTCGGGCGAGGGGGTCGGCTTCGCCTATCTGGTGCCGGTCGACAAGAACGGCCGTTTCGCGCGCAATGCGCTGATCCATGAAATGCCCGCGTTCCCCGATCTCTATCGCGAGGTGCACGGCAACATGCCGTCCGGCGCGACCTGGGAGGCGTTCAACTGGCTGACCAATCAGATCGGTGAGCTCACTTATATCGCCGCTGCCCCGCCGCGCACGCCTTCGGCGCCGGTCGCGGCGCTGCGCAAGGGGTTCGAAGGCGTTGCGCAGGACAGGGCCTTCGCCGACGAGATGGTGGCGAAGCAGGGCATCCCCTACAGCCACATCGGGGCGGAGCAGGGGCAGGCGATCTTTCGCGCGCTCGCCGACGTGTCGCCGGACGTCATCCGGACGCTGCGCGATTCGGCCAAGGCGCCATAGCGGCGCGCAGTGTCCGTCCGCGCCGAACTCGGGACGGCGTGCGACTTCCGAACCTGCCTCTCGCGAAGGCAGGTTCGCCACAACGCGCGCGCTCGATATCGAAGACATCACCTTCGAGGCATGAATCCGACTGTCTGGCCGCAGATTTCGGCCGTGTTGTGCGGCCAGCGACGTGCAAATGACTGGCCATTCATATGACCCACAATTAATGCGGAGCGAGCGACTCCCGGCTGAACCCGCGCCGACGCGGTTGAGACGAATGCTCGAACCGCCCCTCACGGCCTTCGAAGCTCCGGCGGGCCTCTCGAAGGTTTCGCTTCCACGTCCGGTGCAGACCGGCCGTAAGGGCTTCATGCCCGCCTATATCTCTTCCCCCATGGAGAATGTCATGTCGTTCAAGCTCACGCGGCGGGCCCTGATGCAGCATGCCTCAGGCGCCGGCCTTGCCACCTTTGGTACCGGTCTCATTGTGTTGGCCGACACCACAGCTGCGAAAGCAGCGGTCTCCTTCGAGGCCTATCACGGGGTCACCGCGGCCGTGCATCAGGAGAACTTCAATCGCCTGTCGCAGAAGAAGTTTCGGCCGATCTCGCTCAGCGTCTACGGGGATGCCCCGAATGTGCTGTACGCGGCGGTCTGGGTCGACCGGCCCGGCCCGGCCTTCGCCATGGTTCATGGCCTCAACGCCCAGGACTACCAGGCGGCATTCGACACCTGGCGCGCCAAGGGCTACGCACCCACCATCCTCGCCGCCACCGGCTCTGCAGATCATCCTGTCTTCGCGGCTGTGTTCGAGCAGGGCGTGCAGGGGGCCTGGCGCTCCCGTCACGGCATGACGGCAGCTGAATTCACCAGCGAGACCGGACAAGCCGCCAGCGCCCAGCAGAAGCTGCGCTGGGCCAGCATCTACGGCAGCCCCAACGATCCGCGCTACATCGCCACCTGGCACGCCAACCCGGGTTGGGCAAAGTGGCACGTGGTCGGCCACGTGAAGGCGAGCGACTATCAGGGCGTGTTCGAGACGCAGACGCAGATTCCGGGTTTCCGTCCGGCCTGCGTTTCGGTGGCGTCCGACCACTCCGTGTGCGCTCTCTTTACCGACGAGGGCATTGGCCCCTGGTCCGCGCGGCACGGCATGACCCCCGACGAGTATCAGGCCGAGTTCAGCCGTCAGCGTTCGGCGGGTCGGATGCCGATCTGTGTGCAGGGCGGCGGCTCCGGCGGTAACGTCCGCTATGCGGCGATCTTCGCCAGCCAGGACCAGCCACTCGCGCGGCAATGGTCAGCGACGGGTCAACGGCCGGCCAACCTGGCCCAGGTCGACGACATCATGCACGCGTTCATGGTCAAGCACGCGGTCCGCAGCGCCCAGCTGACGATCGGTCACAACGGCACGGTCAAGCTGCAGCGTGCTTATACCTGGGCGGAGCCCGGCCACCACGTGGTCCAGATCTCCGATCGCTTCCTGCTCGCGAGCAACAGCAAGATGTTCGTTGCGGCCGCCATCAAGAAGCTCATCGATATGGGCAAGCTGCAAACCAGCTCGCATGCCTACCAGGTGCTCGGATTCTCGAACCCGAAGGACAACCGCAGCGACACCATCACGGTCCAGCAGCTGCTCGACCACAACGCGGGTTATACCTATGACCCGACCTACGATATGCGTCGCATCGCTCTGGCGCATGGTCTCAACGGCCCGGCCGGCAAGCGCGATATCGCGCTTGAGATGTATGGCCGCACGCTCGACTATGCGCCCGGAATGGCGCCCGATCCCAAGGGCATGATCTACAACAACTACGGCTACCTGCTGTTGAGCCTGGTGGTCGAGAAGGTTTCGGGCCAGGACTACTTCCAGTTCCTGCGCGCGCAGGTGCTGCAACCCGACGGCATCAGCGAGGTCGATGTCTATCCGACGGCAGCGGCCAATCGTCCGGCCAACCTGATCGCGGCCGAGGACGAGGGCGTGGGCCTGAGCGCGCTGGCGCCGCACTCGAACGCGCAGGTCCCAGCTGTCTTTGGTGGCGACGGCATGGTCAAGGAGACGGCAGTTGGTTCGTGCGGCCTTGCCGCCTCGGCGAGCGCGATGGCGCAGTTCATCCACAAGCATGCAGCTTGGGGCATGGGCGGCCGCGCAGCGAGCGCACGCTCGGGCAGCACGCCCGGCACCTCGACCTGGGCGCAGTCTCTTGCCAGCGGCACCGACTGGGCGCTCGTGGTCAACACCCGCGAGTGGGCGCCGGGCAGCGGCGATGCCTTCGGCGATCTGACCAAGGCGATCAACGCTGAGATCGGGCGCGTCGGGGTCTAGCCCTGGGCGCAAGCGAAACTCACTCGGCGGCGTTGGCGGCGGGCCCCGATTGGCCCGCCGCTTGCTCGTCCACGTATCGTCGGACGTGATCCGGACGCTGCGTGATTCCGCCAAGGCGCCGAATTGATCCGTGTTCTCTCCGCTGTCGTCCCCGCCTCGCGGGGACGACAACTTGAAAGACCTTACGTTCCGCTCAGCGCACCGCAGAGCCAGCGAGCGTCGAGGCGATCGAGATCGCGCGACATCGCGACGATTTCGGCACAGGTCTTTTCTGACACGCGCGTTGAAAGCTGCTGCATGAAGCGCGCCTCGTGCTCGGCGGCGGTGAACGGCTGGCCGGGGCTGCCCTTGGGGGCAGGTACGAGCTTCGACAGCGCGCGGCCATCGCGTAGCGTCACGCTCACGCGAGCGCCGGTGGAAAGCTCGTTGCTCACGGCTTCCACCTCCTCATCGAGCACGATGGTGGTGCGCTCTTCCAGCGCATAGAGGCTCTTGTCGCTGAGGCCGGCTTCGAAGTCCGCGACCGTCAGATCGGGTGGCCGGCCTTGCGGCATCGCAATCTTCGCGGCGAGCGCGACGCTGAACGGGAGACACATCTGTGCGGCCTGCAGGTCGACCGGGTGCGGATTGGTCAGGCGGCCCCGGATGATGCGCGGGATGCCGAGCGCCGTCGAGACGATGTCGTCGATGCCGAAGCCGTGCGCCTGCCGCAGCGCCAGCATGGCGTCGATACCGGCGGCGACGCGCGCGGCGGCGGCATGCGACTTGACCAGCACATCCATGAGGTGGAAGCGCCGGCCGAGGCCATCCTCGATCAGAGAGGCGTTCCAGCCATCGCCATAGGCGCGGGCGAAGCCGCCGGCGCCTTCCAGAATGTCGGCCGGTCCTCCGAAGCCCTGCTGGGTCAGGAGCGCAGCCGCGACGCCGCACTGCGCGGAATGTGCGGCCTGGATGCGCTTGCCGGAGGAGCCCGAATAGTAGAACTGCGCGACGCCGGACGGATAGCTGCCGGCGAGCCCGATCGAGTCCTGGATCTTGCGCACCGCATCCGTGCCGCGGAAGAGCAGCCGGCCGGCGGTGGCAGCCGTTCCGAACACATCGCAAGTGCCGGTGCTCTGGAAGCCGCGTTTGAAATGGCCGGGCTGCATGGCAAGTCCGATCCGGATGATGGTTTCGTAGCCGGCCACGACCGCCGCGAGCACCTCGCGTCCAGGCGCGCCAACATGCTCGGCGGTCGCAAGCGCCGCCGACCACACCGCGACGCCGGGATGCAGCATGGCGCCCACGTGGGTGTCATCGGCATCGAAGCTTGAGCCGAAGGTGACGTTCAGGAAGGTCGCGTGCTGCGGGTTGAGCGTATCGCGCGAAAACAGGACGTGCGCTGCGCCGGGCCGGGCGACCACGCCGGCATAGCGGCGCGCCCAGTCGCTCCACGGCAGCCGGGCGCCGAGCGAGGACACGCGCAGAAAATCGAGCAGGAGCCAGCCAAGCTTCTGTCTTACCTCGCTTGGCAGCGCGGCGGGGTCGAACTCGGCTGCAAAGGCGGCGAGCGCCTGCGTCGGTCTGGCGTTCACTGCGCACCTTTGAGCAGGTCGCGCAGCCTGCCGTACTTGGCGTAGTCGCCCTCGATCACGCGGCGGAATTCCTCCGGGGTGCTGGTGACGATATCGGAGCCGTCGCGCAGGAGAAGGTCCTTGACCGCGGGGGCCTGCATGGCAGCATCCACGCCCATCCACAACCTGGTCAGCAGCGGCTGTGGGGTGGCGGCCGGTGCAAGCAGCCCGATCCAGGACGCCGCCTCGTAGCCGGGCACGCCCGACTCGGCGACCGTCGGCACATCAGGCAGCACCGGCGAGCGTTCGCGGCCGCCGGTTGCCAGCACCTTCACGGTGCCGCTGCGGATATGCGGAATGAGGCCGGCCAGGAAGCCCCACATAGCGCCGACCTGGTTCGAGATCACCGCCGGGATGGCGGCGCCGGTGCCCTGAAATGGCACGTGCACGATATTGAGCCCGGTCATCTGCTTGAAGATCTCGCCGGCGAGATGGTTGGGGCCGCCAACGCCGGAGGACGCGTAGAACAGTTCACCCGGCTTGGCACGCGCGAGCGCGATGTACTCCTGGAGCGTGCTGGCGGGCACCGAGGGATGTACGACCAGAATCACCACGTTGCGCGTGAGCAGCGACACCGGCGCGAAATCCTTGAGCGGATCGTAGCTCATCGGCACGCCCATGTGTGGCGAGATCACGATCGAGGATTCCGTGGTCATCAAGAGCGTGTGGCCGTCGGGCTCAGCCTTGGCAACCGCGTCGGTGCCAATGCGGCCGGCCGCGCCGGCGCGATTCTCGATGTAGAACGACTGGCCGAGAATCTGTTGCAGGTGCGGCTGGATTAGGCGGGCGATCAGATCGGCGCCGCCGCCGGGCGCGAACGGGACCAGGATGCGCACCGGGCGGGCCTGCGCGAGGGCGGGGGCCGCGAGCGATGCGGCGAGGCCGCCGATCATGGCGCGGCGCGTAATCGTCACGGCGTCCTCCGTTGCGTTTCTTTGCCCACCCACCCTACATTTCTTTCCGGTCCGCCGCTTCCATGTGGGCGAGCGCATGGCGCGCGCACAGCTCCGGCGCGACTGCGGCGATGTGGTAGCTGTCGCCGTCGAGCACGATGACCTTCGCGTCCGGGATGCGCGCGGCGTAGCGCTTCACGGCCTCGACCGCCTGCAGGCCGCTCTCCTGGGTGGTGACGATCAGCGTGGGCGTCTTGATCAACGGCAGCCGGTCGTCGAGGTCCATGCTCACGAGCGCGGAGGAGGAGCCGAACGCGGCGCGCTGGTCGGTCGCTCCCATCAACTCGGTCCACCACGCGATCTGCGCGTCGGAGGCCATCGAGCCGAGCCGCGCCCGCATGGTCTCGGCGGCCCATTGGCGAACGCCCTTGGCGCGGATCTTGTCAGCATTCCCGGTACCGACGCCGCGCGCCGGCGATCCGAACACGCAAAGCGAAATGAATCGCTGTGGCTGATCGCTGGCGAGCTGGAGCGCGATCGAGCCCCCGTATTTGGCGCCGATCAGGTGGCAGCGTCTGAGCTTGAGGGCGTCGAGGAAGCGGACAATATCGGCGGCGAGCTCGGGGGCAGTCCAGCGATAGTCCGCCGGCGCGGTCGACGCGCCGAAGCCCGGCATGTCGATGCGGACCACCCGGTGTTGGTCGGCAAGATGGGGCACCCACTGCGTCCAGGCGCGCGCGGATTCGGAATTGCCGTGCAGCAGTAGGACCGTCTCGGGTTTGGCCCACGGCGCCGCGAAGCAGTCGTCCTGGTAGGCCACGGAGAGGCCCGGGCGGATGTCGACACTGGGCATTGGCTCCTCTTATGCGTATCCCGGGCGCAACGCACCATGAAATGGTGCGTCGCAGGCCCGGGATCGTAGCAAATCCGGGTGCTCGTTGCGGTCGGGATCAGCGGTGCACCGCTATCGCGCTGCACCACGACCGGGACACGAGAGCCTTTACACGTCCACGCTGGCGTAGAGCGCGTTCTGCTCGATGAACACGCGGCGCGGCTGGACGTTGTCGCCCATCAGCTCGTCGAACAGCGTGTTGGCCTCGTCGATCTCCTTCACGCTGACCTGCAGCAGCGAGCGCGCATTGACGTCGAGGGTCGTCTCCCAGAGCTGTTCCGGGTTCATCTCGCCGAGGCCTTTATAGCGCTGCAGGGCGAGCCCCTTGCGGCCGGCCGCGGTCACTGCCTCGAACAGCCCGACCGGTCCGTAAATGGCGGTGCTGTCGTCGCGCCGCCGCAACATCGCCGGCGGCGTCGGGCGCGGGAACAGCTGCTGCAGGAGCGGAGCAAACTCGTCGAGCTTGCGTGCCTCGGCCGAGCCGAGCAGGGCCTGGTCGATGACGGTCGCTTCCTTCACGCCGCGCAACGTTCGCTCGAAATGGAATCCCTCCTCGTCGAATCGGCCGCTCCAGCCGCGGTCGGTCTCCTCCTCGAGCGCATCAAGGCGCCGGGCAATGTACTCCGCCGCCTCCGTTGCGTTTTCGGGACTAGCGGTCATGCGCGAATGCAGGACACCGGCAATCGCGGCCTGCTCGATCACCTTGCGATTGTAGCGGCTGTGTAATCCCTGAAGGATGTTGCGGATGGAGCGCGCCTGCTCGACCAGGTCGCGCAGGTCGCCGCCCGCGCGCTCGTCGCCGGAGGCGAGGCGCAGAGTCGCCGCCTCAATGCCGGACTCGATGAGATAATCCTCGAGCGCGCGCTCGTCCTTGAGGTACTGCTCGGACTTGCCGCGCGTCACTTTGTAGAGCGGCGGCTGCGCAATGAACAGATGGCCGCGGTCGATCAGGCCCGGCATTTGCCGGTAGAAGAACGTCAACAGCAGCGTACGGATATGGGCGCCATCGACGTCGGCGTCGGTCATGATGATGACCTTGTGATAGCGCAGCTTGTCGGGGTTGAACTCGTCGCGTCCGATACCCGTGCCGAGCGCCGTGATCAGCGTGCCGATCTGCTCGGACGACAGCATCTTGTCGAAGCGTACGCGCTCGACATTGAGAATCTTGCCGCGCAGCGGCAGGACCGCTTGGAACTCGCGGTTGCGGCCCTGCTTGGCGCTGCCGCCGGCGGAATCGCCCTCGACGATGAACAATTCGGACTTGGCCGGATCGCGCTCCTGACAGTCGGCAAGCTTGCCCGGGAGCGAGGCGACGCCAAGCGCGTTCTTGCGCGTCATCTCGCGCGCCTTGCGCGCGGCCTCGCGCGCTGCCGCGGCCTGGATCACCTTGGTGACAATGGTCTTGGCTTCCGAGGGATGCTCCTCGAACCAGTACTGCAGCGCTTCATTGACGATGCCCTCGACCACCGGACGCACTTCCGAGGACACGAGCTTGTCCTTTGTCTGCGAGGAGAACTTCGGGTCCGGCACCTTGCAGGACAGGACGCAGGTCAGTCCCTCGCGGCAGTCGTCGCCGGTGAGCGCGACCTTTTCCTTCTGCGCCGCACCGTTCTTGTCTGCATAGCCTGTGACCTGGCGGGTGAGCGCGCCGCGGAAGCCGGCCAGATGGGTGCCGCCGTCGCGTTGCGGGATGTTGTTGGTGAAGCACAGCACGGTCTCGTGATAACCATCGTTCCAGGTCAGTGCGGCTTCGACCGTGATGCCGTCGCGCTCGGTCCGCAGCACGATCGGCGTCGGAATGAGGGACGTTTTGTTGCGGTCGAGGTATTTGACGAAGGCCTCGACGCCGCCCTCGTAACGCAGATCCTCGCGCTTCTCGACCGCGTGGCGCTTGTCGGAGAGCACGAT
>Ga0066903_100001200_pt1 | contig 18479 bp, 10 predicted proteins | sample PanSoiMetaGPlot1_FD_67491 | JGI IMG/M metagenome (GOLD analysis project Ga0066903, IMG submission 67491) | Tropical forest soil microbial communities from Panama analyzed to predict greenhouse gas emissions - Panama Soil - Plot 1 (version 2) | ecosystem: Environmental > Terrestrial > Soil >... | reverse complement strand
GTTCTCGGTGCTCTGGCTCAGACGCGCCTGAAGAAAATCCCTGAGTCCTGGACGGAAGGACTCGCCGCGGTCCTGGCAAGAAGCAAAGACGATGTGCTGAGGGACGTCGTGGCGGCTTGCCGTACATTGCCGATTACGCCGAAGTCAAGTCGAATCAGGGATGAATTGCTGTCCATCGCCCGCGCTGAAAAGCGATCCGGCGCCGAAGTGCGCCTGCAAGCTCTGGCCGCAGTACCAGGCAGCTTGCCCGAGATGGAAGCGGCGCTCTTCGCATTCGTCACATCCCATTTGAACCGTGAGCAGCCGCTGGCCAACCGAACCCTGGCCGCCGATGTGCTCGCGCGGGCAAAGTTGAATCCTGATCAGCTCATAATTCTGACCAGGTCATTCAAGAAGACCGGTCCGATGGAAGTCAGCCGCCTCCTGGACGCCTTCGCCCGATCCACCGACGACAAGGTCGGCAAGGCGTTGCTGGCTGGCCTGGCTGCAGCGCCTGTCCGCTCCGGCTTGCGCGTGGAAATGGTCAAACCGCATCTGAAAAAATACTCTCCCGCTGTCCAGAAAGAAGCCGAGAAACTGTACGCCCTGCTCGATGTGAATGCCGAAAAGCAGCGAGCCCGCCTGGAAGAGTTGCTGGCCGGTCTCAAGGACGGCGACATCCGCCGCGGCCAGGCCGTCTTCAATAGCGCCAAGAACGCCTGCGTCGCCTGTCACACCATCGGCTACCTGGGCGGCAAGGTCGGTCCCGATTTGACCCGCATCGGCCAGATCCGCACCGAGCGCGATCTGCTCGAAGCTATCGTCTTTCCCAGTTCCAGCTTCGTGCGCGGCTACGAGCCGGTAGTGATCCGCACCAAGGGCGGCACGTCGCACAACGGCGTCATTCGCCAGGACTCCACCAAGACCGAAATCGTCCTCGCCACGGGCGTCAACCAGGAGGTCCGCATCCCTCGTTCGGAAATCGACGACATGCGCCCCAGCCAGGTGTCCGTGATGCCCTCGGGCCTGGATCAGCAACTATCACCGCGTGAATTGGCCGATCTGGTGGCGTTCTTGAAGGCGTGCCGGTAAACGCGGTTTGAACCACAAAGGCCACAAAGAACACAAAGAGAGCATTTCTCTTTGTGTTCTTTGTGGCCTTTGTGGTTCAATTTTCCGCCGATCCATTCCCATTCTGTCGATCCTTCACCCACTGGATCACGTAATAAAACACCGGCGTCAGGAAGATGCCGAAGATGGTGACGCCGAGCATGCCGGCGAAGACGGCGATGCCGAGGGTATGGCGCATTTCGTGGCCCGCGCCTTCGGACAGGATCAAGGGCACCACGCCGAGGATGAAAGCGAAGCTGGTCATGATGATGGGCCGCAGTCGCAGCCTGCAGGCTTCCAGCGTCGATTGGAAGGTGGGCACGCCGGACTCGCGCCGCGCCTTGGCGAACTCGACGATCAAGATGGCGTTCTTGCAGGCCAGGCCCACGAGGACGACAAATCCCACCTGCGTGAAAATGTTGATATCGAGCTGGGCCATCACCACGCCGGTGATGGAGAAGAGCAGGCACATGGGCACCACCAGGATGACGGCCAGGGGCAACGACCAGCTTTCATACTGGGCGGCCAGCACGAGGAAGACCAGCACAACAGCGAGGAAGAACGCGATGATGGCGGTGTTGCCGGTCTTGAGCTGGAGGAGGGCCAGCTCGGTCCATTCCGGCTTGAAGGTACGCAGTTCCTTGAGCTCATCTTTGGCCACACCATCGATCAGGTCGATGGCCTGGCCGGAGCTGACGCCGGGGGCGCCGTTGCCATTGATCGCCGCCGAGGGATACATGTTGTAACGCATGATCAGCACCGGCCCCAGTTCCGGAACGACGCTGGCAAACGAATGGAACGGGACCATGTTGCCCTGATCGTTTTTGAACTTCATCTGTTTGAGGGCCTCGACCTGGTTGCGCCAGGGCGTGTCGGCCTGGACGTTGACCTGCCAGGTCCGGCCGAAGAGGTTGAAGTCGTTGACGTACAGCGAGCCGAGGTTGACCTGCAAGGTGTTGAAGATCTCGGTCATGCTCACGCCCATGCGCTTCGCATGGGTACGGTCGATATCCAGGTAAAGCCACGGCGTATTGGCGCGGAAGCTGGTAGAGAGGCCTTGTAGTCCCGGCGTCTTGTTGCCCTGGTTGACGATCTTGTCGGTTTCTCTCTGGAGCTGGTCCATGGTGGAATCGCCGCGGTCCTCGACCACCAGCTTGAAGCCGCCCGCGGTGCTCAAACCTTCCACGGGCGGAGCGCCGTACACGTTGATCAGGCCGTCGGTAATCTCTTTCTCAAAGCGTTTCTCCAGTTCGACGGCAATGGCTTCACCCCGCAGCTTGGGTTCGGTCCGCTTGTGGAATTCATCGAGCATGACGAACATGGCCCCGAAATTGGGCGCATTGGCATTGAGCAGGATCGATTGGCCGGAGATCGCGACGGTATGTTTGACGCCGTCCGTATCCAGGGCGATCTTTTCCAGATGGTTCATCACTTGCCGGGTGCGTTCCACCGAGGCCGCATCGGGGAGCTGAACGTTGACCAGGAGGTAGCCCTTGTCCTGGTTGGGGATGAAGCCGGCCGGTGTTTCGGTGAAACCCACATAGGTCAGTCCCAGAAGGCCGGCATAAAGGATCAGCACGATGGCACTGACTCGCAGCAGCGTGCCGACGCTGCGGGTGTACAGGGCGGTGGAGGCATCGAAGCCCTTGTTGAACATGCGAAAGAACGACGACAGCATGCGATCGAGCGGCTTGGCCATCCAGCCGATAATGGCGCCGGCTGCTATGGCACAAATCTGGATCGCCACGGATTCTTCGTCGCCAACCCACGGTTGCAAAATGCCCGCAACCCAGGGGCCGAGAAGCGCGTACCCCAGCCAGCCGCCCAGCAGGCTATACGCGAGGCGTGGCAACGATTCGTTCTTCTCCTTCTCCTTCTCATGAGGTTGGAGGAGAAGGGCGGCCAGGGCCGGACTCAAGGTCAGCGAGTTGAAGGCGGAGATCAACGTCGAGACGGCAATGGTCAAGGCGAACTGGCGATAAAACTGGCCGATGATGCCGGTGATGAATGCGCAGGGAATGAAGACGGCGCTCAGCACCAATCCGACTGCGACCACGGGGCCGGACACCTGCTCCATGGCCTTGATGGTGGCGTCGCGCGGCGACAAGCCATGCTCGATGTGGTGGTGAACCGCCTCCACCACCACGATGGCGTCATCGACGACGATACCGATGGCCAGCACCAGGCCGAAGAGGGTGAGGTTATTCAGGCTGAAACCCATGGCCGCCATGACGGCGAAGGTGCCGACGATGGCCACCGGCACTGCGATCAGTGGAATGATGGCGCTCCGCCAGTTCTGCAAGAATAAGAGGACCACAATGGCCACCAGGATGACGGCGTCGCGCAACGTCTTGAATACCTCATGGATCGATTCGGTGATGAACGGCGTGGTGTCATAAACGATGTCGTAATTCAGGCCGGCAGGGAAGCGGGCCTGCAGCTCCACCATCTTTTTCTTTACCTCTTTGGCCACCTCCAGGGCGTTGGAGCCGGGGAGCTGATAGACCGACAACGCCACCGAAGGCCTGGTGTCCATGGTGCACGTCTGATCGTAGCTCTGGGCGTCCAGCTTGACCTTGGCGACATCCTTGAGCTTGACAAAACGGCCGTTGCCATCGGTCTTGAGGATCATGTCGGCAAATTCTTCAGGCTGGCGGAGCCGGCCCATGGTGCTGATGGTGAACTGGAAGGATTGGCCGGGCGGTGCGGGGGGCTGTCCAATCTGTCCGGCCGCCACCTGCACGTTCTGGGCCTCGATGGCGCCGGTCACGTCGGCGGTGGTCAGGCCGCGGTAAGCCAGCTTCTCCGGGTCCAGCCACACGCGCATGCTGTAATCGCGCTGGCCGAGGTAGTTGATGTCGCCCACGCCCGGGACGCGCGACAGCTCGTCCTTCAATTGGATCGTGGCATAGTTGCTGAGATACAAGTCTTCGCGATTATCGTTCTCCGAATACAGATTGATGATCATGAGCACGCTGGGCGATTTTTTCTTCACGGTGACGCCGCGGCGCTTGACCAGGTCAGGCAGGATGGGCTGGGCCAGGGCGACTCGGTTTTGCACCAGCACCTGGGCGATATTGAGATCGACGCCGTTTTGAAAGGTGATGGTCAGGCTATAAGCGCCGTCGTTGGTGGACTGCGAAGACATGTACATCATGCCTTCCACGCCGTTGACTTGCTGCTCGATGGGGGCGGCCACGGTATCGGCCACCACCCTGGAATTGGCGCCGGGGTAGACGGCATAGACTTCGACCGTGGGCGGCGCGATCTCCGGATACTGCGCCACCGGCAAGGTCCACACCGCCAGCAATCCCGCCAACACGATGACGATCGACAGCACCGAAGCGAAGATCGGCCGATTGATGAAGAAGCGTGAAAACATGGTGTGTTTCTCACTTTACCTATCTTCAGGAAGTATTTTCTTGACGATGACGCCGTGGCGTTTGACCAGGTCGGGCAGAATCGGCTGGGCCAGGGCGACGCGGTTTTGCACCAGCACCTGGGCAAGATTGAGATCGACGCCGTTCTGAAACGTAATCGTTAGCGTATAAGTGCCGTCGTCGGTCGATTTTGAGGACACGTGTATCATGCCCTCCACGCCGTTGACTTGTTGCTCGATCGGGGCGCCTACGGTATCGGCTACCACAGTGGCATTCGCGCCGGGGTAGACAGCGGAAACCTCAATCGTGGGCGGCTCCGAATGCTGCCCCAGCAACAACAGGAACAGCGCCAGCAATCCTGCCAAGACGATGGCGATCGACAGCACCGAGACGGCGAAGATCGGCCGATTCATGAAGAAGCGTGAAAACATGATGCATCTCAATGTAGGGTGCGTTCGGCATTCGCCGCCGCCCCGATTTCCGTCTGACCAACATCAAGACCTTCTAGGGCGGCGGCGAATGCCGAACGCACCCTACCAATTGAATCGCTAGCGAGGGACTTCCTCGCCGGTTCTTCGGGCACCCTTGGGTTCCTGCTGACCGTTCTTGAGCACCGTGACTGCTGTTTCCAAATTAACCGGCGTTGTCTGTCGGCGGCGTCCGGGACGAAGCGCTCGCAGTCCATGCAATCCGAGCGTGATGGCGTACATTCCTGCCGTGTGCAATCGGTGCATGAGACGGGTGCCGAAAAACGGCGCCTGGCTCCGGCTGTCGATCACGAAAAAGAACACCGGCGTCAGGAAGATGCCGAACAAAGTAACACCGAGCATGCCGCTGAACACCGCCGTGCCGAGAGTCTGCCTCATCTCGAAACCTGCTCCCCTGGAGAACATCAAGGGCACGACGCCCAGGATGAAGGCGAAGGAGGTCATGATGATGGGCCGGAGCCGCAACTGGCAGGCGGCCAGGGTCGCCTCGCGGCGCGGCACGCCTCCTTCCCGCTGCCGTTTGGCGTATTCCACGATCAGGATGGCGTTCTTGCTGGCCAGGCCGACCAGGACGACGAAGCCTATCTGCGTGAAGATGTTGATGTCCAGGCCGGCCAGCTTGACGCCGGCGATGGCCGAGAGCAGGCACATGGGCACTACCAGGATGACCGCCATGGGCAAGGACCAGCTTTCATACTGGGCGGCCAGCACCAGAAACACCATGACCACCGCGAAAGCAAAGATCATCATGGCGGTGTTGCCGGCGAGCAGCTCGAGGTACGACATATCGGTCCATTCATGGGCCATATCCTTGGAAAGCTCGGACTTGGCCAGCTTTTCCATGAAGTCGATGGACGTCTTGGAACTGATATTCGGAGCGGCCATGCCGTTGATGGTGGCGGCGGGATACATGTTGTAGCGCGTCAGCACCAGAGGCCCATTGATTTCGCGGACACTGGCCACCGAACCGAGAGGGACCAGGCTCCCCTTGCGATTCCGCGTGGCCAGCCGTTTCAAATGCCTCGGGTCATCGCGGAATTTGCCCTCGGACTGGACAATCACTTGCCAGGTGCGGCCAAAGACGTTGAAGTCGTTCACGTACAGCGAGCCCTGGTAGACGCCCAGCGTGTCGGCAAAATCCTTGAGGTTCACCGAGCGGTTGAGGGCCTCAGCACGATTCGGCTCAACATACAATTGGGGTACATTGGCCCGGAACACCGAGAACAACCCCATCACCGTCGGCGGCAAGTTGGTTTTGTTCTCGATGTCCTCGGCGGGGATGACCACCTCGCGGTTGCCGGGAGTCTGGAGGCCGACCTCGCCTGTCAGACCCTCGGGGGCTGAGACCGCCGCCGCCCCCCCCCCCACCACCGCCGCCGCTTCTTTGACCCTGTTGGAGTCGCCCCATGACATCACGGTGTCTTTGAGGACAGCGCCTTCGATGACCTCGCCGTCCTTGGTCGTAACCCGCATGCGCGGCATGTTGCCGGTACGGGTGATGTTCTCGACCTGTTCCTGAAGAGCCTTGGGCCCCAGGTCGCCGCGATCCTCAATCATGATGGCGAAGCCGCCGGCCCGGCCAACGCCGCGCACCGGCGGCGGCGGAAAGACCTTCACATCGGCATCGAATACCTGGTCTGCATAGTACTTGGTCAAGTGTGCGGCAATGACAGTGCTCGTCGGCTCCATCGGCTCGTCGTCTCCGGGAAAGAGTTGAGGCTCCCGGCGATCGCTGTAATCATTGAGGTTGACAAACATCGAGCCGAAGTTGGAGCCGATGGCGTTCATGGCAAACGATTGCCCGGAAATAGCGGTGGCATGCTTCACGCCGGGTGTATCGAGAGTGATTTTGGTTAACTGAGTCATCACGTCATTGGTGCGGTCCAGGCTGGCGCCATCGGGCAATTGCACGGCCACCATCAGGTAGCCCATGTCTTGCGAGGGAATGAAGCCGCGCGGCGTCGATTGGTAAAAACCATAGGTCAGCACCAGCATGGCGCCATAGACCACCAGGACCAGGGCGCTTCGGGCGAGCATGTGTCCGACGGCCCAGGTGTAGGCCGCCGTGGTGCGTTTGAATCCCCAGTTGAACCAGTAGAAAAATCGGGCCATCATCCAGTTCAGCAACTTGCCGGCGCTCCAGCCTGCTGCTGCGCCCAGAACCAAGCCCAGCAACGCAGTTCCCCAGTCCAGGGCATCTGCCCACGAACTCACGTCATCCACGCTCAGCGACAGCAGCCATTTGGAGCCATCGAGCAGCCAGGGAGCGAGAAACCAGTAACCCGCAGCGGCGCCCGCAACAAGAAACGACAGACGGGGCAGGGGGGGCGTTCCGCCCTTGCCAAAGTCCTGTTTGGAAATCGGCCGTAACAACAAAGCGGTCAACGCCGGGCTTAATGTCAATGAATTGAACGCCGAAATGATCGTCGATGCGGAGATCGTCAGCGCGAACTGGCGAAAGAACTGGCCGGTGATGCCGCTGATGAAAGCACAGGGGATGAACACGGCGCTGAGCACCAGGCCGACGGCAATGACCGGGCCGGACACCTGCTCCATCGCCTTGATGGTGGCCTCGCGCGGCGCCAGGCCGTTCTCGATGTGATGCTCGACCGCTTCGACAACAACGATGGCGTCATCCACCACGATGCCGATGGCCAGCACGAGGCCGAACAGCGTGAGGTTATTCAGGCTGAAGCCGAATGCCGCCATGACCGCGAAGGTGCCGATGATGGCCACCGGTACCGCCACCAGCGGAATGATCGCGGAGCGCCAGTTCTGCAAGAACAATAGCACGACCAGGGCCACAAGGATGACGGCGTCGCGCAAGGTCTTGAAAACTTCGACGATCGATTCACGCGTGTACGGGGTGGTGTCGAAAGCGATGTCGTAATCGACATCATCGGGAAAACTCTCGCGCAGCTCGTTCATCTTGGCGATCACGCGCTCCGCGGTATCCAGGGCATTGGCGTCGGGCATCTGGAAAACGGCGAGGAAGACGTTGCCGCGGCCGTCGAAACGCGTCCCCACATCCTGGTTCTTGGGACCCAGCTCAACGCGGGCCACATCTTTGATCTTGATGTAACGGCCGTCAATCGTGGCGCGAAGAATGATGTCCTCGAACTGGCTAACTTCGCTGAGCCGGCCGCGCGTATCGAGCGTGATCTGCAGGTCCTGGCCGGAGCGCATCGGGGGCTGGCCGACCATGCCGACGGCCACCTGATTGTTCTGCTCGCGGATGGCGGAGACGACGTCGGAGGCGGTCAGGCCCCGTCCGGACAGCTTATCCGGGTCCACCCAGATCCGCATGCTGAAATCGCGCTGGCCGAACAAGAATACATCGCTGACCCCCTCCACACGGCCCAATTCGTCCTTGATAAAGCGCAGGGCGTAATTGCTGAGATAGAGTTGGTTGTAACGGCCCTTGGGCGACATCAGGGCCATGCCCATGACGATGTCCGGCGACTTGCGCAGGATGCTCACGCCGGTCTGTTTGATCACGTCCGGCAGCTTGGGAACCGCCAGGTTGACCCGGTTTTGCACCAGCACTTGGGCCAGATTCAAGTCCATGCCTTGTACGAACGTAACTGTCAGGTTGTACGAGCCGTCGTTGGTGCACTGGCTGGACATGTACATCATGCCCTCAACGCCGTTGACCTGTTCTTCGATGGGAGAGGCGACGGCATCGGCAACATCCTTGGCGCTGGCGCCCGGATAGGTGGCCTGCACGTATACGGTCGGCGGCGTGATGCGCGGGAATTGCGCAAGCGGTAGGGTCTTCAGGGCCAGCCCCCCGCCCAGTGTGATGACAATGGACAGCACCGAAGCAAAGATCGGCCTGTCGATGAAGAAGCGCGAGAACACCGTTTATCTCTGCTAAATGGCCATTCTTTGATGGTGGTGAGTGGTAGAGTGGTGAGTGGTGAGTGGTATCTGGGTTTCAGTACTCGGTACTCAGTACTTAGTACTCAGTACGAAGATCTGCGTTTCGCCACTGACACCAGTGGGTCACTCCCTCAATGACCACACACCACCACTCACCACTCACTGCTCACCACTCCACCACTCACTACTCACCAACCCCCGATTACTTCTTCTGGCCTGGCCGCTGGTCCAGCATGTTTTCCACCTGGCCGTAGTCCACTTTGGTCTTTTCGCGGACCCGCTGCAGGCCGCTTACGATTACCTTGAGCTGCTTGGCCTTTTCAAAATCCTGGGCAGCGATCAGCAGCTGTTCCTGGTATTTCTGCCAGTCGTCGCGCGTCTGCGAAACAGCCCATCCCATCAGGATGGCAGCGGTCGTCTCCTCCTTGCTGAGGAGCTTGCGCAGCTCCTTGCGGAATGATACCTCATTGAAAGACTTGTCCTTGATGGGGGCGAGCTTGTCCAGTACGGCTTGGGGAACTTTGGCGTCCCGAAGGGAAGCCAGGGCCTTGCCGGCGAGCTGGTATGGCAGCAAGTCCTCGACCACGCGCAAGCCGTCGTGCAGCGAGCCGAGTCTCACCGACTTGTACTGCACCTCGTTCTGCTCGTTGACGAGATAAACAAACTTCTGGCCCTGGTCGGTTCCCAGGGCGCGCTCGGCGACCAGGACGGCAGGGTGCGGATTGCCGATCTGGATGCGCAAGCGCACGAACAAGCCCGGATAGAGTTTTTCCTTGGAATTGTCGAACACGCCCCGCAGTCGCAAGGTGCCAGTGCCGGGATCGAGCTTGTTATCGAGGAAGTCGATGGTGCCCGTGTGTGGAAAACCCTCCTCGTCGGCCATCCCCAGTAGGACTTCCTGGCCCTTTTCACGCGACATTTTCCCTTCGCGCATCCAGTGGAGGATGAGCAGGAGCGTGCGCTCGTCCACATCGAAATACACATACATGGGATTGAGGGACACGATGCTGGTCATGGTGGTCTCATCGGCCTTGACGAGATTGCCCGGATCGACCATGCGGCGACTGATCAGTCCGCTGATGGGGGCCCTGACATAGGTGTAATCCAGGTTGGTTTTGGCCGACTCCCGATTCGCCAGAGCCAGTTTGAGGCTGGCCTGCGATTCCAGGTAATCGCCGGAGATCGTATCGTATTCTTGCTGGCTGATGGACTTTTGCTCGTAGAGCCTGGTGGCGCGCGTGTAATCCTTGGACAGGCGGTTCTTTTTTGCCTCGGCCTGGAAGACCATGGCATCCGCCTTGTCGAACTCCGCCTTGTATGTCCGCCGGTCAATCTCAAAGAGCAGATCGCCTTTCTCGACGATGGTACCTTCCCTGGTGCCCGTATTCAGCTGCGGGTATTTGCTCTTACCCTGATCATCCGGAGTCAGGTGGTCCATTTCGAGGTAGCCGGTGACGCGGGCCTTGACATCGACCGCGTGCTTGGACTCGGTTCGGCCGGTGATGTCCTCGTAATCGGTGATGTCCTTGACGACCGGGTGCGCGACGCGGACGGCGGTAGGCTTGCCCACCGGTGCCCCCTGATTTTGGCCCCGATTGCAACCAAGCAACCAGAGACACAACAATCCCGCCAGGCCGACCCGCCAGTGCACATACCAGGGCTGCATGACAATGTTCCTCCCAGGCTTAATTTTCCAACGTCTTCAAGACTTCGAAGATTTTGTTCTGCTGCTTTCGTTCCGATTCGCTGAATATCCCGTTGAAAACGATGTCCAGAATGTCCCGCGTCTGGTTTTCGTAGGATTGGCCCTTGCCGGTGAAATAATTGGTGAGCATGGTGCCGTAGACCAGGTTGCCCATGTTGTCACGGATGCGCTCAACGGGGATATCCCGCAGTCGGCCATCGGCGATCAAGCCGCGATACAGATTTAGCCAGCGCTCGGAGATGGCTTCCCGATACTGGAAATAAGTTGTGGTCTTGCGGTCCTTGATCAGGGCGCGCTCCTGGATCAACAACTCCACGTTTTCGGGATGCTGGGCAAAAAAAGCGAGGTAAGTGCGAATGGCTACCGCAATCTGCTGAAGGGGGTCGATGACGTCGGCGATGGCGGCATCCACGCGCTGGACCAGATGGCGCATGACTCGATCAACGGCCGCCAGAAATAACTCTTGCTTGCTGGCAAAGTACCGGTACAAGGTTCCCTTGCCGACCTGGAGATGGTCAGCCAGGAGTTGGGTGTCCGTGCCGGCGTATCCGTGCTCGGCGAAAAGATGGACAGCGGCATCCAGGATTTCTTCGATGCGGCGATCGCGAAGGTCTGAAGCAGCAAGGCGAGGCTTGCGTTTGATGGTGGATTTCATCGGCAACTCCAATCGGACTGACCAGTCAGTCCGTTTATGCTACCCCGTCAGAATTTCCCTGTCAATAAGCAAATTCGCTGCAACTTTCCAGTTTTCGCCAGATTGCCTACCAAGGGTTGGCAGCCTTGCGACCAGCAACCTAGTTGCCGGCCAGCACACCAGTTGGCAGCCAACTTTCAACGGCGCTTTAACATTAAGAATAGAAAGGAGTTATGGATGAAAAAGTTTGCGGCCAAGTGGCTGCCAACTTTAACTGCCCAACCATTGACCATCCCACTTGACGCAAAAAAAACAGGTAAGTACCATCCGCTCGCTTTTTTGGCCTGTCTTGATTGGTGAGAATTGCCCATGAAAAGCGAGGACTACAAAACCGAGTCGGAGCGCTCTTGGTGGCGCGAGCCGGAGGTCGCAATTCTGATCGTCCTGGTGGCGGCGGCCTATTTCCTGCGCATTGGAGATGTCACCCTGCGCGGTGAGGAAACTCGCCGCGCCCAGGTCGCCTACGAGATGATTCAGAGCGGTGACTGGATCGTGCCACGGGAACAGGGCGAGCCCTACATGAGCCGCCCGCCTTTTCAGAACTGGCTAATCGGGCTCAGCAGCCTGGCTTTCGGCAGTTGGGACCCGTGGATCATTCGCCTTCACTCCGTTCTTGCGGCGCTGTTTACCACTTTCCTGATCTACGGTTATGCGCGGACGTGTCTGTCGCGGGTTTGCGCCCTGGTTGCCGCACTGGCTTTTGCCACCATGGGGCAAATGTTTGAAATCGGCAATCAGGCAGAAACGGAGACGACATTCATCGCTTTGGTCAGTTCCTCCCTGCTGTTGTGGCATTGGGGCATGGTGAAGGGTTGGCCGGCCGCGCGAACCTGGATTACGGGTTACGCTTTGATGGCCGTTGGTTTTTTGTGCAAGGGGCCGCAGGCGCCGGTCTATTTTTTGACCTCCGTTTTCGCCTACCTGGTGCTCACGGGTCAATGGCGGCGCGTGTTTACAAGGGCTCACCTGGCGGGGGCGTTGATCGGCATGGCCGTGATCCTCTGCTGGATGATTCCCTGTGGGCTAACTTCAAGCTGGACTGTGGTGCAGGGCATCGTGTTGAAAAACTCGACCACCCGCATGGTGAGCTGGGATACTTCCAAGGTCCTTTCCCATTTGATCAGCTTTCCCGTGGAGGTCGTGGGAGGAACGTTGCCGTGGTCGCCCTTGTTGATCGGGTTTGCCATTCCGGCGTTGCGGCGAGCGCTGGGAACAGCTCGACCACATGCCATTTTCATGACCCTGTGCCTGGTGCTCGCCTTGCCGACATGCTGGATTCCACCCACAGGCTCAAGCCGCTACTTCATGCCCCTGTTCCCTTGCATGGCGATTCTGGTTGGGATCGTTCTGGAGTGCGGCCTGAGGGTGGAAATATCAGGCCAGCAGCTACGTGGCTGGTGTTGGTACGTTCGATTTCTCTCCGGAACGATGGCCGGGACTGCCTTGTTGGTGGTAGGCGCTTCCGTGTTTCTTGCCGGCGATCCAACGCTCGGGAACTGGGTGGAGCGGGTGCCTGTCGCCTTCGAGTACGGTGGCCTGTTTCTTTTGCTGGCGTTGGTGGTTTACACGGGTCGGAAGGGCGGCGTGCCTTCACAGGTGCGAAAGGTAGCGTTGGCCACCGCCTGTTTCATGGTGCTGCTTCTAACGGGGCTGATGACCAACACGCTCGTCCGCCGGGCCGAGGATCAAGCCGGCGCCATCGATCGCCTGAAGGAGCAATTGCCGCCCGGTCACCGTCTCGTCAGCTTCGGGCACATTCATTCGAACTTCGCCTACTATTACGTGCAACCCATCACACCCCTGCCGTACCTCCCCACCGAGAGCGACTTGCCCACGGACGATAGCACTCTCTTCTGCTTTGATGTCGGAGAGGAGGGGCGGCCCCCGTTGCCTTTCGACTGGGACAAGCTGGCCATCATTTCCATGGATCGCAACCACCATGACATCCCGGAATACGCAGTGGTGGTCGGGCGTCCCCGGCGGACTGGAAACAAATAGTTTGTCGGGATTGGTGAATCTTAAGGAGTACATCGCATGCAATCAACGCCGAATGAACTTGCCACCAACTCACCACTCACCACTCACCACTCACCAACCCCTTGGTGGCGCGAGCCGGAAGTCGCGATTCTGATTGTTCTGGTCGTGGCCGCCTATTTCGTGCGTCTGGGAGACCTGACTCTTCGCGGCGAAGAGATGCGCCGCGCCCTGATTGGCTACGAAATGATGGAGACGGGGGACTGGATCGTGCCGCGTGTCCAGGGCGACCCTCTTCTGAGCCGGCCTCCCTTGCAGAACTGGGTGATCGCCGCCAGCACGGCGATTTTCGGCAGCCGGGAGGCCTGGGTCCTGCGCCTGCACTCGGCGATTGCCATGCTCGTCACCACGCTTCTGATCTACGGCTACTCGCGCACCTGTTTGTCGCGCCTGGGGGCGCTGACCGCGGCGGCAGCCTTCGCCACCCTGGGCGAAATGTTCGAGAACGGCAACAAGGCGGAAACGGAGATGCTATTCATCACCTTGGTGAGTTCATCGCTTCTGCTGTGGCACTGGGGACTAGTGCGGGGTTGGCCGGCAATGCGGACCTGGATCGTCAGCTATGTTCTGGTCGGATTGGCCATTCTGTGCAAAGGCCCACAGGCGCCAGTGTATTTCTTCTCCTCTGTCTTTGTTTACCTCCTGGCGACGGGCCAGTTACGCAAACTTTTCACCCCGGCACACCTCGTAGGCGTACTCGTATGCGCCGCCATCGTTCTCGCCTGGGCCATTCCATGCACGCTAATGACGAACTGGTCCGTCATGAAGGGGATTGTGCTGAACGATTCCACGTCGCGTTTTATCGATTGGAACGTGCTGCAGGTATTGTCCCATCTGGTGAGATTCCCCCTGGAAGTGCTGGGTTGCACGATGCCCTGGTCGCTATTGCTGCTTACCTTTGCCCTGCGGGATTGCCGGCGCATGCTGGGGTCGGCCCGCCCCCAGGCTCTTTTCATGACCTTATGCCTGGCGCTGGCGTTCCCCACGTGCTGGATTCCACCGGGCGGACAAACCCGCTACTTCACGCCGCTCTACCCCTGCCTGGCGGTTCTAGTGGGCGTGGTTGTGGAGTGCTGCATGAAGGTGGACGTTCCGATCGCTCTGCGGAACAGTTGGGGTCGTTACGTGAGATTCGTTGCCGTGGCCATGGCGTTATTCGCGCTGGCAGTGGTTCTGAGCGCCATCTTTCTCGGTGGACATGTGAAATACGGCCCCTGGGCGGAGCCGTTGCCGATCGCTCTGGGATATGCCCTGGCCACCGTGGCGTTGGTGATCCTGATTTATCGGAGTCGGCAGGCTGGAGATGCCAAGAAAATCCGCGTCGCGGTACTGGCACTTGCCTTTTTCATGGTGCTGACTTCCACCGGCATCCTGATGAATGTCCGCGTTCGCCGGGCCGAGGACCAGGCCGGACCGGTTGCGCGGTTGGTGGCGCGGCTGCCGGTGGGGCATCGGCTTTACAGCTTCGGACAAGTAGATTCTGGCTTCGCCTTCTACTATCGGCAACCCATCACTCCTTTACCGTTGCCCCCTGCTGCGGAAGACCTGCCTTTCGGGGAGAATGTTTGTTTTTGCATCTGTGCGAACGGCGGCCACCGGCCGGAATTGCCCTTCCCCTGGGAAGCACTTGCGGTCATTTCCATGGATCGCAATCATCATGCGACGCCGGAGGAAGCGGTCATCGTTGGCAGGGCCCGGCGACCAAGCGAACCTCCGACGATGGAGAGCCGTCCTTGAACGGTCCCTGTTTGCCAAGGGAAAATGTTTGGCGCAAGTCTGACCATCGTATAGAATCGCTGAAGATCATTGTCTTGGCACCCTGGTCTGGAATCCGACATGAGCACATCCACCGCGCGTCTTTTCCGATTCACCTTCTGTGTGTTTCTATTGGCGGGCTTGGGTTGGGCGATCCGGAGTGAAGCCGGCGACAAGTTAGCGCCCATCGTGGCCCGGTGTGGACCGATTCCAGGCGTTCTTCTGGGTAAATCGGCCCCTGCGGCCGACTGGAAGGTCATTCGCGAAGACGAACCCATTCGTAAAGACATGCTTCTGGTCGCATTGCCGGACGCAACCATATACTCCGGCAACAAGGCGGTCACCGTGACCATGCTCGCGGACGTTGGGATGCGCGGGCCGTTGCCCGTCTTCGAATCGGCTATTGTGATTCACGACAATCCAAAGGTGGACCTGGACGTGACCCTCGATCGGGGCATCGTTGTGTTTTCCAACGCCAGGGAAAAAGGAGCTGCCAAGGTCAAACTTCGTTTTCATGATCAGAGCTGGCTCCTGACCCTGCACAGTCCTGAAACCAAGGTGGGCATGGAGGTGTACGGCCGGCATGCCCCGGGCAGACCGAATTTTATCGCCAAGAACGGCAAGGTCACCGTTCCCGATCCTCCAACCGTCGACCTGGTTCTTTTGGTTCTCAAGGGGAGTGTTTCTGTTGTCACCGCCAAGCAGGAAGTGGCCCTCGATGCTCCCCCCGGCCCGGCCAAGCTGCACTGGGACAATTTGGGTAACAGGATCCAGGTCATGCACCTGGACAAACTTCCTCCCACTCTTTTGCCGACCTCGCCTGAAGAGATCAAACTGCACAAGAACCTGTGCACGTGGGCCAGGCAAATGGCCGTTGGGCCCATCGATGCCGCTCTGGAGAAATCCCTGGAGTCGAAGAATTCATACGAGCGCAAGGCAGCCGTGGTCGTGCTCGGCGCCCTGGACAAGTTAAAACGATTGGTTGGTGTCCTGGGCGGATCCAAGCATGCCGACGCGCGGGACAGGAGTGTTGTGGTCTTGCGCAATTTCATCGGCCGCGGACCAGGACAGATTGAAAAAGTTTATGATTTCTTGATTAGCGAGCGGGACCTGACCGACGCCCAGGCCAAGAGCGCCTTGCATTTGCTGATCGGCTTCGACGATGAAGAACGGCTTCAGCCCGCCACCTATGAAGTGCTGATCGATTGTCTCAAGCACAGCAGAATGGCGGTTCGCGAACTGGCGCGCTGGCACCTGATTCGACTTGTGCCGGACGGCAAGAAAATCAATTACGATGCGGACGCATCGCCCGAAGAACGGCAGCGTGCCATTGCCGACTGGCGTGCCCTGGTCCCCGCCGGCCAATTGCCGCCCCACCTGCGGCCGAAAAAAAAGTGAACGCGCTTGCCTTTGGCGATGGGAGTGTGCTATCAATCACCGAATCCAAAAACCAAGATCTGATCAGGAAACAACCATGAAACAGCAACGGAACCGAATGGTAGCGGCAGCGGTCGGTCTTTTCCTCTTCGCTGGTCAGGCATCCGCCCAGTGGCCCTGGCCGTACCCGTATTCTGTTGGGAACCTCGGACCGGGATACTACCTGCAGGGAAGTGCTTCGGTCATCAACTCGGTCGGCAATCTCTACACGCAACAGGAGCAGGCGCGGATCCTGCGCGAGCAGGCCAATCAGGCCAAGCTGGAAACCCGGAAAAAAAACCTCGACCTGCACAATTACGAGCGCGAAAACACCTGGACCTACACCCAGGAACAGGAGCGGAATGATGCCTTTCGTCTCCGCCGAATCATGAATCAACCGAACCGCTTCGAAGTGGTTGATGGCAGCGCCATGAATTTCATGCTTCCCCATTTGACCGCCATCGCCAGCCGTGGCGCCCAGGGCCCGCCGGTTTATTTGGATCCCAATATGCTCAAGCAGATCAATGTGACGGGCACCATTCAGGGAGAAGGGGCGGGGGTGCTCAAGGATGGCGGCAAGGTATTCTGGCCGCTGGCGCTGCGCGGCCCAACCACGAAAAAACTGGACGTACTACTTCCTGAGGCGGTCCAGGCCGCGGTGGGCGGCACCCTCGAGCTTTCCCAGGTGAACCAGATCAACGCCGACGTCGCTACCCTTCGCAAGGAAGCTGCCGCCAAATGGAACAAGGAGGAAATCGACACCACCATGTACCTGGAAGCCAAGCGTTTTCTGACCAGCCTGGAGAACAGCCTGCCAATTTTGCGCCGGCCCGACGCCGCCCGGTTCCTGGGCGGCAGCGTCGCTGCCCGAGGCAAAACCATGGACGAACTCGCGATGAACATGTCCAGCCAGGGCCTGCGCTTCGCTCCGGCAACACCTGGCTCCGAGGATGCCTATTTCGGCCTGTTCAACTCCATGGTCACAGCCCTTTCCGGCGGCACCAACGATTCCGGCTTCAGGGTCCGACTCGCCCCGGGAGGTTCCCAGAAAAAAGGAGCTCCATTCTAGCCTGCGGAGATATTGGGGAATCCACTGTTTATCCACTCAGAGAGGACATCACGACCATGTTGACGACCCTCGTCATGACCCTTGCCGTTCAGACAGCACCCGCGCAAGGCAAACTGGCCATTGCCAATGACCGCCTTACCCACGGCTACCTCGGCGCCGAGCGCAAGAACTCCGATTATCTTCCCGGCGAGGTCGTTTTTGTGGCCTTCGACATCCTGAACATGTCCTTCGACGACAAGAGCAAGGCTTCCTACACCATCGCCCTGGAAGTGCTGGATAAGGACGGCAAAACGCGTTTCCGCGAAGTTCCTCGCAATTTGGTCGCCCGCAATTTCCTCGGAGGAAACAAGCTCCCGGGCGTAGCCCAGCTGCAGGTTCCGCTGGAGGCCAAGCCGGGGGAATATACTTTGAAAGTGGTGGTGGAGGATCGGAACACCAAGGCCAGCGCCAGCCTGGAGCGCAAGGCACGCGTGGTTAATGGCGACTTCGGCCTGATCCATGTTCACGTCAGCGCCGATCCGGACGGCATGGTGCCGCGCTCTCCCGTGGGCATCGTCGGCGAAACGCTGCACATCAATTTTGCCGCGGTTGGTTTCGCCCGCGATCCGGGCAGCAAACAACCCAATATCGAAGTGACCATGCGTCTGCTAGATGCAGCCGGCAAGCCGACCACCACCGAGCCCCTGAGCGGCAAGGCCGACAAGGGGGTTCCTCCGGAACTGAAAATCGTCCCCTTGCAATTTGCTGTCACTCTGGACCGTGTCGGCCAGTATACCGTCGAGCTGGCCGCCACCGACAAGGTCAGCGGCAAAACGGCGAAGGTGTCGTTCCCCATCAAGGTGACATCGCTGCAGTAGCCTGCGCGGGTGGGTTCGAAGACTCCACCCATCCTACAGCTAGCGTGTTTTTGAATCGAGTGCGGCTTGCCGTTTCGCGCCCGCCATATCCATCGCTTCGCTTGATCCCA
>Ga0066903_100001199_pt1 | contig 18488 bp, 12 predicted proteins | sample PanSoiMetaGPlot1_FD_67491 | JGI IMG/M metagenome (GOLD analysis project Ga0066903, IMG submission 67491) | Tropical forest soil microbial communities from Panama analyzed to predict greenhouse gas emissions - Panama Soil - Plot 1 (version 2) | ecosystem: Environmental > Terrestrial > Soil >... | reverse complement strand
CGAGCGCAGGAACGTGGAACGGCCCTCTTTCCCGCCGACGGTGATGGCCTCCGGTTTCCCCAGCGGTTCCAGTTCGTTGCTCTGCTGGATCTGCTGGATGAGCGCGTTCGTCATGTCGTCGATGCTCATGCGCTGTGCGGGCGCGCCTGCGCCATTGAGCAGCACGCCATACCCGACGCCCGTGCTCGAGACGCCTTCGGCCGGCGCGATCGTCACGAACTGCCCCCGCTGTTCCGGCAGCGTGACGGGCCAGTTCTCAGGATGCGACATCTTGATCGGTCCCAGGTTCGCCGTGACCATGTGGTCGTTCGGCAGGACGTTGCGCAGCGAGACGCGGGCCGGCGCCATCGTCGCCGCGGCCGAACCGCGCGTCGGAAACGCGCTCTCACCGGCGGTGTTCAGACCCGCGCCGGTCTTGGCATTCATCGACGCCCATTGACCGGACTTCGCACCGGCCTGGATCTCCTGGCCCGTATACGCCTTGACGGACTTGGCGTGCTGATGGACCTGAGCGAAGGTCGGACTGTCCTTCACGTAGTTCGCCTGCGGCCACTGCGCGATCTGCTTGGCGATCGCCTCTTCCCGGTTTCCAGGATTCGGATGATCGCTGAAGAGTTGCGGCGGCGCCGATCCGCCTTCCGACGCGAGCAGCTTGAAGAAATCGGCCATGGCCTGCGGGTTGTAGCCGGCCTTGTACATGATCACCGCGCCGACCGCGTCGGCCTGCGATTCGTCGCTGCGCGAGAACTTCATCATCATGCCTTCGGCGCCCATTTGAATCCCCATCTGTCCCATTTGCCCGACCAGGCCTCCCGCCTTGTTGCCGACGCCGGACGCGCCGAGGGCGATTTCCGCGATGCCGGCGATGAGGCTCGTCTTCTGCGCCTTGCCGGCCTGTTTCGCCGAGTGCTGCATATACACGTGCGACATCTCATGACCCATCACGCCGGCCAGTTCCGCTTCGTTCCTGGCAGCCGTGATGGTTCCGATGTTGACGAACATCTGTCCGCCCGGCAGCGCGAAGGCGTTGATCTCCTTTTGCGGAACGACGTGAAACTCGAACGGCCACGAGTAACGCTCCGGGATCGTGGCCACCAGCTTCTGGCCAAGCTGCCGGACGTACACCGATTCCGGGCTGTCGTCGGGCAGGACCGGCATCTGCTGAAAGACCTGCGCCGCGGCCTGCATCCCGAGCGCGTGCTGCTGGTCTCTCGACATCGATGTCTTGCCTGGATCGGGGAACGTGGGTGCTTCGGTCTGCGCGTAGACCTGCGCCGCCGCCAGCAAGACCACGCACAAAAGCAGACGCCGTACGAGCACAGGACTCATGGACATATCCTCGCTTTCAGGGAACGGTCAGCGACTCTCGTCCATGCGCGACGGCAGAAAGTGTGCCAAACGAGCGTGTATGAAATGCGTCTGAAAATGCCCGGCGGAATCCGTAATCTGCCGGCGCCCGCGATATAGCACAGGAGACGCTCTCGGTCGGGTGCGCGACGTCCCGGACATAGTACGATTCGGCTTTCGTCCGAAGGCCTCTGGTGGCGACGCTCTCTCGACGACTCGCGCGCATCGCCGGCGTTCTGACCGGCGTGACCCTGCTTGGCGTGGCGGTGCTTCACCTGCCGTCGATCCGCGCGCGCGTGCTGGAGCGCGTCCGCGTCTACGCGGGGCGGGAGCTCGACGTCGCGCTCCGCGCGTCGAGTCTGAGTTACAACCTTTTCGCGCGATCGGTCGAGCTGAAAGATGTGTCGCTCGCGTCGACCTCAGCCGCGGAGCCGTTCCTGGAAGCGGATCGCGTCGTGGTCGAGCTCGGACCGGGGATTTTCCTTGGCCACCCCGTCGTCACGCGCGTGTCGATCACGCGGCCGCGGGTGACCCTCGTGAGAGACAGCAACGGCACGATGAACCTGCCGCCTTCACGACAGGGCGCAGGATCGTCTTCACCCATGCACATGGGCATCGTGTCGGTGACGGCGCTCTCGGTGCGCGTCGACGATCGCCTCGCACATCGATCCTTCACGGTGGGGCCGCTCGATCTCGCCGTTGACACGACCGGAGCGCCGCGGCAGTTCGGTGCGTTCGGGCCGGGCGCATTTGCGGTGCGCGCCGGCCAGACGAGCATGTCGGGCTCCATCGCGGGACGCGTGGCCTTCGACGGCGCCCGCGTGAACATCGAGGAGCTCACGGCCACGACCGCAGAAGGCCGGATCGCGCTTGCCGGATGGATGGACGTTACGGGAGAGCGGCCTGCCATGTCGTCGAAGGTCACGGGGACGGTCGACGTCGCACGCGCGGCTCGTCTCGCAGGCGCCGACGAACGCGTGGCGCGCCGCGTGGCCGGCAGTCTGGACGCCACGATCGACGTGAGCGGCGCCCTGACTGCGCCCGACCTCACGTTGACATTCTCGGGCCGTGAGGTCAGCTACGCGCCCATCGGCCCGCTCCGCCTGCGCGGGCGGTCGTCTCTCAGCGGAAGCCGCGTGGTCGTCGACAGGCTCGACGTCGAGTCGGCCGCCGGTGCGCTCCACGCCGACGGCCGCATCGAACTGGGTGACGCGGCGCCGCCGAGCCGTGTCGCGCTGCGATGGTCGGACCTTCGGATCGACGATCTGGTGCGTGCGAGCGGATACGCGCCGCCGATCCGATCCGGTTCGCTCGCCAGCGGTTCCGGCACGATCGACGTCGCCGTCGGCGATCTGGACGCGCGCGCGTGGTCGCGCCTGCGCGCGGACGCCACGACGACGCTCCACGCGGCGCCGAACGCCTCTGGTCCCGATGTTCTTGCGCTGTCCGGACGCGCGGACCTGACGCTCGACCGGGGCCGCTGGTCGTTGCGTCATGCGATCGAGACAGGTCCTGCGCGCGTGACGCTCACGGGAGACGCGACCGGTGTCCTCGCCGACAACGGTGAGCTTCGATCGACGCTTGGCGGCCGCTCGCACCTTCGCGTCGCGGACGTCGGCGATCTCACGCCCCTGCTCCGGACCGCAGGTGTCACGCTTCCCTCCGACCTCGACGGACTGGCCGGCTCGGTCACGGCGACGCTCGATCTCGCCGGGACGACCGGCAGCCCTCGCGCGCGAATCGATCTCGCGGCGCGTGACGTGCGCGCGCGCGCGATGCCCCGCGCCGCAGCCATCGACGCGCAACTCGACGTGGACGCGAACGCCGTGCACGCGCGCGAGCTGAAGGCCAGCAGCGGTACGACCTCGCTGCAGGCGGCCGGACGATACTCGTGGCGCGCGTCGTTCGACGGGCGCGTCGAGATGACGCAGGGGGATCTGTCCGAGATCGCCAGCCAGTTCCAGTTGCCGGTGGCCGTCAGTGGATCCGCGCGAATGGACGCCACGATCTCGGGAACCGATGCGGTGGTGTCACTCGCGGCGCGCGATCTGGCGGTCGAGCAGGTCGGCATCGGCCCGCTCACCGCACACGGCCGGCTGTCGCTCGCGGACAACGGGCTGATGACCGTCGACGCCTCGGCGCCGGATGCCGGAGCGCGCGGGCACTTCGAGATCGTCAATCGCGCCGGCTATCCCGTGTCGGGCGAGATCACCCTCGAACACGATCGGATCCGCGAGTTGATCCCGCCACGATACCTGCCAGAGATCGGCGACGTCTCGGGCGCGGTGTCGGCGACGGCACAAGGCTCGGGCCGTCTCTCGGATCCCGCCGGTATGCGAGGACGCATCGATCTGCGCCGGCTCGACGTGACGACGCGAGGCACGCGCGTCGTACTGGCGGCGCCGGGATCGGTCACGGTGTCGGAGGATCGCATCGCCGTCGCGTCCGTCGATCTCCGCATCGGAGAGCGGACTCGCGCCACGATCGACGGACAACTCGGAGTCACCGCCCTCCCCGAGCCCCTCAAGGTTCGCGTGGAGAGCCCGCTCGCTGAATTGGTCGACATCGGATCGCGGGCGACCGGAACGGCGCCCGTCCTCGTGCGAGGCGACGGAACCGCGATGCTCGACCTGGCGGTCACCGGCACGCTCGGCCACCCGCTGCCCAACGGCACCCTCGCGGTGCGCGCGGCGTCGCTCGAGTACGGCGCCCTCGCGCCGTTCACGAACCTGCGGCTCGAGGCTGCCATCGATCCGGCCGTCATCACGCTGCCGGCGCTCGCGGCGCAATGGCAGGGAGCGTCGATCGCCGGCGACGGCGCGCTGCCGTGGCGCGTCCTCGTCGGGTCGACGCAGTTGCCGTCTCTCGCGCCATGGCTGAATGCGCTTCCGGCCGAACCCGCGCGCGCGACGGTCACGCTTCGCGCGGACACCGTGACGCCTGCCGTCTTGAAGAACCTGCTCGGCCCCGAGCGCCTCGAGTCGATCCAGGGGAACGCGTCCGCCACGCTCACGGCCGACGCCGATCGGCTGTCGCTCGAGCGGCTCAGGGCGACGGCGGTCGTCGATCGCGTGTCGCTGGTACTCGCCGGCGTCCGCGTCGATCAGACCGTCCCGACACGGCTCCGTTTCGAGAATGGCCGCGCGTCGATCGACGCGTTTCAGTGGAACGCCGGATCCGACTCGATCGTCGTCACCGGTGGAGCGGACGTCATCGGAGCGCGACCGTCGATCGACGCCGGCGTCTCCGGCGTCCTCGACCTGCGCGTCGTGAGCGCCTTCGTCACCGGCGTGTCGTCAGCCGGCGACGCGAAGGTGGAGCTCGCGATCACGGGGGATCTCGGCAGTCCCGAGATCGTCGGCCAGATCGCCGTGTCGGACGGCGAACTGCAGCTGGACACGCCTCGCTTCGCAGCGTCCGATCTCACGGGCACGGTTCAGATCGCCGCCGGCCGCAAGGCCACCGTGTCGCTCGCCGGGCTGCTCAACACGGGACGCGCGAAGGTGGAGGGCACGGTCGACCTGCAGGATCTCGCGGCGCCTCGCGGAAGCCTGCACTTCACCGGCCGCGGCGTGGCACTGGAATTCCCGTCAGGCCTGCAGACCGAGTCGGACGCCGACATCCGGCTGGCGCTTGCGGGCACGAGTTCGACGTTGAGCGGCCGCGTCGACGTGCTCGGCGGCACGTACCGCGAACCGCTCGTCCTGACCAGCCAGTTGTTGAACCTGTCATTCACGAGCGGGATCGCGAATGCCGCGCCGCCCGCCGACTGGCTCTCCCGCATGGGACTCGATCTCACGATCGCAACCGGCAGCGACGTGCGCATCGACAACAACTACGGACGGCTCGACGTCGGCGCAAACCTCCGTGTCGTCGGGACGCCGGCCAGGCCGGGCGTGCTGGGCCGGCTCCAGGCGGCTGACGAGGGCGAGATCTATCTCGGGGGAAACACCTATCGCATCGAGCGGCTGGCGATCGATTTCACCAGTCCTCGTGCCATCGCCCCCGACGTGAACTTCGCGGCGCAGACGAGAGTCGGCGACATGCCGATCCGCATCGAGCTGCGGTGTCCGGCCACAGGCGCGTGCGAACGCAAGATTTCCGCGCTCAACGGAGGCGACGACAAGGAGGCGGAGGCGCGGCTCCTCGGCACGTCCGGCGGCGCCGCGTCCGCGGGCCAGGGTCTTGCGCGACTGCTGTCGGGCGAGCTGCTTGGCGTGGTCGGGCGGACCGTGGGTCTCGACGTTCGTCTCGACCAGAGCGCCGCGCGCCGCGACATCTTCGACGATCCGACGCTCGTCGCGGGCGACGTCGACCCCGCCGCGCGGCTCACGCTGGGAAGGCGCGTGGGATCCGGCGTCGAGCTCGTCTACTCGCAGAACCTGGCCGACCCCAGCTTTACGTGGATCACGAACTACACGGGGCCGCGCGGCTTGTCGGCGCGCGTGCTGATGCTCGACGATCACAGCTGGTCGTACGAGTTCCGGCACGAGCCGATCGGCGGCGGACGGGCGCGTCCGGCGTCCAGGCCGCCGGGGCCGCACATCGCCGGCGTGACGATCGATGGCACGCCGGGTTTTCCGGAACAAGAGCTGCGTCGCCACCTCACGCTCACCGAGGGCGATCGGTTCACCTTCGGCGCGTGGCAGCGCGATCGCGATCGTCTGGCGCGGCTGTATCACGAACGGGCATACCTCGAAGCGCGTATCCGCGCGAAGCAGCTGCCGGCCGATCGCGACGATCGGGTCACGCTCGAATATGCGATTACGCGCGGGCCCGCGACGCGATTGATCGTTCACGGCGTCACGCTGCCGGACGCCGTACGCGATCGTATCGAGCGGCGCTGGACGAGCGCGCTCTTCGACGGCTTCCTGGAGAGAGACGCGACGACGATCGTCCGCGAGCACATGTATCGCGAGGGCTACCTGAACGCGACCGTGGCGGCGGCCGTCGCGCTCGACGCCTCCGCCGACGTCAAGACGCTGACGATCGACGTCGTGCCTGGTCCGGTCGTGCCCTGGGACATCCAGGTGACGGGGAACGCGGCCCTCCCGGCCGATCAGCTCATGCAGGTCGTCCGTGCCGGCGACCCGCATGCGGCGTGGCTCGATCCGCGTTCGGTGGAGCGGCTCCTCGAGGACCACTACCGATCGGAGGGGTTCCTCGCCGCCAGCGTGTCGGTGAGCGCTCCGAAGACCGTCAACGGCACCTCGGTGGTGACCATCACCGTCTCCGAGGGAACGCCGTATGCGATCGGCGAGATCGCGCTGGACGGGCTTCCCGAGGACCGGCGCCAGGACGCACGCACGTCGCTCGCGCTCTCGACCGGAGAACGCTATCAGCCGGCGCGCGTCGCCGCTGGCGTCGATCGGCTCGAGGCCGACTTGAGGCAGAAGGCGTACCGTCAGGCGCACGTCGACGTCGACACGCACGTCGACCCCCGGGCGGCACGCGTGGACGTCACGGTCCACGTCACGCCAGGGTCCCGCTCGATTCTTCGCGACGTCATCGTCGAGGGCGACGATGCGAAGAAGCCGATCGTGGCCCGATCGATTGCCCTGGCGCCCGGCACGCCGCTGGATCCCGCGGCGATCGGCGAGACGCGCCGACGGCTCTATGACCTCGACGTGTATCGAAGCGTGGAGATCGACGTGAAGCCTGTGGAGTCCCTGGCAGCGCCGTCATCTGCCGATGCGCCTGGCGAGCAGCCGGTCGCCGCCACGATCACGGTCGAGCAGCGCCCACGCTATCGGCTGCGCTACGGGCTCGCCGTCACCAACGAGGAAGTGGGACCCGACCAGCGGAACCAGCAGCTCGGGTTCGCGGCGGATGTGGAGAACCGGAACGTCTTCGGCCGCGGCGCGACCGCCGGCGCATCCGTGCGGCTCAGGCAGGATCAACAGGTGGGACGCGTCTCGCTCGGCGCGAAGCGCCTGTTCGCGCTCCCGATTCGATCCACGATCTTCGTCGAGCGCTCACGCGAGCAGCAGAATCCCGACGGCGCCCTTCCGATCACGTCGGACATTTCGTCTGTGACGGCGGAACAGGCGTATCGCATTTCGCCCACGATCGATCTGCGCTACGGCTACGGATTCGAGAAGAACCACACGTTCATCCGGAGCGATCAGTCGGACCCCTTCGACCTGACGGTCAACATCGCCCGCTTCACCACGAGCGGAGTGGCCGACCGGCGAGACGATGCCTTCAATCCGTCGCGGGGCTGGTTCACCGCCTCCACGCTCGAGTTGTCCACGCCCGGCATCGGATCCGACCTGAAGTTCCTGAAGGATTTCGCGCAGTACTCGCAGTTCTTTCCGGTGCGACGAGGGCTCGTGGTGGCGGCGGCGGCGCGTCTCGGGCTCGCGCGGACGTTCGACGGCGAAGTGCTCATCCCAAGCGAACGCTTCTACGCGGGCGGCGGGAACACCGTACGAGGGTATCGAGAGGATACGCTCGGCGCGCAGAGCGCTCTGGGCGGTCCCGAGGGAGGCTCGGCGCTCCTCGTGCTGAACGGCGAGGTGCGCTTTCCGGTCTACCGGTGGCTGAAGGGCGTGGGATTCGTCGACGCGGGAAACGTGTATCCGGGCGTGCGAGACATCTCACTGACCGCCCTGCAGGTCGGCATCGGCGCCGGCGCGCGGCTCGACACACCGTTCGGACTGATTCGATTCGACCTGGGCGTCCCCGCCAACCCGCGATCGATCGACGCGCGCTGGCGGTTCCACTTCGGCTTCGGGCACAGCTTTTAGTATCCGAGGGGCGTCGCCCCTCGGACTCCCCTGCACGCTATTTGCCGCGTACGGTCTTCATGATCGAGAGGACAGCAGCCTTCTCGGGCGCATTCGGCGCGAGCTTCAGGAAGTTCTCGAAGTACACGGCCATCTTGTCGACGCGTTTGATCTTGTAGTACGCCATGCCCGCCTCGTAGTGCGCGTACGCCATCTGCGGGTTGAGCTCCGCGGCCTTGGCGAACGCCTCGGCGGCCTGCGGCTGGTTGTTGCGCGCCGATGCCACGAGACCGGCCTGGTAGCGGGCCTCGGCCAGACCGCCGTCGATCTCCACGGCTTTGGCGGCCGCCGCCGCCGCGGTATCGAGGTCGCCGTCGACGAGCGCGATCCCGGACCTCCCGACCTCACGCCAGGCGCTGCCTTCTTCTCTTGCGGCCAGCTTGCCGAGCGCTTCTTTGGCCTCGTCGTTCTGCGTCAGCTTCCGGTGCGCCAGCGCGCGCAGGTAGATCTGATCGGGCGGCGCGTCCGCCTGCGACTTGATCTTGTCGATCGCCTCCTGGTACTTGCCCGATTCGAACAACTGCTGCGGCGTGAGCTCTGGCGCCCGGGCCTGCGCGGCAGCAACACTAGCGGTCAACAACAAAGCAGCAATGAACATGAGGGCATGATCCCGCTGTCGGGCTTCTGACGCAAGCTGAAGTGAACTCTGCTAGCATGCCGCCGCTCGGCCACGGCAACGAGAGCTCGGAGAACTGGGAGGACGTCGTGAAGATGCCACGCCGCGAAATGCTCGGGGTGCTGACCGCTGCTGCGGGATCGGCACTGCTGCCCGGATCTGTTCCGGCCGCCTCGGCGCAGCCAGCGCCCAACCTGCCGGCCGAAAGGGTCACGGGCATCGGCGGCGTCTTCTTTCGCGCGCGCGATCCGAAGGCGCTGGCGCAGTGGTATCAGGACCACCTGGGTGTCACCGGTCAGGTGTGGACGCAGGAAGCCGGACCGACGGCGTTCACGCCCTTCGCCGAGAAAACGAACTACTTCGGCGACTCGACGAAGCAGTGGATGATCAACTTCCGCGTGAGCGATCTGGACAAGATGGCCCGGCAGCTCGAGGCAGCCGGCATCGAGGTCAAGGTCGACCCCGCCACATATCCGAACGTCGGTCGCTTTGCGCGCATTCACGATCCGGAGGGCAACCCGATCGAGCTGTGGCAGCCGATGAAGGCGGCCAAGTAACCGCTCGGCACCTTACTGTTTGCCGCCGGACGAGCGGTCGCGCCGGGTATCCTCATGTCATGTCCGGGGCGGCCACGGTCGCGAGACCGGTTCGGCTCATCGTCACAGCAGCGCGGCGGCTTGCCGTCGCGCTGTCCATGTCCCTCGTCGTCGGTCTTCTGTTGATGCACGGATGGCAGAACGCCCGGTCCGCGCTCTTTCTGCGCACCGGCTTCCTCGGCCTGTCCGCGATGACGGCCTTCGCGCTCTTCGAAGTGTGGCCACGCAGACTGCCCGGCTGGCTCCAGCGGTGGGCCCTGCAGGTCGTGGCGGTCGGCGTGTTCATGCCGCTGACGACGCTGCTGATCTACGTGCTGTCCACTCCGCAGGGCGCACCGCCGTTCTGGGAGACGCCCAGCCGCATGGACGGGTGGACGCATCTGACGTTCGCCGGCCTGCTTCTCGCGCCATGGACGGCGCTCGCCGCGATCGTCCGGCAGAAGGAAGCGTTCGCCCGCGGTCAGACGCTCGCGTTCGCACTCGAGCGCAGCGAGCTCGAGCGGCAGGCACTCGACGCGCGATTGCATCTGCTGAAGGCGCAGGTGGCGCCTCATTTCCTGTTCAACACGCTCGCGAACGTCCAGGCGCTCGTCGACGCGGGCTCGCCGCAGGCGTCGGCCGTGCTGCGGAGCCTCACCGCGTATCTCCGTGCGGCGGTGCCGGTGCTGCAGGAGCCCGCCGCGACGATCGAGCGCGAGCTGCAGCTCGTGCGACCGTATCTCGAGCTGATGCAGATGCGCCTGCCGGATCGCCTGGAGTACGCGATCAACGTCGACCCGGCGACGCTGAGCGTGCGCTGTCCGCCAACGATGGTGTTGACGCTGGTCGAGAACGCCGTGCGGCACGGAATCGACCTCAGCGAAGAAGGAGGCCGGATCGACATCGAGGTCGCACGGCGTGGTGCACGGTGCGTGGTGCGCGTCACCGACACTGGCGCAGGGCTCCAGCAGCCGGGCAGCGGCCCCGGGACCGGGCTCACGACGCTGCGCGAGCGCCTGCAGCTGATCTTCGGCGATGACGCGCAGCTGCGGCTGACATCCGCCGCGCCGCGCGGCGTCGCCGTCGAAGTCGATCTGCCGGCGCAATCATGAAGGTCCGCGCGACGGCGCTGATCGCCGACGACGAACCGTTATTGCGCGATGCGCTGCGGCGCCAGCTCGCGGACGTGTGGCCCGAGCTCGAGATCGTGGCCGAGGCACGGAACGGCCGCGAGGCGGTGCGGCTGTTCGATGAGCGTCAGCCCGACATCTGCTTCCTCGACGTCCACATGCCGGGACTCTCCGGCGTCGACGCCGCGAACCGCATCGGGCGGCGCGCGCATCTCGTCTTCGTCACCGCGTACGATCACTACGCGGTGCAGGCCTTCGCGCAGGGCGCGCTCGACTACGTGCTGAAGCCGGTCGAACCGTCGCGGCTCGCCGACACCGTGAGCCGTCTCAAGGAACGTCTGCAGTCGTCGAGGCCGGCGATCAACACCGAGCTGCTGCTGCGGCAGCTGAGCGAGCAGCTCTCGAAGCTGCAGAGCGGCGGCGGCAGGAGCGACGCGCTGCGATGGATTCGCGCACAAGCGGGGAAAACCGTTCGCCTGATCGCAATCGACGACGTCGATTACCTTCGCTCTGACGCGAAGTACACCATCGTCGCCTGGCGCGACAGCGGGAGGCCGGCCGAGGCGGTCGTGCGGACGCCCCTCAAGGAACTGATCGAGCAGCTCGACGCGAAGCAATTCGCGCAAGTCCACCGGTCGGTAGTCGTGAATCTGCGCGCGATCAGCCATGTCACGCGGCACGACAACGAAACGGCGGAGATCCACGTCAAGGGTCGAGACGACATTCTGCCGGTCAGCCGCAACTACGTGCATCTGTTCCGGCAGATGTAGCCGTCTTCGCCAGGGCCTGGACGCCCACGATCGCCGTCTGACCTGACGTAACCGCCTTTCGGCGGCGCGAATTCCCCCTTCGTCGCAAGACTGTTGTTCGAGTGCAGGCGTGCCGCCACGCTGTTCCAATGAAGCAAGGCGCAGTCCTGGTCGGCACGTCGCTGCTCTCGATCCTCTTGCTCACGCTTCACATTACGGACGACATCGTTCGGGGGATATCGAAGGCCGAGCCCTCGAACATCGCGCTCATCGTCCTCGTCGTCCTTCTCTACGGGCCGCTGGTGCTCGCCGAACGGCGATCGGGGCACGTCATCATGCTGCTCGTCGGGTTGTTCGCGGCAGGCATGCCCGTCATCCACATGCGGGGTGCACACTACGCCGAGATTGCCAGGTCCGCCGGCGGCTTCTTTTTCGTGTGGACGCTCTGGGCGCTCGGCGGACTCGGAGGCGTCACCTTCGTCCTCTCGGCGCGCGGACTGTGGAGCCTGCGTCACGGTACGGGTCCCTCACGATCTGTGTAGTTTGCGCGCTAGCGGAGCAGATTGGCCACGTCGCCGTGGCCGCGCCTGACGGCCCAGGCCAGCGGCGTGGCCCAGGGCGGATCGTCGGGAAGGCTCTTCGGCGCGCCGCGTTCGAGCAGGAACGTCACCATCTCGAGGTGACCGAACTTCGCGGCCCAGGCGAGCGGTGTCGACCGCAGGTGCTCGTCACGTGCCGTGAGGTCGGCGCCGGCGTCGAGCAGTTTCTTCGCCTCCTCGACATCTCCCTTGCGCGCCGCCTTGTGGAGCGCAGAGACGCGCAGCCAATTCTGCGTGCGAGTGTACCAGTCCCCGTCGGGGTCCTTCGGCCACGGCACGGCCCCGTACGACAGGAGCAACTGCTCGATGCGCTTGTCGGGACGAAATTCCCGCGACACCCACAGCGCGTCGCCCGAACTCTCGACGGGCGGATTCGGAAAGGCGCCGCGCTCCAGCAGCAGCTTCGCGATCTCGTAGTGGCGGTGGAATACGGCGTTGTAGAGCGCCTTGCCCCGCGGCGCGATCTGCTCTTCGGCCAGATTCGGGTCGGCGCCGTGATCGATCAGCAACCGCACGATGTCGATGCGCCCGGCCGCGGCGGCATTCGACAATGGGGCACCCGCGCCGAGGTAGTAGCCCTCGTGCGCGCCGAGCGTGTTGGCGAGCGACGGATCCTGCCGGAGCAATTCGCGGACGCGATCGATGTCGCCGGTGTGACACGCGGTCGGCAGATCGACGACCGCGCCACGGGCTTTCAGGTGCGCCATGACCTCGTCCTTCGTCACCGGCCAGGCGCGCGGCACATCGCGCCAGCCGCGATAGAAGTAGTCGCCATTGGTGAGGTGAATCGGTCGGGCGCCGTCCATCCGCCGCGCGTCGATGTCGGCGCCGCGGCGCAGCAGCTCGTCGATCGCGTCGAGCTGGCGCGTCATCGTCGCCCAGTGGATCGGCTGGTTGGACTTGGCGTCGCCCACGCTGAGAAGCGCCGGCTGCGCATCGAGCAGCTCGCGCATTTTTTTCAGATCGTGTTCCCGCAGGGCCGCGGCCACCGGTTCTCCCCTCGGCGACGCGTTGAATCGTGTATCGAGCGTCTCCGCCAGCATCCGCTCCATCTCCACGTAGCCGCGATCGCGCGCGATCTCGAGCGGATCGTCGTCGACCCAGAGGTCGAGCGGGTTGGAATCGTGTTCCAGCAGGTAACGCGCGACGTCGATCCGGTTTTCGCGCACGGCGAAGTAGAGCGGCTTGCGATAGTCATAGTGCGACCGCGCCAGCGACGGATCCTTGGCGATCAGCGTCTGTACCGCCGGGAGATCGCCTGACGCACAGGACTGGATCAGCGCCCACACGTCGGTGCCGCGGCCGGCGGACCACAGAAGTTTCTGATCGGATTTCAGCGCGGCCGGCTGCAGCATGCGGTTCGCCGGCTGCACGGACTCGACGTAGTGCACGAGCGCCGGCCAGCTCTCGAACCCGTACTCGCGCGCGAGCGCGTGCTGCGCGGTCGACAACGTCGCCGCCGGATCGGCGGCGCGCAGCGTGTCGAGATGTTCCTTGGCTTGCTTGCGGAGCTGCTCGAGCGACGGACGCTCCGGCAGCCGCCGTTGAGGGGAAGCGGACATACGATCTCCTTTCGGATATCGCCCGCGTCCGCTCGACGGGCTGAAAGAAGATCGCAGATTGTACCGAGGTCTTGCTCAGGTGGGCTCGGCCCTTCCCGCGGACGGGGTGCGTCCTGTAACGCGGACCTGATTGTACGCGATCTGAGATCCTTCGACGCGACCAGGGCTCGCATCCGTTTATCATCGGAGCCGTGTCTGTCGGGTGGCGTACGGCGCTGGCGATCTACGTCTGCTGCACGGTTGCACTCGGCACGGCGTGCGACTCCAGCCGGCATCAACGCGAGTCTCCACGAACGGCGACTGCGGCACCGGCGGCACCCGTCATTTCGGTGCTGTCCGTAAGACCCGCAACGGTCGCCGCGCGCGTCGCCGCGGTCGGCGACACCTCGTCGCTCGCGCCTGACCGGCAGCGGGCGTTTGATGCGAGTGCCTTCGAGCCGATGCCGGACCCTGGTCCGGACGACTGGCTCGCGCAGCGCTCGCCGCCGTCTTCGGCAGGCTCGGGATCGAGGACGAAGCGGCGTGGTCAACGGCACGCGCGGTGTGGATCCGCAAAGGCGCGCGCACGGGAGCTCAGCCGTGAAACACGGCGAGGCGAACCGCTGAGCACGCCGCCAGCCCTAGCGTAACGCGGTGCATGAATTGCAGTCTCCTCAGCAGGAGGCTGCTCATGGACAACGACGCGAAGCTCGCAGCCGACGAGGCCAGACGGATCGCGCAGCACGAATCGGTGAAGGGCGACGTGCGCGAACGCGTGCACCACGAGATCGCGCAGGAAGCGGACCGTCCGTCGGAGACCGAACGCGCCACGACCGGCAGGATCGCGGACTCGCTCAGGCAACGGGCCGTCCACGAAGTGGAAACGAGCGAGTGGGAACTCGAACGCAGCAAGACGGTCGCGCGTGTGTCGCAGGTGGTCGACTATCTCTTCTATCTCATCTACGGCGTCATCGGTCTGGAGATCGTGCTCGATGCGCTCGGCGCCCGGCAGTCGGCCGGCATCAAGCAGGCGCTCGACGCGATCGCGTCGCCGTTCCTTGCGCCGTTCCGCGGTCTGCTGTTCGACCCCGGCATCGGCCGCTTTCGCTTCATGGCGTCGTACGTCATCGCCCTCGTGGTCTACGTCTTGCTGCACATGGCCGTCAGCGGCCTCTTCCGGTTGTTCGTGCAGCGGAAGACCGCGGTGTAATGCACGTCACTTCGCGGCACTCGACACCTCGGCGATGAAACCGGCGACGAGACGCTCGATCTGATCCGCGGGCAGGTCGTAGCGTGCGCGCGTGTCGGCTTGCCCGAGATTGCCGCTGATGACGAAGGCCCGGAGCCCCGCCTGCGCGAGGTTCTTCGCTTGCGCGACGCTCAGTCCGCCGACGACCTGCACCGGGGCGGCGGCGCCGACCTTCTCGAAGATGGCGCGGACCGCGTCGGCGAGCATATGGCCTTCGAGGAGTGAGGGGTCGGCGCGACGGGCGTCCGCCTGCAGGTGAACGCCGACCGCGTCGACACCGGCGTCGAGCATGCGGCGCGCGACGTCGGCGGCCTGCGCGGGCGGGCCCTGATGCGGCACCATGATGTCGGCAAAGACGAGACGCGGCAGTTCGGCGTCCGTGCGCCTGAACTCGTCGCGCACACCGCAGATCGCCTTCGCCGTGTCGACACCGGCGAGCGCGAGGAAATCGACGATGTTGCCGCCGCCGGCGTAGACGGCGCGCGCCTCGAACGCGCCGCCGTCCATCGTCTTCATGTCGGCGAGGAGCACCGCGCCGGGAAATTTCCGACGGAACGCCGGCACCACGTTCGAGACGCCCTGGTTCTTGAGCAGCGGCGTCCCCATTTCGACGATGCTGACGCCGCCGGCCAGCGCCGCACCGGCAACGACGAGCCCCTGCTCGATGGTGGCGACGTCGACCGAGATCTGGAACGTGAACCGGGTACTGAGCCGATCCATCAGACGCGCCGAGGCCGGATGCGCGGCCGGCGGCGCCGTCTGCGCCCAGGTCTCGACGGTCTCGGAAACGACGCCCGCAGCCAACCCGCCGGCCGCCATCCTCGCCGCACCGTTGAGAAACGAACGCCGATCGATCTGACGGGACGTCTGCGCGCGCGTCATCGTGAAACTCCCGGTATGAATGTAAACTAACCGCCGTTCCCCCGGAGAGCGAGATGGCGAAGAAGTCGATCTGGCCGGTCGATGCGACCCTGGTCTCGGTCTTCAATTCCGGACTCGAGGTCTGGCTCTACGACGATGCGAACCTGGAGGCGATCCGCACGTCGGGCGCCACGCAGGACTTCGACGAGGCCGGGCTGAAAGCGCTGTTTGCCGACGGCCTGCTCGCCGCGTATTCGCTCTATCAAGACGACGGGCTGAGAGTCGCGGTCATCGTCGGCGAGAAACCGAGCGCGAAGGATCTCGCGTCCGGAGAATGGCTTGACCCGCAGACCGCGTTTCTGCGTCTGCCCTCCGGTCAGCTGTGCATCGAGTCCAACGACGCGAGCCGCATCGGTCCCGAGGAGCCGGGCGATGACGGCGCGCGTGTGACGGTGCCGCCGGGCGACTATCGCCTGACGTTGTACCGCGTCGACTACGAGGCCCTCGAACGGAAGGAACGCACCTGGAAAGGGCCGCAGGAGGTCGTGGTGCTCACGCCGGGCGGTACAGCGGCGGACGCGGCGATCGAGATCCTCCCGTTCGAGCAGCGGAGCGACACCGCGTGGGTCGACAGCTACACGATCGACGGCAGGACGTTCAACGGTCTCGCGTGGTTCGACGACTACTGGGACACCTTCACCGTCAACATCGATCGGCGCGCGATCGACACGCTGGGGCTGACGCCCGGCACGTGCCTGCGGACGACGGTGCCGAAAGCGAAGATCGCGCTCGTCTCGGCGTACGCCGCCTCGTGGAAAGACGCGATGGCGCTCCAGCCGCCGGACGGCGTGCCTCTCGAGGAATACGGTTTCGCGCAGCTGTCGCCGATGGCGCGCTGGAACGGCGCCGAAGCACTTTTCTGCCGCCGCGATCGCACGAAGACGGGGATCAAGTCACCGCAGAAAAAGGTCTGGCTTCCGTGCACGGTCGAGGTGCTCGACGCGCGCGCCGAACCGCCGTCGCGCGTGCGCGGCCCGCTCATCCACGACGCGGGCGTCCGTGCCTTTTGGCGCGGCGAGCTGCGCGAGCGTCACTACTATGAGGACCTGCAGGCCTTGACGGCCAAGCTCATGGGACGTGTCGAGGGCGTCCCCTGGGGCGAGCCGACACCGCTCGCGCGCGCAATCGACATGATCGACGCCGCGATGGCCCCGCTCGGGTTGCAGCCGCTCGGCGACTTCGCGTTCGACGTGACGTCGCGCCAGGGCAGCGCCGAGTATACGAACCGGCTGTATGCCGGTCCGGCCGATGTGATCGCGGCGATCTGGGGGTCGCGCGGGGTCTTCGAGATCTTCTTTTTCTCACCGCTCTCGGACGGCACGTGGCTGCTCACGGGGACGGTCTCGCCGCGCGTGGCGGAAGCCATCAGCGCGCGGAAGGGATTGTCCGTCCACGCGGGCCAGGGCCGGCTGGCCGCCATACTGGACGCGCACCGCGGTCACCTCGCCGGCGCCGGAGCGGTATCGTTGACGACGCCGACGGATCTCGCCGCCGGTGTCGTGTTGTATGAGGAGTACCTGAAGACAGCCCTCGACTGAACCATGCTGATCGACCGCACCAGTCTGTCGCACACGCTCGATTCGATTGCCGCGGCACACTTCGAAGACCGCGCGCTCACGATGACGGAACGTCGTCAGGCAGCGCGGTGGATTGCCGCGCGCGGTGGCCTGCCCGGGGCATATGCCGGGACGTTTGCAGGATTTCCTTCCGAGCGATCGAAGGGGATCGTGCTGTTCACCGGCGAGCGCATCACGTCCGCCTCCGCCCGTCATATCGTCGGAGAAGAAGCGTCTCGCGCGCTGAGACTCCTGCGCGTGCGGGAGCGGAGCGTCACGGGCGCGCTCGACGCGGCAGACGAAGGGTTGATGCGGTGCCTGGCGCGCGCGGCAGGCGATCCGCGCCGCCGGAATCCCGGGCTGTACTGCTGTGGCAAGTGCAGCGTGGGACTCTGGCGGAACCTGCTCGCCGGCGGCCTCGATCGGCGCGAGGAGCGACTCGCGTGCGGCGCCCGGCACCTGCGAGGGACGCGCGACGGCGATCACGGCTGGCGGACGTTTCCTTTCTGGTATGCGGTGCTCGCGCTCAGCGAGATGGACGGCCGTGACGCGACGGCGGAATTGAAGCATGCCGCACCGGCGCTCGAACGCGCGGCGAGCCGCGCGGCGGGATCGACGGTTTACGCACAGCGGCGACGGGTGCTGGCCGCGCGGGCGTTGAATCGTCTCTAGGGTGTCCTCGATGCGCCGGCTGCGACGTCTTCTCTGGCTCGTTCCCGTTCTCGTCGCAGCCTGCGCACCGCCCGAGCCGGCCGGGCACGACATTCTTTTGTTCAACGGCCACGGCACCTCCAGCGGTGACGTCGCCGCCCTCGAAGACATCCTGCGCGAACGGGGCCTCGGGTATTCGACGGCGAGTTCCGAGCGGCTGGAAACGATCGGCGAATCCGAGTTGAAGACCTACCGCCTGATCGTGGTTCCGGGTGGAAACTTCGTGGAGATCGGCAACGGCCTCACGGCGAACACCGCGACGAAGCTGCGGCGCGCGGTTGGAAGCGGTGTCGGCTACCTGGGCATCTGCGGCGGCGCCTTCTTCGCGGGCGCGTCTCCGTACAACGGGCTGAATCTCACGAACGGCGTGAGGTTCCCGTTCTACGCGATCGAGGAGCGCGGCATACGCAAGGCGCCTGTCACGATGACCACGACGGGCGGCGCCGCGCTCGAGGTGTAGTGGGAAGACGGCCCGCAGCTCACGGGTTGGGGCCAGCCGGTTGCCAGGTATCCGGATGGAACGCCGGCCGTCGCGCAGGGGACGTTCGGTGACGGATGGATCGTCCTCGCCGGCGTGCACCCGGAAGCTCCCGAGAGCTGGCGCCGCGGCCTCGGCTTCACGATGCCTGTCAGCCTGACGCGCGCGTATGCCGCTACCCTCATCGACGCGGCACTGCATCGCAAGCCGCTCGCGCACGATTGACGG
>Ga0066903_100001198_pt1 | contig 18495 bp, 17 predicted proteins | sample PanSoiMetaGPlot1_FD_67491 | JGI IMG/M metagenome (GOLD analysis project Ga0066903, IMG submission 67491) | Tropical forest soil microbial communities from Panama analyzed to predict greenhouse gas emissions - Panama Soil - Plot 1 (version 2) | ecosystem: Environmental > Terrestrial > Soil >... | reverse complement strand
GACGCCGTCATGCTGTCGGCGGAATCGGCGGCCGGCCAGTATCCGATCGAGGCGGTCGCCACCATGGACCGCATCGCCCAGGAAGTCGAGCGCGACCCTCTCCATAGCAGCATCCTGCACGCGCAACGGACCGAGCCCGAGGCGACCGGCGCCGACGCCATCGCAGCGGCAGCGCGGCAGATCGCCGACACGCTCGACCTCGCCGGCATCGCTTGCTGGACGTTCTCCGGCTCGACCGCGCTGCGGGTGGCGCGCGAGCGGCCGAAATCGCCGATCATCGCGATCTCGCCCAACCTGTCGACTGCGCGCCGGCTGTCGGTGGTCTGGGGCGTGCATTGCATCGTCGCCGAAGACGCACGCGATCTCGACGACATGGTGGCGCGGGCCTGCCGCCTCGCATTCAAGGACGGCTTCGCCAAAGCCGGTCAGCGCCTCATCATCGTCGCGGGCGTGCCGCTCGGCACGCCAGGCGCCACCAACATGCTTCGGATCGCGTTCGTCGGGCAGGACACGCCGGGGGAATGACCCCGCGAGCCGATCAAACGCCGCGATCCTTCTGTATGGCTGTGAACAGCAGCGTCGTCACAATCGCCACGACTTGATCGCCCGACTACGAAAATACCCAATTCGTGCATCCGCTGGCGACCTCAGCGCATCTATGCCAACCTTTATGCAACGTCCCTTGACGCATAGCACTCGTAGGGTCCTGCAATGATCATGACGCGCGCCTTTGTGCTTGCGTCGTTGCTGTCCGCAACGTTGGCCGTCTCTGCAATTGGCCAGACGCTGCCGCCCGGAATGACAATGCATCGGCTACAGGCGGGCGAGCCTGATGCGTCAGGCTGGATGTTGGCGGCGTCGACGGAGGGCGGGTTCTCGGTGCGCCTGCCGCTCAAGTTCAATGATTTCACGATCGCCGAGTCCGATTCGAAATCACCCACGGCGCGCTTTTTCGTTGTGGGCACCAAGTCGCAAGAGGGAATCAAGTTCACGGCCACGCGCATCGTCTATCGTAACGGCGCCGAGTCTGCGAAGCACTTCTTCTCCGGGTTCGAAAAGGGGGCGGACCTAAAGCCTGAGCGCATTACGCCTCAGAAGGTCGGCGAAAGACCCGCGGTCGACCTTGTGCTCAAGCGAGCATCCGATGTCAGCTACCAGCGCGCCGTCCTTCTCGATTCGGATTTGATGCTGATGATTATCGTTTCACCGCGCAGTCACGACGCGACCGCCCAGCAACTCGCCACGCCCTTCTTTGACTCGCTGGTAGTCAGCGCCAGATAAAAGCGCAACACAGCATTCCGGGGTCAAGGGGCGGAAACGGGAGCCACTGACCAACCCGGCTTCCTCGCCGCTGCCGTCAACTGCTCGACCGCCGCGACGACCGTGCCGGTCGCCACGTGATGCGGCATGTGCCCGACGCCTTCGAGCAAAATGAGCTTGCTGTGCGGCAACGTCGCCGCGAGCGCCTGTGCGTGCACCTTGGGCGACACGACGGTGTCCCGATCACCCGTGATGATAACGGTCGGCGCCGTAATGCTGGCGTAGCGCGGTGCCTGCGCCGTCACAAACGCATGCAGCCCGGCGACGGCGCGCGCATTGGCGAGGAAATTCCGCGGCCGCAGAATGTGCGGAATCGAAGCTCGCCGCGTGTAGCCTGTCGGCATGTCCTGGGGCGCAAAGACGAGCGCCACCATCCGCTTCATCAATGCCACGCCGGCCGGCAGCGCGACCGTCCAGGTGAATAGCGGACCGAGGAAGGGCGCCGCCGCCGCGTTGTAATACCGGGATATGCCGGTCGACCAAGGATGCAGAACCGGCGCAAGCAGCACCAGCCCCGCCACGCGTTCAGGCGCATCGAGCGCGAGCGCGGTCGCGATGGTGCCGGCAAATGAGTGCGCCACGATGATGGCACGATCGACGCCAAGGTGGTCGAGCAGATCGCCCACGATGGCGGCCTGCCGTGCCGGCGATCCGCTGCCGGGCGATGGCCCACTCCAGCCGTGGCCGGGCCGGTCGAGCAGGACGACGCGATGTCGCCGTGCGAGTTGATTGCCCAGCGCGATGCGCATGTCCTCGAGATTGCCGCTGGCGCCATGCAGCAGCACGACCGGAGGATCGCCCGCCGCCGGCTCGGTGCGCGCATCGAGCTCGACGATGTGCAACCAGTGACCGTTCACGTCGATGAAACGCCCGCTCGGCGGATAGGCGCGTGCGATGGCCCGATCGCCCACGAGCGTGATCGCGGCGAGCAGCGCGACCAGCGCGAAAACAATGGCAATGATCATGGTGGTGATCACAGGAGGCACCTTCCCGCAGGTCGTGGCCGCAGCTGTTTCATCCGGCGGTCACTCCGCCTTGATGCCTGCCGCCTTGATGATCGGCCACCACTTCTCGATCTCAGCCTTGTGGTGAGCACCGAGCGCCTCCGGCGTCTGCTGCGCGTCAGCGACGATTTCCTGGCCGAGTTCGGCGAGGCGCTTGCGCACGGCCGCGTCGGCCAGGACCTCGTGGACCGCGGCGTTGAGGCGCTCGACGATCGGCGCGGGCGTACCCTTGGGTGCCCAGATCGCGCGCCAGTTCGAAAACAGAAAGCCAGGCAATCCCGCCTCGCCGGCGGTCGGGATGTCGGGCGCGTCGGGCAGCCGGCTGGCCGACGTGACCGCATAGACCTTGACGTTGCCGGCGCGCACCTGCGGCAGCGAGTTGGCCGCGGTGTCGAACATGAGATCGATCTGGCCGGCCACCAGATCCTGCATGGCCGGGCCGACGCCGCGGTAGGGCACGAAGGTGAAGCGCGTGCCGGTTTCCTTCTGGAAGAAGACGCCGGCCACGTGGCCCACGCTGCCGCCGCCGCCCGTGCCCGCCGACGCCTTGTCCGGGTTGGCGCGCAGCCAGGCAATGAGCTCCCTGAGGTCGCTGGCCGGCAGGGTCTTTCTCGAAACGACGATCAACGACTCGGTTGCGAGCAGCGAGATCGGCTGGAAATCGTTCAAGAGATCGTATTGAAGCGTGAAGATCGCGCCGTTGAGCACGTGAGTGGCCCAGTTGCCCTGGATCAGCGTGTAGCCATCACCCGGCGTGCGCGCGACCCGCGCGCCCGCAATGCTGCCGGAGGCGCCAGCCACATTCTCGATGATGACCGGCTGGCCGAGCGCCACCCGCAGCCGCTCGCCCACGATTCGCGCGATCGTGTCGCCCGATCCGCCGGCGGCGAACGGCACGATCATGGTGATCGGGCGCGACGGAAAGCCCTGCGCTCCAGCGCTGACGATAGTTCCCAGACTCGCGGCGATGGCGATCGACGTGAGGACCGTTCGGCGTGCTTGCATGGCTGTGCCTCAAATGAAGCGATCTGCGACATGGCTCGATTTGAATACTACGAACTCCCACGCACCTGCGGCAAATCGATGAACTGCCAGGGGCTCGGCATGTCGCTGCAGGGCACCTCGATCAGCGCCGGCTCGTTTCTGGCGAGCGCGGTTTCAAGCGCGCGCCGCAGCGCCTCCGGGTCGGTGACGCGAGCGCCGCCAATGCCGAAACTCTCGGCCAACCGCACGAAGTCGGGATTGGTGAGGTCTGAGCCGATCAGCCGGTTGCCATGCTGGTCACGCTGCATGTTGCGCACATTGCCGTAGGCGCCGTCGTTGAAGATGATCACGACCGCGGGAATGCGGTGACGCACCGCGGTGGCAAGCTCCTGCACGTTGAACATGAAGCCGCCATCGCCCGAGATCGCGACTACCGGCACGTCGCCGAGCGCGTGTTTGGCGCCGAGCGCGGTGGCGACGCCCCAGCCCAGCGTGCCCTGGTAGCCTGACGAAATGTAGGTGCGGGGCGCACGCGCCTCGTAGACGTTGCGGCCAGCGTAGCCGACCTGCGTGAGCTCGTCGATGACGACGCCGTTGTCGGGCAGCACATCGCGGATCGCCTTGAGATAGCCGATCTGCGGAGCGAGCACCGCCAAGTCGGCAGCGACGCTCTCCTTGATGGCACGGCTCGCGGCCACGCGTTCAGGCCGCGGCGGCACATGCGAAAGATGTGCGCCGAGGCGCTTGAGCACGACCCCGCAATGCCCGACGAGGCCGACCTCCGGGCGCCGCAGCCGCTCCATCTCGGCGGGGTCAATGTCGATCTTGATGATGGTCAGCATGTCGTCGGTGCCCCAGGCCGAGATCGGCAGCTGCAGGCGGGTGCCGACCGCGAGCACGACGTCGGCGCTGCGCCAGAGCCGGTGGCCGCCGACGAACGTGTGGCTGAGCGGATGACGGGCGTCGAGCACGCCCTTGCCGCGCCGGTACGCGACAACGGGCGCGGAAAGCCGCTCGGCCAGCATCCGCACCTCGTAAGCCGCCTCGTTGGCTCCGCCGCCGACGAAGATCACGGGACATTCGGCCCTGGCCAGGAGGTCGGCGGCGCGGGCGATGGCGTCATCGTCGAGCGGCGGATCGGGCTCGGGCGCAAGCGGCGCCATGAGTTCGACCTCGGCTTTGGCAGCGAGCACATCGGGGGGCACCTCAAGGCCGACCGGCCGCGACCGACCGGAATTGAGCTGTTGGAAGGCGGCGCCGACGAGTCCCGGCGCGTCCTGCGGCCGCGCGACGCGCTCTGCCCACTTCGTGAGCGTGCTCAGGATGCCGATCTGGTCGGGAATTTCGTGCAGGAGGCCATGGCCCTTGCCGATCGCGCGGCTGGGGATCTGGCCGATCAGTGCGAGGACGCGGGCGCCGGTCGAATAGGCGGTGGCGAGCGCCGCGGTACTGTTGAGGAAGCCCGGTCCGGGCACGACCGAATAGACGGCCGGCCGGCCGGTGGCGAGCGCAGCGCCGAGCGCCATGTAGGCGGCGCCCTGCTCGTGCCGCGTGTGCATGACCTGGAGCGCCTCGCCGGCGTCGAACATGGCATTGAACAGATGGTCGCTCTGGACGCCGGGCAGGCAATAGACCGCCGGAACGGCGTGCCCAATGAGCGAGTGGACGACGGCATCACCTCCGCTCATCAGCGGCATTCTTGTTCTCCCGATGACCCCGTGAGATTGTCGGCCCGATCTGATCGTCAACCCGCAGGCGCGACCCCGCAGTTCCATCAAGTTGCTAGCGTTTTTTCGAGGAAGATGGATTGCCGGGTCAAGCCGGTTCGGCACGCTACCTGAACAGGTCCTTGAGCACGAGCTTCCATTTCTCCGATTCGCCCGCCAGGAAGGTCGCGAAGGTAACTTCATCCTCATATGCAACGGTCGCGGTGAGCGTCCGCACGTTGGCCTGGACGGCGGGCGTCTTCAGAATCTGGGCGACATCGGCCGACAGCGTCTTGACTACCGCAGGTGGCGTCCCGGCCGGGGCGAACAGCCCGATGAACCCACCGGCGCGGCCGAAGCCCGGAACGCCCTCCTCGGCGATCGTCGGAATCTCGGGCGCGGCGGCGGAACGCTTCACCTCGCCCATGCCAAGCGCCCGCAGGCGGCCGGCAATAATGTGCGGATAGGCGGAGGTGATGTCGACTGCCGCGAGCGGAATCTGCCCGGCGATGAGATCGACCACCGCCGGCGCGCTGCCCCGGTACGGAATGTGCACCAGGTTGGCGCCGGTCGCCTTCTTCAGAAGCTCCATGGTGATGTGCTGGCCCGTGTAGGTCCCGGTCGAGCCATAGCTCAGCCCGTCGGACAGCGCCTTCGATTGGGCGATCAGGTCCAGGATGCTTTTCGGACCGGCCGCGGGATGAGCCACCACAACGATACCGACCTCGATCAGCTTGGCGACGGGCGCGAGATCGCGCAGCAGGTCGGGCGCGGTCGAGTTCGGCAAATGCGGATTGATGAGCAGCGCGCCGGTCGCGCCGACCCCGAGCGTGTCGCCATCGGGCGGCGACTTTGCCACGGTCACGAGACCGAGTGAGCCGCCCGCGCCGGTGCTGTTCTCGACCACCACGGTCTTGCCCGAGCGCTCACTCAATCCATTAGCGATCGCGCGCGCGATCCCGTCGGCGGAGGCGCCGGGCGCGAACGGCACGATGATGCGCATGGACTTCTGCGAGGGCTGGGCCAGGGCGACAGCCGGCGACAGCAGCATTGCCAATAGCAGGAGCCAGCCTCGGTGCATTGTTCGCCTCCGGTACTTGACCGACGCTGTCATGTTACGTCGGGCGCCGGCGCCGCACCACGCAATGAACACGCCGGTAAGCGGCCGAGATGATCCCGCCCGTTGCGACACGCCCGACTGTTGGCGAATCAGATATCGCGCCCGTCGACCTTCTCGGACAACTTCTTGACCAAGTCGGGGATCTTCTCGAGCTTGGGATGGACCGCAAGAGCGCGGCGGAAGGCCTCGAGCGCATGCTTATCGTCGCCCAGTTCCTGCAGGATCATGCCGAGCCCGGAAAGCGCCCCGAAGTGGCGCGGCTCGCGCTTGAGCACTTCGTGGATGTCGGCAAGCGCGCTGGCGAAATCCTTCTGCGTGAAATAAACCGTGGCGCGCCGGTTCCAGGCTTCGACGTAATCGGGCCGGATGTCGATAATGGCGTTGAGCAGCTTGATCGCGAGGTCGTAGTCCTTGCTGTCCATCGCGGTCTTGACGCGGCTCATCAGCAGGTTACCGGTATCGCCGCCGGCCGCGACCCAGAGCGCCCAGATGCGGTTCTCGACGAACTTGGCGCTCTCCTCCGTGGGCGCGACTTTGAGCGCCTCGAACAGCTTGTCGAGATTGAGCTTGGCATCACCGGTCTGGGCGCGCGGCAGGTTGGCCGGTGGCTCGATCAGCTTTGGCGGCTCGCCGCTGCCGGGCGGGGCCGGGTGGGTCTCCTGCGCGGACGCGCCCGCTGCGGCAGCCACCAACAGCGTCGCCAGAAAAACGGTGCGGAATCGTTCACTCATGGCCGGAGTCTAGTCCCCCGGCGTGGCGCCGCAAAGGCAGGATCGCGTCAAAGTGAGTGATATGCCGGCCGGGCAGCACCTGGACCTGGGCCGGGGCCGTGGTCAACCCTGGCGGGCCTTATAGCGGCGCTGCACCTTGTTGATCACGTAGACCCGGCCCTTGCGGCGAACGAGGCGATTGCTGCGGTGGCGGCCGCGCAGCGATTTCAACGAATTACGAACTTTCATGGCATTCAGCTCCCGCGGCGCGGCATGATCGAAAGTGCGCGGAAACTAGGGATGCGAGGCCGCTTCGTCAATCATGGATCGGCAAACGGTCGCTATCGCCGCCCGGCCGGGCGGGAGACGGCCGCTCGCCCACCCCGGGCGCCGAGGATTTTCCCGCCGGTGTTACAATGTAACAGAACTTCGGGCCCAGACGCTGAAAGCGGCAGCGGCCCGCGTTCAGGCTATCCGCCGGCGAATGCCGGCGCGGCGCCAAGCCAGGGGATGCCGTCGATCGTCATGTCGACAGTGAGCACGAGGAATGTGCCGGCCGCCGGTGGCTCTCCGCCCGGGGCGCGCGAGGAGGCGATGACTTCGAGCGGGTAACTGCGGATCACGCTTTCCGCCATGAAGCTCTCGAGCTTGGCGCCTGAAAGCGTCCCGCCGTGCCCCATAAGCTGCGCGGCGAGTGGCCGATCGGCCGCAATCGAGCGCGCCACGCCGTCGAGCCAGGCTGCGCCGCGCGCCGCCGCTGCGCTGCCGGCGGCATCGCGCGTGAAGGTGCGGATGCGTCGGGCCCACGCGCCCTTGTAGGCGATCGACGCACGCACCGCGAAGCGTCGCCCCAACGGCACCGATCCCGATACAGGCACGAGCCTGCGGTCGGCGTCGAGATCGGCCGCGATCGCGATATAGGCCTCCTCGGCTGCCGCAAGCCGTGCGTGCTTCTCCACGAGCCCGGCGAGCGCGCCTGCATCCGTCGCGGTTGCCGTATCCACCTGTGCGAGTGCCGCGAACGCGAGCGCATCGGCGCGCTCGATCAGCTTGCGCTCGGCGGCGTCGATCACGCGGCGGCTTGACGCGAAAACGGCGCTGGCCTCGATCAGCTCGGCATTGGGCGCGGCCGCGACGATGTCGTCATAGAGACCCGCCGGCAGCGCATCGAACTCAAGCACCCCGGCGCGCTTTGCGCCCAGGGCAGCAAGCCGCTGGCCGACCGCGGTGCCGGGCTTCGGGGTATTGACGATCTCGTCAAGCCAGGCGGTGGTCTTGACCCAATCGGCGACCCGCTTCGAGAGCGCAGTCGCCAGCATCGGTGTGCCGCTCCCAGGCACGAGCAACAGGCTCTCGATCCAGTAGGGCGTGAAGCCGGTGAGCCAACAAACCGCGGCGGGCCGCACCAGGTTGGTGTAGAGGAGGTACGCATCGAAGCCGTCGCGCGCCATCGCGGCCTTGAGCCGCGCTAGCCGTGCCTCGAGCGCGCTTTTCGGCAGCTCGTTCTGATCCCAGCCCATCAACCCGCGACGCATGGATGCCTCTTGATCTTATGCCGGCACGCTGAACAGCTCGCGCGGGGTCGCGGTGAGCACCTCGCAGCCGTCGCCGGTGACCACTACCGCGTCGCCGAGCACCATATAGCCCACCACCGGGTGATAGGTGTTGGGATGCACAATCAGGGTCATCCCTTCGTCGATGCGGGTCTTCACGTCTTCCAGGATATGAGGCTTGGTGTCGACGAACAGGCCAAGGCCGTGACCGCGCACGCGCGTGTACTCGCTGGTCGTGTACTCGCCGAGCCCCTGCGCACGAAACACGTCGTTCTCAGCGCGCGCGATGTCGGCGGCCGTGACCCCGTCGCGCACCACCGCGATGCCGGCCTCCATCGATTGGCGCCAGAGCGCGTGCGCCTTCATCTGCGCGGCGTTCGGTTCGCCGACGACGAGGGTGCGGCAGATCTGCGCGTAGTAGCCATCGACGCGGGGCGTGAGCTCGGTGGTCACGAGGTCGCCGCGCTTGAGCTTCTTGCCGCCGGGCGGCGCCATGCCGCGCACCTCCGGCCCGCCGACGCCGATGATCTGGAAGTTGTGGTCGGCACCGTTCGCCCGGAAGAACGCCTCGATCTCGGCGATCAGCTCATAGTCCGCGCGGCCGACGCGCGCCGCCTGCCGGAACACGGAGTAGCCCTCGTCGGCAAGCTTCGCGGCGCGCCGCATCGCGGCAATCTCGGAGTCGAGCTTGCGCATCAATAGCCGGTCGAGGAACCCGGTCTGGTCGCCGAGATTGAGGTCCTTGGCGCGCTCCGCAAGCCGCCGCGGCAGGAGCCGCGCGGGCGCCGCGCCGATCCGCTGATTGCGGAAGCGGTCGAGCGCTGTGTCCACCTCGGCGATGAGACTGGGCGCATGAACGACCTCGAGCCCGGGACATTCGAGCGCAACGCGATCGATCTCGAGCGGACTGTCGAGATAGAGGGTGACATGGCCGTCGGCGCGAACGAGCGCCAACGCCTGGCCCTCCAGGATCGCGTAGTCGGTGGTGTAGCGCAGGTAATCGCCCTGCCAGGCGTTGCCGTAGACCAGCAGCATGTCGATGCCGGCGTCCGCCATCGCGGCGACGAGCCGCCGCTTGCGATCCTGGTAGATTGACGGCTCCCTCGACATCCTCACTCCTTCCAGCGCGAGAAGCGCGCCTCGATGAGCCGCACCAGCTCGTTGAGCGCAATTGCCATGAGGGCGAGCGTCAACACAAGCGCCATCAGGGCCGACGGATTGAAGCTCTCCGAATAGGCGAGCGTGTAGAAGCCGATGCCGCCCTGCGACACGAAGATTTCCGCCAGTACGACGCCGAGGAGCGTGAGCGTCATGGCGAGCCGCAGGCCGGCGAACACGGTCGTCACCATGTGCGGGAAGATCACGTGGCGCACCTGCTGCATGCGCGTTGCGCCCATGGCGGCGAAGCTGTTCATGAGCAGCGGGCTGACGTTGCGCATGCCGGCGATGGTGTTGACGATCACCGGGAAGATGCCATGGCTGAAGCCGAACGCGATCTTGACGGCCGGCCCGATTCCGAAGATCAGCACGAACAGCGGCAGCAGAATCGCCTGCGGGATGCCGTACAGCAGCAGCACGATCGGGTAGAGGCTGCGGCGGCCGATATTGCTGAGCCCGACCAGAATGCCGATCAGCATGCCGAACACGACCGACAGCACAAATGCGATCACGAGCTCGATCAGCGTCACCAGAACAGCGTGACGCACGCCCGGGTCGCCCATCACCTTGGGCCACCAGGCGAGCGCCACATCGCTGGGCCCGGCGATCAGGGACGAGGTGCTGACGAACCGTGCGTCGAGCTCCCACAACAACAGCAGCAGCACGATCAGCGCCAGTCGCGTCAGCCGGACTTGGGTGGCGGTCATCGACTCACTCCCGCTCTCTGCGCGATTCGGCCGCGAGCACGAGCAGATTGAGCGTCACCGAGACGCTCACGACGTAGACGATCCAGGCATAGAGCCGCGCCGTCTCCATCAACTCGGCCGACAGCGCGATCGACTTGCCGACGCCGGAGACGGCGGCGAGCGTCTCGCCCCCGAGCACCGCCGCGATGCAGATGAAGAAGCCGATGCGCAGCCCGGTGACGGTAACCGGCAGCGCCGCCGGCAGATAGATGTAGCGGAACTGAGACACGCTCGAGGCGCCCATCGCGCGCGCGGCGCGCAAGTAGAGCTCGTCAACGCTGGAGAAGCCCGCAATGGTGTTGAGCGCGATCGGAAAGAAGCTCTGGGTCGCCCCATAGGCGATCTTCGATTCCGGTCCGATACCGAAGAACACGACGAACAGCGGAAAGAACAGCGTCAGCGGCACGGCGAAGATGCCAGTCAGCACCGGCTCGAAGATGTTCATCAGCGCGCGCGAGCGCGTCACCAGAAACCCGACCGCAATGCCGGCGACCGCCGCGAGCACATACGCCTGCGCGATGGTCGTCAACGTCACCGCCGCCGCCGCCCACAGCCGCCCGGAAACCCACAGCGACTGCATCTCGCGCCAGACCAGCTCCGGCGGCGGCAGCAGCAGCGCCCGCACGCCGCGATGTGTGGCCAAGTACCAACCGCCGAACAGGGTCGCGAGCAGCGCGAACTGGATCGACAAGACGATGACCCGATCGCGCCGCATCAAGTGCACTCTGCGAGAGATCGTGCGGCACACTCGGTGCCCACCCTCCCCTGGAGGGGGAGGGTCGACCGCCGGAGCGGAGCGCAGCGAAGCCAGGCGGTCGGGGTGGGGTGATTCTTGAGATGACGCTTCGCGTTCACCCCACCCCGCTCGCTTCGCGCGCGACCCGCCCCCTCCCGGGGAGGGTGACCCGCGGCGCGATTGGTGTTCGACCCCGAGAGCGTTTGCGCGGGTAGATCAAAAGCCATCCCCTAACCCCGCGCGTCGCGCGCCTCGCGCATGCGCGCGACCGTCGCCCGGATCTCGTCGCGCAGCAGCGCGTAGAGCTCATTGCGGATCTCGCCGAACTCGCTCGTCAGCATGAAGTCCGGCGAGCGAGGATGCGGCTGCGGCACGCTGATCGAGGCCTTGATCCTGCCCGGGCGCGCCGTCATCACGAGGATGCGGTCGGCGAGGAATACGGCCTCGGCGAGCGAGTGGGTGACGAACACGATGGTCTTGCCGGTGCGCGCGAGCAGGATCGAGAGATCCTCGCCGAGCACCATGCGGGTCTGCTCGTCGAGCGCCGCGAACGGCTCATCGAGCAGGACAACATGCGTGCCGACGCACAGCCCGCGCGCCAGGTTGATGCGCTGCTTCATCCCGACCGAGAGCTGCTTGGGGTAGTGGTTGGCGAACTGCTCCATGCCCACCGCGGAGAGCGACTGCATGGCGCGCTCGCGCCAGGTGCTGCCGTCGAGACCCTGGAACTTGAGCGCAAGACGGAAATTCTCGAGCACCGTGTACCACGGGAGCAATGTGCTCTCCTGGAACACGAAGGCGATGTCGTTCGGCCGCGGCCGATCAATCGTCTCGCCGGCGACCGTGACCGTTCCGGCGGTCGGCGCCAGCAATCCGCCGATGATGCTGAGCAGCGTGCTCTTGCCGCAGCCGGAGGGCCCGAGCAGGCAGACAAACTCGCCCTGCCGGATTTCAAGCGACACATCGTCGAGCGCCAGCACGCTTTGTGCGGCGTCGCGGCCGATGAAATTCATCGAGACATGATCGACCACGATGTTGGCCGCACCCACGGCAGCGCGCTGTGCGGTATGGACCGGCGGGGCCTCGCGCTCGGGGCTCACGTTCAGATTTTGACCGGAACGAACTTGTCGTTGTAGATCGTCTTCGCTTCCGGAACGAAGTCGAGGATGCCGAGCTCCTTGAGCGAGTTGCGGATCACGTCGATCGCCACCGGGTCCCAGGCGCCGTCGGACGAGAAGCTGCCGATCTGCGCGTCATAGACGCGCGACACGATGCTTTCGCGCACCTGCACGACCCTCGCGCCGGTCTTCACGACAAAATCCTTGTTCGCGCGCATCAAGGCGATGGTCTTGAACCAACCGCGCAGGAAGCGGCGCAGCACTTCCGGCCGCTTCTCGATCATCTCGTCGGTCGCAACGATGACGTGGGTGTAGAAGTGTTTCTCGATGTCGCCAAACAACATGATGTTGCGGCCCTTGCCCTGCTCTTCGAGCTCGTAGCCGGTGGCTGCCTCGATCACCATTCCGTCGAGCTCCCCACGTTCCATGGCGGCGAGCCGGGCCGGAACCGCGCCGAGCGGCAGAACCTGGATGCCGTCCGGGCCCCAGCCCTGTTGCTGCGACAATTTGCGCGTCAGCCAATCGGTCAACGATCCCAGCGTGGTCACGCCGATGCGCTTGCCCTTGAGGTCGGGGACCGTCTTGATCGGCGAGCTGGCAAGCACGGTCAGCGCGAGATTGGTCGGGGGGCCGTACATGGCGGCAACGCCGATCGCGGGCACACCCTTGGCACGGAAACCGAGGCCGGGCCCGGAGCCGACCCCGATGTCGACCGCACCGGCGGTCAGCGCCTGCTGCATCTGGGCGTCCCCGCGGAAGGCCGAGATCGCTAGTTCGATGTTCTCCTGCGTCCAGATCCTGGCGTCGGTCCCGATATCGGCCGTGCTGAAGGCGAACGAGTTCGGAACCGATTTCGCGAACCTGATCGTATCCGCCGCCAAGGCCGCCCGCCGCGACAGCATCACCAAGGGCGCCGCCAACGCGCTGCCCACCACGTGCCGTCTCGAAATCCTGCGCATCGACGTTGTCCTCCCGGATGGCGCGCCGCGCCCATCCACTAGCCGAGATGGTTTCGTGACCGCAAGCCCACGGCCATATCCGTCATGGCCGGGCTTGTCCTGGCCACCCACGTCTTTCTTTCCAATCGAGCAGGGAAGACGTGGATGCCCGCGACAAGCGCGGGCATGACGAGCTTTGAGACCGCCACTCACTTCCTCTCTTCCTGCGACTGGCCGACATAGGAATTCCGGTAGACCGGCACGGTCTTTTCGCGCAGCGAATAGAGATATTTCAGGGCCTGCTCGTTGGTCATGTATTTCGACATGTCGTAAGTGTCGAAGTGCACCATGTCCTCAAGCGGGCGGCGCACGCCCGGCTTTGCCGGCACATCGGGATATCCGATCGGCATGATCAGGTTGAAGGTGAGGAGGTCGGGAATGCCAAGCACGCGCTTGAACGGGTCCTCGATATGAATGGTCGTGTGCTGGCTGCCGAGCCCGAGGGACGCCGCCGCGAGATGCATCATCATGGCGGTGTTGGCGAGGCCGTCGGTGAGATGCGACTGCCCGCGCCCGAACGTGTGGGCGCCCTGCACGGTCGCCCATTGCCGGCGTCCGTCGCCGAGGATCACGATCAGCACCGGCGCGCGCGACCAGCCCTCACCTTTGCGCTGCTTCTCGACCGATTCCTCGGCGGTCATCTGATAGGCCGGATGGCGCAGCTTGAAGTCGCGCTGCTGCTCCATCCAGTAGATGAAGTCGGTGTTCCCCTCGATGTAGACGCGGAACAGCTCCTGTTTGATTTTCGGATCCTTCACCACCACGAATTCCCACGGCTGCCCGTTGGCGCCCGACATCGCCCAGCGGCCGATCTCGAGAATCTTCTCGACGTATTCGTCTGGGATTGGATCGGGCTTGAGCTTGCGCACGCTGACGCGATTGCGCACGAGTTCCAGAAGCGTGTCGTAGTCGCCGAAGAAATTGGGCTGGTCCATCAGTGAAACCTTGCTGCCGCCGGCGCGGGCCTAGGTTCGAGACTACCCGCTGCCGGAAGATGCAGCAATCTTGTGAAGGGGCTGCACGCGCGCGATCGCCACACGGCGTTTGCAAGGCGGACAAGCTGTGGCATCGTCTCTCCGGAAGCGCAACCGCTTGTGCCGCGTGTGGGCAGCCCGGCGGGACCATCTCGGGAGGACTATCATGCGTGCTATCTGCCTGGCCGTTGCCGCCGCCGTTGCACTAGCAACGGCCGGCCTTGCCCAACAGCCGGCAGACCTGCGCAAGCCCGCCGGCACTGAGTGGCTCACGATCGGCGGCGATTGGGGCAATACCCGCTATTCGGCCCTGACGCAGATCAATCGCGACAACGTGAAGGCTCTCAAGGGGGCCTGGGTGGTGCACCTCGGCTCCGGGCTTGGCTCGAAATATTCGCTCGAGGGCACGCCGATCGTCAGTGACGGCGTCATGTACATCGCGTCCGGCAACGACGACGTGTTCGCGCTCGATGCCAAGACCGGCGCGCTCATTTGGGAGCATCGCTCCCACATCGATCAGAGCATCAACACAGTCTGCTGCGGTTGGGACAATCGCGGCGTCGCGGTCGGCGACGACAAAGTATTCCTCGGCTATCTCGACGGCAACGTGGTGGCGCTCGATGCCAAGACCGGCAAGGAACTCTGGAAGACGCAGATCGGCCGCTGGCAGGACGGCTACACGATCACGGCAGCGCCGCTTTATCACAACGGCGTGGTCTACTCCGGCATCTCGGGCGGCGACCGCTCGGCGCGCGGATTCCTGGCGGCGCTCGATGCCAGAACCGGCAAAGAGAAGTGGCGGTTCTGGACCGTTCCGGCGCCGGGCGAATTTGGCTCCGAGACGTGGCCCAAGCCCGACGATCCTGACCCCAAGCGCGCCAATGCGTGGAAGGCGGGCGGTGCCGCGATCTGGCAGACGCCGGCGATCGATCCCGAACTCGGTCTCCTCTATTTCTCGACCGGCAATCCCGGTCCGGAAGCCGGCGGTATGGGCCGCGACCGCCCCGGCGACAACCTGTTCTCATCCTCGATCGTCGCGGTCACGCTCGAAGGCAAGTACGCGTGGCACTTCCAGCAGGTGCATCACGATCTCTGGGACTTCGACTGCCCCTCGCCGGTCGTCCTGTTCGAGCAGATGGTTAATGGCCAAATGCGCAAGGGCGTCGCCGAGGCCTGCAAGACCGGCTGGATCTACATCCTCGATCGCACCAATGGGAAGCCGCTGATCGGCATCGACGAGAAGCCGGTCGAGGTCGACCCCCGTGTCGCCTCCTCGCCCACGCAGCCGATCCCGCGCGGCGACGCCGTGATGCCGCAATGCCCGCAGCCGCTCGCGCCCTGGCTGACCAAATGCATCTTCGGCGTGATCTACGACGAACCGATCCTGATGTCGCCCGGCGGCAACGGCGGCCCGAACTGGGCGCCGATGGCCTACAGCCCGCGCACCGGCTACTTCTACGTCACCGCCGCCGATCGTCCGCAGAGCCGCATCCTGCGTGGCCTCGGCAAGACGGTCGGCCCGCCGCTCGGCGCCAAATACGGCGGCACGCTCACCGCGGTCGACTCCCGCACCAACACGATCGCGTGGCAGAAGCGCACGCCCTACTCGATCGGACAGGGCAGTGGCGCACTCGCGACCGCGGGCGACCTTGTGTTCCACGGCGAGCCCGACGGCCACTTCCAGGCCTATGACGCCAAGACCGGCGAATTGCTCTGGCAATGGCAGACCGGCGCTGGTGCCGATGGCCCCGCCATCACCTACGAGATCGACGGCACCCAATATGTCGCGATCGCGGTCGGCGGCGTCTCGATCCAGACCACGTCGGCGAACAGCGACATGATCTGGGTATTTTCGCTCAAGGGCACGCCGGGCGACCGGCTCAAGGAGTTCGCAGCCCCGCCGCCGCCCGAGAACGTAGTCGGCTTCAGCGGATCGGTGGCGCGAACGAGCGAGATCAAGATCGACGACTACACCTACGCACCGATCCGGATTACGGTCACGGCCGGCACCAAGGTGAAGTTCACCAACAACGGCGTGACGCCGCACAACGCGACGTCATCGGACGCCGGAGGTTGGGACACCGGCCTCCTCGCCAAGGGTGAGAGCGCGACCGTGACGTTCAACCGTCCCGGCACCTACACGTATATCTGCACGCCGCATCCATCGATGGTCGGACAGATCACTGTAACGGGCCAGGCGGCCGAGGGGCCGCCGACGGTGGTCGAGGGCCCGCAGACGCCGCGGCCGGTGCAGGTGCAACAACAACACGGCGCGCATTGAATTGAGGAGCGCTCATCATGTGTGAGCCGCGGGCAGCGCCACGATTTCGGTGCGCTCCCTCTCCCCGCAGGGGAGAGGGTTGGGGTGAGGGGGTTACCCACCTTTCAAGAGGCCGTAGCCCCTCTCCCAATGGGAGAGGGAGCAGACCGAGTCTGCCACCCTGCCTTGGCATCATCATCGCAGCCGCGATTGCGCTCACATCCGCCTCAACCGCCCATGCCGCCGATCGCATCCGCGTCGCGGTGCAGCGGACCGGCACGCTCGCTTGGGAGCTCGACGTCATCAAGGTGCACGGCCTCGATCTCAAGGCCGGTCTGCAAATCGACGCGCTCGAGCTAGCCTCGACCGAAGCCGGCAAGATCGCACTCAAAGGCGGCTCCGCCGATCTCATGCTGTCCGATTGGCTCTGGGTCGCGCGCGAGCGCTCACTCGGCGACCAGCTCGTGTTCTATCCATCCTCATCGACCCTTGGCGCGGTGATGGTGCCGGTGCACTCGCCGATCGCGAGCGTCGTCGACCTCAAGGGCAAAAGACTCGCTGTTGCCGGCGGTCCGCTCGACAAGAGCTGGCTTCTGCTCCAGGGGCTCGCAAGCCGCACCGGCCTTGACCTGCGGCGCCAGGCGACGATCGTCTACGGCGCGCCGCCACTTCTCTCGGAGAAGGCGCGGCAAGGCGAGCAGGACGCGACGCTCACGTTCTGGAACTTTTGCGCCGACCTCGAAGGAAAGGGCTTCAGGCGCGCGGTCGAGGTCGCCAGCGTCATGCGGGAGCTCGGCGCCAAGGCGCCGGTCGCGATCGTCGGCTATACCTTCGATGCCGCGTGGGGTGCCCGCAACAAATCCGCGGTCGATCGCTTTCTCGGTGCGACGCGCGAAGCCAAGGAACTCCTCGCCGGCTCCGAGGCCGAATGGCAAAGGCTTGCGCCGCGCATTGGCGTCCGCGAGCCCGGCGCGCTCGCCCTCTATCGCCAACGTTATGGCGAAGGCATCTTTCGCCGACCGATCGACGAGGAGGAGGCCGACGCGCGCGCTCTCTACCGCGTGCTGGCCGAGGTCGGCGGCACCGAACTCACCGGCGTGGCCCGCGAGCTTGATCCAGGCACGTTCTATAGGCCGGGGGAATGATCATGGCGCTCCGGCTTCTTTCGCTCGCGCTCATGATCGCGGCCTGGTACGTCGCCTCGCGGCTCGCGGGACCGCGCACCTTGCCGGACCCGCAGGCGGTCGCGCTCATGATCGTCAGCGAGGCGCGCTCGGGCTGGCTGGGCTACCACCTCGGCATGACCCTCGCTCGCGTGGCGATCGCCTTCGCCCTTGCGATGGCGCTCGGCTCCGCGCTCGGGCTCCTCATGGGTCGGTTCCGGATCGCCGACTGGCTCGGCGATCCCTGGCTGGTGGTGCTCCTCAACCTGCCGGCCCTGGTGATTATCGTGCTCGCCTATGTGTGGGCCGGGCTCACCGAGACGGCGGCGATCGCGGCGGTCGCGCTCAACAAGCTGCCGATCGCCACTGTCACCGTGCGCGAGGGCGCGCGGTCGCTCGACCGGGGGCTCGACGACATGGCCGAGGTCTTCCGCATGGGACCTTGGGTGCGCATGCGCCACGTCGTGCTGCCGCAGCTTGCCCCCTATCTTGCGGCGGCGGCCCGCTCGGGGCTATCGCTGGTCTGGAAGATCGTTCTCATCGTCGAATTACTCGGGCGGCCCGACGGCGTCGGCTTTGAAATCGGCGTGGCATTCCAATTGTTCGACGTGACCAAAATCCTGGCCTATGCTCTCGCCTTCATCGCCGTGATGCTGGTGGTCGAAACAGTCCTGGTGCAGCCGCTTGAACGACATGTCTCCCGCTGGCGTCCGCGGACGGCTTGAAGTCTCGATCAGGCATAAGTCGTTTCGCGCCGCCGCGGGAGGAGAGCTGCATGTGCTCGGCAGCCTGGCGCTGACGCTGACGAGCGGCGAAGTCGGCGCTCTGGTCGGCCCGTCCGGCTGCGGCAAGACCACGCTGTTGCGGATCATCGCCGGGCTCGACCGCGACTACGACGGCAGCGTCGCGCTGCCCGACCACGGCAAGCTCGGCATGGTCTTCCAG
>Ga0066903_100001197_pt1 | contig 18498 bp, 13 predicted proteins | sample PanSoiMetaGPlot1_FD_67491 | JGI IMG/M metagenome (GOLD analysis project Ga0066903, IMG submission 67491) | Tropical forest soil microbial communities from Panama analyzed to predict greenhouse gas emissions - Panama Soil - Plot 1 (version 2) | ecosystem: Environmental > Terrestrial > Soil >... | reverse complement strand
AGAACGAGGCCTACCGCACCCTTCCTAAACTCTTCGGAGTGCACTCGTCGCGGCTTCGATTTCCGCCCAGGTGAATCCATGGTGTCCATCCTCATCTCCTTTCGTCGGATGTCCACCGAAACGGATCAGGCTCAGCCGTCCCTCCCGCTCGTCTCAGAGCAACGCTTCCCTCCGCCCGAAAGCCGCCGATGCAGAGTCGAAGGCGCACGCCAGACGCAGGTCGACCTACCCGCGGCGCAGAGCGAGCGAGGGGTGGCGCGTTGGAGGGGACCCGACGAGACTTTTTCGGCGCGGGGCGGGGGGAGCCCGCCCGATCGAACGAATGACGAGCAAAGTAACTTCCCGTAAGACCACGACTCGCCGAAAAAGTCTCGGCGGGGAGGCGGCCGGAGCGACAGGACCCCGCAGCGAGCGGAGCGCCGCCCCGCTTAGAACCCGCGAGTGACCGGCTACGGAATGTCGTAAAGCAGGATTGAGGAGCCCACGCGCGCCACGGGCTGATACGCGTCGAGCCAGGCATATTGATCGGTGTCGGGCCTGAACGTCTCGACGAACTGACTGCGATCGCACGGATTGCCGTCGCGGTAGTACGTGCCCTCGATGCCGTGCCGGAACGTCTGGCTGATGGCGATCCAGCCGTGCACGGGTTGGCCGGGACGCAGCCAGGTCAGGTGTGGCAGCGAATGCCTGCAGATCTCCGAGGCGCCGAAGTAGGCGATCCAGACGCGGTCGATCCGGCGATCCGCCAGCTCACGCTCGAGGCGGAGAAGGTCCTGCCCCCAGTCGAGATCGCTGTCGATCAGGATTCGTTCCGGGCGGCGCCCGGCGAGCGCGTTGAACCATGGGAAATAGTCGGGGGCGGCGGCGAACGGAATGGCGAGCACCCAGATCATCGCCGCGACCACGGCGGCGCGCGCGCCGATCCGCCAGCGCACCGTCCGCCACAGCGTGACCGCGCCGTGCCCCGCCAGCGCGGCCAGCAAGGGGAACACCGGCAGCACGTGGCGGACGCCGATGTTGGTGCGCGACGGGATGACCATCGCCAGGTACACGATGATCGCGATCAAGGGCGCCAGCGTACGAAAGCGCGTTTCGGCCGGCCCCTTCCCGAACACGGCCGCGAAGAAGCCGACGGCGGCCAGCGCGCCGAGCGGCAGCGGCACCTTCACCGCCAGCGCGATCGGGAAGAACGCGGGGAATCCGTTCTGCGTCAGGTGTCCCAGCAGGTAGGCGGTCGAACGGCCCGGCGCCTCCTGCGCGCACAATCCGACGGCGGCCAGGAAGGCGCTCGGCGCCGGCAGGCGATGCGCCAGCAGCCAGCTGGCCGCGTGACGGCCCCGCTCCGACGGAAAACAGGCGCCGACGGTGTCCTGCAGCCACTCCGGCTGCCACAGCGTGGCCGGGGCAGCGACGGCGAAACGGTAGGCGCCCCACAGCACGACGAACGCGCCCAGCGCCGCGAGCGGCGCCAGTGCGAGCATGCGCCGCAAGGCGCCCGGCCGCGGGCCCAGGCTGCGGCGCGCCGCCATCGCGACCACGGCCAGCACGACCAGCACGATGGCCGAATATTTGGTCGCGGTCGCGAGCCCGAGCGCCAGACCGGCGACGATCGCCCGCCCGCGCGTCGGCTGTTCGATCCAGCGCAGCAGCGTCAGCAGCGACAGCAGAAAGGTGGCCGTGAACGGCACGTCGGTGGTCGCCAGCCCGCCGTGGCCGAGCACCGCCGGCGCGCAGGAGATCGCGACCGCGGCGATCCAGGCCGGCGCTTCACCATACGCCCGCCGCGCGAGGATCCAGGTGAGGATGATGACGAGGGCGAGAAACGGCAGCACACCCCGCCGCGCCAGCACCAGGTTGCGAACGTATCCGGGACCCGTGTACAGCGCCTCGCGCAGAAACGGCGTCGACTGCATGCCGGCCAGGTAAGGCCCGATCCCGACCGCGATGCGCGCCAGCGGCGGGTTGACCGTGCGCCACGGCTGGTGCTGGACGACGTCCGTACGCCCGAGCCATTCGACGCCGGCGGCGATGTGCTGGGGCTCGTCGGCCGTGGCGGAGAACACCGACCAGGTCCGCCCAACCCGCACGGCCGCCACCAGCACGATCACCGTCAGCGCGGCGATTCGGATCGCCGTCCGGGCGCGCGGCTGCCGCAGGCGTGCCGCCCAGCTGGTGGGTCCGGGACCGCCCGGCTCCTGCTCCGGAGATGCCACGAGATCCCCTCGATTATCGGGGCGCTCTCGCTGGCTCCGCAAGCGACTCGACGGCCGGGGTGGCTCAGTTCCTGACGACTTCGTAGAGGTGAGTGACGCCTCCCGTGTCGGCGATGGAACGAAACGACAGGCCGCTCCCCTCCGCGTAGCGGCCGCACAGCGCCTCGAGCACCCAGTCGTAGTCCAGAACGTAGCGAACGCCCTGCTGCCGGATGTATTCGTGCAGCCGTTTGTCACGCAGCGCCGCGAACGCGTCCTGATTCACCTTGCCGTCCAGGTTGATGACGTCGCGCCCGCTGAAGTATCCGTAGATGCCGGCCTGAAACGCGCCGAGACGCGCCGTTCGATCGACCCGCCGGCCGAGCGTTTCCCAGGTCGCCAGGAAGCCGCCGGGCGGCGCGTTGGACCATCGAATTGCCGTGGCAAACCGCCACTCGGTCACCTGACAGACCAGGATCGCCACGGCGAGGGCCGCCAGGGCGGTCCGGCCGCGGCGGAGACCGGCGCAGACGGCGACCACGTCGACCAGCAGCCAGACGGTCGTCAGCAGGATGGCGCTGACGAGGTAGCGGTTGAAGTACCAGTGAGCGGGCGAATAGAAGCTGTATCCGAGGCCGACCAGCAGCAGATTGACGGTGACGATCCGGCGCAGGCTCGTCCGCAGAGGGGCGTTCGCGGGCGCCGAGCTTGCGCGCGACAGCCGCCGGGCGACGACGGCGAGCGCCACGATGATGATCAGCACCACGACGGTCCCGACCGGCGGGTTCCTCCGGAACAGCTGGTACGGCAAGTAGGAATCCAGGCTGGCCCAGGGGCCGCCCGCGACGTTGGCGCGCAGGGGCGCCAGCAGCGGACTTTCGAAGACGAACACGAAGCCGAGCTTCGTCACGACGTCCAGGTAGAAATCCACGGGGACGTGCCGGGGATCGAACAGCAGGCCGTGCGGCGACAGCACCCAGATCTGTTGCAGGATGTGCCAGCCGAAGTTGAGCGCGAGCAGCCGGCTGGCAGGACCGCTCAACGGCAACCAGGTGCCGGTCGAAGAACGGCTGACGAGTCCCCAGGGCAGCCAGACGACGATGGCGGCGGCCAGCGCCAGACCGGCGGACGAGGCGCTCTGTCGCAGGCGCGCCCGATGCGCCACCGCCCAGTCGACGGCGATGGCGACGAGCAGCAGGGCCAGGTCGACGCGGGCGAGGATCGCCAGACCGCTCACCACGCCGAACGCCAGCGACTGCCGCGCCGAAGGCGGTCGATCGGCACGGAACCACGACAGGTAGAGATACAGCAGCGCCACGGCGAAGAAGATCGACGGGCCCGTCTCCAGGCCGTTGACGCTCATCAGAACGAAGTAGGGACAGATCGCCCAGAGGAGCAGCCCGAACAGCGCGATCGTCCGTCCCGCCAGCTTCGCCAGCAGCGCGTGAAGGATCGCGCCGGTTCCGGCCGCCCAGCCCGTCAGCAGGACGGCGGTCAGGTGAATCGGCAGCACCAGGTTGCCCTTCGACAGGGCCATGATCGGGACGACCATCAGCAGATACAGCGGATGGAAGCCGTTGGTCGGCGCGGCGCCGTCGAAGGTGAAGCCCCGGCCACCCGCGACGTTGGCGGCGATGCGCAGGTAGTAGAACGCGTCGTCCGAATAGACGTCGTTGGCGATCAACGACCGGTAATCGGCGAACGCGAGCGCCAGACGGGTGGCGACGGTGAGCGCCAGCAATGCCCAGACTGCCGTCCGGCCGAGGTGCCGAGATGCCGCGCTCATGCGCGCGCCGATTGTACCCGGTCAGCGCACGCGCGTCGTGCGCCAGCCGGTCAGCGAATCGAGACGGGCCGACTGACTAATGGCAGTTCTGGCCCTGCCAGAACAGCTGGTTGATCTCGTCCGCGCTCAGCGCGCGGTTCCAGATGCGAGGCTCGTCGATCATGCCGACGAACACGTTGCCGCCGTCGCCGATCTTGACGTCGTTGGTGTTCGCAATGATGGCGCTGCTGTTGAGCGCGTCGTTCTCGGCCGACAGCACGCCGTTGATGTAGACGCCAAGGCCAGTGCCGTTGAAGACGCCGGCAACGTGAACCCACATTCCAGCCGGCACGTCGCCGGACAGAACCTGATCGGTGCCGTTGATGAACATGCGCAGGCGGCCGGCGACGATGTCGATCATGTAGCCGTCGTTCGCGCTGGCCTTGTCGATGACGCGTCCGCCAAGCGTCGCCTGATTGATCCAGGCGTCGAGAGTGATCGCGTTGGTCATCATCATGCTGGCATCGTTTCCGACGTCGACGAACGAGCCGGACCCGCCGCTCATGCTGAAGGCCTGATTGTCCTCGCCGGATACGAACGACACGGCGCCTCCGTTCGTGCCGTCGTTGGAGCCGACCGCGTCGTCGAAGTCGCCGTCGGCGTGCCACCAGCTGACGATGCCGTCGAGAGGCACGCAGCGGGGATCGACCATCGCGCCGCCGGTTCCACCCGTACCGGTCGAGCCGCCCGTCCCCATCGACCCGGCCATGCCTGTCGTGCCGGCCATGCCCATCGTGCCGGCCATGCCCATCGTGCCGGCCATTCCGGTCGTGCCGGCCATGCCGGTCAGGTGCGGCTGCCCGCCCGTTCCGCCCGTTCCGGTCGAGCCGCCACCGCCATTGTGATGGTGATGGTGACGGCCGTGGTGATGGCCGCGGTGATGACCGGGATCGCCGTGATGGAAGCCTCCGCAGGTCAGCGCAGCCTCCTCAGCGGACGTCGTATCGTCGGCTTGATCCTGTCCACAGCCGACGGCAACCAGAGCGAAAGAAGAGAGTAGGGCAAATGACCGCGCGAAGGTATTCATGCTGACCCCCGCCGAAACAGTATCACGATTCACACAATGATTGATTCTATTTTCAAAATTCGACAGCTCCAATGTCGGCATTTGTCGTTTCATTTCATTGGTTTCACATTGGTCCAGGTTTGCATACCCGGCTGTGCTGCTTTGCACACATTTGCAACGTAGGCGTCAATGGCGGGCGATCAGCAGCGATGTGCGCGCCTGCGCCCAGCGGGCGACGAGGTAGGTGCCAGGTCCACCCGCGGCAAAAGCAGCCCAAATTGCATCGTCGCCCCGGTCTTCCGGATACCGGCGTCAGCATCGTGACGCCCGACCGATTTCTCGTCGGAGAAGCCGGCCCGGCGCGCAGGTAGGATGCGCTGCCACCTGTGGGTCGAACGCCGCCAGCGGCCGCGCACTGGGGGCATTCCGTTTGGTCGTCACGAGGCCGCCGGAGTACCGTTGGCGGCTGGGACATTGCCGCGCGCGCGATGAGATTCCGCACCCACCTGATCGCAGCCTGCGCCTTGATGCTGCTCGCGATTTGGTTGTCGTCCGGAACGATGTACCCGTACGCATCGACCTGGGCATTCCCGATCGTTTCCAAACGATGCACCTATCTGTTCAACATCGATCACCCGGACTATCGCGCGGTGTTCGACATGCTGGACGGCGGGCCTCGCACGACCTGGGAGTGGAGCGTCGTTCTGCGGCGGCTTCTCTATCCGCTCGTCTCGTATCCGTTCATGAAGGCGGCGGGCTTCGTCGTCGGCGGATTCATCGCCAGCGCGGCGATCAACCTGGCGGCGCTGATTCTTCTGGCGCTGTTCCTGCGGAAGAGGTGGGGTGAGCGCGCCGCGATCGTCGGCGCGTGGCTGCTCGCCTGCTATCCGGGCGTGACGTACTGGGGCGCGCTGCCCTACGCGAACGCGATGATCTTTCCCGCGTCGTGCGGTCTCTTCATGCTGCTCACGCGGCTCGACGAAGAGACCGATCTTCGCGCCGTCGCGCTCAACGCCCTCGGGATGGGCGTTCTGCTCACGGCGTACGACCTCTGGCCGTACTTCACCGGCGCGGCCGTGATCCTGCTGGTCCGGCGGAGGCGCTGGCGCGCGATCCCGGTCGCCACCGCGTGCATGCTGGCCGGTCCGACCATCGCCATGCTCGTGATCCTCAAGATCGCGCGCGTCCCCTGGTCGAACTACAACACCGATCACTACGGGTGGATGGTGCGGGCATATCTGCACCCGCCGGCTCTGGGCGTCTGGCTGAGGGGCGTGGCGGACTTCCCGGTCGTGCTCGCGAAGGTCTACCTGTTCAGCAACATCGTCTTCTTGCCCGTGCTGTTCCTGCTCCTCCTTGTCGTCGTGCGCGCGCGGCTGAGCGCCGTCGAGGGGGCGCTGGCGATCACGATCGGATTGGTGTTCGCGTTCAACAACCTCGCGCCGCCCTATCCCGACACGGTCGACATGCGCGGCGAGTGGATTCCCCGCATCTACCAGCCGATCGGCGTCCCGATGATCGTTTACTGCGCGCGCGTGATCGGACGCCTCGACACGGCGGACCGGGCGCGGGCCAACATCGTCAAGGCGCTGTACGGGCTGACGCTGGCGGCGAACCTATCGATCGCGTTCGGGCCGATCGGGCGCGTCCCCTGGGCGGGCCAGGTCTACCAGCGGTTCTATCTGCACTCGTTCCCGGAGACGATGGACGTCAACCTCGCGCGCTACGGGCGCCGACCGCTCGGCTTCTGCCGCCACGACGAGCCGTCGGCGGCGCAACCCAACTAGCTGCCGATTCGTTTGAAGAGCTTGAACCTGCCGTTCGCGCCCACGAGCGCGTAGTCCTCGGCGCGCAGGCCGAAGTCGGTGAACGGCCATTCGCCGTCTTGCAGGATCCAGATCGGTCGCGGCCGCCCCTTCAGGTGGTCGAGCCAGAGCAGGTTGCGATCGTGGGCGTAACGAAACAGAGAGGGCGAGCTCCCGACTGGCTCCTCGGGGCGGCCTTCGCGCCGATAGATCGCGAACAGCTCGTTCGCCTGCTTGCGCTCGGCGGCGGTGTAGGGGCTGGCGCGGAACAGGCCGAGATCGATCGGGTCCCAGCCGGTCGCCGCGAAATAGAGCTGGCCGGCCAGCGAGGCGACCAGCACGCCGGCCGCGGCGATCTTGAGGCGTTGCCGGCGAGGCGGGTCGAGGGTGGCGGCCCAGCGCAGAAGCGACGGGATTCCGAGCAGGATCACGCACCAGCAGAACAGCACCGCGTCGATGGCGCGCATGCTCCAGACCAGGCCTTCGTTCGTGTGCTTGAAGACGCCGGCCATGATCCAGGCGACCCCGGTGGTCAGGAAGCCGAGCGGCGCGAACCACGGGCGCACGATCAGCAGGCCAACCGTCGAGGCGAGAAACCAGAGCGGCCAGTGCTGCCGCAGCGAAAAAGTGACCCAGTCCAGGACGCGCCCGAGGAGGAACGCGATCAGCGAGCCGAAGCCGTTGACGGTCGTTCCCGTCGCGCCCGTCAACATCGCGTAGTGGTCCAGCTCGTAAGTCGCGTGGGGCTGGATGTGCTTGATCCAGGCCAGCAGGGGAAACGCCGCCACCGCGACGGCGATGCTGGCCAGGGCCGGTCGGTGCCAGCGCCGCTCCGCGAACCATGTTTCGATCAACACCATCGCGGCGATCACCGCTGCGACGACCGGGGCGTCTTCCTTGACGCTGCAGACCAGCAACGTGAACACCAGCCCGCCGACGATGCGCCGGCGCAGCAACGCGTAGAACAGGGCGAGGCCCAGGGGCGGAACCAGGAGGTCGGTGTGGAAGCCCATGCCGTCGCCGAACACCCACAGCGAGATCGGCATGGCCACCAGCGCGATCCCGGCGCCGAAGGCGACGCGGCCGTCGACGCCGAGCAGACGCAGGATCCGGTGCGCCAGGAACGTCGACGCGCCGGCCGACGCGGCCGCCGCGACGAACAGACCCGGCGCGCCGAACGGCTTCACGAGCACGCCGAGCGCGGACAGCAGGAGATAGGTGTGAATGCCGAGCTGCCGCCCGTAGTAGTTGTCGTACAGGAAGCGCCCCTCGAGCCAGCTGCGCGCCTCCTGCGTCTGGGTGAAGAGGTCGGAGGTGTAGCAGAGGTCGAGGAACGCCTTGAGCTTGACGGCGAACACCCACACGGCGATCGCGGTCGCCGCGATCAGCGCCTTGCGGTCCCACCGATCCCACGGTCGGGCTTCGCCGATCGGGGCCGAGGTCCACGGCGCCCTCAACGGTTCACCGTCATGCGATTGATTATCGTGGCACCAACACCGCCCAGAACGCCATGAGAAACATGGACGCCGCCGTCGTGATGACGAGGAGGCTGCCGTTGAGGCGCCGGATCGGACCGACCGCCAGCAGCCCGGCGGCTGGCAGCAGGTACCACGGGAAGATCCAGGGAAAGATGAACGTGACGAAAGCGAGGCTGACAACCGCCGCCATCTCGAGCACGACCGGCCGCCCGCGGCGCGCGACGACGGCGGCGGCGATGACCGCGGTGGCGGCGAACAGGATCACGTTGACGACCGATACCGCACCCGCCTTCGAAATTTCGGGATGCGACGCGGAGAGGATCCCCCAGGTGGCGCTGAGGCTGCGCCATCCCGTCCAGAACGGCAGGTAGACTGCCGCCGTCACGGCGACGGCGATGGCGGCGAACTTCGCCAGCGCCAGCCCGCGCGCCCGCGCGCCGGCGATGTCGCGCACGTGCGCGATGACGACCAGGCCGGCGAGCGCGGCGGTGATCCATTTGACGTGAATGGACACGACCAGCAGCATGAGCCCGAGCGTCGTCCGCCCGCGGCGCCACTGCAGGACGCCGCACAGCGCGAGGCCGATCATGATCAGCTCGTTGTGGGCGCTGCCGGCGGTCTCGAGCAGCGCGAGCGGGTTCCAGGTGACGAGCATCAGCGGCAGCAGCCCGTCGCGGTTTTCCTGGCGGGCGAGGGACGCGGCCGCCCAGCCCGTCAGGGCGACGCTGGCGGCCGCGAGCGCCTTGAACGCCACCGCGGTCGCGATCGGCTTGCCGGCGCCGAACCACGCCGTCGCGACGCAAAGGTCGACCAGCACCGGCCCGTAGTGGTTCGAGATCTGGTGCCAGGCCGCCAGCGGGAACAGCGGATCGCCCGCCATGGCGTCGCCCGGCGTGACGTAGGGATTGAGGCCGCGGGCGATCACCATCCGGCCGAACAACGCGAACTGGTAGAGGTCGGGTGACAGCGCGGGCGGCGTCAGGATCAGCGCGGCGCAGATCGCCGCCGCGCCGATCGCGACCAGCCGGAACGCCGCCGCGCTCTGGGGGCCGTCGCTGATCTTTCGGGCCAGCGCAAACGCCGCGAGGAACGCCCCCCACATCCCGACCTGCATCGCGACGGAGGTGCGCGCGAACTGGCCGGGCGTCATCGCGACGTTCGGAAGCGGCAGCCAGCCGGCGTAGGCGGCGGCGATGTTGGACGCGAAGCCGTGGAACGGCTGCCAGCCGGCGGGGACGAACAGGTAAAGCAGATTGAAGCCGACGACCATGACGCCCAGGCAGAGCCCGCAGGCGGCGAGCGCCCAGAGGCGCCGCGTGGAGGTCGGGGCAGATCGCGTCAGCGGACAGGCTCCCGGTCCAGCGCCGCCATCAGCGCCGCGAAGTTGTCCTGCTGCTCCTTCCGGATCGCGGCCGGCTGCGACACGATGTCGTCTGGCTGCGCGTGGCGCAGGTCGATCTCGTGGTCGCGCAGATACGCGGCCGTCTCGGGCGACGGGCGCACCAGGATCAGGTGCCCGCTGTCGACGTAGACCGGTTGCCAGCCGGCGCGCAGGAGAAACAGGATCCGATCCCGCTGGGCGGGGCGGGTGTGCGCCGCGAACACCCACTGCACGCTGTAACGATCGAGCAGCTTGGCGAGCTCGGCGTCGTTCCCCTGCGCGTCCATGACGGTCCGCAGGAATTCGGGCGGGTAGGACTCGAGGCGCGAATCGACGAACACCGGGATCCCGGGGACCCAGAAGATGACGTCGTCGCCCAGGCCCATCCCGAGGTTCAGCATGCGGCCGGGGGGCGGGGCGCGGCGGATGAAGTCCGTCGCCGCTTCGGCCCAGCCGCCCCAGGCGCGCCCGAGGCCGGCCTGCGTCCCGCCCAGCGTGAACGGCGGCGCGATCCAGCGGAAGTAGACGGCGCGCCACGCGGTGAAGGCCGTGATCGTCAGGCCGGCGAGGCGCAGGATCCGGCGCGTGATCGGGCTGAGCGGCGGCAGCAGGCGCTCCCCGGCCGCCTGCGTCCGCAGCGCGCCCCGCTGGAAAACCGCGACGCTGACCACGCCGAAGAACATCAGGCCGCGCACCGCCGAGATCAGCAGCGCCAGCGACAGGAACCACAGCCCCAGATCGAACAGCGACGGGCGGCGGCGCGTCCGCCAGAGCATCCAGACCGCGGGCAGCCCGGTCGCCAGCGCCAGCGACGATTCGTGCGACATCGTCCAGACGCGGTGGAACTCGTCGACCTGGTCGCGGAACAGCGACAGCGACTGGGCCGTGCGCAGCGGCGCGCGCAGGATCGCGAAGCCGAGCGGCGTCGCGAACGTCAGCAGCACCGACACGCCCAGCGCCAGCGCCAGGAGGCGCGCGCGCCGCCCGTCGCGCCGCAAGGCCAGATCCGCGACCGCCAGCGCCTGGATCATCAGCGACAGCGGCCAGAGCTGGTGGCTGTTGACCCAAAGTAGATGCGCCAGCGGCACCGCCGCCAGCGCGCGCGTCTTGCCGCGCGCGAACGCGTCCAGCGCCACCAGCTCGACGCCGAAGGCGATCATGCTGAACATGTCGGGGCGCATGATCATCCGCCGCTGCAGCGCCCAGAGCGCCAGCATCCACAGCACGTGGAAGCGCGCGCCCTCCCGGAACGTGCCGGCCCAGCGCACCACCAGCACGAACGCCAGCATCCAGCCGACCGCCGTCGCGACGGACAGGCCGCTCCAGCCCGCGAGCCGGAAGATCGCCCACATCGTCGCCTGAAACGCCGGGTACTGCTGGTAGACCGGGTAGTCGGGGAACGTGTAGCTGAAGGTGTTGGTCGCCAGCCAGTGTCCCGTCTGCTGCGCGAGCCGCGCCGTCGCCAGGTGCCACGGCAGGTTCACCGCCATCACGCGCAGCAACGACAGCGCGAACCCGGCGACGATGATCAGCGTCCAGACCGTGACGGCGAGGGCCGCGGGCTGCGGCTCGGCGTTGTCGTGTCGCCGTGGCGGTTCCTCGGGTGCGGCCGAGGTCGGGGCGGGCATCTCGCTCAGATTATCGCTCGCCCGCCGCGAGCGCGCCTGTCACGGGCCAGGCGCCGTGGCCCGGGCGCTGTATTTGACGGTCCCGCTGGTTGCGCCTGCGGGGAAGAGCGGCTTATAGAAGCCGAGCAGCAGCGGGAAGCTGACGTCGACCGTGACGTGCCAGCTGTTGGCCACGGGGAGGCCGTCGCAGCTGGCGTTGCTGACCGACGTGGGGCCGGAGGTGGGCCCCATCCCGAGCGGCGGCTCGTTCATGTAGCAGTAGACGGCGCTGACCACGTCCGGCGTGGCGGTGCCGCCGTTCAGGCAGTTGACCCCCGACCCTACCGGGTGGACGTTCTGAATGACGGCGGCGACCGGGACCTCGTTGAGGCCGTTGCAGGGAAGAGCCAGCCGCGTCCGCATCCTGACTCCCTGGACGGCGCCCTGCCGGGCGGCCTCCTCGACGTTGGAGCCGATATAGAAGTAGTACCCGAAGTCGACGGCGGCGCAGAGCAGCGGGATCAGGAACAGCATCGAGAGGGCCAGCTCGATGACGGCGACCCCCTTCGATCGTTCGCGGGACCGCGCGGTGCGCTTCGTCGGCACCGCCGTCTCCTTACTTCCACATGTTCCAGCTGGTGCCGCCGCCGCCACCGCCGTTGCCGGTGATGATGAAGGGCCCCAACGTACCGAGACCGAGCATGACCTCCAACCCGACGAGCGACCCGTTGATCGTCATCGGATCCTGCGAGCCCATGTTGATCTGCCCGGCGGGCGCGTAGATCGCGCCGTCGAACTGGATGCCACTGCAGGGTGACGGAGGGGCGCAGCCGCCGAACTGGAAGGCAGGCGAAGCATTGGACGTGGTCCAGAAGATGATCTTGTTCGGATTCTGCGCCAGGTTATTCCACGCCTTGAGGTACACGCCCCCGCTGCCGCCGATCGTGATCGGACCCGACGATACGAACGTCACCCCGCCGCCGGCCGGATCTGTCTCGATGCAATTGCAGGGATCCGCCGGGGTGATGGAGATAGCGCCGTTGGAGCAGTAGACGCCCGCCGGGATGTAGCAGGTTCCGGCCGGGCAGGCCGGGCCGGGGCCCCCCGGGGGCATGACCAAAGGCGACGCCAAGCTGGTGCCGCCCGTGCAGGGCGGCGGCGCGCCCCCGAACGGATCCGCGAACGTGCTGCCGACCGTGCCGATGGTGCCGGTCACGATGTCCCAGGTCGCCCATCCGGGAATGGGCGGGGCCGCCGCCGAACAGACCGAAGGAGCAAGCGGCGTGGTCGAGACTGCCTGGACGTTTCCGTTCGTCGTGTAGGGCAGCGAGGGCCCACCGCACATATCCAGCGGTCCGTTGCTCTGGACGTCTCCGTTGATCGTGAACGTCGTGTTTCCCGAAATCTTGACGCCGACGCTGGCGACGCCGCCGAGGGCGAGAATCGCCGGGGCGGTGCTGGGCGACCCGGTCATCTGCCCCGTCGCCGACGCGGTCACGGTCTTGCCGTTCATCCCGAAGATGCCGCCGATGAACGTCGGGTACGTCCGGCTGACCGTGACCGTGAAGGTCTTCGCTCCTGGGTTCTCGGTCGTCGACACCTCGCTGCTGGTGACGTAGAAAGAGGCCGCGTTGGTAGTGGCATCGTTGTTGGCTGTCGACCAGCCGCTCGGGTAGAGCCGAACCCAGTCCGGCATCGATACTTTCAGCAGCCCGTCGGCGGCGGCCTGGAGGCCGCGCCGCTTGGCGTACAGATATCCGAAGTCGATGGCCAGCACGGCCATGCCGAACAGCGCCGTCCACGTGAACGCGACGACGATGGCCACCGCGCCGCGCTCGTGATCCCGCAGGTTGAGGAGCATGGGCTTGTTCTTCATTGGACCACCATTTGAGTTAGCGATTGTCGATGTTGCGAACGCTGCTCGGCTTCTTGGCCCGGACACTCAGCTGCAAGTGATCAGGCTCGAGTTCGTCATGGTTCTCTGGAAGGACTTGAAAAACGACGCGACGAAGCTGTAGGTGACCGTGACGTCCACGGACGAGCCGCTGGCGACCGGAAACGTGCACGCGCCTCCACAATCCGCCGTCGCAGAGATGCCTCCCAGCGCCGGTGCGGCGTCGATCGCCGCCTGGTTGACATCCGCCGAGCTGGCCGTCGACCCGAGGCAAGCGGCGCGCGCGGCGGCCGCCGCCGCCTGCGACAACATCGTACGCGTCGCCACGAAGCGACCCGCGTCGATCACGCCGAACAGGATCGCGACGAGGATCGGCACCACGGCCGCAAACTCGATCGTGAACGATCCGCGCTGGCAACGTTGTCGCGAGCGCGTCGTAGGTGAGGGACGCACGCCTCGGAGTATATCCCCCTGCTTCAGCTTTGTGCTCAGGAAGTGTCATCTAATTTACGCTGATTAGTGTGATGAACAGTAGGAGCCCAACGGCCGGTGTCGGTTCGTGGGCGCCCGGGTGGTCGAAAAAGGCGCCAGTCCACGCGGGGATATAATGATGCGCCCCAAGGCATGAACCTTCGCGACCTTCGACGCGGCATCTCGTTCGGGACGCTGGCGGTCGGCATGCTGTTCGTCGCGTTCGCGCTGGCCGCCGTCCTGATGCCCGCCCAGAACGACACGTTCTGGCATCTGCGCGCCGGCCAGGAGATCTGGCGGACGCATTCGATCCCGCGCGTCGATCACTACTCGCACACGTTCGCGGGCGCGCCCTGGCCGGATCACGAGTGGCTCGCGCAGGCGATGATCTACGCGGTCTACCGCGTCGGCGGGATGCCGGGGCTGGAGCTCGGCGCCGCGGCGCTGGTGATCTCCGCTGCCGCGCTGACCTGGCGCTTGATGATCGGCACGCTGGCGGCGCGCGCGACGCTGATGGCGCTCGGCCTGACGCTGTCGTCGTGCGTCTGGGTGCTGCGTCCGCACGTGCTGACGCTGTTCCTGCTGGCGGTGTTGCTGACGCTGCTTGCGCGCGAGCGGTATCGCTGGCTGCCGCTGCTTTTTCTCTTCTGGGCGAACGCGCACGGCGGCGTGGTGCTGGGGGGCCTGGTGCTGGCGGCGGCGTGGGCGGCGGCGCTGCTGCGCTGGGCGCGCGTGCGCGGCGCCGACGATCGCAGGCGCGCCATCACGCTGTCGATCGTGGTCGCGCTGTCGGGCCTCGCCTGCGCCGCCGCGCCGCTCGGCTTCGGGATCTATCGCTTCGTCATCGAATCGACCGCGCGCTCGATGCAGGTGAAGATCATCGAGTGGTTTCCGGTCAAGCCCGTCGACGCGTTCGGCGTCCTGTTCTGGGCCGCCACCGCCGGCTTCGCCGCCCTACTGATCACGCGCGCGCGCCGGATGTTCATCAGCGCTACCGTCGCGGACGTTGCACCCTGGGCGGACTGGGCGATCGTCGCCGCCGCGGTCGCGATGCTGCCGCTCGGCGCGCGTTCGCTTCGCAACACGGCGCCGTTCATCTTGCTGGCGACGCCCGCCGCCAGCCGCCTCCTGAGGGCGGACTTCCGGATGCCGGCCGCCATCGCCCGTCTGTTTCGGCGGAAGCAGCCGCGCCCGCCCACGCCCGACAAGCCGCTCCTCAACCTCGCGATCCTCGGCTTCATGGCGACGCTGGCCGCCGTGTTCGCGGGCGTCGCGCTCGCCTCGCGCCCCGAGCGCCTGGGCTGGCAGCCGATCAGCGCCGCCGCGCTGGCCGCGACGCGCGCCTGTGACGGCCCGCTCTACAACCAGTACGGCGAGGGCGGGACGCTGATCTGGTTCGTGCCCGACAAGCCGGTCTTCGTCGACGGCCGCCAGGATCCCTATCCGCTGCCGTTCCTGCTGGAGGTCGTCGACGTCGAGGCCGGGCGCAAGCCGTATCGCCCGCTGTTCGATCGCTTCGGCGTCCGCTGCGCGTTCCTGCCCGCCGACGCGAGCACGGTCGACCAGCTGGCGGCGGATGGATGGCGCACGCGCTTCCGCGACAGGCAGTGGGCGGTCCTCGAGGCGCCGCCGCGATGATCGGCGGGCGCTGGCGCGGGGTCCCGTTCGCCAGCATGGCGCTGGGGTTGCTGTTCGTCCTGTTCGCGGCGCGCGCGATGTTGATGCCGGCGTCGGGCGACACCTACTGGCACCTGCGCGCGGGCGCCGACATCGTGCGCACGGGCGCGGTGCCACACGTCGAGACGTATTCGTTCACGGCGGCGGGGCACCCCTGGCGCGAGCACGAGTGGCTGTGGGATCCGATCTCGTACACCCTCTACCGGCTGGGCGGCATGCCGCTGCTGACGCTGTTCGGCGCGGCCCTGGCCGTCGCCACGCTGGTTCTGATCCACCGGCTGATGATCGGTCCGGCCTGGATTCGCATGCCGCTGCTGATGCTGTTGCTGGTGTTCGTGGGGCCGCTCTGGGTGCTGCGGCCGCAGCTCTTCACGTTCCTGGCCGTCCCGCTCTTGATGACGTTGCTGGCGCGGGAGCGCTTCTGGCCGATCCCGGCGCTGTTCGTGGTCTGGGCCAACATGCACGGCGCGGTCGCGCTGGGCGGGATCGTGCTCGGCGCGGCGACCGCGGCGGCGCTGCTGCGCTGGCGCGTCCGCCGCACGCCTGGCGATCGGCGCCGGGCCCTTGCGCTCGCGGTCGTATTGCCGGCGTCGGCGCTCGCTTGCCTGGCGACGCCGCAGGGTGCGGGCATGTTTCATTTCCTCGCCGATTCGATGGTCCGCATCCACGCGGTCGGCATCGGCGAGTGGCAGCGGCCGTCGCCGAAAGATCCGTACGGCGCCATCTTCTTCATCGTCGTGCTTGGCCTGGCGGTCCTGCTCGTCGTTCGCCGCCGCGCGCTGCGCGCGGGCGGTCATGCGTCGTCATGGACCGACTGGGCGATGGTCGCGGGCGCGGTCGCGCTCGTTCCGCTGGCGATGACCGCCGTGCGCAACGTCGGCGTGTTCGCGCTGGTGGCGATCCCCGCCGCCAGCCGCCTGCTCGGTCCCGATGTCGCCGTTCGCCTGCCGTGGCGGAAGGCGCGCGAGCCGGGTCCCGACGGCGACCGGCCCGTCGCCAATCTGATCGTGCTCGGAGTCGCGGCGCTGGGTGCGCTCGCCTTCGTCGGCTGGAGCTACCGAAGCCGCGCGCCGATGCTCGGCTGGCAGCCGATCGACGCGCGCGCGATCCAGGCCCTGCGCGCCTGCGACGGCCCGCTCTACAACCAGTACGACGAAGGCGGGTATCTGATCTGGTTCGTGCCGGAGAAGCCCGTGTTCGTCGACAACCGGCAGGATCCCTATCCGATCGAGCACATCCGCGCGCAGCTCGACGTCCAGTGGGGGGCCGCGTCGTACCGCCCCCTGTTCGAGCGATGGGGGATCCGCTGCGCGTTCCTGCCGCTGACGTCGACGACGACCGTCGCGGCGCTTGGCCGCGACGGCTGGGTCACCCGCTACCGCGACGACACTTATATGGTCTTGTCGGCGCCGGCGCGGCCCTCACGCTGAAACCGGATCACATCCCGGGACGCAGCAGCTGCCCGCGGATCTCGCCGGCCGGGAACGTCGGAGAGTGGACGTTCATGTAAAGGCCGGCGTTCTGCAGGGCGACGCTCTGGGCGAAGGTCAACGTCGCGGTGCCGCTCGCGCCCTGGCCCACCAGCGTGAACGGGACGATGACGGGCCCGCTGACGCCGATGGCGGCCTGGTGGATGTGAGCCGCCGTCGCGCCCACCACGGTGTGCTGCAGCTGGTACATGATGACCAGGGTCCCCGGATCGAAGATGACGCTGCCGGTGCCGATCGCCGTCGACGCGTTGGGAGGCACCTCGTTCGTGCCGGCCAGGCTGGCCACGAACAGGATCTGCCCAGGCTTCATGATCTGACCGCGAATCTCGCCGCCCGGGAAGGTCGGCGAATGCACGTTCATGTACAGGTTCCCCGCCAGCAGGTCGTTTGCCTGGGCCTGGGTCAGGACGGCCGATCCGCTCGCGCCTTGCCCGACCAGCGTGAACGGGACGATCACGGGGCCGTTCACGCCCGCGGGCGCCTCGTGAATGTGCGAGGCGGTGGCTCCCGAGACCGTGTGGTGCACCTGATAGGTGATCCCCAGGGTGTTCGGATTGAAGACGACCGTCCCCGACCCGGTCGCGCTGGTGGCGTGCGACGGCACTTCCTCGGCGCCGCTCAGCGAGGCGACGAAGCAGAGCAACCCGCCCGCGTCGCTGCAGACCGTGAACGCCGACGACTCCGCCGCCAGGTTGAAGGTGTCGTTCGTGAAGGAGCGGGCAACGTACACGCCCGGTGTGCTCACCGTGAACGTCGCCGTGCCGCTGGCCTGACCGTTGGTGTACACGAACGAGAGGTAGCTGGTGTTGGCCGAGTCGGCGGGCGCGATCGCGATCCAATCTCGCATGTTGCCCGGCAGGCCGGCGTAGCTCACCGTGATGGTGGCTCCGATCGCGTAGCTCGCGCTGTCGGTCGAGATGGTCGGCGTGACGGTGACCGTGAAGGGCGCGCTCTCGGCGACCAGGGTGAAGCCATCGTTCACGAACGATCGCGCGACGAACGACCCGGCAGAAGCCGGCGCCGCGAAAGTGGCGGTGCCGCTGGTCTGGCCGTTGGTGTACACGAACGCGATGAAGCTGGTGTTGGCCGAGCCGGCGGCCGCGATCCCGATCCAATCCTTCGCGTTTCCGGGGAGGCCGGAGTACGTCACGGTGATCGTGGCCCCGGCCGCGTAGGCCGCGCTGTCGGTCGAGATGGCGTGCGCGACAGTGATCGTGAAGGGCGCGCTCTCGGAGATCAGGGTGAAGCCGTCGTTCACGAACGAGCGCGCGACGAACGGGCCGCCGGAAGCGGGCGCGGTGAAGGTTGCGGTGCCACTCACCTGGCCGTTCGTGTACACGAACGCGATGAAGCTTGTGTTGGGCGAGCCGGCGGTCGCGATCCCGATCCAATCCTTCGCGTTACCGGGGAGGCCGGAGTACGTCACGGTGATCGTGGCTCCGGGCGCGTAGCTCGCGCTGTCGGTCGAGATGGTTGCCGAGACGGTCGTGAAGGCCGCGCTCTCGGCGAGCAGGGTGAAGGTGTCGTTCACGAACGCGCGCGCAACGTACGAGCCGTCGGCGGGCGCGGTGAAGGTTGCGGTGCCGCTGGTCTGGCCGTTGGTGTAGACGAACGCGGTGTAGCTGGTGTTGGCCCCGCCGGCGGGCGCGATCGCGATCCAGTCGCGCGCGTT
>Ga0066903_100001196_pt1 | contig 18516 bp, 15 predicted proteins | sample PanSoiMetaGPlot1_FD_67491 | JGI IMG/M metagenome (GOLD analysis project Ga0066903, IMG submission 67491) | Tropical forest soil microbial communities from Panama analyzed to predict greenhouse gas emissions - Panama Soil - Plot 1 (version 2) | ecosystem: Environmental > Terrestrial > Soil >... | reverse complement strand
CCGACCTCACCGCCTTCAGGTGCGCGGTCGATGTCGAGCGGGCTAAGTGATGATGCGAAGTTGGCCACTGCCGTCGCTCCAGATCTTCTCGCGCCCCATTGCGCTTTCAACCCTGACACACGGCGAATTGTCATGAATCATAATTCGATTAAGTTTCTATGACAATATGCCATATTGGATATTCAATGGTGTATGGCTATTGGCCAGCCAGTTCGAGGAGGCCCCGGCAGGGAGGCACTCGGCTCGTGGGAGGATTGCGCATCGTCATCCTGAACCCCTAGGGCACAGCACATCCGGAGGAGGTCGCCGCTCGTGAAACCGGCGATCTTCGATCATGTCGCGATCGGTACCCGCGCTCTTTCCGACGGCTGGCAGTTGTTCGGCGGCTTGCTCGGCGGCACCTGGGTTTACGGCGGTGACTCCCCTGGTTACTGGTGGGGTCAGCTGCGCTTCAGCTCAGGACCGAAGATCGAGCTGCTGACCCCGACCGTCGGAACGGACGGGGCCTTCCTCGAACGCTTCCTGTCTTCGCGCGGCCCTGGTCCGCACCACTTCACCTTCATCGTCGCCAACCTCAGCCAGACCCTGTCCGACGTCCGAGCCAGCGGCATCGAACCGGTCGGCGTGGACGTGTCGAACGCTGAGTGGAAGGAGGCGTTCCTGCACCCGAGGGACGCCTGCGGAATAGTGATCCAGATCGCGGAACAGCACGCGATGCCCAAGCTCGCGCCGCCTGCCGAGTTGCCTGAACCCGGGCCGGCCGCGGCATTTGAGCTGGTCGAGCACCAGGTGACTGACATTCCTGGCGCAACCAAACTGTTCACCGAACTGCTCGGCGCCGAGCTGGTCATAACGCCTGACTCCCAAAGCCGGGACGTGACGGAGCTGACCTGGAGCAATGGTGCCCGCCTTCGGCTAGTAGAGCCGGTTGGCAACCGCCGCACCCACCTGCACTTCGCTCGCTTGAGCGCGAAGTTCAGAACGTCGGAACTGGGCCGCGCAGCGGACTTGGCTGAGCGCCTCGGCACGTCCGTGCACGTGCGCGATAACTGAGGCTGTCGCCTGCTCACCAGTGCCAATCTGGGAAGAGAACTGGGTTCTGCGAAGAGTCAGGCGCCCCATATGACGGGCCTGCATAGATTGACGCGCTCGTGCAGCGACCGTTCCTGGCTAACCGTTTGAGTGAATGGCGATTTGCAGGGCAGCACTGGAACCGTCGCTGGGCATCGTGCTGCAGCGGCGCCGATGGGAGGTGGCTTTCCATGAGCTTCATGGACAAGCTCAAGAACCGGTTCCAGATGACCAAGGGCCATGCCAAGCAGGGTGCTGGCAGGGCGACCGGCGATCCGTACCTCGAGTCCGAGGGACAGAGCGAGCGGATCAGCGGCGGAACCCGTCAGGTCGGCGAGCAGGTCAAGGACGCCGGCAAGAACATGAAGAAGGCCTTCAAGCGGTAACACGCCAGGCCGCTAGGCCGGGGGCGCGCTTCCGGTAGGCGACGACGCTGACGGCCCGTTCACGTCCGCCCCGCAGGCTGGGCGAACAGGCCACCGACCGTGGCGCTCAGAATTCCGACAGCGTCACGATCGTTGATCCGGCCAGCCCTGACCTCCTCCGCGCAGGTGTGAATCAGCGCGATGCAGGCGGTGACCAGCCAGCTAGCGGGCATGTCGGTACGGAAGCGGCCCTCTCGCTGGCCGCGCTCGACCAGCGCTCCGATGGTGTGATGCGCGGCCTCGTGAGTCCTTGCAACCGCTTCGGGGCTCATCTGCTCGGCGACGGCCTGCGCCATCGCGCCGTAGCTGGCGAGGTGCTGCCACGCGGCGGCGACCATCCGGTCAAGTGCCTCATCGGCCGGACCCTCATCGGGCTGGGCAGCCCGCAAGGCGGACATCGTCCGGTCAACTGCCCGTGCCACGGCCGCTTCCAGGAGACCCTCCCAGGTCGCGAAGTGAGAGTAGAGGGTGACCCGCGATACCCCGGCCTGCTTAGCAACTGCGGACATGGTCGTGTGTGCGTGGCGAGCGAGCAGTTCCTCGACCGCGTCGAGAATGGCATCGACATTCCGTTCCGCGATCGCGCGCTGGTGATCAGCCATCCGCTGGGCACCCACGTCAGTGCACCGCCATCCTGGCATTGCCGGCGGGGCGCACGGCCGGCATGGCAAGGAACGCAATCACTGCCAGACCGAAGGCGATGCCTGCAGCGATCGTGAAGCCGTGACGATGGCCGGTGGTCAGCGCGATGACATCCGGCCGGCCGAAGGTCAGACCGCCGACAGCTGCTGCCGTGCCGATGGCAGAGAAGACCGCCACCCCGATTGCAGCGCCGATTTCGTGTACCGCGGTCATGAGGCCAGATGCTAGCCCGGCGGAATCACCGGTCACGTCGTTCATCGCGGTCACCGATGCCGCGGGAAAGACGAGGCCTGTGCCCGCGCCCACGACCAGCAGGCCAAGCAGCAACCCGGTGAAATAACCGCTCCCCGCGGACGCACCCGACAGCAAGATCGCGCCGACGCCCATAACGAGCAACCCGGCAGCGGCAAGCACCCGAGACCCGGCACGCGGCATCAACCGCGATGCGAGATGCGCCGCAACCCCGATCACAACCACAAGCGGCAAGAACTCCAGTCCGACTCGTAGCGCTGAGGCGCCCTGGACCTCCTGCAGGAACAGTGAGTTCAGGAAGAACGTCCCGACCAGCAGACCGGTAGCGCCGAGCATGACGGAGGCACCAGCAACGAGCGACCGGTTGCGCCACGTGGACGATGGCAGCAGCGGCCGCCGCGCCGCCCGCTCGGCAACCGTGAAGGCGGCGAGCAGGCCGACAGCGAGGCCAACGAATAGCAGCGTGCACGGCGAACCCCAGCCGTGGGTCGGTGCGCCCGCCAGCGCGTAGACGGCTGATGCGAGGCCCCCGACGGCAAGAAGCGCACCAGGAAGGTCGAACCCGCGGGCCGTTCTCGGCGCACGCGCGAAGCTCGGGACTAGCCGCACGCTCAGCAACCCTGCGATGAGGCCAACAGGCACGTTGACCAGGAAGATCGAGCGCCATCCCAGCCAGGTCGTCAGCATCCCGCCGGCCAGCACGCCCGCGGCGGCGCCGCCACTGCCGATCGCCGCCCAGGTGCTCAGCGCGGCCGCGCGCTGGGCTCCGGAGTACGCCGCAGTGATGATCGACAGCGCAGCCGGGGTGAGGAGCGCGGCGCCGAGCCCCTGGCCGGCCCGTGCGGCGATGAGAGCTGCAGCACTCGGTGCCAGGCCGCTGGCCAGCGACGCCGCGGTGAAGACTCCTAGCCCGGTGAGGAAGACCCGCCGGCGGCCTGCAAGGTCCGATGCGCGCCCGCCGAGGAGCACGAGGCCGCCGCTGAGCAGGACGTACGCGGTGATCACCCACTGGAGATCAGCGGCAGCAAAATGCAGCGACCGCCCAATGGATGGCAGCGCGACATTCACCACGGTGACGTCCAGGATCACCATGAACTGAGCAGCGCAAAGCAGGACCAGGACGGCCCACGAACGGCGTTGTGCTTCGGTAGCCGGTTGCACTGCGCGGTACCGTTCTACTTCCTGAAGGCTTTCCTGCCCTGGCATCTCGTTCCTCCGGCGTTAGTGGTTAACAGGTGTGTTAACCGCTAGATTGTCAGATGGTTTACACTGCTGTCAACCCGACGACGAGATAGCTTGCCGTCGGCGAGATTGACTGCCTTGATGGAGGTCGATGTGGCAGGCGGAATCGGGCCAGGCGTCGCGGCTGCGGAGAGTGCAAGCCAGACATTGCACCGGCTTACCTCACACGAGGCAGCGTGGTATGAGGCGTATCGCTCCATGCCAGACGCGGACTGGTCGGCGCCCGTTAACGATTCGCGCGTCCTTGACCTGAGAACCAACGACGAGGCCCGCTTTCCTTGGTTCTACAAGCGGTACGCCGAGCCGCTCCCGCGGGTACCGCTGCCACGGGACTTGCCGCCAACGACAGCGCCTGCTGTCGAGGTGCTGGCCGGCTCGGCGGACGTCGCGCCCGCTGACCTGGACCTGCCTGGTCTGGCTCGCTTGCTGTATTTGTCTGCTGGCGTGGTGCGCACGATGCAGCGGCCTGGCAGGACCTGGTTGTTCCGTGCCGCAGGATCGGCCGGAGGCCGGTTCCCTTTGGAGCTCTATGTTGCAGCGCCGGAGGGATCAGCCGTCAGCGCCGGTGTCCACTGGTACGACCCCGAAGAACATGCGCTCGTGCAGGTCGGGCCACCACCGGAGACGGGAGCGGTCACGATCGTGGTGACTGGCATTCCCTGGCGTACCGGATGGCGATACCGCGAACGCGGCTACCGCCATATCTACTGGGATGCAGGCACCGCGCTGGCCCAGATGCTTGCGGCCGCTGAGTCGGCCGGGATCGGAGCGAGGCTCTTTACCGGGTTCGCCGATGCCGCAGTCGCAGCGCTGGTCGGAGCGGACCGAGTGCACGAGTTCCCGGTGGCCGTCGTTGCGCTTGAGGACGGGGTTCCCGCGGTCGAGCCGGCCGGCCCAGCGACCCGTGGCATGATCGACGCGGCGCCGCTGGAGTTTCCGCTTGTCACAGCGGCCCAGCGGGCGGGAGAACAGGACACTCTCGGCGCTGCCTGGGACAGTGCCGGGGCCGCCACCGCATCAGCGCAGTCATCTGGTCCGGTCGAGGAGGTGGTGCTCAGGCGGGGAAGCCAGCGCCGCATGGATCCGAGCCGCGGCCTGCCTGGCAACGTTCTGCACACATGCCTGGAGGCAGCGCTGCGGGGAATTGGGCTGCCGCATTTCGTCGCCGTGCATCAGGTCGATCGAATCGCGCCGGGGCTATACCGCTGGCCTGACATGTCCGCCCCGGCTCGCCCGGGCGACATGCGAGACGAGATGTACTGGGTCTGCCTGGAACAGGCGCTGGGGCGCGACGCAGCGTTCGTCGTGATCTCTGCCGTCGACGTCGCGAGGCTCAGTGACCGGGAGTACCGCGAAGCGCAGCTCGCGGCCGGACTGGTTGAAGGCAGACTTCACTTGCTCGCCTATGGCCTTGGCGCGGGCGCGAGCGGAATGACCTTCCTCGACAGTGAGATACCTGCCCTGCTCGGCGAGCCGCTGGACGGTCTCCTCTTCACGTGCATTGGAGTACCCGCTTACGCTTCGGCCCGCGGCGGCCTGCCGGGTGCGCCAACCGTTGTCGGCCATGTGCGGCCGGCTGCCAGTTAGGCTCGCGGCAGAGGCTGGCGCGAACGCTCGCGGCAGGCGAGAGGAAAGCATGGATCTCACGGGTCAGGCGGTTATCGTCACCGGATCATCAAGCGGGATCGGAGCGGCCGTGGCCCGGCGCCTGTCAGGCCTGGGCGCGGGAATCGTGGTCAACTCGGCGACCTCAGCGGAGACCGGAAAGCGAATCGCGGACGAGCTAGCTGACGCGGTATACGTCCAGGGCGATGTCGGTGACCCGGCCACCGCGGCAGCGCTGGTCGATGCGGCCGAACAGCGGTGGGGGCGCCTGGACGGGCTGATCAACAACGCCGGCGTCACCGTGGACGTTCCGCTGCATGACATTGACGCGGTCACGGTCGACCACTGGAACACGGTGCTACGCACGAACGTCATCGGAACGTTCCTGGTCAGCCAGGCCGCTCTCCCCCACCTGCGCCGAGCCGGTGACGGCTGGATCATCAACATCACCTCGCTGGCGGGCGTCAGGCAGACGGGCAGTTCGCTGCCGTACGCCGTCTCTAAAGCGGCCGTTGATCACCTGACGACGATTCTGGCAAAGCATGCCGGCGACGGAGTCCGCGTGAATGCGGTCGCGCCTGGCCTTGTCGCGACGCCGTGGACGGAGGACTGGCACGAGCGGAAGGCGGGCGTTGAACTGGTCGCCCCGCTGCACAGGGTCGCGACCGCCGACGACGTCGCCGATGCATGCATGGCCCTGATCACCACTCGCTACGCCACCGGGCACACTCTGGTGGTGGACGGCGGGCTCGGCCTCGTTATCTAGGACGGCCGTAAGTCCGGCTCGCGTTCACCGCAGACGGCTTGCGCCTGGAGCAGGCGTCACGCTCGTGATGTGCGGACGATGCCAGCCCCGGACCGCGAAGCGCTCCGACACTGCATCAGCTACCGGCCCGGCACGGTCCGCAGGAACCAGGGCAATCACGGAGCCGCCGAAGCCGCCTCCGGTCATCCGCGCGCCGAGCGCGCCCGCGTCCACCATTGCCTCGACAGCAGCGTCGGCCTCCGGCCAGGAGACCTCGAAGTCGTCGCGCAGCGAGGCGTGTGACGCCGTGAGCAACGAGCCGATCTTGTCGGCCTGGCCCGCCCGGAGCAGTTCCGCTACCTCCAGGACACGATGGTTCTCGGTGATGACGTGCCGCGCCCTGCGTCGCACGACCGCGTCACTGATCCTCCCGAGAACGCCGGGGTCGCGGAGGTCGCGAAGAGCCCGCACGCCAAGTTCGACCGCCGCCGCCTCGCAGGCTTGCCGTCGCGCGCCGTAGCCGCCGTCGGAAAGCTCATGACGCACGCGCGTGTCGGCGACAATCAACCGGAGTCCGGCCGACTCGACAGCGAGCGGGACGGACTCGCCGGACCCGGACCTGCAATCCAGGAGCAGCGCATGTCCGGCCTGACAGAGCATCACCGCCAGCTGATCCATCACCCCGGTCGGCGCCCCGACGAAGTCGTTCTCCGCGCGCCGGCCGGACGCCGCCAGCCCCGGGCGGGATGCCCGCAGGTCGAAGAGATCTGACATGGCCAACCCTGCCGCGCACTCGAGGGCGGCAGACGACGACAGGCCAGCGCCCAGGGGCAGATCGGCGTCGACGGCGATGCTCACGCCGGTCACCCGATACCCGGCCGACAGCAGCGCCCAGGCCATGCCGACCGGGTAAGCCGCCCACCCGCGCACAACGCCAGGGCGCAGACCAGCCAGCGGCACGCTGATCGCGTTCTCTTCACGCTGCCTCGACACGACCACGATGCGATCATCGGCTCGGCGGCCGGCAGCGACGATGACGCCGGCCGGCAGTGCGAACGGCAGCGCGAGCCCGTCGTTGTAGTCGGTGTGCTCGCCGATCAGGTTGACCCGGCCCGGTGCACGCCAGATCCCGTCAGGTTCTCCGCCGTACTGGTCTGCGAACAGCCGCGCCGCTCCGCTGACAACGTCGCGATCCGGCTCACCAGCGGTCATCGCGGGCGGCTCCGTCAGCGCCGGCCGGCACGGTCACCGTCCGGCCGCCGTCCTTCATCGAGGCGATGACCGCGTCGGCGACGATCCCGGCCGCCATTCCGTCGCGTGCCGAAGCCAGCGTGGCGGCGCGGCCTTCGTGGATGGCATCAATCCATTCCTGCAGCTCCAGCCGATAGGCGTCGGCAAAGCGAAGCCGCCAGTCGGCCGGATAGGTGTGCGCCCGCGTTCGTTCAGAATCCACGACGATGTGCCCGCCATGTGACAATGCGACGCTGCCACGATCCCCGATGACCTCGCAGCGGATGTCATATCCGTAGCGCGCGTTCAGCAGGCTTTCGACCGTCGTCAGCACTCCGTCAGCGGTGTGCAGCAGCATCAGCTGCGGATCCTGCTGGCCGTTCGCGACGGCACTGACGCCCGGGGCATGCCAGCTGACCGACACCACAGGCTGACCGAGCAGCCACGGCACGACGTCGAACTCATGCACGGCCGAGTTGGTGACGCTGAATTCGGTCGTCGCTCCTGGGACCGATCGGACGCCCCTGCTAAAGCAGTGGATCATCAGCGGCACCCCGCAGACCCCGGCGTCGATCGCTGCTTTCATCTCCCGGTATCCGGGATCGAAGCGGCGCATGAATCCGACGGACACGAGCGGCGCCGCGGGCGCCGCCGCGAGAGCATCGTCTTCGGCTTGCACGATGCGCTCGCATTCGGTGCCGGTGGGCGCCAGCGGCTTCTCGCACATGACGGGCTTGCCCGCTGCCACCGATGCAAGGGTCAGCTCAGCGTGCGTCGTGTCGTGCGAAGCGACGATGACGGCGTCAACGTCACGGCCCTCGATGACCTCGGCCCAGTCCCGGGTTGTCACGGCTTCCGGTGCTGCATGGGCGGCACCCTTGGCCCGGTCAAGGTCGACGTCGGCGATCATGGTGACGCTCGCGCCGCTCACGAAACGCTGGATGGTTCGCACGTGGTCGGCTCCCATGATCCCGGCTCCGATCACGCCAACCCGGACCGTCATGTCACGCCTGCCCACGAGCCCTCCTTTGCCGATCGGCCGATTGCGTCCAGCACGGCTGCCGCCTGGACTGCGTCTGCGACCACCGCTCCGCACGCGCGCCCCTCAGCGATCGAGCGGAAGAAGTGGCCGGCCTCAATCACCTTGAGGTCGTCATAGCTCATCGCGGTCGCCGCCCCAGGCTGGAACCTCGCGTATTCGCCGTGCGACGGGCCGACGTGCACCGTCCGGACCGGCACATCCTGATAGTCCTCGCCGTGGCAAATCTGGAGCTCGCCCATCCGCCGGAAATCCCACCGGAGCGCGCCGGAGCGGCCGTGAATCTCAAAGCCGTATGAGTTCTGCTCGCCGACCGCCACGCGACAGGCCTCGATCACGCCGCGCGCGCCTGAGGCGAATCTGACCAGGCACGACACGTAGTCCTCGTTCTCAACCTGGCCGGGAAGACCGGCGGCCCGCATATGCCCGGTCGTCGCGGTGGTGGGCATCGCCCTCGTGGGAACGAAAACGGCGGTGTCCGCCGCCACCGACGAGATCTCGCCGACCAGGTGACGTGCCAAGTCGATGGCATGCGACGCGAGGTCGGCAAGAACGCCGCTCCCGCCGCTATCGCGCCGGAATCTCCAGGTCAGCGCGGACTGCGGATGCGCGGCATAGTCGCTGAAGAAGCGGAACCTGGCGTGGATCACAGGACCGATCGCGCCGCTGGAGATCAGCTCGCGAGCCGCGTCGACGGCGGGAGCGTTGCGGTAGTTGAAACCGACGGCGCACTGAACGCCAGCGCTGCCCGCCGCAGCCGCGACCGCCATGGCGTCACCGGAGGTCAGCCCCACAGGTTTCTCAATCCACAGGTGCTTTCCCGCAGCCGCCATCGCGACGGCGATCTGGCTGTGCAGGAAATTCGGTGTAGTGATGCTGACGGCCCCGACCCGGGGATCGGCGGCTATCTCTTGCCAGTCGCTCGTCGCCGTCGCGAAACCATACTGATCGGCGGCCGCCTCCGCCCGCCCGGGCACCTCGTCGGCCACGGTGATCAGGTCGGCTCGAAGTGGGAGGTCGGGATAGTGATGGGGTAGCCGCACGTAAGCCCGGGCATGCACGGTGCCCATCCAGCCAAAGCCGATGACCGCGACGCCAATCCGCCTGCCGGTCAATGAGCTGTCAGTATCCATCGCCTGCCAACGCTTGGACCGGTCCATTCGTAGAATTCAGCGTGGTTCACCGCTACGCTCCATGTCAAGTCCCACATAACCGATCGCCTTGCGACGTCGAGTCTCGTGGAGCGTTCCAAATGCCGCAGACCGGACGGGAGTTCCGTCTCCCCACTATCCGCGATGTGGCGGAGCGCGCGGGCGTTTCGAAGTCGCTGGTCTCCCTGGTCTTGCGCGATGCAGGCAGCGTCAGCCAGGCGAAACGGCAGGCCGTGCTCGCCGCAGCCGCCGAACTCGGTTACCGGGTCAACGCCGCCGCTCGCAGCCTCAGCGAACGCCGGACGCACACCGTGGGCGTGCTGCTGGACGACTTGCGTAACCCGTGGTTCGTTGACCTGCTTGACGGCCTGAACCACACCTTGTCGGCCCGCGGCCTCAGGATGCTGATGGCCGACGGTCACCTGAGCAGGCGAGCTGGCCAGGACCTGGTGGCTTCGTTCATGGAATTGCGCGTTGACGGCATCGTCGCGGTCGGCACGATGCCAGATCCGTCGATACTCGGCGCGATCGCCGCCAGGCTCCCTACCGTCGTCGCCGGGGCACGGGACGCCGAGGCGGCGGAACTCGACGTCGTCGCGAACGACGACGCCCTCGGCGGCCGCCTTGCGACCGAACATCTGATCGGCCTGGGTCACCGCAGGATCGGGCACATCAGCGGCCGTGGCAAGGTGGGCGAACTGCGGCGCGGAAGCTTCCAGGAGACCATGGGCGCGCACGGTCTGGCCGCTTCGGCGATGAACGAAGCTGGTGATCACACCGAGGAAGGTGGATACCGCGCCGCCGTCCGGCTCCTTAGCGCGCGTTCCCGGCCCACCGCGATCTTCGGGTACAACGACATCTCGTGTGTCGGAGCACTGACCGCCGCCGAGGAACTGGGCCTGAAGGTGCCAAGGGACCTGTCAGTGGTCGGCTATGACAACACCTATCTTGCTCAGCTACGGCATCTTTGGCTGACGACCATCGACAGTGCAGGCTTCGATGTGGGCCGTCAGGCTGCGGGCTGCCTGCTCGAGCGGATCGCGCACCCAGGAGAGGTCGGCACGGTCATCCTGACCAAACCTCACCTTGAGATCCGCGGCAGCACAGGCGCCCCGCCTGCCGACGTCCTCAGCGTCGGCTAGGGCTGGACGTCGGCGAACGCTCTTCCTTACGAACCTCATCCGGCTGTACGCGCCGGCTCCTGGCCCGCTTCAGTGCCCACCGCACGACCTCGATCAAGCCAGTCAGCGCCAGTCCTGTGGCCAGGGCGACGATCAGGCCCTTCCATGCCGCACCCTCGAAGGCCTGGCCACCGAAATAGCCGAGCAGAGCCGCGTACGACGCCCACAGCACAGCAGCAATCGCGTCGAACACGGCAAAGCGTCGCCAGGGAAAGTGGAGTGTGCCGGCGCTCAGAGTGACGGCTGTCCGCCCGCCAGGGATAAACCGGGCGACAGCGATGAGCTCGCCCCCGCGTTTGTCAAGCTGCTCATCAGCCCATGCCAGGGATTTCTGGCTCTTCTCGCCGCGAAAGTACCTCTTCCGCGCCCTGGCGCCGAAGCGGTGGCCAATCCAGTAGGCGGTGTTGTCGCCCAGGAAGGCGCCGATGGCCGCAGCCAGGATGACCAGCTCAAGATTGACCCCGCCGGTAGCCGCGACGACTCCTGCCGTGATGACAGACGCCTCGCTCGGCACGATGGGCAGCACGGCGTCCAGCAGGGAAAGCACAAGAACGATTGCATATGCCCAGCCGGACGCGTCGGAGACCAGCCGCAGGAACTCGTTAAACACGGCCGGCGAGGTGCCGCGCTCGGCTGTACCTGCTGTCCCGGCTTAGCTGGCGAAATTTCCGCCCGACAGCGTCCACGAAGCTGCCCGCCGCCCCCATCAGCGATCCTTCCGCGGTCTGAGTCAGAGAACTCAGGCTACCTGACCGCGGATCTGATCCCCCATTCAGCGCACTGCAGGTCCAGTGCTGAACCACCCGGGTGCGCGAACCAGCCGCGCCGGGCTGACCAGGATGCCTGGGTCTTCGCAAACCCCGGAATGGCGTTAGCCGCGTGGGTCAGCGACCTTGGCGAAAGGCCGGGGAGCATTCGTGACAATCAACTCGCCCGGTGCTTAAATCGCAAGCGATCGCGCGACGGCCTTTCTTGCTCGTGACGTAGAACCCGCTGTTACATTCAGTACGCGGACATTAACTCTACGTGTTCGCATGTTCTCTCCCTCACCACTTTCCTAGCGACACTCTGCGAGGTATGTCATGGAAGAACCGAAAAGTTCACTATGGAGCAAGAGTTCCTTCAGCTTCTCCAACGGCAACTGCGTCGAAGTAGCCCATCTGCCAGGCGGCCACATCGGCGTTCGCGACAGCAAGGATCCGCATGGGCCGGTTCTGCGATTCACTCCTGACGAGTGGCAGGCGTTTATCGGCGGGGCACGCAACGGCGAGTTCGACAGCTTCGGCATCGCCTAACTGCTCCGGCCACCGCGTCGCAGCACCCCAGCAAGTGAGCCGACGACGTGATCGTGGGCGAGGGCCCCTCCGCCGCTGAGGGACCTTCGCCCTCAGCGCGCCCGATGCGCCCGGTGTCCCATTCAGCGCCTATTAACGCACTCGGCGCTGCCCTGGAAACTATCCTCCGCCAAAACCCGGAAACTGTTCTTTGATCGCATGAGGGACCAAAACGTTCTGCTGCCCAATCAGCGTGCCGAAATGTTATCTAATCTGGCTTCGCACAAGATGTCGTGAAGTGTATAACTTAGCCAAACTTCGGCGAGTGGCGGCAACAATGAAGCTTCGGCTGATTCCTGTATCTCTGGCATGCACGGCACTGATCAGCGGTTTCGCGACAGTTTCTGCCAGTGCAAGCACTTCACAGACACACCGGCCAGCAGGGATAACGCCGGCACTCGGCGGGGTCAGGCCCGGCGCGAGAACGCCGAGCGCCTCGTCAGGCGTTCCAAGCCGATCCGGGGCGATCACCGGCATAGTGGCAGGCACGGGCCATAAGCCGCTGGCGGGTGCCTGTGTCATCGCGTCTGGCCCGTCCGGCCAGGCGATGGCTATGACGCGTCCCGATGGCCGGTACTCACTCAGCCCGCTCCCGCCGGGGAGCTACACTCTGCACTTCAGCGACTGTTCCGCGCCGGGCCGTTATCTGGACCAGTGGTCCGGCGGCAAGCTTGTGCCGGACGGAGTGTCGCACCTCATCGTGGCCGCCGGACACGTCAAGGATGCCGGGCGGGTCGCGCTGCGTCCCGCATCTTCCGTGCCAACGGGAACTATTGCCACTCATCCGTCCGTGCCACCAGTTGCGGTGCCGGGCGCGATGCCTGCAGGAACAGCAGTCCTGGCGGCGGGCACCGGCGGGATCGCCGGCAAGGTCACCGGCAAGGGCAAGCCGCTCAAGGGCATCTGCGTGGAGGCCATTCCCAGAAGACGAGGGCGTGGCGCTCGTGTCAAGACCACCAAGTCCGGTACCTACCAAGTCGGCAGCCTGAAGCCAGGCCGCTACTTCGTGGCCTTCTTCGACTGCACGCGCAAGACAAACTGGCTGGGCCAGTACTACCGCGGCGTCGAGTTCTACAACTCGCGCCACCGGCCCACCGCCGTCACGGTCACGGCAGGCAAGATCACACGCGGAATCAGCGCGAAATTGGAGCTGGGCGGCGAGATCGACGGGACCGTGCGGAACAAGGACGGCCAGCCGCTGCAGCGGATCTGCGTAGAAGCGATCGGGCGGATCGGCAGGAGATTCATCTTCGGCGGATATAAGGCGACCGATGCCAACGGCCACTACGCATTGCATGGGATCACGCCGGCCACCTATAAGGTCCATTTCTCGCGCTGTGGCAATCCGGGAAACTACGCTCCGATCTGGTGGCGGCATTCCCTGGGCGAATCGGGCGCCACCAAGATCGTCATTAACAGCGGCACGATCGCCCAGCACATCAACCCGGTCATGCCGACCGGAGCTGTCATCACCGGAACGGTCAGGGCCGTCGGGCCGGCCGGAAAGCGCCTGCGTGGTATCTGCGCCCTGGCCGAGGGGCGCTCGGCCTTCTCGTACACGATCACCAACAGGAGCGGAAATTACCGTCTCATCGGCCTGACCACGGGAAAGTACCGGGTCTTCTTCCAGCGATGCAGGAACCGGGGGAACTACCTCCCGCTCCGCCGCTCGGTCAAGGCGGTCCTCGGGCACACGGTGTCGGGCTTCAACGCCTACCTGCCACTTGGCGCCGTCGGTACCGGCGTGGTCAGGGATAGCCACGGTAATCCCATCGCAGGCATCTGCGTCGAGTTCCAGAGCCGTCACGGTTTCGGCGGCACGAGGTCTCGCAGCGACGGCACTTACTCGGTGAACGCTTTGCGATCTGGCCCGTACAAGATCGCGTTCTCGGGTGGCTGCGGAAATTCGGGAAGTTACGCACCCCAGTACTACCGCGGCGCGGCGAACGTCGCCGCCGCAACGCAGATCGAGCTCACCGCGGGCAAGACGACAAAGCGGATCAACGCGTCCATGCGCCCAGGGGCCACGATTGCGGGCCTTGTCACCGATGCCGCCGGCAACCGGCTCAACAGCGAGTGCGTCTCTGTCGTGCCGCTCGACACGCTGCCGTTCGGCTTCGGCTTCAGGAACCTCACGTTCGCCTACCACGGAGCGTACGCAGCGGAGAACCTCGCGCCAGGTATGTACGCGGTGAACTTCGGCTGCTTCTACGGCAACGGGCAGCTCGCCGCCCAGTGGTTCATGGCAAAGTCCGATCCGGGCAGCGCCAACCTCGTATCGGCTCCCGCTGGCGTCGTCACCGGCGGGATCAACGCAACGCTGCAACAACACGGCAGCATTACCGGGACCGTCACTAGCCGCAACGGCACGCCGCTAGCCGGGATCTGCGTGGAAGCGAGGGCAAGCGGATCAACAGGCATCTCCTTCTTCGGCTACGGGCAGAACTTCGCGCTCACGCGGAGGAACGGGACCTACTCACTCGGTCGGCTAGCGCCAGCCAAGTACGTGATCCAGTACGTCGACTGCCGTCACCAGGCGTACGGGAGCCGCTGGTACAAGCAGGCAGCCAGCCAGCAGTCGGCAACTCCGGTCACCGTCACGGCTGGCGGCGCCAGGGCCGGAATCGACGAGACGCTGGCGCCAGGCGGCTCGATCTCTGGTGTGATTAAGACCAGCTCGGGCATGGCGGTCCGCGCGTGCGTTGAGGCTTTCGACACGGCGACCGATTCGGACGGTTACACCGTCGCCGATCGCACCGGCCACTACACGATCAACGGCCTGAGCACGGGCTCCTACCAGGTCGATTTCTATCCGTGCACGCGGAACAAGACTCCGCTCGCCCAGTTCATCCGGCCCGCGCTGGTCACTGTCAAGGCACCCGCTGCCGTGACAGGGATCAACGGCACGCTAGGCGTCGCGGGATCCATCGGAGGAACGGTGCGCGACAGGGCCGGCCAGCTCCAGGCGGGCGTTTGCGTCGCAGCAGTGCCAGCTGACCCTGGCAACGGGATCGCCGTTGCCGAGACCGGCAAGCGCGGGACATATCGAATAGGTGAGCTCGGGGCCGGGACGTACCACGTGTACATGGGCGACGCATTCTGCGGCGGTGGCTCATCTGGTCACGTGTTCGCGCCGCAGTGGTTCAAGGGCCAGCATTCCCTGGGGACCGCCACGGACGTCACGGTCACGGCCGACGCTGCGACTACGGACGTCAACGCGAGCCTGGCCGAAGGCGGAGTGATCAGAGGCACGGTGACGCACCAGGGCCAGCCCGTGGCGGGCGAGTGCGTCACTGCGGTCCCGGTCAATCCGACGCCGGATCCCGTATTCAGCCTGACGCTGAACCCGGTCATCGGGGTTACGACGAGCGATGGCCGTTACTCGCTGGTCGACCTGCTGCCAGGCAAGTATCACGTTGAATTCTCGATCGGCTGCGGCGATTCCGGCTTTACCACCCAGTGGTGGCAGCAGGCATCATCGGAGCAGACCGCGACGACGATCAACGTCACCGCTAACGCAGCGGTCACGGGAATCAACGCGAACCTGCCTTAACCTTCGCCCCAGTCGGTCGCCCGCCCATCGCGGAGAGTTTTGCGCCATATCCGCCGCGTAAAACTCTTCGCGATGATCGGGTGGGTGCCTGTTTGGCTGGGGTGCCAGCAGCGGTACCAACACAGAGTGTCCGCTCAGTCACGCAGAGGTACAGGGAGTTCGGTCGGTGAAGCCTCCGGCCGGCCACTGACGCATGAAGACGTCGCCATCCTGGAGCTCGAGAACGAGACAGTGGCCGGGCATGCCTGCAAAGTCGTGCGACTCGGCGAGACGATCGATATTGAGCGCTTGCGGACGGCCATCGCCGAGCGCCTTCACGCGGCGCCAGGCCTGAGCACGCGTCTCGGTGAGGTGAACGGCGAGCCGTGGTGGATCGCCGACTCCGGTGTCGACGTCGCGGAACACGTCGTCGAGGCTCCTGCGGCACGTAGCGAAGCCGACTTCCTGGCAGCCGTAGCGCGCATTTTCGCCCAGCATCTCGATCGGTCACGGCCACTGTGGCAAATCGACCTGATCCCCCGCGTGGCCGACGGCGGCAGCGCGCTGATCTGGCGCATCCACCACGCGCTGGCCGACGGGATGACCGCGATGCGGATGGCAGGTGCCGTTCTCTGGGACGAGGAGGCGGCCCAGCGATCGCCTGCCCGAGCCAAGTCGGCATCCCGCGCGAGCCAGCTCGCCAGTCACAGGTTCAGCGCGCTGATGTCGGCCGCACGCGAAACCCCGCAGCCGTGGACGCGGTCGCCGTTCGACGGCCACATCGGCGCCCGGCGATCGGTCGCGATGACGACGCTCGAGTTGGACCAGATCAAGGCCATTGCACATGAGGTGGCCGGGGCAACGATCAACGACGTGGTCCTGGCTCTGGTTGGCGGCGCGCTGCGGCGCTGGCTCGAGTCCCACCATGGCCGCCTCGGCAGTGTCCGCGTCAAGGTGCCGGTGAGCTTGCACAACCTGGACCAGGCGCCAGTGCGCGGTGCGAGCGAGCCCGGCAACCGCGATTCGTTTTTCTGCCTGGACCTGCCGCTTGGATCAGCGGACCCGCTCGGCCGGCTCGCGAACATCCGCGATGCCACCAAGATCCGCAAGCAGGATCACGACGCCGAGCATCTCGATTCGTTGATGAACCACCTGGCCAGAACGCCCCGGCTCAGCCGGTTCGCCGAGCATGTACTGGCGCATCCTCGATCCTTCGCGCTGAACGTCTCGAACGTCCCGGGTCCTCGGCGTCCGGTCCAGGTCCTCGGGACCTCGGTTCCGGCGATGTACACGCTCGCAGAGATTCGCGAGCACCATGCGCTGCGCATTGCCGTGGTCTCGCTGGCGAACACGCTGAACTTCGGATTCGTGGCCGACCCGGCCATCATTTCCGATGTCGATCGCCTGGCTGGCGACTTGCAGGCCGAGGCTCGCGCATTGACCGTGATGTCCGCCGGTTTGTAGAGGTAACTAGGTGGCGACTGCGTCAGATCCGAGCGCTATCAGGGACGTTGTGATCGTCGGCGGCGGCCACAACGGGCTGGCCTGTGCGGCCTACCTGGCCAAAGCTGGTCTCGACGTTCTGGTTCTCGAGCGCAGGCAGGTCCTCGGCGGCGCGGCCGTTACCGAGGAGCCGTGGCCGGGGTACCAGGTCTCCAGCGCGTCCTACGTGATCAGCTTGCTGCCGCCGCGCATCGTCCGCGAGCTCGACCTCGAGCGGCATGGCTACCGCGTATCGATCGTCAGTCCTGACTATTTCGTGCCGTTCCCTGACGGCTCTGGCCTGACCTTGTGGGGCGACGCGTCCCGCGACGCCGCTGAGATAGCGAAGTTCTCGTCCGCTGACGCCGGCGCTTACCTCGAGTTCGACCGGCATTTCGACCGCGTCGCGCATTTGCTGAAGGACCTGCTGTTCGTCGTGCCGCCTAATCTCGCGCTCGCCGAGCTGCCGAAGTGGGCGGCCGTCGGTGCCAAGCTGCGCGGCTGGACCGGACGCGATATCGCAGAGGCGGTCCGGCTGTTCACGATGTCGGCCAGCGACTTCCTCGACGAGTGGTTCGAGGACCCCAGGGTCAAGGGCGCACTCGCGACGCAGGCCATTATCGGCGCGTGGTGCGGACCGATGAGCCCCGGTTCGGCGTATGTGCTGATGCATCACTGGATCGGCGAGGTAGACGGTCACGCAGGTGCGTGGGGATGGGTGCACGGCGGGATGGGCGGCGTCAGTCAGGCGCTCGCTCGATCGGCACAAACAGCCGGCACGGAGATCCGGACAACCGCGCCAGTCCGGCGGGTCACCGTTCGCGCTGGCCGAACCGCTGGCGTCGAACTCGACGACGGCTCCGTGATCGCGGCTCGCCGGGTCGTCTCGAGCGCCCATCCCATCACCACGTACCGCGACCTGGTCGGCTTCCAGCACCTGCCCGATGACGTCGTGCGTGACGTGCGACGGTTCCGTACCAGATCGGGCTCGGTCAAGGTGAACCTGGCGCTCTCCGCGCTCCCCCGGCCCAGCGCGTGGGACGACAGCAGACCCGAGCCGCTGCACCGCGGCCTGATGGCCGTCTCTCCGTCAGTGGAGTACCTGGAACGGGCCTGGGACGACGCCAAGTACGGCCGCTGGTCGCAGCATCCCTACCTGGAGATGGTCTTCCCGACAGCACACGAAGCGGGTCTCGCGCCCGACGGCAGCCACATCGCGCTGGCATTCAGCCAGTACGGCCCCTACGAGCTCTCCAGCGGAACATGGGACAGTGAGCGATCCGCTTACCTGGAGCGGATTGTTGAGACTCTGGAGCAGTACTGCCCCGGATTCACCGCTTCCGTTCTGCACGAGGAGGTGCTCGCACCACCTGACATCGAAGGGCGATTCGGCCTGCTGGGCGGCAACATCTTCCAGGGTGAGATGACCCCCGATTAGATGCTCTCGCTGCGGCCGATCTTCGGCTATGGCGACTATCGGTCACCGATCGCCGGCTTGTACCTTTGCGGCTCAGGGACGCACCCGGGCGGCGGTGTCATGGCCGCGCCCGCGCGCAACGCCGCCAGGGCCATCATGAAAGACGTT
>Ga0066903_100001195_pt1 | contig 18516 bp, 17 predicted proteins | sample PanSoiMetaGPlot1_FD_67491 | JGI IMG/M metagenome (GOLD analysis project Ga0066903, IMG submission 67491) | Tropical forest soil microbial communities from Panama analyzed to predict greenhouse gas emissions - Panama Soil - Plot 1 (version 2) | ecosystem: Environmental > Terrestrial > Soil >... | reverse complement strand
TTGGGCTGAAGGAACCTGTGAAAGAGATCGGCCGCCGTGAATTTATCCTGCTCCATACGATGAAAGCTGTCGAGAACCGCGGAGGCGAAGATCGAGTGGCCCGGAGCGCCACCGTCCGCAACCGGTTCGTCTCCACCGCTCGCCATCAAGGTCCTGGACTTGGATTTCTCCAGCTTTGCCAGATAGAGGGCGCGATTCTGCGGCTTGAATTCCACCTCTGCGTCGCGCGTCAGAACTCCGGAATAACAACTGTCGGAGATGATCAGTATGTGGCTTGAAGGAATCGCCTTCACATCGGAGCTGATGTCATCCGCGCTGATCCAGTTATCGTTGTTGTCTTTCTGGGCATCCACGGGAAGCCAGTAGGCCTTATCTGTGTCCGGATCATGTTTGCCATGGCCGGCGTAGTAGATCAGCAGGTTAGAATTGGGGGGAAGCGTGCGCCGGTAGTCGTTCAACGCGGTAAGAATCTTATTGCGCGTGGCATCAAGCAACACAGTGGTCGTAAAGCCATACTGCTCACGCAAGAGCTGCGCCACGGCATTGGCGTCATTGACCGCGGTCTTGAGTTTTCCCACATATTGGTAGTTGTTGTTCCCGATGACCAGGGCATAGTTCGCGCCTGACGCGGGGTTTGAGCTTGCCGGAGGCGTGACATCTTGTACGCCGCGGTTCTTGGGCTTTTGGGCGTAGGCATACGAGGTGTGGACACTCAGGCCCACAATCATCGCGGCAATGTTCGACCACACGATTCGGCTGTGATGCTTGCGCATAAGACCCATTAAGCGGCAGATATGATACCCCATGCTGTAGTGGTGCTTGGCCGAAATTCGTTACCTGGAAAAGTCCCCATCCCTGCGGCAACCCATTCCCCGGATCCATGCCTGGCACGGCATGGAGTGTTCCGAAACAACACGGGGGTGGGCTCAAACACCCCAAGGCAGGCCTGGAAATGCAGTTCGCTGCTTGAAAACAGGCAATTTACATCGACAGGTCGGGTTAGGAATGGCAATTGCATTTCTACAGGAGTGAATATCCATGGGGGGGATTGCCATGAAATTCAGCTTGTACCAAAGAAGCCGGTCAGCCTTTATCCCGTTGAGAGATGCCGTGCTCTGCCTTGACTGCCAGTTCATAACCCAGCCGAACAGCGAGTTGTGCTCAGTATGCGGCGGTCATTTGCTGGCAGGCGTTGCCCAAATTCTTGGCGCGCTCCTTGAAGAGCCACCTGCCACGGCGCCGGCAAGCAGGCCGGCCGGGAGAATGCAACGCCACTTGCAACTGATCTATTCAGCGGATCACGCAAATGCCCGGGAAGTCCAGGCAGGATCAGAATGATTGATCCCAGAGGCCTACTTGTCCGGGGATGTCAGATTGAGGTGATTACCCAGGGGTTCGATGGGTCCACTAGCGCACAGTTACAGCAGGCAATGTGTCAGCTCTGTTTACCCACGTTGATCAGCCACGTCACCCCAAAGCGATCAACAACAAGTCCAAACCGCTGCGCCCAGGCCGTCTCCTGAAGCTGCATCTTCACAGTTCCATGCTGCGCCAGGTCCTTGAAAATTCGCTCCCCTTTCGCCGCATCCTGGAGCTCCAGATTCAGGGAGAAGCCCTGAGGGGGCTGATATGACTCCAACGGAAGATCTGCGCCCTGCAGCGTGCAGTCACCTACGACCAGCGTCACATGGTAGATCTTGTGACCCCATCCTGCGGGCTCGGCCTTGTCACTCTTAGGAGCTTCCGCATACCGCATCATCAACGTGATTTTGCCGCCCAGGCACGCCTCATAGAGCTTGAAGGCCTCTTCACATTGACCATCGAATTGGAGGTAAGGAATTAAACGCATCACGCAAAGTGTGCCACATTTAGAGCCAATCTTTCCTATGTAAAATCACGCGGACACACAAAACACTCTATCGCTTCAGCTGCGCCGACGGTTGCCCTCCAGGTCGCCGTGCATCTCGTGATGCGGCCCTTGCAGGCCGCATTTTTTGTGATGTTTATGACGTCTTCGCCAGAGAGATTAGCGGCACAGGCGGTCCCGATACGGGACGAAACGATCCGCAGCCCGGTTGCATTTTCTGAATCCTGCTGATATGTTCGTGACTCTAACGTTTCGAGTATCGGGCGAAATGACTACCTCACGCATGTGCGCCGTTGATCACAGCTGTTGTTGCTGTTGTTGCATGTGTGCGTATCCATTCCAGCCCGGCGAGACATCCAGTTGATGTAGGCACTTTTTTACTCCGTACACGAGCCATCGCCGCGGTCAGCGACGATGGCTTTTTATTTTTGCATGAAAGAAAACGGACAATTCGAACATCTGAAGGCGCTCGAAGCCGAGAGCATATTCATTCTGCGCGAAGCGGCCGCGGAGTTTGGCCGGCCGGTCATGCTGTATTCCATCGGCAAGGATTCCTCGGTCATGCTCCGTCTGGCCCAGAAGGCGTTCTATCCCGGCAAGATTCCTTTTCCCCTGCTGCACATCGATACCAGCTACAAGTTTCCCGAGATGATCGAGTTTCGCGACTGGTATGCCCGGCACATTGGTGCCGAGCTGATCGTTCACACCAATCGCAAGGCCCTGGAGGATGGGGCCAATCCTTATGTTCTGGGCACGCAGAAATGCTGCGGCCTGCTCAAGACGCGGGCGCTGCTCGACGCGCTGGCAGAAGGCGGGTTCGAAGCCGCGTTTGGCGGGGCCCGGCGCGATGAAGAGAAGTCGCGGGCCAAGGAACGCGTCTACTCCTTCCGCGATTCGATGGGTCAGTGGGATCCCAAGAATCAGCGGCCGGAGTTGTGGAATTTGTTCAACGGACGCCACCACAAGGGCGAAAGCATTCGCATCTTCCCGCTGTCCAACTGGAGCGAACTGGATGTGTGGCTCTACATCCACCAGGAGCAGATCCCCATTGTTCCGCTCTATTTTGCCCGAGAACGCGAAGTGGTTGTTCGCGGCGGTTCGATATTGCTTCTTCACACTGGAGTGCGTCTGCTTCCGGGCGAGCGGCCGGAGATCATGAAGTGCCGCATGCGCTCCCTCGGCTGCGTTCCCTGCACTGGCGCTATCCGCTCCGAGGCCGATACGGTGCCGAAAATCATCGACGAAATGATGACATTCCGCCGGTCGGAAAGGGAAAACCGCGTGATTGACCATGATGAAGAAGGTTCGATGGAACTCAAGAAGCGGGAGGGTTACTTCTGATGAGCACAACGCCCATTGCTGACAGCGCCAGGCAGATTCCGCTGGCGGGTCCGGCCACTGAAACTGCCTCCGCGGAGCGCGGCGTGCTGCGGTTCACTACGGCCGGCAGCGTCGATGACGGAAAATCCACGCTGATTGGACGGCTGCTTTATGACAGCCAGGCCGTCTATGACGATCAGCTTGCTTCCGTGCGCAAGAGCCGGATCAACCGATCTTCGGGCCCCCTGGACCTTTCGCTCATCACGGACGGTCTGAGGGCGGAGCGCGAACAGGGCATCACGATCGATGTTGCCTACCGGTATTTTTCCACTCCGGCGCGCAAGTTCATCATCGCCGACACTCCCGGTCACGAGCAGTACACGCGCAACATGGCTACCGGCGCCTCCACCGCCGATGCCGCGGTCATCCTCATCGATGCGACCCGGGGCGTGTTGACGCAGACGCGCCGCCATGCCTACATATCGAGCCTTCTGGGGATTCGCCACCTGGCGGCGGCGGTGAACAAGATGGACCTTGTAGGCTTTTCCCAGGATGTTTTCCTTCGCATCGCGAAAGACTTCCAGGAGCTGGCGGGAAAGCTCGGGGTTGACGAAATTTATAGTGTGCCGGTCAGTGCGCTTGAAGGCGACAACATCGTGCGCAGAAGTTCCCGGACACCATGGTTCGAGGGTCCGGCCCTGCTCCAGCACCTGGAGCGCGTTCCAGTCAGGAACGGACTCGCAGCGGGCCCGCTTCGCTTCCCTGTGCAGTATGTGATCCGTCCTGATGGGCGGTTCCGAGGCTTTGCCGGCCAGGTGGTTTCGGGTGTCCTGAAATCAGGCATGGAAGTGGTGGCTCTGCCTTCAGGCCGCAAGACGGGTGTGAGGTCGCTGGTCACCTTTGATGGAGAACTGGAAAGCGCGCAGCCCGGCACGGCCGTCACAGTGACACTGGAAGACGAAATCGATGTCAGCCGCGGCGATCTCCTGCTGTCTCCCGATGCAGCGCCGTGGGTATCTCGCCGTTTTCAGGCGATGCTCGTCTGGATGGACTCGCAGCCTTTCGATCCGGACAAGCTATATCTGGTCAAACATACAACCCGAGCCGTGCGCGGACGCGTGAGCCGCATTCACTATCGGGTGGACGTCAACTCCCTTGACCGCGAGCCCGCGACCGCGCTGAATATGAACGACATTGCCGCGGTGGAAATGGAAACCACTCTGCCGTTGTTCTTCGATGCCTACAGCCAGGTCCGGTCCACCGGCAGTTTCATCCTGATCGATCCCATCTCCAACGCGACGGTGGCGGCGGGAATGATCGAAAGCCCCGCGGAAACGGCAGAACAAAAGCACGCGCGCAGTGACCCAGGAGTGTCCATTCAGGAACGGCGGCGTCGTTTCGGGCATTCAGCGGGGGCTCTTTGGGTTCACGGGCGCCCTGGCCTGGCAGAGTTGATCGAGCAGCGGCTCTTCGAGGCCAGTTGGAATGTACATCTCGTGCAGACCGACGAAGTCGACCCTGAAAGGGTGGTTACCATTGCGGGCGCTCTGAGGGATGCCGGCGTTTTTGTCCTGTTCTCAAGCGGCACACATTCACCTTTCAGGAACAGCGTCGCTAAAGTTTTTGGAGCGGAGGCATTTTTCGACGTGAGCGAAAACGAGCCGCAACCGGCCATTTCAACGATCATCCATAAGCTCCAGGTATGGGCCGCCGGGCTGCAGAGAGACGCGGTATGAGGCGAATTTCCTTAATCGTCGCCGGCCTTGCTGCAACGGTGATCTGCTGCCAGGCTCTGGGCCAGGGCACGGTGGTTCGCGTCGGCTACTTTCCCAACGTCACCCATTCTCAAGCCGCAATCGGGCGCGCAACCGGCCGCTTTGAGCAGGCCCTGGGCCACGGCGCTCCGATCGAATGGAAAACCTTCAACGCCGGTCCCTCCGTGATCGAGGCCATCTTCGCGGGCGCACTGGATTTCGCTTATGTCGGCTCAGGTCCGACGATTACCGGGTATGTGCGCTCCCAGGGCGAGGCCCTGCGCGTGATTGCCGGAGCCACCAGCGGCGGCGCAGCTTTGGTGGTGCGATCGGATTCCGGAATATCCGCGGCCGCGGATTTTCACGGCAAGAAAGTCGCCAGTCCACAGCTTGGGAACACTCAGGATGTTGCTCTCAGGGCGTGGCTCCATCGCAACCATCTTGAAACTCGCGAGAGGGGCGGCGACGTTCAGGTGATTCCCATTGCCAATCCCGATCAGTTCACCCTGTTTGTCAAACGCGAGATCGATGCTGCCTGGGCGCCGGAGCCCTGGGCGACCCGGCTGATCCAGCAAGCCAACGGCCGCCTCTTCCTGGATGAGCGTGACCTCTGGCCGAACCGCCAGTTCGTGACCACCAACCTGGTGGTGAGCAAAAAGTTTCTTGAACAGCACCGTGACATCGTCAAGCAATGGCTCCGCGTTCACGTCGAGTTGACGAATTGGATCAATGCCAATCCGCCTGAAGCCAGGCGCATCCTGAACCAGCAGATTCGCAAGGACACCTCCGCGGAAATTCCGCCGCAGATTCTTGAAGAGTCTTTCACACGCTTGCAGGTCACCTATGATCCGCTGCGTTCTTCGCTGCTGGCCGCAGCGCAATTGTCGCAAGAGGCCGGTCTGCTCGGCCGGAAGCCCATTGACCTCTCCGGACTGCACGATTTGTCAGTGCTCAATGAAGTGCTGGCCGAAAAGAAGCTGAAGGCGATCCAATGATCAGGACAGATCGAGAACGCAATGAAGTTGCCCGCTATTCGGCTGCGTTAAGCACAGCGGATGAACAAGCGCCGGCGTCCGGCTTTCGCGAGCCGGCCCCCACCCCGGCACGCGAAACATCGGCTCGCGCTGGGGACCCCCGAAAAATCCGGATAGATCGGGTTTCCAGGAGTTTTACCAATGGAAATGGTTCCGAGGTGCGCGCCCTAGAAGATATCACCCTCGACGTGCGCACGGGCGAATTCCTCTGCATTGTGGGGCCATCGGGCTGCGGCAAGTCAACCCTGCTCCACCTGGTAGCCGGGTTGCTCAGTCCTTCCGCCGGCGAGCTTTGGGTGGATCACCGCCGAATCAGCGGCCCCGGCTCTGATCGCATCATCCTGTTTCAGGAACTTGGCTTGTTCCCCTGGTTGAACGCGCGGGAGAACGTGGAGTTCGGATTGCGCCTGAGGGGTCTTAAGCGGCCGGAAAGGCAGCAGCGGGCGCGCCATTATCTGCAGTTGGTCCACCTTGCGCAGTTTGAAGATAGCTACATCCATCAGCTATCGGGTGGCATGAAGCAGAGGGTCGCCCTGGCTCGCGCTCTGGCGGTCGAACCGGATGTGCTGCTCATGGACGAGCCCTTCACCGCGCTTGATGCGCAAACGCGAGACCTCCTGCACGATGAACTGGAACGAATTTGGGCCGCGACCGGGCAAACCATCGTGTTCGTTACCCACAATGTCCGCGAAGCGGTCCGGCTGGGAGATCGGGTTATCGCGCTCAGCTACAGTCCGGGACGCATTACACGTTCGCTGGACGTATCTCTGCCTCGCCCACGTCATATTGAAGATCCCCAGGTCGCGCTTATCGCCAGAAGGGTTCTGCAGCACCTGCGCGGGGAAATCGACAAATCGGTCCGCGCTGAGTACCGCCATGAATAAGATCGTCCGGCAGTTCGGGTTCTATGTCGCTCTGATCGGCCTGTGGCAGATCGTGGCGATGCTGAAGATTTGGAAGCCCTATCTTTTCCCCACGCCGTGGAATGTAGTTGAAGCTTTGCGGGCCGGCTTTGCCGATCACACTTTCTGGACCGGCATGGCAGTGAGCATGAAGCGAATGCTAATCGGATATCTGCTCTCCTGCGTCATGGGCATCGTTCTAGGTATCGTGCTGGCGCAAAGTCGGTTTCTCGCCGAGACCCTGGGCCGCCTGGTGGTGAGCATCCAGAGTCTTCCCAGCGTGTGCTGGCTTCCAGTTGCCATCCTGTGGTTTGGCCTCACCGAGAAGGCCATCATATTTGTAGTGGTCATCGGCTCGTTGCTGGCTGTGGCGATTGCGGTGGAAACCGGGCTCCGCAATGTTCCCAGGATTTATCTCATGGCCGGCAGAAATCTCGGCGCGACCAGGGTCGACCTGCTCTTGCACGTTTTTCTTCCCGCCAGCCTGCCCCATCTTATGGCCGGCCTGAAGCAGGGTTGGGCGTTTGCCTGGCGCTCGCTCATTACCGGAGAAATGATCTTCGTCAGCCTGGGCCTTGGACAGCTCCTCACCACCGGTCGTGACCTGAATGACATCAACCAGGTAGTGGCGGTCATGCTGCTGATCGTGGCCATCGGCGCGCTCGCTGACGGTCTGCTGTTCCGGAGCGTAGAGAGGATCATAGAAAAAAAATGGGGCCTGGCCACGACAAACGCCTGAGCTTTGAGGAAATCATGAGCAACAGATTCATAAGCACTGAACCGGGGATCGATCAACTCACGGCGGAGGAGACGCTCCTCCGGGCATTCGAGCAGTTGCAAACGAATGCGGCCATCGCCTCAAGCTTCGGCGCCGAGGACATGGTGCTCATCGACATGGCAAATCGTCTGAAGCTTCCGTTCCCGATATTTACCCTGGACACCGATTTTCTCTTTCCCCAGACGTACACGCTTATCACGCAGGCTGAGCAACGCTACGGCGTCGTCGTCGAGCGATTAAGCTCATCGCTCACGCCGGAGGAGCAGGCGCGTGCTCATGGCGATCAGCTCTGGGCTTACGAACCCGATAAGTGTTGCGGCTTGCGAAAGGTGGAACCTTTGCGCAGGAAGCTGGCCTGCCTGGGCGGCTGGATTACCGGCATCCGGCGCGACCAGGCGCCCACCCGCGCTCACACCCGCAAGGTGGAGTGGGACGAGAAATTCGGATTGGCTAAGTTCAATCCGCTCGCCGACTGGACGTCAGAACAGGTCTGGGGTTACATCCGCGCACATCAAGTGCCGTATAACCCGCTCCATGACCAGAATTATCCGAGCGTCGGCTGCACGCACTGCACTCGTCCGGTGAAGGCCGGCGAGGACCCCCGTGCGGGAAGGTGGTCGGGTTCCAGCAAGACGGAATGCGGTCTCCATATCAAGTAGCTGCGAGCCTGGGAAGATTTTGAGTCTCTCCCCTGCTGGTCCTGAACCAGCCTGCAGACGCTTCAGCAGGCGATTTCTGGTTTCGCCTCTGCGGCTTCACGGTATATTGAGACATGGCGACTCATGATGACTTGCTGCAGCACGTCGGAGAGTTGGCAGCCAATGCTTCCGATACGAAGACACTCATGCAGCGCGTCTCCGATTACTTGCACTCTGTGATGCCGCGCTACAACAGCATCAGCTTCCGTTTCATAGACGACGCAAATCCCGGAATGCTGGTTCTGGGACCTTATACCGGAAGCTTCACTCCACAACTCCGAATAGCCTTTGGCCGGGGCCTCTGCGGAACGGCTGCTGCCACGGAAAAGACAGTTGTGGTCAATAACGTCGCCGACGACATCCGCTACCTCCAGGGTTCCTCCATGGTGAAGTCGGAGATTGTGGTTCCCATTTTCGTTCGCGGGAAATTCGCGGCGGAGATCGACGTTCAAAGCTATTTCGTCGATACGTTCAAAGACCTCAAGGATCGTACCTTGCTGGAATCCTGCGCCGGTGCAGTGGGGAAATTTATGGAAACCCGTTCCAGGTAAAGCCTCGTGTTTTCTCCCAGCGCGATTGTCGAGTTGCCCCGCTTCGCGCCAGGCCGGGCACGCGGGCAGGCGATCTATCTGTCATTGACTGCACGCAGCACGGCGACTACGCGTCCGATTACCTCTGCGTCATATCGACTGAAGCTCTCAACCCGTGAAGCAGCCGCCGTCTCCTCATGCACGACCAGAAGTCCATCCGCGATGGTACAGAAACCATAGACCAGGCGACCGCTGCAATGGCGCACCAGGTAGACAGGTCGCTGCCACATCGTGGCCCACGTCGCGCTCTCGAATTGCGTATCGTTCTTGTCCACCAGCAGGATCTCGGGAACGCCTGGAGGTTGCGGCTCCCCTGATGCCGGCCTGACATATCGCATCCAGTGGCACGACGAGTGATCAGGCAGCGCTTCGGCAAACGCATGGAGCAGGGAGACAGGAAGGCGGTACCAGGATTGGCTCCAGGAACGCAGATCTGGGGGCTGCTGGGCGCAGAGCGCCGAGGGCAATGGCGCATCGCTTGCATCACATGGCGGCAGCGCGGTTTTGTGGTCCTCGCACAGCAATATGCCGGCAGCCGCCATATACTCTATCAAGTCGATGCCGTAGATGATGCACAGGCTTATGATTTTGGAGATGTGACGGGGCAAGGCATCGGCGGCCTCATAGTCAGACAACGATCCCAGGGCAATCGCGTATTCCTCATTTCCCATCTCCAGCGCGATTGATTCGGTCATGGACTTCGCCTCACGAAATCGCAGGCCGATCCGCTCGCGCGAGCTGCGCATAAACTGAGACAAGCTCTGCGCTCGCGATGGCCGAAGGGGAGAGTGACGTTCTATCAAGCTGGCGCCGGCAGGATGGGGAACGGTAACATGTTTCAGCGGACGCAGCTCCGAGTCGATCGCGCCCAGGATGATTGCTTGTTCTCCAATCCGGTAACGCAGGCACGGATAAGGCAGGTAGCGGGGAGTGAGAAGGACCTCATGCTTATTGATCTTGCTGGCATAACAGCAGCTTAACCCCCGCAGGTGCTCCACCAGGTAGAGCGCGCATGGCTGGCCGGAGAGCGGGACTTCAGTCCTTGCGGTGTCGATGCTGACGATGCTCCCGGGGATGATCGCGGGAAAAGCCATTCCATCGCTCATGCCGACTTTGGCGAACAACAGAGGACGGTGAGGCGGGACCGAGTCTGACGCAGCGCTTTCTGGCGGCGGCTCTCGCGGGATCTGCAGCGGCAATAAGCGCTCTGTGGGCATGACCAGCGTGGTTTTCCGGGTGTGCAGCTTTACTTGAAGCCGGGTGATGGCCGCCAGGTCAAATCCGAAGAGGGCCAGCCAATCGATAAGCAAAAAATTGGTGAGGTTGCTGAGCGCGGCCACCTCGCTGACGTGAGGCGCAATCCCCTTTTTCAACATCGAGAAAAATGCATGCGGGAGGCGAGAGGTGGGGCTTGCGTGCCCCTGGGCAGCCGAAAGAGCGTTCAGATCAGAAACAGAAAGGCCGCGTTCAACCAGGATTCGTCTGACATGTGTCGCGACGTTGGCCGATCGAGCACGGTCGACAGCCATGCTCCCGACTCCCCGGTCCGGGTCGGTGGTCTCAAGGTTTCCGCTCGACTGCATGGCGATTCGTGAAGGAAGAGATGAAGCGACGAATTGCAGAAGTAAAACGGTTTACCGACTGCCAGCTCTCAAGCGGGGCGGACGCCCTGAGCAGCCCATTGCGGCGAAGGTTCTCCGTGTACTCGATCACGTCTTTCCGAACTCGATCCTCATCGGCGCCAGAGGCAGCGGCCAAGGCGTCGACAATCTGCTCGCTCGAATAATTGAGTCTCAGCAATTGCCAGATCCGCGCTCCTGCAGGGTTCATGCTGTAGCAAGTTCCCCGGCCCATATCCAGCAGGACGGCGCCGGTTCCATTTCGCAACTCTCTTATTGAATCTGCAGGCCGCACCACCGGGCTTTCCATGTGCACCTCCTCCTCACGCCGACGCCAGAGTGATTGTGTGCTGCAGCGAATCTGCGTTCTAAGTCGAACGTCTCCACTGAGAGACATCGCGCGGGCAGGGCCGTTATACGTCTCCATATTCTGGTTACTTCACATGAGAGCAGGTCGCAGCAAGACTCATCTCCATCGTGACCAGGCCTGAGGCGTTTCTGTTGCGTCGCCACCGTCTCTTCCATAGATTCGCTTGTCACCTCAACATGTGAAGGCCAGGCAAAGTCGAGCGCAGGATATAAAAATTCTTGCGGCTCGGCATCAAGGCAATGAAGTCGTCGGACTTCCGTCACCTGTAGGTATCCCTTTTCGGGAAAAATCGCTGTTAACTGTTGTCCGATTTCCGGTTTGCGCACGCAGACTTGTCAGGGAATCATTGAGGCAAAGCGTCGCTGATGCGAACGACGCGAAACGGAGTCGGCTCACCGGCCTTCCCCTATCCGCACGCGACTCTTCAATCCTCGCCCCGCCCTTCTGCGAACTAATACAACAGCGCTGCCACACATAATGCCGGTACGTCATGCCGCGAAAGTCGACCACCTAAACGCATCATTCGTTCAGATGAAGCAGCGGTGAATCTCCCTACATGTTGAATGCAACACGTGGTGCTTCATCTGGCACAGGGCAACTACTCCGAAATAGCACGAGGCAACTACTTCCGAAATAGTGAGCAGCAACGACTCCGAATAGTGAGCAGCAACTACTCACAAAGCTCGCTGCGAAACTCATTGTTGAGGCGGGTCTCCTTCGACGGCGCCCATGAGCGACTCATGAGGACCGTGCGTGCAACTGCCGGGGCAGTCTATCCAGGTTCCTTTCCGGGAAGACCTTTCCCGACATGTCAAGCCATTTTCGAACATGGACGCACCGGCCTGATTGAGGGTGCTAGTTCTGCCTTGGGTGTCAGCTTCAGAAGGAGAAACCAAGATGGCAAAGCTATTGAATGGCATGTTTATTATGCTCATACTGGCAGGACCTGCAATCAAAGTGTGGGCAGACGGGGGCGCGCCTCCACCAAACTGCGCGCCCGGCCAATGCATACCTCCTCCTCCCGGCCCAGGTGGGCCTTCACCACCCGGCGGAGCCGCGCATTGATCTTGCAAAAAAAAGGCTGCAAGCAGATGATGGGCTGCCCGAATGAAATGGGCAGCCCATGAATATCCATCACGTGATGAGAACAGTTCTCTGGGTTACCCCCATGGGCCTGCTGAGCCTGATAGCTGTCACTATGGTTCGCCGGCGCCTCGTGAGGGTTTTTCCAATTTTTTTTACCTATACCGTTTACGTGCTCACGCGCGACGTAGTTTTGTGGTTTGTGCCGACACGCTACCCGAATCTCTATTCCTGGATCTACTGGGTTGGAGAAGCAGTCAGCATTCTCTTACAACTTGTCGTCATCTATGAAGTGCTCTGGTATTTGACAGGCCCATACGAGTCCGTGCGCATGCTGGCGAGCAAAGTTTTCAAGGTAGTTATTGTCATTGGGACGCTGGCGGCGTGCCTTCTCTTCGCCTGGGTGGCGACCGGTCCGGGCACGTCCCTCATCGAGATGATTTACCTGCTGGAGCGGTCTGCCCGAGTGGCGCAGGTGTTCGTGTTGATCACCATCATCGTTTTTCTCTCCCGTCTGGGACTGACCTGGCACCATTATGCTACCGGCATTTTGCTCGGCTCCGGCATCGCCGGGCTTCAACTCGTGCCGGCCGAGCTGATAGGCAATCTGCATCTGATTTCGAACGAGACTTTCGGTTGGCTGAAACCTGCGATATACAATGTCGCTGTCATTGGCTGGGCCGCATATTTTGTGGCCGGTCACAGCCGGCGCACTGATCTGACCAGCTTGCCGGAGACCGATTTGGGCAGGTGGGACCGGTCGCTCAGGGAGTACTTGCGCGCAAGATGATCATTGCCTTTCTCATCCTGGGTATTTCGGCTCTGCTCGCCGCTGTTGTGTGGTGGTTTGCTTCGGGGGCGCGGCACGGCATTTTCACGGTGGAAGAATGGGAGCGCAAGCAGTACGAAGTGAATGCGCGGGCGTTCGAACTCCTCCTTGATCCCGAAGAAGAAGCGTATCTGCGCCGATCGTTGCCCGCGCGTGAATTCCGCATGGTCCGGCGCAGGCGGATCCAGTTTGCGATCGACTGCGCAGTTCGCATAGGGAAAAACGCCGCCATGCTCTTGCAGTTGGCCGAGGGTGTTGGAGTTGCTTCCGGACCGCGGGCGGATGCCGCAAGGACGCTGGCGGACCTCGCCATGCGTGTGCGGCTCAGCTCCCATGTGGTTCTCTGGTGTCTTCGAGTAAGGTGGCTGATCCCGGCGGTCTGGGTCCGCTTGCCGGCCCACCCGTTGCGATACCCCGAGCTCATCGACGCATCCATTGCCATGGTTTCGGGACTGTCCGTCGTAGGCAATTCGCGTCTCGGCCGGCGGCTGGAATAGGGAGGCGGTCCTGGGGCTAATTGGTGTTTGGCAGATTACCGAGATTACCGAGAATGCATAACGCAGCGAACATGTTTAAGTAGAATATGTCCATCGCCAGTTTGTCACAGCCCAGAGGGACTGCGGCCTTGTAGGCTTCAAGTTTTCTCCAGGTCCGCGTTAGTTCCAAAGCGGGAATACCGGAAAACGAAGCATACAGCCGCAACTGGTCGACATAATCATTCACCGGAGCGCCAAGCAGGTTATCGAAGATGCGGCGATGATAGATGTGAAGCCATTCATCCACGGCGTCAGAGCTATAGCTGCGAGAAAGCTCGGGGTGAAGATATCGCCCGGTATTGTAGTCACGAATCGACGCAAGATACACGAGCCGGGCGAGATCGTTCGGTAGTTCAGAGAAGACCCTGTTCGCTTCCGATTCCAGAGAGATTCCTGATGCCATAGGCTCCGCCGGAGAGCGGCCATCGCGGGGACAATTCGATGAATTGCGAAAAACGCTTGACAAGCCAGGTCTCCTCGAATTCCCCGATAGGTATGCCGCCCTGTTTGCCTCGCGTCCAGGATCGGGAATCTTCGCGGCCTTGCGCCGCCTGGCCGAATGCGCTCCCTGTGCCAACGACTGCACTAAGACGCGGCGAGCGCAGGTTGTTTCGATCAACCAGATTGTTTTTCCCCAATTCGGGACGGCCGGCCGGTGACGTTACACTACAACGTGCACGTCCGGTATCAAAATCGGGCGACAAGGAATATAGCACAAAGTGTGTTTCCCACAATCAAACTGGTCGGCAAGGCAGCGTTTTGGGAAGGAAGGACCTATTTAATTCCTAAATAGTTTTTTAGCTGATCAACCGTATGGATGAGTAGAATATGGTTTATCATAAGCATCCTGCGACTGAAGAATTCTTCTGGCCATAGTTGGAAAACACTAACATTAAGGAATGTCTATCTATCATGGAGTCGACCAGCACAATCCGGCAGCTACGAGATGAGAGGCTCATTAAGCCCAGTGAGATTGAGCGAATCAGCCGGGCGATTGCTGAAGCCAAGAAAAACACTGACTTCTATGTTTCTCACGGAACCTTGGCCGATATCGAGAACGGATCCATTCCCAGTATTTACAAGATATTCAGCCTGGCTGTCTGTCTTAAACTTCCCTATGATCAGCTGCTTATGGCTTTTGGTGTTGACCCGGACCAGGTCGTTCAGTATGGAGAGCCTTATGACAAAAACAAGACGGACCTGGAACCCTTCAGCACCAACCACGACGGAACCCGCTTCGTACTGCATTTCGATACACGGCGGAACGTGAATGACACCAGCCTGCTGGCGCCGGGACTCGAGGACGCGGGCATGCTGCCGGCGCCGCTGCAAAGGCGTCTTGATCCGAGCCGCTTTCGATATGCCATTGTGGGACTGCAGGATGACACCATGGCTGATCTTATTCCTCCGGGTTCTCTCGTGGAGATTGATCGCCAGCAAAACAAGGTTGAGATCTTCCCCTGGAAGAGTCTGCGGGAAAGGCCCATTTACTTCATCCTCCATGAAATGGGCTACAGTTGCTGCTGGTGCCAGCAGGAGGGCAACGAACTGACGCTGGTGCCGCATCCTGCTTCGCGGCAGCCGGTGCGGCGTTTTAAGACTCCAAGCCAGGCCACCTTGATTGGAAGGATTGTTCACTCCTGGCAAGCCTTGGCGCCCGTACAGTAACGGTCCGGAGACACAGACGAGATGTGGCGCAAGACGCTGTTTCCCGCCGGAAGGAGTTCTCGAGCTTTTAGCACGGAACAACAAGGACTTCTCCGACCCCGATCTCCTTACTCCAAGCGGGAGTCTGACCGCACAAAGCTGGCCAAGTGGACAGCCGAAGAGGCGGGGCCGGGATGTTAAACTGTCTTTAGGTTCGTTGCGGCTACACTCGGTCAAACAAGCTCATATCAAGGTTTTACGACTTAAGGCATTACGACGCCCGAAAGCGTCGCGATGCCGGGAGAGTTTTCCGCAACCTGCCATAAACTTCATGATCATCGACGAGTCCACTTTTCCAAAAGACATTGATACAGCGCAGGTGGAAGAGGCGTGCCGCAAACTGTGGGACGAGCACCGCATCCACCTCTACGATCCGAACCAGCCTGGCGAGATATTTTCCGTGGATACGCCTCCGCCGTATGTGTCGGCGTCACACCTGCACGTGGGGCACGCCATGTCTTACGCGCAGGCGGAATTCATTGTGCGCTACCAGCGCATGCGCGGGCGCAACGTCTTTTATCCCATGGGCTTTGACGATAACGGCCTGCCCACGGAGCGGTTCGTGGAGAAAAAATACGGCGTCAACAAGCGCAAGACCACGCGCAAGGAATTCCGCGAACTTTGCCTGCAGGTTACAGCCGAGGGGATAAAACAGTACGAGGAGTTGTGGCGCGCCCTGGGACTCTCGGTGGACTGGAGATTGCGCTATTCCACCATCGACGAGCATTGCCGCCGCACGGCGCAGAAATCGTTCATCGAGCTATACCAGCAGGGGCGGATTTATCGCTCCAACGAACCTGTGCTCTGGGACACGCATTTTGAGACCGCGCTGGCGCAAGCCGACCTGGAGTCGCTGGAGAGAAAAAGCAAGCTGCACCAGGTCAGCTTTCCCAGAAACGGAGCGTCGCCGCTGGTGATCGCCACGACCCGGCCGGAGCTGATTCCGGCATGCGTGGCGCTCTACTGCAATCCAGGAGATCCCCGCTACAAAGAGCTGATCGGCAAATCCGCGACCGTGCCCCTTTCCGATCGCGAGGTTCCGATCAAGGCGGATGAGGATGTGGCCGCCGAGTTCGGAACCGGCCTGATGATGGTCTGCACCTTCGGCGACGGAGAAGACGTGCGCCGCTGGAAACGCGACCGGCTGGATACGCGGCTATGCATCAGTCCCAACGGAAAAATGACCGAGCTGGCGGGAGCGTATGTGGGACTCACGGTGGATGAGGCGAGGAAGAAGATTGTCGGAGACTTGCAGACGGCGGGCCTGCTGGGCGGGAACACGGCGATCGACCAGGTGGTCTCGGTCTCGGAGCGGTCAGGCGTTCCGGTTGAATTCATCATGGCGCCGCAGTGGTTCATCAGGGTGCTCGATCGCAAGAGCGAGTTTCTCCAGAGGAGCGCGGAGCTGCGGTGGTTCCCGGAATGGATGAAGACGCGCCTGGACCACTGGATCGAGGGGCTGAAGTACGATTGGAACATAGCCCGCCAGCGCTTCTATGGCGTGCCTTTTCCGGTGTGGTTCTGCGCCAATTGCAATGAAGTGACTCTGGCGGAGCCGGCCAGCCTGCCGGTGGATCCCCTGGAAGACCCGTGTCCAGCGAGCGCGTGCCCCAAGTGCGGAGGCAAGGAATTCCGCGGCGACCCGGACGTGATGGATACGTGGATGACCTCCTCGCTTACGCCCCTGATCAACGCCAACTGGGCGGGAAGCCCGAACCGCCTGGGAACTATGCAGCTGTATCCCATGACGGTGCGCGTACAGGCGTTTGAGATCATTCGCACGTGGCTGTTTTATACCCTGGTCAAGTCGCATTACCACACCAACAGCCTGCCCTGGCGGGACGTGATGATTTCCGGATGGGGACTCAACGAAAACGGTCGCAAGATCAGCAAGCGCGACCTGGACCAGTTTACTGACGCGACCGGCTACAACCGTTATGAGCCGTACTCGGTCATCAGGAAGTTCGGAGCCGACGCGGTTCGTTTCTGGGCGGCGGGCGGCACCCTGGGCCACGATCTTCGTTTCAACGAGCGCGACGTGCAGAACGGCCGCAAGCTGGTGGTGAAGCTGTGGAACGCGGCCCGTTTCTGCGCGCTGCAGTTTGCCAATTTTGACGCAAAAACCGACACCATGCCATTTGCCGAGCGCACGCCCGAAGATCGATGGGTCCTGCTGGAGTTGAATAAGGTGCTGCCGGTGGTTACGGCCGCGTTTGACAGCTACTCGTATCACGAAGCCCGCGAGGCGACGGAGAGGGTCTTCTGGAGCGTCTTCTGCGACGACTATCTGGAGATGATCAAGGACCGTTTCTGGACCCAGGCGGAATATCCGGAGCATGCCCGGATCTCCGCGCGCTGCACCATGCGGGAATCGTTGCGTATGATCCTGGCGCTCTACGCCCCGTTCGTGCCCTACGTGACCGAGCACATTTACCAGCTGCTTTTCCGCCAGGGCGAAAACCTTGCTTCCCTGCACGTGAGCCGGTGGCCTGAGTTCGATCCGGCGCGCGCCGGCGAAGTGCCGGAGATGACCGTAGTCTCTGAAATTCTTACTGCTGTGAGGGGATTGCGGACCACGAGGAAGATCGCGCAGACGCGGCGCATTTCCACGCTCACCCTCGATATCAACGATTCCGGCGCAAAGGTGGCCGAGACGATCAGGCGTATGGAACTCTCGATCAAGGCCGCGGCCCGCAGCAAGGACGTGGTGTACGGACCCGCCTCGGTCAGTTCCGGCCTGGAACAGGTGCGGCTGGACATCGCAGAATAGGGCAAAATCCTGCCCCGCCACGCGAAAACCGCGCGTGGCGGGGACCCCAGCAAGCCAAGCTAGACGCTGATACTGCTTGTGTTTCAGTTTTTCAAACTGAAACACTACCGCCATTATTGACATTGCCTTCCCATTTGTGGGTAAGCTAATGCCCGCACGTTCGTGCACGCAACACTTTTGCTTCCTTGCCCCGGAGAAGGGCTTCCATGTTCGCGGCCTGGCCGGCATCTAAGCATTCAGAATAGTCGTGATCCGGATCATTACCATCGAGCGCGAGTACGGATGCGGGGCGCCGCAGATCGCGGAGAGGCTTGCCACACGCCTCAACTGGAAGCTCTGGGACCAGCTCTTGACCCAGGAGATCGCCCGGCTGGCCAACTGCAAGCTCTCGGCCGTGGAGCTGCAGGAAGAGCGGCGCGACCCCCTGTATCGCCGTTTGCTGAAGTCTTTTGCCCTGGGCAGCTACGAAGGCAACATGGGCGTTTACCCGGTGGAGATGCTGGATGCGGACAGCATACACAAGTTCTCCGAACACGTAGTGCGGCAGGCGGCCGAGTCGGGAAATTGCGTCATCGTGGGGCGCGGATCCCAGCATTTTCTGCAGGGTCGCGCGGACACGCTGCGCTTCTTTCTTTATGCTCCCCGAGAGTACAAGGTTC
>Ga0066903_100001194_pt1 | contig 18517 bp, 18 predicted proteins | sample PanSoiMetaGPlot1_FD_67491 | JGI IMG/M metagenome (GOLD analysis project Ga0066903, IMG submission 67491) | Tropical forest soil microbial communities from Panama analyzed to predict greenhouse gas emissions - Panama Soil - Plot 1 (version 2) | ecosystem: Environmental > Terrestrial > Soil >... | reverse complement strand
TCGAGCGTTGCCGGCAACGGGTCCCCGACGCAACTCTCTGGGTGTCGGCGTTGCATGAGCTCGACCCGCCACGCCGCTACGCCTCGATCCTGTGCAGCGGCGTTCTCGGTCTCGGCAGCACTCGCGAGCAGGACATTCAGGCGCTCAAACGGCTACACGACGCCCTCCAGCCGGGCGGAACCCTCGTCCTCGACAACGAGGAGAAGCCGTTCAGCTGGCGGGTGCGGGACTGGGGCAAGCCGTCCGACGGCAAGATCTCGCTGTGCCTTCGCGTCGACGCAGTCGACGAGGGCGACCGCTGGGTGCACATGACGCTACGCGCGGAGACGCCGGACGGCCGGCGTGAAGAGCATGCACTGACGATGCGACAGTGGTACCGCGACGAGCTCGTGCCGCTCCTCCAGGGGGCCGGATTCGCCGGCGTCGAGGTCCTGAACGGCGTCGATGAGAACACGCTCGTCTATCTGGCCACTCGCGAGTGATGCGTGGTGAGTGCGCTCGATTTCTAGCCGGGTACCGCCTTGCTCTCCCAGTAGCGGTTCAGAGCTCGCTGGACCTTGATCGTCCAGACGAACCAACCGACGATCGGGAGGAACATCCACAACCCTGTCCAGCCGGTCATCGGCGCCTCGCGTCCGTCGTCGCGGTACATGTTCCCGATCTCCGACGGCATGACGAACCAGTTGATCGGCGTGAAGATGATGGCGATGAGCAGGCCGAGGATCCCTCCGATGCCGTTGCCGGTGTGGCGTTTCATCTCCTCGAAGCCCTTGAAGTACCAGTACAAGTGGTAGATGCCGAACGTGACGATGGAGAGCACGATCACGAACAAAACGCCGCGCGGCTTGCCGATCGGCCCCGACGGACCTGCCTGGGTCGCCGGCAAGGGCGGTTGGACCGCTGCATCCGGTTGGGGAGCGGGTGTCTCCATCCCGGTGGTGGTGGGCTCTTCAGGCTCGTTCAACGAACCACCTCCGCTGTAGGGCGACGCAGCTCGGCGGTTTTGTTCCCGAGGGTCGCCATGGCCTAAGCCGCCCGATCCTAACTGCGAGGGCGCGGTTCCGGAGGGCCACGCTGCGGCGACTCGGTGTTACCGTGATCGGCGTGGGGTTCTTCAGGTGGCTCTATCGGATGCCCGGTCGCTTGACCCGTGGGATAGACACGACTGCGGCGGCAATGAACGTCGAAGCGCCCACGATGCTGGGGCCAGGCGTGAATGCAGCCGGCGTGAGGGTCGTCTCGCAGGAGATCGAGAAGGCGACGCGCACGGAGACTCGTGCCGATGCCGCCGACAGCGAGTAACGCCACGGTGAAGTAGCCGTAGCGGCGGGCGCGGGATAGAGGCTGCTCGTCTGGGCCCGTGTTCCGGAATGACCCCCGAAGGTGCACCGTGCTGCGTGGAGGACTAGAACCGGAGATTTACCCAAGAGTCTTCATCGTCGGCGTCGTAGAAGAGTGATCGCCCGACGAACCTGAGCGGGGACGCTCGACCAGATCGCTCATCGGAGCTGCCCACGATCTGCCGCGACTCGGCGTCGATCACGATGATCTTCGTCCCGATCTGGCGACGACTGGAAGCGTTCCGATTGGTGACTAGGCCGCTGACGGTCGCGGCGAGATACCTCCCATCCGGAGACCAAAGGAGTGAAGAGTCCTCGACTCTGCTCCCGACGTCGAGCGGTGAGCCGTCCAGCATGAGAGTTCCGTACTGGTAGCTCCCCATGGCCCATTCCCCCGGGTCACGTACGTACGCCTCATGACCCATCGCGCTGTAGGTGCGCACGTCGGCGGTCTCGCCCACGATTACGTATCGGAGGCTCCCGTCCGAATTTCGCGCGTGCCCAATCACCTGAACCCAACGCCCGTCCGCCAGCGCGAACGTCGTTCCGATCTCCTCGAGTAACTCCGACCCATCTTCCGAGACCGCTGATTCCAGCGTGCCGTCGATGTGCTCGACGCGTACCAGCACGAGTCAAGCCTACGCAGCGGACCGCCTCGGGAACGAGGGCAGTTGCATGGGCCAGCATCCTCTCGTCTGATGACGCTAACGGGTCAGCGACTCTTCGTCTTCGGCGATCGTCTCGCGGATCTTCTCAAGCGAGCGCCGGATCAGGCGGGAGACGTGCATCTGCGAGATCCCGACCTGTTGGGCGATCTGCGACTGCGTCAGACCCTCGAAGAAGCGGAGCTGGAGGATCTTTCGCTCGCGCTCGTCCAACACCTTGAAGCCCGGCGCGAGCACGGCGCGATCTTCGGAGACCTCGTACTGGTGCTCCTCGGTGCCGAGCGACTCGAGCGGATCGAGGTCGTCGTCGTCGCCTCCCCCGCCGCCGACCGAGAGGGACAGGGACGTATACGCGCGTCCCGACTCGAGCGCCTCGAGCACTTCTTCCTCCTCGACACCGGCGGCCTTCGCCAACTCCGGGATCGTCGGCGAGCGGCTGTACTGCACGGTCAGCTGCTCGACGAGCCGCGAGAGCTGGACGTTGAGCTCCTGCAGCCCGCGCGGCACCCGTACCGACCAGCCCTTGTCGCGGAAATGCCGCTTGATCTCGCCGATGATGTTCGGTGTTGCGTAGGTGGTCAGTTCGACTCCGCGCTCGAGGTCGAAGCGGTCGATCGCCTTGATCAGCCCGATCGCACCGATCTGGACGAGATCCTCGAGTTGCTCGCCGCGATAGGAATAACGCCGCGCGAGCGACCGCACGAGGGACATGTACTGCTCGATCAGCTGCTCCCGCGCCTGCAGGTCGCCGTCCTCGTGGTAGCGGCGCAGCAGGATCTTGTCGTCGATCCGCGTCATGCCGCCGTCTCCGCGCTCGCGATCCGCTTCGTCAGCTCCACCCAGGCGCCTCCGTCGCGCTCCTCGACCTCGTGCGTGTCGCAAACGGTCTCGAGGACGCGGCGCAGGTCGAGGCCGCGGTCGGAGTCTGCCGCATGGACCTTCTCCGGCGGGAACGGCCCGAGCGAGGCGTGCAGCACGCCGTCGTCGGCGGAGAGAGCGACGACGAGGTCGCCCTGGTCGTCACGAAGGGCGAGCAGCGCCTCGATCCCGACCTGCAGGTCGTCGAGGTCGTCATACGTCACGTCGAGCCGCATGGCGAGTCCGCCGGTGACGAGGTGGGCGATCGGCCTGAAGTCCTCCTCCGCCGGTATGACGAGCCGGATCTCCTCGGCCGTCACGTTCCCGCGTCCCGCAGCTCGTCGAGGAGATCGCTCTCGCGCCGGGCGGCGGCCTCCTTGCCCGCCTGCACCGCGTGGCGCCAGTCGTGGCGCGCTTTGAAGTCCGCCGCGCCGAAGCTGACACCGGCCGCCAAGCCCGAGACCTTCTGCACGGGACGCGTGATGGCCAGACTGACGGCCCGTACCGCCGTATCGACGCTGTCGGCCGCATCCACGGCGCTGTCCGTGATCCTGTCGACCTTGTCGAGCTGCCCGTTCACGCGGTCCACGCTGCCTCCAACCTTGTCGATCACCGGGAGAGCCGAATCTCCCGCTCCCCGGATGAACGTCGAAGCCTCTTTCGCGGTTCCGGCCAGCCGCACGAAGAAGTACGCAAGCGAGATCCCGACCGCGAACAGGAACACGGCGAGCGCCAGCTCCCAGAGATCCCCCCAGGTGAATGCCGCGACCAGCATCCTCGCCCGATCTTAGTGTGATGCCGTAATCAGGCCATATCCGACGACCGTGTCGCCGTCGTAGAGCACCGCCGCCTGGCCGGCCGCCACGCCGAGCGCCGGCTCGTCCAGCTCGAGCCGGAACCCGCGCGCTGTCGGCTCGACGCGCGCCGGCACAGCCGGTGAGCGGTAGCGGAGCTTGGCGTCGACGCGCTTCGCCTCGGCGTACAACCGCCCGCGCGCCGTGACCTCGATACGTCCGAGCGACGTACGCGGGCCGACGACGACGGCGTTTGTGGACGGACGCGTGCCGAGGACGTAGAGCGGCTCGGCTGCGGCGAGCCCGAGCCCGCGGCGCTGGCCGGGTGTGAACCGCCAGAAGCCGTCGTGGCGGCCGAGCTCGCTCCCGTCCTCGGCGACGATCGCACCTTCCCGCGGCTCGAGACCGTGCCGGGTGAGGAACGTGCGGTAGTCGTCGCCTGCGAGGAAGCACGCCTCCTGGCTCTCCGGGCGCCGCGCCGCGGCGAGACCTGCGCGCTCGGCCTCTGTCCGCGTGGCCTCCTTGTCCTGCTCACCGAGAGGGAAGGCGACCCGTGCGAGTTGGCGCGGGTCGAGCCCGGCTAGCATGTAGCTCTGGTCCTTCGTCGGATCCGCGCCGCGGGCGAGCAGGCGGCCGCCGTCGCGCTCGACGATGCGCGCGTAGTGGCCGGTCGCGAGACGCTCGGCACCGGCCTGCCGCGCGAACGCGAGCAGCTCGGCGAAGCGGAAGCCGCCGTTGCAGCGTGTGCACGGGTTCGGTGTCGCTCCGCGCGCGTAGCCGCGTACGAAGGGGGCAACGACCGCGCGGCGGAACTCCTCGCGCAGGTCGAGGGTGACGTGCGGGACTCCGAGGCGGTGGCACGTCTCGCGCGCTGCGACCACGCTCTCCGGCGAGCAGCAGGCGCGCTCGGAGTCGGGGCCGTCCGGATCGAGCCAGAGCCGCAGCGTCACGCCGATAGCGTTCGGCAGCGAGCGCAGGAGGGCGACCGCGCTGTCGACGCCGCCGCTCATTGCCACGGCGACACGTCCGGGAGACGGCTGCGCGCAGAAGACAGGGCCGAGCGCATTCGCAAGCGCGTCGACGACGAGCGTCTCCCCGCCGACCGCCGCCGCCTCGAGCAGCGTCAGACCCGCGAGATCGCGGTCGAGCCCCGGCGCGTCCGCCTCGACGATCCCCTCGCCGTCGAGGAGGAGGCGGACGGCGGCCCACTCGCCGTCGCGGCTGGAGTCTCCGAAGACCTCGTGCATGGGGCCACCGTAGAGGAGCACCCGGCCCCGGCGTCCAAACCGAGCTATGTGATCCTGGTCTCCCAGGTGGGTGCCGTGCCCACGTTCGGCAATGCCTTGGCGGGACGCCGACTCCCTTTCACGTAGCGTTGGATCTACATGTGTGCCCGATTCGGCGCACGGGGCCGAGCACGGGGACTCTAGCGCGGGCTACTCGGGTTGCGGGTCGAGCAGCCGGATCCCGAGCTCCTTCAGCGCCGAGTCGGGATACGGCGTCGGCGCGCCTGTCAGCGGATCCGCGCCGCTCGCGATCTTCGGGAACGCCGTCACCTGCCGGATGTCCGGCTCTCGTGCGAGCAGGGCGATGAAGCGGTCGATGCCCATCGCGAATCCGCCGTGCGGCGGTGCGCCCATCTGCAGCGCGTCGAGGAGGAAGCCGAACTTGTCACGCTGCTCCTCCTCGCCCATCCCCATGACCCGGAAGACGGCCTGTTGTACCTCTGCCTCGTGGATCCTGATGGAGCCGGAGCCCAGCTCCCAGCCGTTCCAGATCAGGTCGTAATGCTGCCCGCGCACATGCTCGGGATCGGACTCGATCCGCTGCTCCTCGCTCGGCACCGTCGCAGTGAAGGGATGGTGCATGAACGTCCAGCCGCCGTACTCCTCGCTGTGCTCGAAGAGCGGGAAGTCGGTGACCCAGTGGAACACGTCCAGGCTCGCGTCGATCAGATCGAGCTCGTGCGCGAGGTGCAGCCGAAGCAGGCCAAGCACGCGAGCGACCACGGCCTCCTCGTCGGCGACGAAGAGGGCCGTCGATCCTTCCTCGACGCCGAAGGCCTGCAGCTCCGGCTCGGAGAGGAACTTCGAGATCTGCGTGAGGTTCGCGAGCCCCTTGGCGCCCCACTCCTTCGCGACCTCCTCGAGCCGCGCCTGCTCACTGCGCGAGAAGGTGCGTGGGACGACGACGTAGCGGACGCAGGGCGCGTTCTTGAAGACTCCGAACTCCGACTCGCGCGTCACCTCCGTGGCGTCCTGGATCTCCAGGCCGAAGCGGAGGTCGGGCTTGTCGGAGCCGAAGCGGAGCAGCACGTCGTCGTAGACGAGCCGCGGAAACGGACGCGGAGGCGGCTCGACGCCGGCGACTTCGAACGCCCCGACGACGCAAGCCTCCATGACGTCGAGCACGTCCTCGCGCTCGACGAAAGCCATCTCGAGGTCGAGCTGGCGGAACTCGAACTGGCGGTCGGCACGGAGATCTTCGTCGCGCCAGCACGTGGCGATCTGGTAGTAGCGGTCGATCCCGCCCACCATGCAGAGCTGCTTGAACAGCTGCGGCGACTGGGCAAGGGCGAAGAACTTCCCCGGCTGGAGGCGCACCGGCAGAAGGAAGTCCCGCGCTCCCTCGGGGGTGCCGCGGGTCATGCTCGGGGTCCACACGTCGACGAAGCCGCGCTCGTCCATGACCCGGCGGATCGCGGAGATCGCGGTGTGGTTGAGGCGGAGGTTCCGCTGCATCCGCTCGGTCCGCATGTCGAGCCAGCGGTAGCGGAGGCGGATGGTCTCTTCGACGTTCTCCTCGTCGAGCTGGAACGGGAGCGCGGTTGAGCGGGACAGAATCCGCAGCTCGTCGACCTGCACCTCGATCTGGCCCGTCGGCAGGTTGGGGTTGACGGTCTCGGGCGCGCGTGCAAGGACCTCGCCGCTCGCCTGGAGCACGAACTCGTTGCGGATCTCGTGCGCGACGGCGGCCGCGGCAGACGAGTGCTCCGGGTTGATGACGAGCTGGAGCTTGCCGGTGTGGTCGCGCAGGTCGACAAAGACGAGGCCGCCGAAGTCGCGGCGCGTGTCGGCCCAGCCGGCGACGGTGACGCGGCGTCCGGCGTCGCCCGCCCGCAGCTCGCCGCACATCGCCTCGCGCCAGGCCACTAGATCTCCGACAGCGAGCTCACGACACGGTCCTCCTCCCCGCGCCGCCGCACCTCGTAGCTCCCGTCGGTGCGCGCAACGACGACGGTATCGGCGCCAAGCCGCTGCGCCTGCGTGAGCTGCCCCTTCATCGAGCGGCCAGCGTAATCGGTGTCGACCGAGCGTCCCTCAGCCCGCCAGTTCGCGATCTGAGGAAGGACCCGGCCGCGCAGATCCGGCTCCTCGAAGGCGACGAAGAGGTCGAGGCGCGGCGCCTGCGCGATCGCACCCTCCCGCTCCATCGCGAGCAGGAGCCGCTCGAGACCGGCACCGAACCCGATGCCGGGAGTCACCGGCCCACCGACCGCCTCGACGAGGCCGTCGTAGCGGCCGCCGCCGCAGATCGTCGAGTTGACGTTCTCCTCCGGCCCGACGAACTCGAAGGTGGTGCGGGTGTAGTAGTCGAGCCCGCGCACGAGCGCCGGATCCACCACGTACGGGACGCCGTACTGATCGAGGTGCGCCTTGACGGCGTCGAAATGCTCACTGCATGCGTCGCAGAGAGCTTCCCCGATCTTCGGCGCCTCGGCGAGAGCCGCGAGCACCTGCTCGTTCTTCACGTCGAACACCTGGAGGACGCTCGTCGCGCGCTTGTGCGCGACCTCCTCGTCGACGAGTTCGGGGTGTGCATCGAGCCACTCGTTCAGCCGGGCGACGTACTGCGGCCGGCAGTTCGCGTCGCCGATCGAGTTGAGCTGCAACTCCCACTCGGTCACGCCGAGCCGGCGCAGGAGCTCCGAGTAGAACTGGATCACCTCGGCGTCCACCGCGGGATCCGCAGACCCGATCGCCTCGAGCGACAGCTGCCAGTGCTCGCGGTAGCGGCCCCGGCCCGGTCGCGAGTACCGGTACATGGGCGCGATCGCGTACGCCTTGACCGGCTGCGGCTCCTGGGTGAGCCCGTGCTCGACGTAGGCGCGCGCGATCGGCGCAGTCCCCTCCGCCCGCAGCGTGAGCGAGCGGTCGCCGCGGTCCCGGAACGTGTACATCTCCTTGTGCACCACGTCGGACGCCTCCCCCGACGTACGCTCGAAGAGGGCCGTCTCCTCGAATCCCGGAGTTGAGACGCGCGACCAGCCGTACTGCGCGCACTGCTCCTCGATCGTCCGGATCACGTGCCACCACAGGTGGTCGCGCGGCAGGACGTCGTGCGTCCCGCGCGGCGCCTGGAACTTGCTGCTCACGCGCCCGCGCGAAGCTCTGCGAGGAACGGGTTGCGCGCGAGCTCGACGCCGAGCGTCGTCTCGGGGCCGTGGCCCGAGTGAACGACGGTCTCGGGCGGAAGCCGCTCGGCGAGCATCCGCACCGAGGAGAGCAGTGTGTCCCAGTCGGCCCCAGGCAGGTCGACACGGCCGACCGAGCCGGCGAAGAGCAGGTCGCCGCTGAACAGCTCGCCGCCGGCGTAGAAGGCGACGTGCGCCGGCGAGTGGCCGGGTACCGCCAGACACTCGAAGGAGATCCCCGCAACCTCGATCGTCTCACCGCCGCTCACCAGGTGCTCGGGCGCGTGCGGCCGGCCGGGGACGCCGACCGGCGCGAATTCCGGGAAACGCTCGAGCCGCTCCCGCTCGCCCTCCGGCATCCAGACCTCTGCGCCCGTTCCCTCGGCGAGGTCGGCGACGCCACCGAGATGGTCGAAGTGCCCGTGCGTGATCAGGATCCCCGCGCAGGAAGTGCCGAGCCGCGCGAGCTCGAGGCGGAGGCTCGCCGCGTCCCCGCCGGGATCGATGACCGCGCACTCGGCCGCGCCGCGCTCGCTCCGGACGACGTAGCAGTTCGTCTGGAGCGGGCCGAGCTCGTATCTGTCGACCGCGAGCGGCATCGCGGCGAGTCTAGTGGGTCGTTGGTTACTGCTCAGGCAGGTTCGGGAAGAGGCCGTTCGTGCGTCATTGGAGGCTTCCCGAGGTCGAGACGCCGAACGGTGCACGGTCGCCCGTCGTGCTGCATTCGAAGGAAGGCTCGGCGCGAGCCGTGCTCATCGAGCTGCAGGCCGGCGAGGCGCTCGGCGACCACCGCGTGAAGGAGTCGGCGCTTCTCCTCGTGCTCGACGGGACGGTGCGCGTCGAAGCCGCCGACGAGTACGTTGATGCCGAGAGCCAGACGCTCCTCCACTTCGAGCCTGACGAGGAGCACTCCGTCACGAGCGACGGCGGCGCCCTGCTCTTGCTCCTCCTTGCCCCGTGGCCCGGCGAGGGGCACTACCGCGGCGACCGGCCCGAGCGGTCGGGCCTCAGCGCTTCTTAGCCGCTCGGCCCGCTGTCTGCGCGTCCGTGCGCCGCTGCCAGCGGTTGTACGCGAAGCGATCGAGCATGAACTGGAACGGAATGAACAGTGCGGTATAGATCACCGCGAGCAGGAGCGCGTTGGCCGGGCTGTGGCCGCCGTTCCTCGCACCGACGAAGTAGATGAAGACGAAGATCAGCGCGCCGATGATCCCCGCGCGCTTCGCGGCGCGCTGCCACGAAGGCGGTGGGGGAACACGTACCGGGCGACCACCACCCCGCTGCGGCGTCGCCTTCGCCTTGGGCTTCTGCTTGGCGGCGCCGTCCCGCTTGTCGGGCTTCGCGGCGAGGTCCTCCGGCGGTTCCTCGAGCTCGTTCCCCTCCTCGTCGACCCAGACGGTCTCGTACTCGTGCCGACGTTCCTTCTGTGTCCTGCGCCGCTGTTTCCTCGTGGGCATGGACGGCTAGCGTAGCTCGCCCCCGACGACCACCCTGGCGACGACGCGGCTGCCGAGGTGGTAGGCGAGGTAGCGCCAGTCCGGCGCGTCGAGAAGCGTGACGTCGGCGCGACAACCGGGCCTGAGCCGGCCGATCCGATCCGCGCGACCGAGGACGTGCGCCGCGTTGACCGTGCACGCGGCGAGCGCCTCCGCCGGTGCCAGATGAAGCTGGGTCGCTGCAAGCGAGCAGACGAGCGGCAGACTCTCGCAAAACGCGCTGCCCGGATTGAAGTCGGTCGCGAGAGCGACCGCGGTCCCCGCATCGACGAGCTCCCGCGCGGGCGGCATCGGCCGGTCGAGGAAGAGCGCGCTCGCGGGTAGCAGCACACCGACGACGTCGCTCGACCCGAGCATCCGGATCCCCTCCTCGCCCGTCGCCTCGAGATGGTCGACCGAGCGGGCCTCGAGCTCGACGGCGAGGGGAATCGCACCGGACTCCGTGAACTGGTCTCCGTGCAGCCGCCGCGCGAGCCCGGCAGCGCGGCACTCCTCGAGGTACCGCCGTGCCTGCGTCGCATCGAACGCGCCGCGTTCGAGGAACACGTCCGCTGCTTCCGCGAGCTCGGCCGCCTCGGGGAGCACCTCGGCGAGTGCGAAGTCGAGGTAGGCGTCGCCATCACCGAACTCGGGCGGCACCGCGTGGGCGCCGAGCCAGGTCGGGATCCCGCCCGCACCCCGGATCGCCCGAAGCGACGCGAGCTCGGTCTCGCGGTCGAGCCCGTAACCGGACTTCGCCTCGAACGTCGTGGTCCCCTCGCGGAGCATCCACGAGCGGTGCCGCTCAACCGCGGCAAGGAGGCCGGCTTCGCCTGCTGCACGTGTCGCGCGAACGGTCGAGAGGATGCCGCCGCCGGCAGCATGCAGCTCTTCGTAGCTCGCCCCCCCGGCGCGGAGCGAGAACTCGTCCACGCGGTCGCCGCCGAACGCGGCATGGGTGTGGCAGTCGACGAGACCGGGGACCGCGGACAGCCCGCGACAGTCCACCTCCGCGACGTCGCCGTCGAGCGCCGGCAGGTCGCCCATCCGCCCGACGGCCTCGATCGTGTCGCCGGTGCAGAGGACGAAGGCGTCCTCGAGTACCTCGACCTCGCCGAGCGCAGTTCCGCGTAGCGGAGCATCCGTTCCCGCGGGCGTCGCAAGCTGCGCGAGATCGCGTAGCAGCAGGCGCGCAGGAGCCGACGTCACGCTCGGCCGGGGAGGCGCGGGATCCGCAGTCCACCTTCCTCTGCGGCGGCGAGCGCCTCCGGATAGCCCGCGTCGGCGTGCCGCATCACGCCCGTGCCAGGATCGGTCGTCAACACGCGCTCGAGCCGTTCCGCCTGAGCGTCGCTGCCATCCGCGACGACCACCATCCCAGCGTGGATCGCGTTGCCGATCCCAACGCCGCCGCCGTGATGGACGCTCACCCACGTCGCTCCCGCAGCCACGTTGACGAGCGCGTTGAGGATCGGCCAGTCCGCGATCGCGTCGGAGCCGTCGCGCATCGATTCGGTCTCGCGAAACGGCGAGGCGACCGAGCCGGCATCGAGATGATCCCGCCCGATCACCACCGGCGCCTTGACTTCGCCGCTACGGACGAGCTCGTTGACGGCCAGGCCGGCCTTCGCACGGTCGCCGTAGCCGAGCCAGCAGATCCGCGCAGGCAGCCCCTGGAACGCCACCCGCTCGGGCGCCAGCTCGAGCCACTGCTGCAGGAGCGGATCGTCCGGGAACAGCTCCCGCAGCCTGTCGTCGATCGCTGCGATGTCTCCCGGATCGCCCGACAGCACCGCCCACCGGAAGGGACCGACTCCACGACAGAAGAGTGGCCGAATATAGGCCGGGACGAAGCCCGGGTATGCGAACGCGTTCTCTACGCCACCTTCACGCGCCTCACCCCGCAGGTTGTTGCCATAATCGAAAACATAGGCGCCGCGGCGGACGTACTCGAGCAGGGCCTCGACGTGGCGGACGATCGACTCCCGGGCCAGCCGGAGGTACTCATCCGGGTCGGACGAGCGCAGAACGGCTGCCTCGTCCACCGAATAGCCACGAGGCACGTAGCCGTTCAGCGGGTCGTGGGCAGCCGTCTGGTCGGTGATCAGGTCGAACTCCTCGCCGCGGGCAGCGAGCTCGGGCACGACGTCCGCCGCGTTCCCGAGCAACCCGACCGAGAGCGGCCGCCGCTCGGCCGCCGCCACCCGCACGCGCTCGAGCGCGTCGTCGAGCGAGTCCGCCGCCTCGTCGAGGTAACGCGTCTCGAGCCGCCGCTCGATCCGGGTCGGATCGACCTCCACACAGAGGATCGCCGCGCCCGCCATCGTCCCGGCGAGCGGCTGTGCGCCGCCCATGCCGCCGAGCCCGGCCGTGAGGATCGTGCGCCCGCCCAGATCGGGTGAGCCGAAGTGCTTCTCACCCGCCGCCGCGAACGTCTGGAACGTCCCCTGCAAGATCCCCTGCGAGCCGATGTAGATCCAGGAGCCCGCAGTCATCTGACCGAACATCGTCAGGCCCTCGGCCTCGAGCCGCCTGAACTCGTCCCAAGTCGCCCACCTGGGCACGAGCAGCGAGTTCGCGATCAGCACGCGCGGCCCACCCTCGTGCGTCGTGAACACACCGACGGGCTTACCGCTCTGGACGAGGAGGGTCTCGTCGCGGCCGAGCTCGAGCAGCGCCGCGACGATTGCTCTCAGCGCTTCGTGGTTCCGCGCTGCCTTGCCCGACCCGCCGTAGACGACGAGCTCCTCGGGCCGCTCGGCCACCTCCGCGTCGAGGTTGTTGAGGAGCATGCGCAGCGGCGCCTCGGTCGACCACTGGCGTGCGTTCAGGTCGGTTCCGCGGGGCGCGCGAATGGACGAGAGATCGCCGACGAGCGCCTCGACGCGCTCGGCGAGGCTCGCCGTCGTGCTCATGCGAGCTCCCCCGCGTCCGCCTCCACCACCGCGAGGAGGGAGCCGTCCCGGATCGACGCAGCCACGGCCTCGATGTCGCCGGCGAGCGGCCGGTCCTCGCGCAGCCTCGCCGACCGCTCGCGCACGGCCACGCGTGCTGCCCGCCCGCCGACTCCCGGCTCGAGCGGCGCATGGAACTCGACTGCCTGCGCGCCCGCGAGCAGCTCGATCGCGACGGCCCGCTCGGAGTTGGCGAGCACCTGCCAGGCCTTGAGCCCGGCGGCATTGCCCATCGAGACATGATCCTCCTGGCCCGCGCTCGTAGGGATGGAGTCGACGGACGCGGGATGGCAGAGCACCTTGTTCTCGGAGACGAGCGACGCGGCCACGTATTGCGGGATCATGAAGCCGCTGTTGAGCCCGCCGTCGGTCGTGAGGAAGGCCGGCAGCCCCTCGGAGAGGTTCGGATTGACGAGACGCTCGAGGCGCCGCTCGGAGATGTTCGCAAGCTCCGCGGCGGCCATCGCGAGCGCGTCGAGCGCGAAAGCGAGGGGTTGCCCGTGGAAATTGCCGTTCGAGACGAGTTCCTCGTCGTCGACGAGGACGAGCGGGTTGTCGGTCGCGGCGTTGAGCTCGACGCTCGCCGTGTACTCCGCGTATTCGAGGAGGTCACGGCAGGCGCCGTGGACCTGTGGGGCGCAACGCAGCGAGTACGCGTCCTGCACCTTGTCGCACCAGCGATGCGCCTCGATGATCGCCGAGCCTTCGAGGAGGCGGAGGACGTTCGCCGCGGCGGCCTTCTGACCACGCAGAGGTCGGAGCTCGTGGATCTGCGGGAGAAAAGACGTGCGCGACCCCTGCAACGCCTCGACCGAGAGCGCGCAGGCGACGTCTGCGACCTGCGCCAACCGTCGCGCCCGAACGAGCCCGAGGGCGAGCGTCGCCGCCATGAACTGCGTGCCGTTGACGAGCGAGAGCCCTTCCTTCGCCGCCAGCCGCACCGGCTCGAGACCGGCTCGTGCGAGCGCTTCGGCGCCCGCAAGCCGCTCGCCCTCGAACCACGCCTCGCCTTCTCCCACGAGCGGCAACGCGAGATGCGCCAGGGGCGCAAGATCGCCGGACGCCCCGACCGAGCCACGGCTCGGCACGACCGGCAGCACGCCCCGATCGAGCAGCTCCAGGAGCAGCTCGACGGTCTCGACCCGGGCCCCAGAGTTGCCCTTCGCAAGCGCATTCGCCCGCAGGAGCATCGCCCCGCGCACGATCTCGGCGGGGTAAGGCTCGCCGACGCCGCAGGCGTGGGAGCGGAGCAGCCGCAGCTGGAGCTCGCCGGTCTGTTCCTCCGGGATGGCGACGGCAACGAAGCGGCCGAAGCCGGTATTGACGCCGTAGGTGTGCTCGCGGCTTCCGTGCGCGGCGCGCTCCACGAGCCGGCGGGCGGCGTTCATCCTCTCCCGTGCCCGGTCGCTCAGCTCCACGCCGGTTCCCTCGACGGCAACCGCCCAGACGTCGTCCACGGTCAGGTCGTCGCCCGTGAGGCCGATCGCCGTCCGCTGCGCCACGACGCGAGTCTAGGACGCAGGTCGCTCCGCACGTTGCCCTACGCGCCCCCGGGGGGTGTCGCAACCCCCTTCTGAGACCGTACCGCCGTTTGAGTCACGCGTCTGTCGTGCCTTCGTCGCGGCTTCGCGCGTCCGTCCGTCACTCCGCCTCGTCTGCCAAGAGCCGCAGCTCCAGCACGTGCGAGGGGTCGAGGCCGGCCACGCCGAGAAGTGACCCCGCCGCTGCGACAGCGGCCCCCTCCGGAAGCAGCCCCACGAGCTCGGACCCGGTGACGCGGAGACCCCTCGCGGTCGCCTCTCGCCGCACGGCCGCCACGACCTCGTGCAGCGGCGACGCCCGCCAGTCCTCGACGTTGAGGCTCACCTGGACGTGGCCGGCCCGCGGCAGGCGGAGGCCCAGCGCACGGACACCCGGGAAGCCGCCGTCACGCTCGCGCACGGCACGCGCCACTTCGCGCGCCGCGGCGAGGTCGTCGCCCTCGAGATCGACGTTGAACGCGATCAGCGGCGCCCGTGCTCCGACCAGCACGCCGCCTGCCCGCTCGTCGAGCCGCGCGGGGCCGAAGTCCGGCACAAGCTCCGCAGCGTCCATTCGCCGCTGCAGCTCGGCCGATCCGCCGCGCCGGAAGAACGCAGGACCACGGCCGGGCGCAAGGTCGGCGTAGAGGAAAACCGGCAGCGCAAGCTCCTCCCCCACCCGCCGCGCAAGCTCGAGCGCCGCCGTGCGGGCACGCCCGGCATCGGACTCCCGGATCGGAACGAACGGGACGACGTCCGCCGCGCCGATGCAGGGGTGGGCGCCGTCGTGACGGCGAAGGTCGATCCGCTCGCGCGCACACGCGATCCCCGCGAGCAGCGCGGCGACGAGGTCTTCTTCGCCGCCGACGAGTGTGTACACCGAGCGGTTGTGGTCCACGTCGCTGTGGACGTCGAGCAGGCGGGCGTGAGTCGAGAGCGCCTCGCCGATCGCGTCGATCGTCGCGCGGTCGCGCCCCTCGGAGAAGTTCGGGACGGCCTCCAGCGGCAGCATCGGGACGGACCCTACGCTCCAAGGCGATGACCGCCCGCAAGTCGTCGTACCGCTCGCTCGCCTCGCTCGAGCGCGACCTCACCCGCTGCCGCGCCTGCGTCGAGGCCGGCTATCCGCTCGAGTCGCTCCCCGTCCGGGCGCCGGGAATGCACCAGCCCGCGTATCTATTCGGCCAGGCGCCCGGCGTCGTCGAAGGGGAGGAGCGGCTGCCGTGGCGCGGGCGTGCAGGCCGGACGCTTCGGCGCTGGGTCGCGCTCGGGGAGGACGAGTTCTATGCGACCTTCTACTGCGCCTCGGTCACCCGCTGCTATCCCGGTCGCGCCGCGTCGGGCCGCGGCGACCGGACGCCGACCCCGCGCGAGCAGGAGCTCTGCTCCTTCTGGCGCGAGTGGGAGCTCGCGTTGTTGCAGCCACGCCTGATCGTCACGGTCGGTGGCCTTGCACTGCGGCGCCTGCTCGACCTCCCCTACCTCACGCCCTGCGTCGGCGAACGCTACGAGCTGGAGGGAGGACCCGTCGTCCCACTCCCCCACCCATCCGGCGCGAGCGGCTGGCTCAACGACCCGGCGAACCGCCGGCGGCTGGTCCGGGCCACCGCCCTCGTACGCGAGGAGCTCGCGCGGCTCTAGAGGATCGGACTCCGTCGCTACATTCAAAGGAGTGAGTGCCGTTCCCTACCGCCGAACGTTCGCGCGGCTCCTGTCTTTCCTGCGGCCGTACAAGCGCGGCCTCGTGATCTCGATCTTCCTCGCGATCGGCTCGCAGGCGGCGCAAATCGCGCTCATCTGGGTCACGGGCAAGAACGTCATCGACGGAGCGCTCGAGAACCACGACACGCAAAAGCTATGGCTCTACGTCGGAGCGATCGTCGTCCTCGGTCTCGTCTCGGCGGCGCTCATGAGCGCCCGCAGGCTCATCTCGGGCAAGCAGGCGCTCGACGTCGAGATGGACATGCGTCAGAGCCTCTACTCGCACTTCGTTCGTCTCTCGTTCGGCTTCTACGACCGGAATCAGACCGGTCAGCTGATGTCCCGCGCGACCGTCGATCTTCAGGGAGTGCGGTTCTTCCTCGGCTACGGCCTGATCTTCTTCTTCCAGAATGCCCTCACCGTCGTGTCGGTGAGCGTCGTCCTCTTCTTCGTCGAATGGCGACTCGCGCTCGTCGTGCTCGCCGTGATGCCGTTCCTGATCGCGATCGCGTACCGCTACAGCCACGTCGCACACCCGACGCTCCGCGACGTCCAGCAGAAGCTCGCCGATGTGGCGACGGTCTCGGAGGAGAACATCGTCGGCGTCCACGTCGTCAAGGCCTTCGCCCAGGAACCGGCCGAGGAAGAGAAGTTCCATGGCCGCAACGAGGCGCTCTTCCAGGAGACGATCCGGGCCAATCGGCAGCGCGCGACCTACGTGCCGCTGCTCTCGTTCCTGCCCATGCTTGCGCAGGCCGCCGTGCTGCTCGTCGGCGCGCGGATGGTTGCGCACGGCTCGCTCTCGGTCGGCTCGTTCGTCGCCTACAACTTCTTCCTCGCCATGCTCGTCATGCCTCTCCGCTCACTCGGCATGTGGGTCGGCCAGGCGCAGCGGGCGACGGCGTCAGGCGAACGGATCTTCCAGATCCTCGACGAGCCGGAAGAAGTAGCCGACGGGTCGGGTGCGGTGGACCTGCCGGCGGGGGACGGTGCGATCCGCTTCGAGGACGTCTCCTTCTCGTATCTCCCCGGCCGACCGGTGCTCGAGCACCTCGACCTCGAGCTCGACGCCGGAAGGACGGTTGCTCTCATCGGCCATACAGGCTCCGGCAAGACGACGCTCTCGTCGCTCGTGCCCCGCTTCTACGACGTCGACTCGGGACGCGTGCTCGTCGACGGCGCGGACGTGCGCGGCGTCAAGCTCGCGTCACTGCGGAGCGAGATCGGCGTCATCCCGCAGGACCCGTTCCTCTTCTCGACCACTGTGCGCGACAACATCGCGTTCGGGCTCCCCGACCTGACGGACGACCAGATCGAGCGTGTCGCAAGACTCGCGCAGGCACACGAGTTCGTCGAGCGCCTGCCCCAGGGCTACGACACGGTCATCGGCGAGCGCGGGATCACGCTCTCGGGTGGACAGCGGCAGCGGATCGCGATCGCCCGGGCCCTCGCTGTCGACCCGCGCATCCTCATCCTCGACGACGCGACCGCTTCGGTAGATGCCACGACGGAGGCACAGATCCGCGCGGGTCTGCGCGAGGTGATGAGCGGCCGGACGACGCTCATCATCGCGCACCGGCTCTCGACGATCGCGCTGGCGGACGAGGTCGTCGTCCTCGACCGCGGCCGGATCGTCGCCCGCGGCACACACGACGAGCTGCTCGAGACGAGCCCCGTCTATCGGGAGATCCACGACCACGGCCTGCTGGAGCGGGAGTTCGCGGACGCGGTCGAGGCCCGCGGCGACGTGGAGGAGGTCGCGTGAGGGTCTACCAGGCCGGCGGGCACCTGACACGGCAGCGCGACGCACAGGTCGAGGACTGGTCCTGGAACACGACGCGCCGGCGACTCGGCGTCCTCTGGAGGCTGACGAAGCCGTACCGCTTCCGGACCTTCCTCTCCTTCTTCTCGCTGCTCGCCGCGACCGCGACCGCGCTCGCCCCGCCGCTTCTCGCGAAGTACGCACTCGACGACGCGATCAACGACAACACGGGAACCAAGCTCGTCCTCATCGTGTCCCTGTTCGTCGTCCTCGCGCTTGCGAACTGGGGGATGACCTACGTCGAGACCTACATGACCGGCTGGGTCGGCGAGCGGATCCTCGCGGATCTTCGCGCCCAGCTCTTCGGCCACCTGCAGTCGCTCTCGCTCGGCTTCTACGAGCGGAACCGCGCCGGTGTCCTGATCAGCCGGATGACGAACGACGTGGAGGCGATCGACCAGCTCGTCACCGACGGCGTCACGACTCTCGCCCAGAGCACGCTCCTGCTCAGCGGCACGGCGTTCCTCCTGATCGTGCTCGATCCCCGGCTCGCCCTCGCGACGCTGATCGTGATCCCGTTCATGGTCTTTGCGAGTGCACTCTTCCGCTCGCGCTCGGCGCGCGCCTACTCGTCGGTGCGGGAGCGGCTCGGGCTCGTCACGGCGACGCTCGCCGAGGACATCGCCGGCATGCGGATGGTGCAGGCGTTCGTGCGCGAGCAGCGCGCGACCGAGAACTTCCGCAACGTCACGCTCGACTACCGGGAGTCGAACATGCAGACGGTGGTGCTGAACAGCGTCTACTTCCCGTTCGTCAGCCTGCTCGCGACGCTCGCTCTCGCCATCGTGCTCGGCTACGGCGGGCACCTCTACCTCAACGGCGCGCTCGCGCTCACGACGCTGTTCGCGTTCATGCTCTACGTGAACAACTTCTTCGACCCGATCCAGCAGCTCTCGCAGCTCTACAACACGTTTCTCTCGGCGGCCGCGGCACTGGACAAGATCATCGGGGTGCTCGACGAGGAGCCGGAGGTC